>Ga0302314_10009324_pt1 | contig 17376 bp, 17 predicted proteins | sample III_Palsa_N2_3_FD_200533 | JGI IMG/M metagenome (GOLD analysis project Ga0302314, IMG submission 200533) | Peat permafrost microbial communities from Stordalen Mire near Abisko, Sweden - III_Palsa_N2_3 | ecosystem: Environmental > Terrestrial > Soil > Palsa > Peat permafrost | place: Sweden...
CATCGAAGTGTTCGCCCGCGCCTACGGCTTCGCCGCCTAAGGAGTTCCCATGCCCGCCACCTTGCGCAAAATCACCGCCGAAGACATCACCCCGTTGGCCCAGTTCGCCGCCGAGCGTAAGACGCGCCGCGCAGCCCTGTTGCCGACCAAGCGCCTGCGCCGCGTGGCGCTCGGCCCCCATTGCACCTTCTATTTCGAGAGTTTCGAGACCCTGCTGTTCCAGGTCGAGGAGATGCTGCTGGTGGAGAAGGGCGGCGCCGAGCAGTTGGTCGATGAACTGGCGGCCTACAATCCCCTGGTGCCCCAGGGTGCGGAGCTGGTCGCGACCATCATGTTCGAGATCGACGATCCGGTCCGGCGCGACGGCATTCTCAACCAGCTGGGCGGCGTTGAGGACGACTTCTTCATCCAGTTCGGGGCCGAGAAGTCCAAGGGCGTCAGCGAGGACGATGTCGAGCGCACCCGCGAGGACGGCAAGACCTCATCGGTCCACTTCCTGCATTTCCCGGTAACGCCGTCTCAAGCGGCTGTGCTGCGCGACCCGACCGTCCAGATCACGATCGGCTGCGACCACCCCCTCTACGCCCACATGGCCGCGCTCAGCCCGGCGACAAGGGCGGAGCTGGCGAAGGATCTGGCGTAGGGCCGGCGCGCCCTTTGAACCCTTGCCCCGCTTGCGGGGAGAGGGTGCGCTATCCCGAGACCTGTTTGCTCACCCCGTCCACTGCGCCAGCCAGTCGGCCAGCGCTTGCGGGGTCATGTGGCGGGCGTCCTCGAGCGCTGCGGTGTGTTCGGCGTCGAGCAACTTGTCGGTGCGCGGATCAACAATCAGCAGGTTGGGAACGCCGCCCTTCCGGGGATCGACCCCGTAGCGGCTGGAGACCTGAAGGTTCTTCTCGATATGCCGTCCCGAGTCGACGCTCACCAGCACATAGTGCTTTTCCACGAAGGCCTTCAGCTCCGGCCGTTCGATGGTGCCGGCGAGGACGCGACAGTCGCCGCACCAGTTGCCGCCGATATCGATCAGCAACAGCTTGTGCTCGCGCCGCGCCTGAGCTTTCGCCTTGGCGACGGCCACATTGGCGTCCGCAGTCTCGTCATAGGGCGAGGGCAGGGGCGTCGCCAATTGGGCAAAGCTGGTGATGCCCACCTGGGGGGCGGGAGCCGCAACGGCCGTCCCCGCGAGGAGGACGGCCGAGAGCGCAAGCGCGAGAGATCTGATCATCATCCGGCTGACTTGGGAGGCTCAGAGGCGTTCGACAATGGTGACGTTGGCGAGCCCGCCGCCTTCACACATGGTCTGCAGGCCCCACTTCTTGTTCCGGTCCTTCAGCGCATGGACCAGAGTGGTCATCAGCTTGGTGCCCGAGGAGCCGAGCGGGTGGCCCAGGGCGATCGCGCCGCCGTTGACGTTGATCTTGTCCGGATCGGCGCCGACTGTCTTCAGCCAGGCGGCGGGGACCGAGGCGAAGGCTTCGTTCACCTCATAGAGGTCGATGTCGTCGATCGACATGCCGGCCTTCTTCAGCGCCTTTTGCGTGCCCGGCAGCGGGGCCTCCAGCATGATCACCGGATCGCCGCCGACCACCGTCATGTGGTGGATGCGGGCCATGGGCGTCAGGCCGAGCTGCTTCAGGCCCGCCTCGTTGACCACCATCACCGCCGAGGCGCCGTCGCAGATCTGGCTGGAGGTCGCCGCAGTCAGCGCGCCGCCTTCCCGCAACAGCTTCACGCCCTTGATCCCGTCCAGCGACACGTCGAAGCGGATGCCTTCGTCGATGGTGTGCAGTTCGGTCTTGCCGTCGGCGGTGGTGATCTCCACCGCGCAGATCTCGTCCTTGAACTTGCCCCCCTGGGTCGCGGCGATGGCGCGCTGCTGGCTCTTGAACCCGTATTCGTCCAGCTCATCCTTGGTCAGGCCGTACTTGGACGCCATCATCTCGGCGCCCATGAACTGGCTGAACTGGATGTTGGGATAGCGCTTGGCCATGTTGGGGCTGGTGGGCGTGCCAAAGCCGTTCTGGGCGGGCAGGGCGACCGACAGGCCCATGGGCACGCGGCTCATGCTCTCGACGCCCGAGGCGATGACGATGTCCATGGCGCCACTCATCACCGCCTGGGCGGCGAAGTGCAGGGCCTGCTGCGAGGAGCCGCACTGGCGGTCCACCGAGGTGCCCGGCACGCTTTCCGGCAGCTTCGAAGCCAGGATAGCGTCGCGGGCGATGTTGGTGGCCTGCTCGCCCACCTGCATGACGCAGCCCATGACCACGTCATCCACCAGGGCCGGATCGCAGCCGGTGCGGTCGATGATCTCGTCTAGAACGCGGCCGCCGAGGTCGGCGGGGTGGATGCCGGAAAGCCGGCCGCCCTTGCGGCCGCCAGCGGTGCGCGTGGCGGCGACGATATAGGCTTCGCCCATCAGAATTCTCCATGATGATCAGTGATCACTTCGGCGCGGAGCATTTCGCCAGGAACCCTTGTCGCGCAAGGGGAAAGTTGACGCGAGAGGCTTCCGCGCACGCAATCGCTTGAAGCCGTTGCGGAAGGCAAATTCGCGGACGGCGCGATTTTTGCGAGTGCGAAATGCCATCCCCGTGTTATGTTGCGCTGCACAATCGCTCCATTCGATGAGGATTTGTCATGGCCGACGCCCCCGAAGACTTTTCCGCCAAGTTGAAGTCCGCGTTCGATTCCGGGAAACCCCTGGCCACCCCGCTTGGCGCCGCTTCGCCGCTTTGGCTGGCGTTCGGCGCCGCCGCGACGGTGGGGGCCGCCTGGTGGTGGCTGACACGGTGGATGCGGCCGTCGAACCTGGAACCTGCCGTTGCGTCCGACGCCGCCCCGCCGGAGACTGCCGTCGTCCCGGTCGTCGAAGCCGTTTCGGTGGTTGAGATCGCGCCGGTCGTCGATCCGGCGCCTGTCGCGGTCGCTGAAACGGTCGTGGAGGTTGCGGCGGCGGAAGTCGCCGACGTCAAACCATCGCCTGTCATCGAGACGGTGGCCGAATTGGCCAAGCCGGTGATCGCCAAAGCGTCGCCGAAGGCAAAGCCGGCCGCGAAAGCGGCGACGGCCAAGAAGGCTCCCGTGAAAGCGGCGACGCCCGTGTCGGCGAAGCCTGTCGCCAAGAAAGCCGCCGGGGCGGGGCCGACGACCCAGAAGACGATCGCCGAGAAACTCGTGGCGAAAAGAGCCGCCGCGAAGCTCGATTCACCTGCGAAGGCCGCCGCCAAAGCCAAGGCGCCGGCAAAGCGCAAATCCCGATAGGCGCGCGACTGCCGGAACGAATCTGCCTCCGGTGACGCTATCCCTCTTGGGAATAGCGCCGCGCTAAGGCAGGTTGTGGTTCCGGAGGCCTCAATTGGCGGCGCGCACCCTCTTCGAGATCAGCAACATCCGTGCGGCGATCGCACGCGTCGGCAGTCTCTCTGACAGCATAATCGGCGTGGGGCCGCTGAAGATCGGCCTGGATGGCATCCTGGCGTGGATACCGGGCGTGGGGACCGTCTACAGCCTCGGCGCCGCCGGCCTCCTGATCATCCAGGGCATGCGCGCGCGCGTGCCGGTCGGCGCCTTGTTGCAGGTCATCATCCTGCTGGGCGTCCGAACCCTGGTGACCACCAGCGGCGAGGCGGCGGCCATGCTGACCATGCTGCCCGTGACGATCCCCGCGGAATTGGCGGTCGACTTTTTCCGCGCCCACAAATGGTCCGCCGACATCCTGCTGAAGGCCATCGACAACACGGTCTACGTGGAGGGGCGCAGGCATCCCTCCAACCCCAACTATGCCGATATCAAGGAACAGGTCCGTTCCGGCGCCGAGCGCCGACGGGTTGTCTTCCTGGGCTGATCCGGCGGCGACTCTCGGCTCGGAAAAGGGCCTCTTGCGGATCACGAATTTACATTGTAAATCATCCTCATTCTTGGACGCCGGGGGCGTCGCGACCGTTTGAGAGGACGATTTCATGGCCCTTCCGCCCATTCTGCGAGACCGTCTGCGCCTGCCGGTGATCGCCTCGCCGCTATTCATCATCTCGGGGCCGGACTTGGTCATCGCCCAGTGCAAGGCCGGCGTGGTCGGTTCGTTTCCGTCCTTGAACGCTCGGCCGGTTTCGCTGTTGGACGAATGGCTGCACCGTATTCGCGAGGAGCTGGCCGCGTGGGACCGCGACCATCCCGAGGCGCCGTCGGCGCCGTTCGCGGTCAACCAGATCGTGCACAAATCCAATGACCGATTGGAGCAGGACGTGGAGCTGTGCGTCAAGCACAAGGCGCCGATCGTCATCACCTCCCTGGGCGCCCGCGAGGATGTCAATCAGGCGGTGCACAGCTATGGCGGCGTGGTCCTGCACGACATCATCACCGACCGCTTCGCCCGCAAGGCGATCGAGAAGGGCGCCGACGGCCTGATCCCGGTGGCGGCCGGCGCGGGCGGCCATGCCGGAGCGCTGTCTCCGTTCGCCCTGATCCAGGAACTGCGCGCGTGGTTCGATGGCCCGATCGCCCTGTCCGGCGCCATCGCCAACGGCGCCGCGGTGCTGGCGGCCCAGGCCATGGGCGCCGATCTCGCCTACATCGGCTCGGCCTTCATCGCCACCCAGGAGGCCAACGCCGATGCGGGCTACAAGCAGATGATCGTCGACAGCGCCGCCGACGACATCGTCTATTCGAGCCTGTTCACAGGCGTGCACGGCAACTATCTGAAGCCGTCCATCATCCGCGCCGGCCTCGACCCTGCCAATCTGCCCGAAGGCGACGTTTCGAAGATGAACTTCGGCTCGGGCGGCAATACCAAGGCCAAGGCCTGGAAAGACATTTGGGGCTGCGGCCAGGGCATCGGCGCGGTCAAGGGCGTGCCGACGGCCGGAGAACTGGTCGCGCGTCTGTCGGCCGAGTACGAAGCCGCCAAGAGCGCCCTGGCGGCCAAGACAGCGCTCACCAGCGGCGCGGCGCTGGCGATGGCGGCGGAGTAGCGCATCCAATGGTGGTCGTGCGGCGTAGACATGCCGCACGGAGCCGCGCGCCATGACACGCATTCTCGTCGCTTATGCGACAACCCTGGTGGTATTCCTTGGGCTGGACTCTGTCTGGCTGACGGTGATGACGCCCAGGCTGTATCAGCCGGCCATCGGACCGCTGATGGCGGCCCAGCCGAACCTTGCCGCGGCGGTCCTGTTCTATGCCCTGTTCATGATCGGGATCGTGGTGTTCGCGATCGGCCCGGCGCTGGAGCGCGGCGGCTGGACCCGCGCGGCGCGCCTGGCCGCGCTGTTCGGCGTGCTGGCCTATGGAACCTACGACCTGACCAATCTCGCGACCCTGCGCGGATTTACCCTTCAGCTCACCGTTGCGGATATGGCCTGGGGCGCGGTGGTCAGCGCGGTCGCGGCCAGCGCGGGGTTCGCGGCGGCGTCGCGGGTGCGACGCGCTTAGAGCGGATTAAATACTTTGCAAATTCGCTACGGCATGTAGCCAAAGCCCGATTTCTCGGATTCCCCCAGGACATCGGCGCTATCGACTGGATGACACCTACGGCTGACCATTTCGCGATGGAACGCCTCGGGCTCCATCGGTGCGGTAAAGACCCAGACAGCATTTACGTGAGGTGGCGTCGCCACCCCGACAATGCCATCGGGGCGCCTGCGGATGAGGATCATTTCATTTCCTCGGGCTTCGGGCCGTCGCGAGTCGCTTCACCCTCCCACCAAACGGCGCTTCAGTGTGTTTGCAGGGTATATCATCACCGCAGAGCTTATGCGGTCTGGATCGAACAAGATCCGCTCATCCCGGCGAACGCCGGGACCCAGATGACAAAGCGCCGATGCCAGCCGCTTCTGCGAATGAGGGTCCTTAACGGACGAACCAAGCCATATGATCTGGGTCCCGGCATTCGCCGGGATGAGCGATGATCAACTCGCGCGATCTGATTTGGATCCAACCCATCGCGCGCTTCGCGTTGCGGTTACCCAACCAGCTTCGCATCGTGCAGGCGTCCGATCTCGCCATCCGGCAACCCGAGCAGCTCGGCCAGCACTTCGTCGGTGTGCTGTCCCAGGGTCGGCGCACGACCGGGGGTTCCGCGGTCAAGGCCCGCGAAATTGAGCGCCGGGCCGGCGGAGGGATAGACCTGCCCGCTGGGCTGATCGATGGTCTGCAGCAGGGGATTGCCCGCCGCGATCTGCCCGTCCTTCAGCGCTTCGGTCAAACCGCGATAGGGACCCCAGCAGACGCCCAGGCGGTCGAACACGGGCGCGAGCTCCGCCTCCGTGCGTTGGGCGAGCACCGGCTCGAGGATGGGGTAGAGCCGATCCCGCCAGGTGAAGCGCACGCCTTCGTCCCGGGCGAAGGAAACCCCCAGTTCGGCCTCCAGGGCGATGACCGCCTCCGTCACCCCCAGCGCCTCCAGCAGTCCGGTCCATTGCCGCCCGCTGATGGCGACGATCATCATCCGTCCGTCCTTGACCTTGAAGTCGCGGCCGAAGGCGCCAAACACGTCGTTGCCCAGGCGCGGGCGGTCGGCGCCGGTGGTGACGGCCTCGGCGATGTTGCCCATGTGGCCCAGGCTCATGATCGCCACGTCCGCCAGCGGCAGGCGGATTTCCTGGCCGGCGCCGGTCGCGTCCCGGCGCCGCACGGCCGCGAGCAGCGCAAAGGCGGCATAGGCGCCCGTGAGCAGGTCCCAGGCCGGCAGCACATGGTTGACCGGCGCATCGCCTAGCGACGCCGGCCCGGTCACCATCGGCACGCCCAGGGCGGCGTTGACCGTGTAGTCGAGCCCCGGCCGGCCATCCTCCCAGCCCATGACCCGCAGGCTGACCAGGTCGGGGCGCAGGGCGGCAAGCTTGTCGTGCGCGAAGAAGCCGCCGACCGGATAGTTGGTCACGAACAGCCCGCCGGTCTCGCCGGGCGCGGTCGCCAACCGCTGCGCCAGCTCGCGGCCTTCGGGGCGACCCAGGTCCAGGGCCACCGACTTCTTGCCCTTGTTCAAACTCTCCCAATAGAGGCTCAAACCGTTCGGCGCCTTGGGCCAGCGATTGAAGTCCGGCCCCCCGCCAATCTGGTCGATGCGGATCACCTCGGCGCCCATCTGCATCAGATGCAGGCCGCAGGTCGGCGCGGCGATAAAGGACGCGGCCTCGACCACCCGCAGGTCGGAGAGGAGGTTGTAGGTCATGAGGTTGGCTCGATCCAGGAGGGTGTCGGGAAGCCGGCTGTTGCACGAAATTGGCGCGGGCAGAAAGCCAATCAGCGTTGCGACTGTGGAAGGCGGGTTTGGGGATCGACAGTCGCCAGTGGCACTACGCCAATTGCGGACCGTACGTGCTAGGACTCAGCCAGATGCACCAAGCAGAGCTTCCGGATCGAATAACCGCATTTGCCAACGCAGCAATTGCGGCAGAGTCGCGAGACGACATCGAGCCTATTGATGTAGCTGATGATGCCTATTCGGCCATCCGCGAAGCTCTAGCTCGCGATGATGGCGAGCCGAGAGAATGGTTCTTTGCGATGCGGCGTTCGATCGAAGTCGCTGTTGAACTCGGTCGATTGCCGGAGGCCGTTAGTCGCCTCTTCGCTGTTTTCGTTGATGCGCTTCGGCAAACGTCCACCGTGGTGCCTTTTGCCGACCGAGATGCTTGGTCGGCCGCCGCATTGGTCGCGGCCGCCTACGCGCGCAGCGAACGGGCAAGCGTGCCGCCGAAGCAATTATCAAGGGCCTCGGTATGCGCGGCGGCTCTTCGCCAGTTGTCGCCTGACGGGGTCGGAATTCAAATTGAAGATTTTCGTGTTGGCCTGACACCTGAGGCGTTCGCCGCAGCATGCGCCGAAATCGAAGTGCGTGTCCGAAATCTGGGCGGCGTGGCTGTGATCGACGCCATCTTCAGGACACTGCGGGGTCAGGATCGAATTTTTCGAGGATTGTTTCAATATGGCAGGAAGGTCACGAGCCCTATGGGAGGTGTACCTGAGCCACAAGTGCCGTGGCATTTTCTATACAACCTAGCTCTGAAACATCTGACATCGCGACCAGCCATATCGGCCTCGAATGCTGATTGGCAAACAATGGTCACGCAAGCTACCAACTTAGCAGCGGCAATGGATGTCCAGGAGTTCAACCCATACGCCGGAATTGGGGGATTCTCCCCCTACCTCTTTCATAACGATCTTACTGAAAACGTCACTTTCGATGAGCTCTTCAGCTTTCAACAGTGGAGTTCAGAAACGGCGGAGGTCGTGTTTTGTTGGTGGCTTGACGCGTTAAAGGAGGCAGGCGTTCTTGCGCCTAAGGCTGATTTTGAGGACTGGCGGAAGATAGGGCGATCTTTGCTACGCACGGCACATCCCGATCGAGCGTTGCTGACTGCGGATATCCACTACACCTCGCTAAGCCAAAGCATGACAGACACCGTACGGCTACTCAGCTATCTCGCGTGTCCGGCTAAACAAGCAAACGCAGAATATGGAACACCCTTGGATACATCCAAGCGTGACGCTCCATTCTTCCCGATTTTTGCATTCGGCGATGGGCAATATCTGCTTCCACCGCGGGCTATTGCAGCTCGCGGACTCTACGAGCGCATGTCGACATTATTGCGAGATCGTGGTGGGCCCGGGCATTCCGCAAAGATAGGAGAGGCCCTGGAGAGACTTACCGAACGAATTCTCTCAGAGGCCGGTGTTCCTCCCACATTTGTCCGTGAAAAATACCGACGACCACCCTCGAAGAATATGGCCGGCGACGTCGATCTCGCGGTGGTAGCAACGGATCAGATCAGTTTACTCGAATGCAAAATGAAACCGCTGTCCAATGCGGCGCGTGGCGCACAGATCGCTCCCGCTATCGTGGACTTCGTCAAAGCCTACTTGGCTCCTCTGACCCAGGCGTTTCGGCATGAGATCGCGCTTCGAAAAAACGGCGCGCTCGATTTCGAAGGTGGCCGGCGATTGAGTTGGGAGAGTAGAGGATTTGACCGTTGGGTCATAACAATGCTGGACCATGGCTCATTGCAAAACACACTTTTCCGCAACAACATGGTTCCCGTCTTCCTTAGTGCTACTTTGAAGGAAGATGTTGCAGGTGGGAATGTGGAGCAATTAGCAGATTGTAATAAAATCATCAGATCATGGCGGGAGGCGGTAACAGAGTTGGCGGAACTTTACGGGTTTCCAGTCGGCCGATTCTTGCAAGAGTCCCAGTTCTTCACTTGGTGGTTAAGTGTAGACCAGCTCGCGCTGCTGCTTCCGGGGTCGACCACCTTAGCGGAAGCCATGGCTCCAATTCGCAATGTCATGTTCGGCACCGGCAATCTGATTGGCGAGTTTGCCGCGCGACAAAGAATGGACGAGAGGGCTAGGGCTGAAGCAAAGACGGCCTGAGCCCCTTGGGGGTGAGCCAGAATGCTGGTCGTACAGGCCCTTTTTGGCGAGGCCATGAAGCGTCGGTCGTGAGTCCGCCGAGAGACACTCGCTGCAAGCTCAACCTTACTGCCTCCAAATTCTTGACAAGCCACACCTGCCATGCGCCCTTCCGCGCCTTCCGTTTTCACCCCTGGAACGACAGCCCGTTGACCCCCATGCACGCCTATCGCACCCACACCTGCGGCGACCTCCGGCTGGGGGATGCGGGCAATAGCGTGCGCCTGTCGGGCTGGATCCACCGCAAGCGCGACCATGGCGGGCTGATGTTCATCGACCTGCGCGACCACCATGGCCTGACCCAGCTGGTGCTCGGCCCCGAGACACCAGGGTTCGCCCTCGCCGAGCGGCTGCGCGCCGAGAGCGTGATCCGCATCGACGGCGAGGTGGTGGCCCGCGACGCCGACGCCGCCAACCCGAACCTGCCAACCGGCGAGGTCGAGATTCGGGTGAAAAGCCTTGAAACCCTGTCCGAGGCCGCCGAGCTGCCGCTGCCGGTGTTCGGCGAGCCCGATTATCCGGAGGACATCCGCCTCCGTTATCGCTACCTCGATCTTCGCCGCGACACCCTGCACAAGAACATCGTGCTGCGCTCGAAGGTGATCGACTCGATCCGCCGCCGCATGGTCGGCGCGGGCTTCACCGAGTTCCAGACCCCGATCCTGACCGCCTCGTCACCGGAAGGCGCGCGCGACTATCTGGTGCCGTCGCGGGTTCACCCCGGCAAGTTCTACGCCCTGCCGCAGGCGCCGCAGCAGTTCAAGCAGCTGCTGATGGTCGCCGGCTTCGACCGGTATTTCCAGATCGCCCCCTGCTTTCGCGACGAGGACGCCCGCGCAGACCGCTCTCCGGGCGAGTTCTATCAGCTCGACCTGGAAATGAGTTTCGTCACCCAGGAAGACGTGTTCACCACCATGGAGCCGGTGCTGCACGGGGTGTTCGAGGAGTTCGCCGAGGGCAGGGCGGTGACGCCCTATCCGTTCCCGCGCATCGCCTTTCGCGACGCCATCGCCAAGTACGGCACCGACAAGCCGGACCTGCGCAATCCGCTGATCATGCAGGATGTCTCCGAGCATTTCCGCGATGGCGGCTTTGGCCTGTTCGCGCGGATCCTGTCAGAGAAGAAGAACGCCATCTGGGCCATCCCGGCGCCCGGCGGCGGTTCGCGCGCCTTCTGCGACCGGATGAACAGCTGGGCGCAGGGCGAAGGCGCGGCCGGCCTGGGCTACATCTTCTGGCGCGAAGGCGAGGAGGGCGGCGCGGGTCCGATCGCCAAGAACATCGGCCCCGAGCGCGCCGAGGCCATCCGCGCCCAACTGGACCTGAAGGTCGGCGACGCCGCCTTCTTCGTCGCCGGCGATCCAACGGCCTTCTACAAGTTCGCCGGCCTGGCGCGCACACGGGTCGGGACCGAGCTTGGACTTGTGACCGAGGGCCAGTTCGATTTCTGCTGGATCGTCGACTTCCCGATGTACGAGCTGAATGACGAGGGCAAGGTCGACTTCAGCCACAACCCCTTCTCGATGCCGCAGGGCGAACTTGAGGCGCTGAACACCAAGGACCCGCTCGATATCCTCGCCTACCAGTACGACATCGTCGTCAATGGCGTGGAGCTCTGCTCGGGCGCGGTGCGGAACCACCGGCCGGAGATCATGCTCCGGGCCTTCGAGATCGCCGGCTATGGCGCCGAGACGGTGGAACAGCAGTTTGGCGGCATGCTGAACGCGTTCCGCTATGGGGCGCCGCCGCACGGCGGCATGGCGCCGGGGATCGACCGGATCGTCATGCTGCTCGCGGGCGCGACCAATATCCGCGAGGTGATCGCCTTCCCGCTGAACCAGCAGGCGCAGGATCTGATGATGAACGCGCCATCCGAGGTGCAGGATAAGCAGTTGCGCGAGCTGCACATCCGGTTCGCGGCACCGATCAAGATTTAAGCTTAAGTGTTCTGCCAGTCACGGATTTGCTCTGCGAGATCAGAACAGCCTTCAGTATATAGATAGTACAGCCTTTGCCATGTGAAGCTGTGCCGTGTGATGCCGTGCGATAAATTGTGGAACAACCACCGTGTGCGGGCCGTTCTTCTCTGGCCCCAACCGGAGGAGTTCCCCCATGCTTAAGACCCTCGCCCTAGCCAGCGCCGCTGCGGCCCTGGTGATCGGATCGGCCGCCATCGCCCAGACGACGACCACCACAACGACCACGCCTGCGCCCGCCTCCGGTGACGCGCCGGATGTCAGCGCCAACCCGCCGAGCACGCCGGCGGATCAAACTGACTCGTCGGCCCCGGCGGCTTCGTCAGCCACCCAGAGCGGCTCGGACGTCTCGGCGACCACGCCGCCGACCACCACCGACTCGACCACCACCTCGGATACCGACGCCAACAGCGCCAATCAGAGCGGGTCCGACACCGCGGCCACGACCAGCAGCGCCGGTGAACGCGGCTGACGCCGCTTTGGCCGACACCTAGCTTCGCTCGGCTGAGCGACTGGCGGCGCTTGCCCGACTGGGCCGGCGCCGCCATCGCCATTGCATTTGGCCTGATTACGGGTGTGCTGCTTATACCCGTGATCACGCCCTGGCTCACGGGAAAGCCCGCGCTTGAGCCGGTGGCGCGCGAAATCCGCGCTGACCTCAGCCCCGCCGACGGAGATATCGCGCGCTTCTATCGCGCCGATGGCTACAAGCCGATCTGGATCGTCGGGCGTTCGGCCAGGCCGGACGCGGCCGCCTTGATCGCCACGCTGAAAGCGGCAGGCGAGGATGGCCTGAACCCCTCAGCCTATCGCGTTCAGGACATCGCCACCGCGTTGAAGCGCGCCGGGAACGATCCGAAGGCGCTGGCCCGCGTCGAACTGGCCCTCTCCCGCGCTTACATCACATATATACGCGACCTTCATCGGGTCGTCGGGCCCGCCGGATTGTCCTTCGTCGATCCGGCTGTGCGCATGCCGCGAACGGGGACGTTTGCGTTGCTCTCGCAGGCGGCCCACGCCCCCTCTCCGAGCGCCGCGCTGCAATCCGTTAGGCGCGTCAATCCCTTCTATGCGGCGCTGCGCGACGCCTGGAACGCCAGAAGGGCCATCGGGGGCGATGACCAGACCGCGCGGCTGTTGCGCATCAATATGGAGCGCGCGCGTGCTCTGCCACCTGACCTCGGCCAACGCTACATCCTGGTCAATCCCGCCGCCGAAACGCTCTGGACCTACGCCAATGGTCAACGCCAGGGGCGAATGCGCGTCGTGGTGGGCAAGCTCACCGAGCCTACGCCTGCGATGGTCGGCCTGATCCGATACGCCCTGTTCAACCCCTATTGGAACGTGCCGCCGGACCTGGTGCGCGACAAGATCGCGCCGAAGGTGCTCGAGTACGGGCTCAGCTATTTCACCGACCAGCGTTTCCAAGCGCTGGACGGGTTCAAGCCTGACGCAGCCGTGCTCGATCCCGCCAAAATCGACTGGAAGGCCGTCGCCTCCGGCGCGCAGGTCCTGCGGGTGCGCCAACTTCCGGGGCCGCACAACATGATGGGCACGGTCAAGTTCATGCTGCCCAACCGGCTCGGCGTCTATCTGCACGATACGCCCATGCGGAAGCTGTTTGGGGATGCGGCGCGGACCGACAGCGCCGGCTGCGTTCGCCTCCAACATCCCGCCCGGCTGGCGACCTGGCTGTTCGACCGATCCGTGTCGTATGACCCCAAGGGCGCGCCGGACCAGAGGGTCGACCTGCCCAAGGCGGTTCCGGTCTACATCCTCTATCTGACCGCCCAGCCTGGTCCGACCGGGGTGAGCGTTCTGCCGGACATCTACAAGCGCGATCCAGCTGTCCTCGCCGCGCTCAACGGCCGCTGAATACCGGCTTGCGCTTTTCGAAGAAGGCTTGCCGCGCCTCCTTGGCGTCCTCGCTGGAGAAGGCCATGCGGATGTTGGAGACCTCGTAGCGCAACTGCTGCTCCATGTCGGTGGACTCCATGGATTTGACCATGCCGCGCTTCAACAGCCGCAAGGTGATCGGCGACCAGTCGCACAACTGCTGGCAATAGGCGGCCAGGCGGGCGTCGAAGTCGGCGTCGGCCACGACCTCGCCGGCCATGCCCCAGGCGACGGCGTCGTCGCCGTTGGCGGTGCGGTTCTCCATCATGAACCGCATGGCGCGCTCATAGCCCATGGCTTGCGGCAAGGTGATGGTCAGGCCGGCGTCGGGCGAGCCGCCGATGCGGGTGTAGCCGGCCATCAGCCGCGCGCTCTTGGCGACAATGCGCACGTCGGCAGCCATGGCCAGGCCGAGCCCCGCGCCGACGGCGACGCCGTTGATCCCGCCCACCACCGGCTTGTCACAGCGCTTGCGGATCGACAGCAGAAAGTGGCCGACCCAGCTGATGTCGTCGAGCTGGGCGGTCTGGGCCGAGAAGGGCGACACGCGTTCCGAGCCGGAAAGATCCAGCCCGGCGCAGAAGGCGTCGCCGGTTCCCGTGATCGCCACGACCCAGACGTCGTCGACCTTGGCGGCGGCGTCGATCGCCTCGACCACGCCCCAGGCCAGTTCATTGTTGAGCGCGTTCTTCTTCTCCGGCCGGTTCAGCCGGATGGTGCGGACGTGCCCCTTGTCCGTTACCTGCACGAGATCGGTCATGGCTTCCTCCCCAGGACTTTAGCCGTTGGGAGACAGTCATGTGCACGGGTTTCGGCGCGAGACAAGCGCCCAGCTATGGGGATCGAGCGGGCTGGAATCTGATCACCAAGCACACCAAGCGCACCAAGAAGGTTGTTTTGACGCCCAGGCGGGCGAAGCCCGTGCGAAAGTCCGTGAGCACGAGCTTTGGTCGACGCGCTACGCGCCCTTAGCGTTCTTCGCGCCTTGGCGTTCAAATACGGAAACGCCGGCCCCCTTGGTGCTCTTGGTGTGCTTGGTGGTGAAAACCTAAGCTGCCGGCTTCTGGGCCTGGGCCTCGTAGTAGTCTTTTTCCCAGGCGCGGAATTTCTTCACCGAGTCGGTGACGAAGGGGGTCAGGCGCGCCAGGCGCAGCAGGGTCTTGTTGACGGCCGCCAGCGCCGGCGGGAAGGGGCGCGGCACGTCGATCAGCAGCACCACCCGCACGCCATCGGTGTCGTTCCAAACCTCGTGGCGGTAGGTGTCGTCGAACAGCACGCACTGGCCCTCATGCCAGTGAATGGTCTCTTTGCCGACGTTCATGCGGACCTTGTCGTTGGGCTCCGGCACCATCAGGCCCAGGTGGGCTCGGATCAGGCCTTTGTAGGCGCCGCGATGGGCGGCCAGGTGGGCGCCGGGCTCCAGCACCGAGAAGAAGGCGACCTCGCAGTCGGGGATGGCGTCGATCAGCTTGGCCGTCTCAGGGCAACGCCGACGGTTCTCCTGGGACTTCATCCCATAGGCGTCGAAGATGAAGACCTTCCAGACGTTCTCGCGGGTGATGGTGTTCTGCAGCGGCGACAGATCCTGCAGCGCGGGCAGGCCGGCGCGGTTGGGCAGCACGCCTTCAAGTTCGCGCCGGATGACTTCCCAATGCGATTCAAGTTCGGCGATCCAAGGGAAGTTGGCCGTTGACATCAGCTCGGTGGATTCCACCAAGGACTTGCGCCCCAGCCAGGTTTCCACGGCGTCCCGTCGCCGATCGCCCCATTTGGCGATGGATTTGCGGAGGCGTTTCAGGCGGGGACTTAAGGCCATGGGGCGTGGTGTTACCGAGTCTCCGGCCTGCAAGCCACTGATTTATCGCCCTACTTGCAGGCGGGAATGTGCAATCCCCGGGGAAGGGTCGTCTTCTCGTCGCCGCAGGCCGCGTTCAACTGCGATTGGGTGAGGCCAACGGCTTTTTCCATTTCCGCTCCGGAAAAGTTAGCGCCAGAAAGCTTTGCGCCTCGAAAGTTTGCGCCTTCCAGATAGGCGCCGACTAAGGTCGAGTTGGTCATGTCCGCGCCGGTGAAGTTCACACTGCTGAACAGGGCGCCGTAGCCATTCACGTCGCGCAGGTCGGCGTGGGCCATGTCGGAGTGGTTCAGCACCGACAGGCTCATGTCGGCCTGGCGCAGGCGCGCGCCGGCCAGGTTGCGGCTGCGCAGGACCTTGTTGCCGAAGTCGGCCTGGAACAGGTTGCAATGCGGGCAGCTACCGCCGGCATGAACCTTAGCGATCTGGGTCGCGTTCTGCGCCATCGCGGGCTCAATTGAGGCGAGGTTGGCGGCAAGGCAGATGGCGAGGGCGATCAGGGCGGGCTTCATCGAAAGGTATCCGGCGTCGTTGGACGTATCGGCAGTAATAATACCGCGCCGGATATGGCCGAAGTGTTGAGAGCCACAAGTAGGATTCACCACGGAGCACACGAAGAGCACGAAGGGGGCCTGTGCCTTCAAAGGTTTGACGCCAAGGCGCTAAGACGCAAAGGAGGCGCGAAGCGCGATAGTCGAGCACCCGTCTCTCAAGGCTATGACGCGGGCTATGCCCGCCTTAGCGTCCTTCGCGCCTTGGCGTCTGCATCGACTAAACCACAGGCCCCTTCGTGCCCTTCGTGTGCTCCGTGGCGAATCCCTTCCTGCCGTCAGGGCTTGTCGGCCAGCCGCTCAGGCACGGCGCCGCAGGTCTCGCAGACCAGCCGGCCGGCGCGCCGGGTCAGCGCCAGATCGCCGCAGGCGGGACAGACATCGTGCTCGGCCTCGGCGTCGCCAGGGGCCGGCCGACGCTTGCCGCCGGTGGGCAGGAAGACCAGGTTGTCCGGCGCCGCGCCGCGCGAGAAGCCCTTGGAGATGAACCGGGCCGCGGGCAGCACTTCCTCTTCCTCGCCGTCCGTCAGCGTGCCCTCAGCTGATCCGTGGCCCAGGCCGTCAGCGTTGAACTCCTCGGGATCGCCGTTGGCCAGGTCGTCGCGGTCCAGATAGGAAACGCCCAGCTCGCGGAAGATGTAGTCCAGGATCGAGGTCGCCGACTGGATGGAGTCATTGCCGGTCACGCGACCGGCCGGCTCGAAGCGGGTGAAGACGAAGGCGTCGACGAATTCCTCCAGCGGCACGCCGTACTGCAGGCCGATCGAGACGGCGATGGCGAAGTTGTTCATCAGCGAGCGGAAGGCAGCGCCTTCCTTGTGCATGTCGATGAAGACCTCGCCTAGTTCGCCGTTCTCGTACTCGCCGGTGTGCAGATAGACCTTGTGCCCGCCCACGGCCGCCTTCTGGATGTAGCCCTTGCGCCGGTCGGGCAGGCGTTTGCGCGAGCGCTCCCGCTCGACCACCTTCTCGATGATCCGCTCCGAGATGATGGGCGGCGCCAGGGAGCGACGGGGGGCTTCTTCCGGCGCCGCCGGCAGGTCCAGCGTAAAGTCGGCCGGCGCGGCGGATCGTTCGATCCTGATGGCCCGCAAGCCCGCTCGCGCCGCCGCCGATTGCAGCCGGATCGCCGCGTTGGGGTCGTCGTTCCAGGCCAGGGCGATGGGCCGCGTCGCCGGCGCGCAGGTGAAGACTTCGGCCGCCGCCGTCATCGCCATCACCGCGGCGGGGCTGATCTGGCTGGCATCGGCCAGCACGGTCGCGATCTCAAGGGGAAGCCGCCGGCTCGGCGCATCCGGCTTACCCAGGAGATAGGCTTCCGCCTCGGCGATCTGGGCGGCGGAAAATCCGGCGAGAGCGAGAATCTCGAGGGCGGGATCGTCCACGGCCGCCGCCGGCGCGCCGAGGACATCGCGAACAAATCCGGCGTCCAGGACGCTCAGGCCGAAGGCGTCGCGGAGGCTCGAGGACAGCGGCAGCGCCGCCTGCACCTGGTCGATCTCGTGGTCGGTGAAGCCGCGCTCGCGCAGGGCGGCGGGATGGATGTGCGGCGCTTCGGCCAGATCGCGGCGGCCGAGCAGATCGAGCGTGCTGGTCTCGACATCGGCGGCGAGGGCGTTCAATCCCGCGACAGCGGCCGATGACAGGGCGCGAAATATATCGCCGTCGGCGCTCTCGACAAGGGTCA
>Ga0302314_10009325_pt1 | contig 17375 bp, 16 predicted proteins | sample III_Palsa_N2_3_FD_200533 | JGI IMG/M metagenome (GOLD analysis project Ga0302314, IMG submission 200533) | Peat permafrost microbial communities from Stordalen Mire near Abisko, Sweden - III_Palsa_N2_3 | ecosystem: Environmental > Terrestrial > Soil > Palsa > Peat permafrost | place: Sweden...
GAACGCCTCCAGACTTCTTCGACTTGACCGCGTTGCCCTTCGTGTTCACCACATACCAGTGACCCCCGAACTCGTTCGCCCCTTCCCCGTGCATGTCTCCCGCCTTCGTGTCGGCGACGTTGGTGTACAGCGGGTGGCCGTCGTAGACGACCTGCCGGCCCTTGATCCTGCCCAGCAGGTTCTGGACGGCGCCAGAGCCGGACGCGGCCGAGAGCCTGCCGGCGGCGACGAGCGGCTTCCACGTCCTCGCGCACGAGCCCGAGCACTCGCTCTTGTCCTTGGGGTCCTTGGCGAACAGGTAGAGCACGTGGCCGGAGGCGGTGGCGAGCACGGAGCCGAGCTTGGTCTTACGGGTGCCGATCCTGGTAGGTGCCGCGGCGGCCACCGCCTTGGGCGTGGTCGCCTTGACGGCTGCCGAGGTGCCGAGGATGCGTCCATGAGCGCCGAGTACGTCGACCTCGAACACCGTGCGCGACGACTCCTTAACGCGGATCGCGGTCTCGAAGCCGTGGCGCGCGACGATCCTCAGCGGAGCCAGAGACCGGCGGCCCGGACCGGCGAGGACCTCCCAGGATGCAGCCTGCGTCGCTCCGTTCCACGAGGCATACACCGTGGTCTTGCCGCCCGAGCGCCGCACGGCGATGCTCGGCTTGGTCACGGGCTTGCCGACCCAGGGGAGGCGGAGCACCCGGTAGGACTCATCGGCATCCGGCATCCTGACGTCGTACAGGAGCTTGCCCGCGGGGGTGTACTCGGAGTACAGCGGCTGCTGACCCCAGCCGATGAACACGTTGCCGTTCGGGAGCGTCTGCATGTCGCCCTGGGTGGGTACGTCGAGCCCGGGGTTGTGCGTGTAGGTCCGCACCACCGACGCGGTGTGGTTGCGTGTGTCGAGCCGCAGGACGAGCCCGCGTGCGAACCCGGCCGGCTTGCCCGCGGGCAGGTTGCAGCACTGGTCATCGAACATGCTGATCTCGTCGGGCGAAAGGAAGCGGGCGTCGTGCTGCCAGGAGAAGTCGGCGTTCTCACCGAGCGCGAACGTGCTCTTCTTTCCGCCGAGCTGCCAGGCCACATCGCCGGTCTCCTCGCTGATCTCGTACAGCTGCCAGGTGTCCCGCGCTGACACCAGCAGGTGACCGCTCGCGTCGAGGTCGATCGAATTGATGTGGTAGGGGTCCCAGATCACCGAGGCGGTGGGCGGCGCGGCGACCTCCGACTGGCCGAGGGGGACATGGCCGGTCATGTCCCATTGGAACACGAGCTTCCCGGTCTCCAGGTCGATCTCCTGGATCGCGTTGTCCTCGTACTGGCCCGTGGCGGAGCCGCCGTAGGCGCTCAGATTGGCCGTCACGTCTTTGACCGCGGGGAAGATCGCCGTGCCCTGCTTGGTCAGGATGAGCTCGTGGGGGTCGGCGATGAAGCCGTTCTGTGCCGTGATCTTCTTGACCTGCCGGTAGTGCTGGTCATAGATGTAGAAGGCGCCGCCGGCCTCCGGGACCCCGGCGGGGGTGGCCGGAGGGAGGATCAGCGACCCCTGCCACCACGTCAGCACGGGCTTGCCCTGGTAGGTCTGCGTCTGAAAGTCGACGATCTCCTGGCCGCTCGGCGCCGGGCGAAACCACACCGGGTTGCCAGCGTTGTCGAGGATCAGGGCGCCCGACTGGCCGATCTGTGGCGTCGTGACCGCGAAGTCCTTGAACGGATCGAGGAACACGAGCCCGCTCGCGGTGCCCTTCTTGCTCGTGAGGACCTGCACGTGGGGCGGCTGCAGTCCGGGCGCCGTCTGGAACTTCCACGCGCTGAGATCGGCCGACGCCGCGGCCGGCATGACGGCCACCAGGCCGAGGGCGAGCGCGCACGCAACCACCGTGAGGCGCACGAAGCCATTCCACCTAGTCACCGGCAGCGCAAATCCGACGGTCATCGAGCCGTCCTTTCGTAGTTGCTTCCCCTGCCCGGCTCGACGGGGGGCCGTCATCGGGCCCGCCTTCTACGGTACGGCCGCGAGCATAAAGTTTCGGTAAAGACGACTGGGGGGCGGCCGCGTTCACGGGTCCTTGTCCACGTGCATCGCGGCCCAGCAAGTCGAGCCCGTGTGGCAGTTCTCGAGCTTCGCAAGCTCGGCGTGGAGCCGCGCGAGCTCGCCGGGCGCGAGGCTTGCGACGATGTTGTGCAGCTCGTAGGGATCGCTGACGAGGTCATAGAACTCCCGCTCGCCGTCGGCGTACTCGACATAGAGGAACCGGTGGGTCCGCATCGCCTCGTACGTCGTCGGGTTCCCGCTCGTACGGTCCTGGGCGTCGGGGTCGTTCTTGCCGACGTCGGGGCCGTGGTGCTCGACGAGGATCGCGTTGCGCCAATCGGCGGGCTGCTCGCCTTCGAGCAACGACATCAGGCTGTGACCGTCTCCGGGCAGCGTCGTCCCGCCGATGGCCGTGAAGGTCTTGGCGAGGTCGATGTTCTCGGCCATCGCGTCGGTGGTCTTCCCCTCCGGGACCTGGGGCCCCGTGACCACGAGGGGAACCCGGATGTCGGTGTCGAAGGCGGTCAGCTTGCCCGGCATCAGCCGGTACTCGCCGGTGTGCAGGCCGTTGTCGGAGCTGAACACGATGTAGGTGTTCCGCAGCATGTGGTGAGCGGCGAGCGCTGCCTCGATCGCGCCGATCATGTCGTCGACCGACTGCACCGCCTGCACGCGGAGGCGAAAGACGTGGTTGATCCTGCGGACCTTCCTCGCCGTCAGCGGCGGATGGCCCGCGAGCCAGCGCGGCGGATCGGTGGGCAGGACGTCGAAGTTGGGCGGCTCGGGCGCCTTCAGGCCGGGGAAGAGCCCTGCGTCGCGCGGCGCGGGGGTGTAGGGCCGATGGGGCGCGAAGGTGGCGAGCTCGAGGAAGAAGGGCTGGCCGGATCCGGCTGAGCTGTCGATGAAGTCGACGCCCTTGCGCGCGAGCACATCGGTCAGGTAGTCCTGGGGCTCGTGCCCGTAGTACTGGAGGGTCCCGTTCTCGTTGAGGGTGTAGCTGTATTCGGGATAGCCGTCGCCCGCGACATCCCACTCGTCCCACCCGGGAGGAACGTAGGTGTCCGGGACCGGCGACTCCGCCGGGCCGCCCATGTAGCCGTTCAGGTACTTGCCCATCATCGCCGTCCGGTAGCCGGCGAGCTGCAGCGCCACGTTGAAGGTGGACTGCACCTCGCCGCGGTCGTAGAACACGTGGAAGCCACCGTCGGGGCCGACGTTGCTGAACACGCCGGTGTCGTGCGGGAAACTGCCGGTGAAGATCGACGCGCGCGAGGGGCAGCAGAGCGAGTCCGAGACGAAGTAGTCCTCGAAGGTCAGTCCTCGCGCCTCGAGCGCTCGCACCTGCCGCATGTAGGGGATGAGATCGGTCGACAGGTCATCGGTGAGGATGAACACGATGTTCGGCCGCGAGGCAGATTTCCCAGCGGCGGCGGTCCCGCGAGGCGCGCCGGCCACGGGCTTCGCCCGCGAGGCGACCGACGCGGTCCCCGTGATCGTGGCCAGCGCCCAGCCCGCCAGCACGGCAAAGCCGAGGAGCACGACGGCGAGTCCCCACCGGCGCGCATGCGCCCCTCCACTCCACCCTCCTCCTTCCTGGACAGGGTGAGACCGCCATCGCGTCAAGAGCACTCCCCCATCTAACACGAGATCACAACGATGGTTTCGCCTTCACGCGTTCCCATTTCGTAATCGGAATGCGCACCCTTACCTACTAGGTTGGGCGCGTGGAAAGCGTCGCCCTGCTCGTCATCGCCAAGGAGCCCCTACCGGGCCGGGCCAAGACGCGATTGACGCCACCATGCACCCCCGCCCAGGCGGCGCGGCTGGCGGAGGCGGCGCTGCTCGACACCCTCGACGCCGTCGAGGCCACCCCCGCCGAGCGCAAGGTGCTCATCTTCGAAGGCGACGCCCAGCGCTGGCGCCGACCAGGGTTCGAGGTCATCGCCCAGCGCGGCCACGGACTCGCCGAGCGTCTTGCCGCGGCGTTCGAGGACGTCGGCGGGCCGGCGCTGCTCGTGGGCATGGACACCCCGCAGCTCACGCCCGACCTCCTCCTCAGCGGCATCGAAGCCTTAGGCGAGCCCGACATCGACGCCGTCCTCGGGCCCTCGCTCGACGGCGGCTACTGGAGCATCGGTCTGAGCGCGGCGAACAACCGCGCGTTCGCCGGAGTCCCCATGAGCTCGCACAGCACCGGGATCCGGCAGCGCACACGCCTGCGCGAGCTCGGGCTGCGCGTCCACGAGCAGCCGCTCCTGCGCGACGTCGACACGATCGAGGACGCGCTCGCGGTCGCCGCCGAGTGCCCCGGCTCGCGCTTCGCCGCGGCGCTCGCCGCCATCCGCCCGCGCGGTGAGAGACCGCACGCAGCCTGATGCATCCACTACGCCTCTATGCCGACTGCCTACGCAGACCCAGCGGCGGCGGCGGCGAGCCCCGGGCGCGCTTCAGCGACGGCACCGTCATGGCGCTCCCGCTCGAGCGCTACCTGGGTCCCGCCGACGCCACCGACGAGCAGCTGCTGATCGACATGCCCGGACCCGTGCTCGACGTCGGCTGCGGGCCGGGTCGTCACCTCCACGCACTCGCCGCGCGCGGTGTGTTCGCGCTCGGCGTCGACCTCTCGCCGGTCGCCGTCGACCTCGCCCGCGGCGGCGGCGCTCGCGCCATCGTCGCCTCGATCTTCGACGAGCTGCCGGGGAGCGGCACCTGGCGCAGCGCCCTCCTGCTCGACGGCAACATCGGCATCGGCGGCGCCCCGGCGCGGCTGCTGGCGCGGATCGGCACGCTGCTGAGCGACGACGGCGAGGTCCTCGTCGAGCTCGATCCCCCCGACACCGCCAGCGCTACCCTAAGCGCGCGGATCGAGACGCCGCGCCGCGTCAGCTCGTGGTTCCCGTGGGCCCGCGTCTCCGCGGCGGGGATCGAGCCCGTCGCCCGTGAGGGAGGCTTCGAGCTCGCAAACCGCTGGACCCACGGCGAGCGCTGGTTCGCCCGTCTCGCGCGATAATCGATCGCGATGTCCCGATGACCTCCGGGGGCGCGAAACGCCCGCCCACGGTCGCCGACGTCGTCGGCGCCACCATCGCCGCCCAGGGGGTGGTCGACGCCTTCGGCGTCATCGGGAGCGGCAACCTCGTCGCCACCAACGCGCTGATCGCGGGGGGCGCACGCTTCCACGCCGCCCGCCACGAGGGCGGCGCCGTGTGCATGGCGGACGGGTACGCCCGGGTCTCGGGCCGGGTCGGGGTGCTCAGCGTGCATCAGGGCCCCGGGCTCACGAACACCATGACCGGTCTGACCGAGGCGGCGAAATCGCGGACCCCGCTGCTCGTGCTCGCGGGCGAGACGCCGGCGGCGGCCCTGACCAGCAACTTTCGCATCGACCAGCACGACCTCGTCGAGTCGGTCGGCGCCATCGCCGATCGCGTCTTCTCGCCCGCCACCGCGGCCGACGACGCCCAGCGCGCCTACGAACGGGCCCGACTCGAGAGCCGGCCCGTGGTGCTGATGATGCCCATCGACATCCAGGCCATGCCGGCCGGCGTGTCCACCGAGCCGACACGGCCGCCGCTCCCGCACATAGCCCCGCCCGCGCCCGCCCCCGAGGCGATCGACGCCGCGGCGCAGGCGCTCGCGCTCGCGAGGCAACCCGCGATCATCGCCGGCCGCGGCGCCGTGATCGCGGACGCCGGCCCCCAGCTCGAAGCGCTAGCAGCGCGGATCGGCGCGGTCCTCGCCACCTCCGCCCCCGCCAACGGCCTGTTCGCCGGTCTCCCCTACGCGCTCGGCATCTCCGGAGGATTCGCCTCGCCCCTGGCGACCGAGCTCCTTCCCAGCGCCGACGTCGTGCTCATCGCCGGCGCCTCGGCCAACCACTGGACGACCAAGCACGGCGCCATGATCGCCCCAGACGCCACGGTCATCCAGGTCGATGTCGACCCGCGGGCGATCGGGCGCAACCGCGCGGTCGACATCGCGGTCCTCGGTGACGCGAGCCGAGCGGCGGCCGCGCTCACCGCCCAGCTGGCAACACACGCCAACGAAGGCTTCCGCACCCCCGAGCTCGCCGCCACCATCGCCTCCCGCCGCTGGCGCGACGAGCCCTACGACGACGCCGGTACTGACGAGTGGATCGACCCCCGGACGCTGAGCATCGCGCTCGATCGCCTGCTCCCGGCCGAGCGCCAGGTCGCCGTCGACTCGGGCCATTTCCTCGGCTACCCGGCGATGTACCTCGACGTCCCCGACGCCCGCTCGTGGGTCTTCCCCAACGGCTTTCAGGCCGTCGGGCTCGGCCTCGGTAACGCCATCGGCGCGGCGATCGCCCGTCCCGACCGGATCACCGTGGCGGCGATCGGCGACGGCGGCGCCTTCATGGCCCTCGCCGAGCTCGAGACCGCCGCGCGCCTGAAGCTCGAGAACCTCCTCGTCCTCATCTACGACGACGCGGCCTACGGCGCCGAGGTGCACCACTTCGCCCCCATGGGCCACGACGTCGGGACCGTGCGATTCCCCGACGCCGACCTCGCGGCGATCGCCCACGCCGCGGGGGCGCACGGCGCCACCGTACGGAATCCCCGCGAGCTCGAAGCGGCAATCACCGGCTGGCTCGCCGAGCCCCACTTCCGGCCGCTGGTCCTCGACGCCAAGGTCAACCCGACGATCTGCGCAGAATGGCTCGAGGAAGCCTTCCGCGCCGGCTGACACCACCAAGCCAAGGAGCCCCATGTCCACCACCCAAGTCGCCTCGTTGATCGACGATCTCGCATCGGGCGCGGTCGAGGTCATCGACCTCACGCAGCCGCTCAGCGAGTCCACCCCGGTGATCCAGCTCCCGCCCCCGTTCGCCAACACGCCGGCCCTTTCACGCACGGAGATCAGCAAGTACGACGACCGTGGGCCGGCGTGGGCGTGGTACACGCTCGAGATCGGCGAGCACACGGGGACCCATCTCGACGCCCCCATCCACTGGATCACCGGCCGGGAGGGCGCCGACGTTGCCTCGATTCCCCCCTCCTCGCTCGTCGGCCCGGCGGTGGTCATCGACAAGACGGCCGAGACCGAGGCCGATCCCGGTTACCTGCTCACCGTGGAGGACCTCGAGGCCTTCGAGGCCGAGCACGGCCGCATCCCCGACGGCGCCTGGGTGCTCCTGCGCACCGGGTGGGGGTCCCGCGCCCAGGACGAGGCCGCCTTCCTCAACGTCGGCGAGAGCGGCCCCGTCACTCCCGGCCCCGATGTGGCAGCGTCGCGCTGGCTGGCCACCGAGCGCCCGATCTCGGGCTTCGGGGTCGAGACGGTGGGGATCGACGCGGGCGCGGCGGGCGGCATGGACCCGCCCTTTCCCCTCCACAACCTCCTCCTCGGCGCCGGCCGCCTCGGTCTCACCCAGCTCGCGAACCTCGACAAGCTCCCAATCACGGGCGCGCTCATCGTCGTCTCACCCCTCAAGCTCGTGGGGGGAACGGGGAGTCCGTCGCGCGTGCTCGCCTTCGTGCCGCGGGTGTCGTGACCTCGGCATGACCTCACGCGCCCGGCGACCTTGACAAGGGCTCTTATGGGCCCGCTTGCGCGGGCCTTGGTTTCGGCAGGCGCAGCCCGCACGCTTCGGCAGCCTGCTCGAAAGCCGGCGACTGTTAGCAGTTGCGACACGATCGACGGCTCGGGGCTCACTGCCATCTTCGAGCTCCGCCTCGACGAGCAGAGCTTTACCGCGCGGGTGAGCGACGGCGATCTCGAGCTCAGCCGTGGCGCCCCTGAGAGCGCCGAGGCGATCATCGCGAGCGATCCTGGCACCTTGACCGCCGTGCTCTGGCACGGCCGCCGACTCACCGACGCCCTGCGCGCCGGCGAGATCACCGTCGACGGCAACCGCGCTGCGGTTGGGCGCTTCCTCAAGCTCTTCCCGGCCCCGACGCTCAGGTGACCGCGCCACCGCGGATCAGAGTTTCGATCCCGTCGAGGATGCGGGCCAGGCCGAAGTTGAACTCGGCGTCAATGTCGTCCTCGTCGTCGAGGGCGCCGGAGGCGATCGCCTGGTGCAGGGCGGGAAAGGCGCCGGCATCGGTCAGGTGTGAGAGCACCGTGCCGTAGCCGGGCATGACCGGCTCGCCGCCGGCGGCCGCGGCGAAGTCGGCGGTGAGCGTCGCGTCGTTACGGACGAACCCGCTGATCAGGAGGATGCACGAGAGCTTGTCCTGCTCGGAGAGCGGGGTGCCGGCGAGGGCACGCAGCGCCTGCTCGAGCCAGGCGACGTTGTTGGGACCGAGCGGGGGTGCGCTGATCGGCACCCGCAGCGACCAGGGATGGCGCCTGTAGGCGTCCCGCAGTCCGACCGCCCACCGCGTCAGCCCGGAGCGCCAGTCCTCGTCGGGACGCTCCGGCGCAGCCGGTGCGGCGAGCGCGGCGTCGACCATCAGTGTCAGCAGCTCGTCCTTAGCCGCGACGTATCGGTAGAGCGACATCGTCCCCACCCCGAGCTCGCCGGCGACGCGGGCCATCGACAGCGCCCCGATCCCCTCGGTCAGCGCCACCTTGATTCCGGCGGCGACGATCCGATCGAGGGTGAGGCCGGGCTTCGGGCCCCGCCTGCCCCGGTCGCGCAGCCCCCACGCGAGCTCGATGCTCGACGGGATCTCGGGCGGGTCGTCCACAGATCTCAGATTACTTGACATCGGGCAAGAACTGCGTATATCCTACGCCATATTGAGTAGCTAATACGCAATTCCTTCCCGACCCGGAGGACACATGACACAGGAGCTGGCGATCGAGGCCCACGGCCTGACAAAGTCCTACGACGCAAACCCCGTCCTGCGCGGCATCGACCTCGCCGTTCCGGCGGGCTCCGTGTTCGCGCTGCTGGGCCCCAACGGCGCGGGCAAGACGACGACCGTCCGCATCCTCTCCACCCTGCTCGAGCCCGACGGTGGGCAGGCCCGGGTGGCCGGGCGTGATGTCGTCGCCGAGCGCCACGAGGTGCGACGGCGGATCAGCCTCACCGGCCAGTACGCCGCCCTCGACGAGCTCCAGACCGGGGCCGAGAACCTGGTCATGATCGGCCGGCTGCTGCGCATCCCGGCGCGCGCGGCCCAGGCTCGTGCCGCCGAGCTCCTCGACCAGTTCGATCTCCTCGAAGCGGCCGACCGCCGCGTCGGAACCTACTCCGGCGGGATGCGCCGCCGCCTGGACCTGGCGGCGAGCCTGGTCGGCAGCCCGGAGGTGATCTTCCTCGACGAGCCCACCACCGGCCTTGACCCTCGCAGCCGGCAGGCGATGTGGGCCCTCGTCACCGGCCTCGCGCGGGCGGGCGTCACCGTGTTCCTGACCACGCAGCAGCTCGAGGAGGCTGACCAGCTCGCCGACCGGATCGCCGTCCTCGACGGGGGGAGAATCGTCGCCGAGGGAACCGCGGGCGAGCTCAAGGAGCAGGTGGCCGGGAAGCGGCTCGACCTGCGGCTCGCCGACGCGGCGGCCTTCGATCGCCTCACCGCCAGTCTCGGCCGGCGCGCCGTGCACAGCGACCGCTCGGCGCTGACCCTCGGCGTGGCCAGCGACGGCACCGCCGCCGAAGTGCGCGCCCTCCTCGACGAGCTCGACCCCGACCGCCACGCGATCGCCGGCTTCGCGCTGCACACCGCGACCCTCGACGACGTCTTCATGACCCTGACGGGACACCACACGACCACGACGGAAAGCGATTTCTCCCATGCCTGAGAGTTCCTACGCCGCGACCCTGCCCACCGCGCCCCGTGCCGAACGCGCGCCCGCGTGGTCCGAGGCGCAGACGATGACCCTCCGCGGGCTGCGCCTGTCGCTGCGCAACCCCGAAGCGCTGATGACGGCACTCGCCCTGCCCGTCCTGCTCATGCTCATGTTCCGCTACCTGTTCGGCGGCGCGATCCACACCGGCATCCACTACGTCGACTATGTCGTCCCCGGCGTGCTGCTGGTGTGCGTCGGCTTCGGCGCCGCGACCACGGCGGTGAACGTCTCCCACGACCTCACGAGCGGGATCATCGACCGCTTCCGCTCGATGGACGTCCGCGGCGAGGCTCTGATCAACGGCCACGTCGTCGCCAGCGTCCTGCGCAACATCCTCTCCTCGGCGCTCGTGTTCGCCGTCGCGGTCGCGATCGGGTTCCGTCCCCACGGCAACCCCGCCGGCTGGCTCGCCGCGGTCGGCATCCTCGCCCTCTTCGTACTCGCGATCTCCTGGTTCTCGGCAGCGATCGGGATCCTCGCGCACTCGCCCGAGTCAGCCCAGGGGATCACCTTCCTGATCAGCTTCCTCCCCTACCCGAGCAGCGCCTTCGTCCCCATCCACACGATGCCCCCGTTCCTGCGCGCCTTCGCCACCAACCAGCCGGTGACGGCCGTGGTGAACGCCATCCGCGCGCTCCTCAACGGCGCACCGGCAGGCGCCAGCGTCTGGCACGCGATTGCCTGGAGCGTGGCGATCCTGATCGCCTCGGTGGCGCTGGCAGGAGCGCTCTACCGCCGCCGCGCGGGCTAGCGATGTCGGCCGGCGACGCGTTCCCAGGTGATATTTCTCGGTCAAAGCCCGAGGGTGTGCGAATAACGGCGGCCAGTTGTCGATTATTCGCACACCCCCCGCCAGCACCTCGGCTCGGACCGCCCCGCCCCGCCCCCTACCCCCCCAGATACGCTCGCTTGAGGTCCTCGCTGGCCAGTAGATCCGCCGCCGCGCCCGAGAGGACGATCTCCCCGGTCGAGAGGACGTAGCCGCGGTCGGCGATGGATAGCGCCATGGCCGCGTTCTGCTCGACCATGAGGATGGCGACGCCCGATTCGTGCACCTCCTTGATGATCCGGAAGTTCTGCTGCACGAGGGCCGGCGAGAGGCCCATCGAGGGCTCGTCCATGAGGAGCAGGCGGGGCCGGGACATCAGCGCGCGTCCCATCGCAACCATCTGCTGCTCCCCGCCCGAGAGCGTCCCGGCGAGCTGGTCGCGGCGTTCGTACAAACGCGGGAAGAGCGAATGCACCCGCTCGAAATCCCCGGACAGATCCTCTCCCCGCCGGAGCACGGCGCCGAGCTCGAGGTTCTCGCGCACCGTCATCTGCCCGAACAGGCGGCGGTTCTCGGGCACGATCGCCAGGCCCCGGGAGATCCTCGTCGGCACGTCGCAGCCGTTGACCACCTCGCCGTCGATGAGCACGCGCCCCGAGCGCGGGCGGACGATCCCGAGCACCGTCTTCAGCGTCGTCGACTTGCCCGACGCGTTGCCGCCGAGCAGGGAGACGAGCTCGCCCGCGCCGACCTCGAGCGAGATCCCCTCGAGGATCCGCATCTGGCCGTAGTAGGTGGTTACCTCCTCGAGGCTGAGCAGCATCGTCACTCCTCGGCGAGAGCCTCGGGGTCGCGGCCCAGGTAAGCCTCGACGACCGCCGGATCCCTGGCCACCGACCGGTAGCTTCCCTCGGCGATCTTGACGCCGTGGTCGAGGGCGACAACGCGGTCGGAGATGCCCTCGACGACGTGCATGTCGTGCTCGATGACGAGGATGGCCAGGCCCAGCTCGTCGCGCAGGCGCCCGATGAGCTCGGTCACCTCGTGGGTCTCGTTCGGGTTCATCCCCGCCGCCGGCTCGTCGAGGAGGAGCAGGCGCGGCCTCGTGGCCAGCGCGCGGGCGATCTCGAGCCGCCGGCGGTTGGCGTAGGAGAGGACGTAGGCCGGCTGGTCCCAGCGGTAGCCCATCAGCCGCTGGCCGAAAAAGGACAGGACCTCCTCGGCGAGCGCGTCGACCTCGCGCTCCTCGCGCCGCGCTCGCGGAAGGCGGAGGATCGACTCGAGGGGCGTGGCCTTGGTCTTCCCATAGGTGGCCGACTTGACGTTCTCCTTCACCGACATGTTGAGGAACAGGCGCAGGCTCTGGAAGGTCCGGGCGATCCCCAGGCGCGTGATCTTGTACGGGCGCTTGCCCGCGATCGAATCGCCGCCGAGCTTCACGTCGCCCTCGGTCGGGTCGTAGATGCCGGTGATCACGTTGAACACGGTCGACTTCCCGGCGCCGTTGGGGCCGATTACGCTGACGATCTCCCGCTCCTCGACGTGGAGATCGAGCTCGGATATGGCCTTCAGACCGCCGAAGGACAGGGATAACCCGTCGAGCTCGAGCAGCGGGCTCACGGCTGTAGCGTCTCCACTCGACGCGTCCCCAGCAACCCTTGCGGCCGCGCCGCCATGGTCACGATGAGGATCGCCCCGATCATGATCTGGGTGGTGATGGCCGGATTGACGATCAGCCGCGACTCCCAGCAACACGCGGCGATGTACACCGTCGGGACGACCGCGATCAGGCGCCGCGTCCCGTGCAGGCGCATGAGCAGAATCAGCGCGCAGATGAGGACGACGTAGAGGACGTTGCCGTACGTCGCGGGGTTGGCGGGCACGATCACGTAGTCGCGCACGGCGGAGCCGATCCAGCCGCTGCTCCCGGGCGCGCCGGCGACGGCGGACGATGAGACCGCGGCCACGATCGCGTGCGCTGCGAACCCGAGGGCAATCACCCCCCCGACCACCGCGGCGAGCCTGCGCCAGGGGCGAATGCGCACCACCAGGGCGATGAGGATGAGTCCGTAGAACAGGTAGCCCGCGTCGTTCGGGGAGGAGAGCATCTGCTCTCCGATGGTCACCACGAGGCCGCCCAGGATCGCCCCGGCGATGCTGCCGACGCCGCCGAGGACGAGGCAGGCGTAGATGAGGATGAGGATGTTGGCGGTGAAGTTCGTCGGGAAGACGGTGTCCTGCTGGGCGGCGAACACGGTCCCGGCGAGCGCGCCGACGATCGCGCCGAAGCTGAAGGCCATCACCTTGAGCTTATTGACGGGAATCGTCATCACCGAGGCGACCAATGGGTCGTCGCGCAGCGCGCGCCACGCCCGCCCCGTGCGCGAGGTGTCGAGCTGGTGGAGGATCCCCGCCAGCACGACGACCATGATCAGCGCGAGGTAGTAGAAGCCGATCGGGCTCTCGATCCGCCCGCCGAAGCTGTGCAGGGGGTCGAGGCCGAACAAGCCGTTGACCCCGCCGAGGGTTCCGGGGTCGATGTTGTTGACCACCTCCATGAACGCCTGCCCGACGAACAGGGTGACGATGGCCAGGTAGTCGTCGGTGAGACGCAGCGCGATCAGCCCGATGATCACTCCGGCCACTCCGGCGACCACGAGCACGAGCGGGATCGACTCGATCGCCGGAAGATGGATCCCGCCGGTGCCGCCCGAGCCCGTCGCCGTCGACGAGAGCACGGCGTAGCCGTAGGCACCGAGCCCGAAGAAGGCGATGTAGCTGAGATCGAGCAGCCCCGCCCAGCCCACGGCGATGTTGAGGCCGAGCGCCAGCATCGCGTAGAGGAGGCTGTTGAAGGCGACCGTCTGCGTGTTGACGTTGGTCAGGAGCTGGCCGGCGATGAGGCCGACGAGGGCCACGAGGGCCAGCCGCTGCCACCAGCCGACGCGGGCGTCGGCGCGGGCGAGGAGCTTGCGCCACCCCGAGCCGTCGTCACGCCGATCCCCGCTGCGGGCCACCCATTCGTCGATGCCGATCTGCGCCATGGCTTCACACCTTCTGCAGCGGCGGGCGGCCGAAGATGCCCTGGGGGCGGATGAGCATCGTTGCGATGAGGATCCCGAACACGATCAGGTCCGTGTATTGGCTGGAGATGTAGCTCGCGCTGAACGACTCGGAGAGGCCGATGAAGATGCCGCCGATCATCGCGCCCGGGATGCTCCCGATCCCGCCTACCACGGCCGCCGTAAACGCTTTGAGCCCGGCGAGAAAGCCGATGGTGTTGGAGATCTGGTTGAAGGCGAGCCCGGACATCACGCCGGCGACCCCCGCCATGGCCGAGCCGATGAAGAAGGTGAGGGCGATGGTGCGGTTGACGTTGATGCCGAGCATCTCCGCCGCCTCGCGATCGGCGGCGACGGCGCGCATCGACTTGCCGAGCGTCGTGCGGTTCACGAGCTGGCGCAGCCCCAGCATCATCACCACGCTCACCACGATGATGAGGATCTCCACCGAGTCGATGCTCACGCCACCGACCTGGATGCCGTTTGTCGCGGAGATGAAACTGGGGGTCGAATAGCTCTTGGTGAAGCCGCCGAAGAGGAGCAGGACGCTGTTCTCGAGCACGAAGGAGATCCCCAGCGCGGTGATCAGCGGTGCGATGCGGGGGGCGTCTCTGAGCGGCCGGTAGGCAAAGCGCTCCATCGCCATGCCCAGCAGGCCACACCCGCCCGCGGCGAGCGCGAACATGATCAGGATGAGCAGCGGCACCGGGATGGTCAGGGCCGTCGGACCCCCGAACCAATGGATGACGTAGTAGCCGATGTACGCGCCCACCATGTACACGTCGCCGTGGGCAAAGTTGAGGAGCTTGAGCACCCCGTAGACCATCGTGTAGCCGAGCGCGAGCAGCGCGTAGAGGCAGCCCGTCTGTAGGCCGTTGACGACGGTTTGGATGAACTCCTGCATGCGTCCGTTGCAGTCAGAGGAGCCAAACGCCAGCGGCGCCGCCCGCGCGGGGGCGGACGGCGCCGCGTGGAGACTTAGCCGTTATCCATCAATGATTCGCGATCGAGACGTACGTTCCGTTGACGTTGATGTGGAACAGGTATCCCGGGGCGCCGGTTAGATCGCCACCCGGCTGGAAGGAGATCGCCACGCCCATCGGGTTGTCCGCCGCGGGGATGTCCGTCTTCTTGATCGCGGCGAGCACGTTCGACCGGCTCGGCGTCTGTCCCGCCTTGCACACCGACGAGATCGCCTTCATGACGACGTCGGTCGCCTCGTAGGTGGGCACGCCGAACGCCCCGTAGGGACCGTACTTGGCGACCCCTGAGACGATCGACTTGTCGAGCGGGTTGGTCGACGTCGAGATGTCGGGCCCGAAGTTCGACACGTAGGTACCGGGGATCTTGAACTGGGTCGGCGAGTCCGTACCGTCGGTACCGAAGAGGATCGTCTTCTTGTGCTGCTGTTGCGCGTCGAGGCCGAACTGCTGGGCGTTGGCCGCCGTCTGCCACGGCAGCATGGTCACCGTCTCGGACGAGTTCAGCTGCGAGGTCACCAGTGACGAGAGCGCGTTCGCGAGCGTCGCGCCGGTGTCGGTGCCGTTGTAGGTCTGATGGTTGACCTTGATGCCGGCCTTCTGGAGGATCGGAGTCATCACCTTGACCAGTCCCTGCGAGTAGGCCTCGTCGTCGTCGATAATCAGGACGGCCTTGGGATGGAGATGATTGATGACGTAGTTCGCATCCTGCGGACCCTGGACGTCGTCGTCCGGAACCACGCGGAAGAACGTGGGGTTCTTACCGCTGGAGGCGAGCGCGGGAAGCGTCGCGGAGCCGGAGATGAAGGCGATCCCCGCCTTACCGAAGATCGGGCCGACGGCCTCGACCTCCTGGCTACCGGCTGGCCCGACCGCAGCCACCGCCGACGAGGCGACGATCGCGTCGGTCTTGCTCACCGCGATCGACGGCGTGAGCTGGGTGTCGTCCTGGTCGAGGGTGACATCGGTCTTGTTGGCCGCGTTGTCGTTGGCCACCGCGAGCTCGGCGAAGTGGAGCTGCTCGAGGCCGAGCTGAGCAACCGGACCGGTGAACGGACCCTCGATGGCGATCGACGTGGCACAGCCCTTGCCGGTGATGGCGGACTTCGTGCCCGTCGTGCTGCTACTGCTGCCGCAGCCCGCCGCCGTCAGCGCGGCGAGCCCGACCGCCAGCGTGATGATGCGTTTCATCTCGTGTCTCCTCCTGTGGGGAACTTCGCTGGTGTGCTCATTCAGGGTCCGGCGCATACGCCGGCGAGCCATCGGGGTAATAGGCGGCCGCCGGCGAGCCGGCGGGCCGGAACACGGCGACGATGCGCATCACCGCGGCGCCCGTGTTCTCCAGGCAGTGCACGGTGCCCGCGGGGAGCTGGATACTCGATCCGCTGGCCAAGGGATGATGAGCGCCGTCCACATGCATCACGCCTGCTCCGTCGAGCACGTAGATGACTTCGTCGTAGGTGTGAAAGTGCTCAGGCGCCCGCAGCGTCGGGATGTAACCGACGAAATGGGTCGCCGAGCGCAGACCGCTGGCGGGGTCGGCGACGATCCGGAACTCGCGCTGGGTGGTCGCGGCTTCCGACTCCTGGTCGGCCAGGCGGCGTACCACGGCGCGAGCCGGTTCCACCGGTTCGGACTCTCCCCAACCCGCGAGTTCTGCGCCAGCAGAACTCGCAATGGAACCGGCGCCAGCCGGTTCCACGCGAACCGCCACCACCCGCAGCACCTCCCCGCCGCGCGCCTCGAGCCCGTAGCTCTCCCCGGGCGCCAGGTAGGCGCCGCACTCTGGTTCGAGCGCATGGGTCTCGCCGCCCGTGCGCAGGACACCTTCGCCCGAGAGGACGAACAGCACCTCCTCGCAGTCTCCGGTGTCGCGCGGGAGCGAGCGTCCCGGCCCACACGCAATCAGGGTCTGCTCGAGCGCCGCGAAGCCGGTGTGCGGGCCGAGAACGGCGTGCGCGCTCACGGTGTCGCCGTCCTGAGGGTCGGCCCAGGCCGCCGGTACGGGAGCCACGTGTGCGAGCCGGTCCTGTAGGGAGTTCATGTCTCTCACACTTCGCCTGGGGACGAGCTCGACCCGTCACACTCCCACATTCACCGTGCTCCGGTCAACCATGTTCCTTGAGCGTTGCCTTAAGCGTGATCTCGGTTCCGGCCAGGGCCATCGACACGGGGCACGTCGTCTTGGCCTGGCGGGCGAGGTCGGCGAACATCGCCTCGTCCATGCCCTCCGCATCGCCGACGGTGTCGAGCTCGATCTTGGTGATCCGGAAGCCCGCGCCGAGCTCCTCGAGGTGGACGCGCGCGGTCGTGTCGACCTTGGCCGGCGGATGGCCGGCCTCGCTCATCAGGTTCGCCAGCGACATCGTGAAACAGCCGGCGTGGCCCGCCCCGATCAGCTCCTCGGGATTGGTCGCCGGCACTCCTTCGTCGATGCGCGAGCGCAGGGTGAAGGTGCCGTCGAAGGCGCCGCTCCCCACGCTCATCTTCCCCTCGCCTTCAGGGACGGTTCCCTCCCAGCTCGCGTGCGCGGTGCGAACCACTCGAATGCCCACGTGCCCTCTTTCGGTCCTCTGCGCCGGCTCCCTCCTGTTGGGTCCGGCCGGCAAAGTTTGATTTTGTACTGTTGATCAAATCACTTTCAACCGGTCGTTGTCGCCTGTGAACCGACTCGTGCGCACGATCGCTAACGACGACCTAACGAGGGAGAAGTGCGCATGACCCACGTGCTCGGTCTCGGCGACCTCGCCGCCGTCCGCGAACGGTTCACCTCGCTG
>Ga0302314_10009332_pt1 | contig 17366 bp, 16 predicted proteins | sample III_Palsa_N2_3_FD_200533 | JGI IMG/M metagenome (GOLD analysis project Ga0302314, IMG submission 200533) | Peat permafrost microbial communities from Stordalen Mire near Abisko, Sweden - III_Palsa_N2_3 | ecosystem: Environmental > Terrestrial > Soil > Palsa > Peat permafrost | place: Sweden...
GACGGCGACGGCGCCGAGCGCCGTGAGTAAGCTACGGCGCGAAGCATTGTCTGGTCGGCTCATGAAATGGCGTCTCCTGCTCGTGGTCCGATGATCGCGTCAGAAGGCGGCTTGGCTGCGCAGGGCGACGACGTTGTAGCTCTGGCCGATCTGCGCCCCGTCCGGGGTGGCGAGGGTCGTCGCGTAAGGCGAAAGACGGTTGATGTTCACGGATTACCCCTCTCCGGTCGCTTCGATCTTGAAATAATAAGCGTTATTCCTATAGAATCTATAGAAATTACGTGAATCTCTTTGAAGAAATTCTGAAGAGCGACCTCTGGAGGACTTCCCGGCGAACCGAGGGACCCGGACCCATGCAGGCCGTCGCGACCGAGAAGGGAGTGAGCGGCCCTTGCCCGACGAACGACGCGGCCGATAAGGGCCGTCGTCGGAGATGGCGGGTTGCCAAAAAAAGTAGAGCGCAAATATGCCAACCGTGGCCCGAAGCCTCGGCGCGCGGGCGCCGCGTTCGGATTGCGGACCTTCCCCGGCCCAGTATTCCAAATATCGCTTAAGCACGAGACGGTGATGGCGTGGGCGGCTCCTACTAGCGCCATCCACACCATCACCAAATCCCAGAACGTTGATTAGAAGGCGAACCGCAAGCCGGTCGTGAACGAAGTGTTGTTGTTAACGATAAAGCCATTCGCGAGCCCGCCTGAGACCTCGCTGTACATCACGCCAGTGTACAGATCGATGCGCCCGACCGGGCGCCAATCCAGCAAAGCCGACACAACGTTTTCGTCACCCGCACAGGCGGCGGCGTTCGCTCCCTGAGGCGTTGAGCCCGGGATCGCTTGATTCAGGTTCGGGCCGCAGGCGATACCGGTCTTTGTCTTGCCGGCGCCGACATTATATTTTGTCGCGGCGTTGGCGAAGTTATTCTGATCGACATAATAATAGCCGGCGTCGATGTCGAGATTCGACAGGATCGCGTATTTCCCGGCCACCCAAGCGACTTGCTGGACCTTCGGATTCACGTAGGCGTTTGCTTGAACGACGGCTGGGTAACCGCCGTTTAGCGTGAGGGTTTGGCCGGTGGCCGTCGCCGTTGCGCCGAACAGGTCACTCGGCGAACTCAGACGCGCGTATTCGTAACCGCCGTAAAGGGTAAGCGCGTGCCAGTTATACTTCGCGGCGATCACGCCGGCGCTAACATTGGCGAGCGTCGCCTTGAGCGTATCGGGCGTCGGCGCGCCAGAGGTGTAGTTGCTGAGCGTGACGGCGTCCTCGGCGTAGGCGTAGAGTGCATCAATCGAGAACCCGCTGACCTCGCCGCCGAGATCGAATTGATAGGCGCTCTCCGCGTTGTTCCTTTGTTCATAGCCGCCGAGTTGCGTGAACGCGCCGGCGTGGATGTGGTTGTACGTCAGCTGATATTTGAGCGACGTATTATAGATCGACGTCTCGGTGTCGCCGGTGCCGGCGAGAAGAGTCGATGAAAAGCCGAGCGCCGAGAAGGCGTAGGAGCGGCCGAGCGGATCGTATTGCTGGCCGAGATCGTTGCTGAATGAAGTTTGACGTCCGAAGGTCAGCGTGCCGAAGGTGACGTTGCTGAGGCCGACGTAGCCGTACGAGTTGTCCCAGCCGGTGGAGCGAGGTGTGTCGGAGTTGGTGCTCTGGTTGGCGAGAGCAACGTTGTTGTTGTCGACCAGCGACTTTGGACCATTGGTGAATTTAAACGAATAGGGGTCGAACCCGGCGTTGACGTCGCCGATAAGGAACCAGTCCGAGGTGAAAATCGGCTCCTTGAACTTGACGCCGATATTCGACTGGGTGAGGCCGTTCGGCACGCCCTGCCAGCGCGAACCGTTGTTGACCTTGGAAATCACCTCGCTGACGCCCGTCTTGGCGTCGCCATTGAACGGCGCGGCGTGGCTCTCGTAGCCGCCGCCCACGTCGATCGTGCCGTAAACGGTTATTCCGTAGGCCGACAGCGGGCAGTCGGCGGCGCTCGAAACGAGCCAGCTGTTGAAGTTCGAAAGACAGCCGGGCGTGGCGGCGTCGCTAGGCTGAGCGAAGGCGGCGCCCGCGACGCCGGTCATCAGAACCGCGATGAGCGCGCCGCGGCGCGCTGCGCGAGAAAGCAGAAGTTGCAAAGGACATCCCCCGATTGGTTGGCGCAGACGCCTCTACAGGCGCTTGCTGTCCCATAGGTGACATAATTCCCATGGGTGAAATAGAGAATAAATTTGTTAGTCCTCAGATTTTCTGTCGACAGGGTGGCTGCAAGTTGCCGGCTGGGGCGTCGCCGTCGGCGCAGTGCCGCGAGCCGGAACTGTTGATGAAATCCGCTCGGCCCTCCTTCGCCAAGGCCAGGATGGCGGCGTAGTGGGACTCGCCAGCGGGCGTTGCAAAGCCGCTCCGGCGCAGAGCATGGCGCCCAGACCGACGCCAGCGAATAGACCCGCGCGCAGGCGGGGCTTTAAAGCCCCTTCAGGAATTCTGGGGGGGCTTCATCCGCGACCGCAGCACGTCGCGGGTGGCCCCGCGTTCCAGAGACGCCGCGCCGGGCTTGCAAGTCTGCGATTGTCGGCCAAAAGAGCCGGACACCACTCGGCGGCGAGCCGAGATATCGGGAGATTGCATGGACCGGTTCACCCGATGGAGCTGGAAGATCCAGGGATGGTTTCGCGGCCTCCCGCACCGTCGCTGGCGTCCTGCGACGCCGCATCCCTTGCTGGCCGAGGCGCTCGGCCGATGGGTGCGCGACCGCAGCGACATTCGCGATCACCTTGGCACGATCTTCGCCGAGGCGATCGTGGCTTCGCCGCGCCTGATCGTCGAACTGGGCACGCGCGGCGGCCTTTCGACCCGCGCCTTTCTCGCGGCCGCTGAGGTGAGCGGCGCGCAGGTGCTGTCGGTCGATATCGAGGACTGCTCGGCGCTCGAAATATCGGATCATTTCCTGACCCGCTGGCAGTTCGCCAAGGCCGATGACGTCGCCTACGCCGGCGAACCGTTCGAGCGTTTCTGCGCCGAACGCAGCCTGCCGCCGATGGCCGACATCATCTTCGTCGATACCTCGCACCTCTATGATCACACGCGCGCGGAGATCGCCGCCTGGCTGCCGCGCCTCGCGCCCGGCGGCGCGATGATGTTCCACGACACCAACATGGCGAACTGGTTCGTTGGCCTCGACGGCGGCGTATGGCGCGGCTGGGACAACCAACGCGGCGTAATTCGGGCGATCGAAGAGCGACTCGGGCGCAGCTACGACGAGCATCGCTTCTTCGTCGATGTGGCCGATGGCTTCCTCGTCCGGCATTCGCCCTGGTGCAACGGCCTGACCGTGCTGCGCCGGCTGGAGCGCGCCGGCGCCGCTTGACGCCCCCTGCGGCATGGGATGCAACGGCGGTCATGGCCTCCGCTTCGCCCGAACCTGTCCGCACCGTCTCCCTCGCCGCCGGTTTTCCCGAGCCCGACCGCGCCGCCTGGCTGGCGCTGGTGGAAAAGACCCTCAAGGGCGCGCCGCTGGAAAGCCTGACCCGGCGTACGGTCGATGGTCTGCCGATCCAGCCGCTCTATGAGTCAGATCCGGGCGCGGCCCAGATCGTCAGGTCGCAGGCCGGCTGGGACGTCCGCACCACCGTACGCGCCGCCGACCCCGTCGCCGCCAACGCCGAAGCGCTGGCCGATCTTGTCCAGGGCGCCGGCTCGCTGCTGCTGCGGCTGGACCCGCTCGGACGGGACGGAATCGCGGTCGGCTCGGCCGAGGACATGGCGCGCGTGCTGGACGAGGTGCTGGTGGACGCCGCGCCGATCGCCCTCGACGCGGGGTTCCTTGGACCGAAGGCGGCCGACTGGCTCGGCGCGGCGGCCAAGGGCGCACCGATGGCGCCGCTCTCCTTCCACCTCGATCCTCTCGCCGCCTTCGCCGAGGCGGGCGCCAGCCCTGGCCCGATCGAGGCGCACCTGATCGCCGCCGCCACGGTCGCCGCACGCCTGGCGGAGACCTACCCGAAGGCCACCCTGTTCCTGGCCAGCGGCCGATCGGCGCACGAGGCCGGCGGCGGCGAATCACTGGAACTGGGTCTGGCGGCGGCCTCAGCCCTCGCCTACGCCAAGGCCTTGGTACGCGCCGGCGTGCCCATGGCCGACGCGTTCGACCGCGTCGTCATTGGCCTCGCCATCGACGCCGACCCCTTTCTCGGCGTTGCCAAACTGCGGGCGGCGCGGCGTATCTGGGCCCGACTCGCCGCCGCTTGCGGCGCGGACGCCGAAGCCCGGATCGAGGCGCGTTCGTCGGACCGGATGCTGACCCGCGCCGATCCTTGGACGAACATGGTGCGCCTTACCGCCGCCGCGTTCGCCGGCGCGGTCGGCGGCGCCGACACCTTGGCGTTGGGCGCGTTCAGCGATGCGCTCGGTCCGCCGACCGCCTTCGCGCGGCGCCAGTCGCGCAATATCCAGTTGGTATTGATGGAAGAAGCCAATCTCGGCCGCGTGATCGATCCGGCAGCGGGCAGCGGCTATCTAGAATCGCTGACCGACGAACTCGCCCGCGCCGGCTGGGCCAGGTTCCAGGCGATCGAAGCGGTCGGCGGCGTGATCAAGGCGCTGGAGAGCGGTCAGATCGCGGGCCTGGTCGCCGAAAGCCACGCGGAGCTCGTCGGGCGGCTTTCGCGGCGCGAACTGAAGCTGCTTGGCGTCACCGATTTCGCGGCTGAAGACCTGCGCGCGGCCGAGGTTGCCGAGGTATCGGCGCGATCCGCCGCGGCGCCGTCGCCGCGCCTGCCCGGCCCCGACGGCCGCTGCCTGCAGCTCGTCCCGATCCGCCTGGAGGACCTGGCGTGACCACCTTCCCCGACTTCGCCACCCTCGCCTTTGACGACGACGCCGACCGCGCCGCGCCGGCGCTGAGCAACGCCGAGCCCTGGGCGACCCCCGAGGGCGTCGCCGTCAAGCCGCGCTACGCCGCCGCCGACGCCGCGGGCCTAGACTTCCCCGGTGGCTATCCCGGCCTCGCGCCCTATCTGCGCGGCCCCTACCCGACCATGTACGCCACCAACCCGTGGACGATCCGTCAGTACGCGGGGTTCTCGACAGCCGAGGAATCCAACGCCTTCTACCGGCGCAACCTCGCCGCCGGGCAGATGGGCTTGTCGGTGGCGTTCGACCTCGCCACCCACCGCGGCTACGATTCCGACAACGAACGGGTGAAGGGCGACGTCGGCATGGCCGGCGTCGCGATCGACTCGATCTTCGACATGCGCACGCTCTTCTCCGGCATCCCGCTGGATAAGATGAGCGTCTCCATGACCATGAACGGCGCCGTACTGCCGATCCTGGCGCTCTACGTCGTCGCCGCCGAGGAACAGGGGGTCTCCCACGCCGCCCTCTCCGGCACGATCCAGAACGACATCCTCAAGGAGTTCCTGGTCCGCAACACCTACATCTACCCGCCGAAGCCTTCGATGCGGATCGTTTCGGACATCTTTTCATACACTTCGCGCGAAATGCCGAAGTTCAACTCGATCTCGATCTCCGGCTATCACATGCAGGAGGCCGGCGCCTCGCTCGACCTGGAGCTGGCCTACACCTTGGCCGATGGCGTCGAGTACATCCGCGCCGGCGTGGCGGCGGGCATGGGCGTCGACGCCTTCGCGCCCCGGCTGTCGTTCTTCTGGAACGCCGGCATGAACTACTTCATGGAAGTCGCCAAACAGCGAGCCGCGCGCCTGCTGTGGGCCAAGCTGGTGCGCGAGGAATTCGCGCCGAACGACGGCCGCTCGCTGGCCCTTCGCGCCCACACCCAGACCAGCGGCTGGAGCCTGGCGGCTCAGGACGTATTCAACAACGTCGCCCGCACCACGGTCGAGGCGATGGCCGCGCTCGGCGGCCAGACCCAGAGCCTGCACACCAACTCGCTCGACGAAGCCATCGCCCTGCCGACCGACTTCTCGGCGCGGATCAGCCGCAACACCCAGCTCTTTTTACAGCACGAGGCCGGGATCACCCGCACCATCGACCCGTGGGGCGGCAGCTTCTACGTCGAGCGCCTGACCCACGACCTGGCCGCCCGAGCCCTCACCCACATCGCCGAGGTCGAAGCGCTGGGCGGCATGGCGGCTGCGATCGGGGAAGGGCTGCCGCAGCGCCGGATCGAGGAAGCCGCCGCCCGCACCCAGGCCCGCATCGACGCCGGCCGCCAGACCCTGGTCGGGGTCAACCGCTATCTGCCCGATACGCCGGACGACATCCCGCTGCTGAAGGTCGACAATTCCGAGGTGCTGCGCGCCCAGCTCGAGAAACTCACCCAGCTGAAAGCCGAGCGCGATCCCGGCGAGGTCGAGCGCCGGCTGGAGGCGCTGACCAACGGCGCCCGCGGCGGCGGCAATCTGCTCGAACTGTCGGTCGATGCGGCCCGGGCCAAGGCGACCGTCGGTGAGATCAGCCTGGCGCTGGAGCGAGCGTTCGATCGCCACGTCGCCAAGCCGAAGCTGCTCACCGGCGTCTACGCCGCCGAAGCCGGCGCCGGCCCGGCGATCTCGCGCGCCCGGATGATGGTCGCCGCGTTCCGCGAGGCCGATGGCCGCCCGCCCACCATCCTGGTCGCCAAGATGGGCCAGGACGGCCACGACCGCGGCCAGAAGGTGATCGCCTCCGGCTTCGGCGACCTCGGCTTCGAGGTCGACCCTGGACCGCTCTTCGCCACGCCGGCCGAAACAGCGCGCAGGGCCGTGCAGGAGAACGCGCATGTGGTCGGCGCCAGCTCGCTCGCCGCCGGCCACCTGACCCTGGTTCCCGAGTTGCAGGCCGAGTTGAAGAAGCTGGGGCGCGAAGACATCATGATCGTCGTCGGCGGCGTTATTCCGCCGGGCGACATCGCGGCGCTGAAGGCGGCCGGCGCAAAGCTGGTCTTCCCACCCGGCACCGTCATTGCGGACGCCGCCATCGCGGTGCTTGAGGCGCTAAACGAGGAACTTGGCTACACGCAGGGCGAGGCGGCGTGAGCTACGTATACGCATTCCTGGCGCTGGCGCGCGCGCCAACGCCGCATCAAGCGCTGTCCACTTATCTCAGCGGCGCCGTCACAGGGGTGGTCGGCCAATTCGCCCCGCAGCTCGGCTGGGCGAACAACGAAGCGGCGGTGTTGCTGCGCGTATCTTCGGATGTCGAACCGGGCGCCCTGACCGTCCCCGATCTGGTGACTGAGATTCGCCGTGATCGACTGACGCCCACGTTGCGTCCGACGGATGAGGCCTCGCCGCGAACCGGCGGTATCTACGTACACCGCTGGTTCGAGGTGGAAGCGGATGCGGCGGACGAATTCGTCGAGCTTTCCGGCCGAGGCTGGGAGCGCTTCGAGGCCCAGTTCGACACGCAGATCTTTGGCCTCTTCCGCGCCACGCGTTCGGCGGCCGACGACGTGGCGGGCATCCAGCGCCTGCTGCTGCTCACGCGCTACGCCGACCACGGCGTCTGGGAAGCCTCGCGCGATCCGACCAGTGAGGCGATGCAGATCTTCGCTCGGCGCCGGCAGCTGACACAGCGTAGTTGGGCCGCCAGCACCCTGCTGGTGCCGACGCGGTAGCAGCATCCCGCGATCAGGCCGCGTCCGATCCTCGCACAACACGGAGGCGGTCGCGCGACGTGGCCATGGCCGGCGATGTTTCGCTCGGCGACCAGCCGTTTTCCAGCAGATCGTGCGCGACGTGCCAGGCGGTGGCGAGAAAGGCCTCCTCGAACAACCCAACCAGCGCCTCGCGCGCCGCATCGGTCTGGGCCGCCCGGTGCAGTGCAAGCAGGGCCTTCAGGCGCGGGCGCAGTTCGTCGAACTCGATCGCGTCGGTGGTCTTGGAGATCATAGGCTTTCCAAGCTCTCCCGAGCGCGCAACTGCTCACGCAGCCGCAGGCGGTAGGCGCCGACGACGCAAGCCTCAAGCAACTGCTTCAACTCGTCGCTTTCCGCGTCACCAACCTCGAACGATGTCATCACCAGCCGCCGCATCAAGGTCAGCATCGCCGGCAGGGCGTCCAAGGTTTCGGTGCGCGTCAGCGTCTGACGGTCTAACTTCTGCATCAGTGGGTGACCTCCAACCGGCGCGCGACAAGCCGGCGACTTGAGGCGATCTGGACAAAGGGTTTGAGCAAGGCCCGGGCGATGTCGGCCGCCGCCAACGCCTCGCTGGCGCCGATCGCGTCCTCGACCAGGGTGAAAGAGATGTCTTCGTCCACCCCCGCCAACACGGTGGCGAGGCATGTATCGACCAGCGAAAAGCCGATCAGCAAAACGTCCGCCCCACGCGCGCCGCGCAGTTCGGCGGCGAAGCCAGGGTTGGTGAACGCCGAAAGCCCCCGCCGGAAGTAGACCGGTTCGCTGATCAATGGCCGCAGCCCCTCGATCGGCGCGCCGAACAACTCCCGCGGCCAGGGTGTCGCAGCCTCGGCGCGAAACTGGCTGTGCACCACCCGCCAACCTTCAACCCGCGCGAGGCTCAAGACTCTCGCACAAGTCGCCGCGACGTCGGCGTTCGCAGCCGAGTAACGGGGTCGGCCAGGCACCACGTAATCACGCTGCAGGTCGAGGCAGATCAGCCAAGGCCTGCCAGTCGCCGGGCGCGGCGTGGGATAGGTCAGCACGGCTGAGGCGCCGACTTCGCGTGGGGGTTCGTAGCGGCGCGGATAGCCGAGCGGTCGAGTACGCCGGGGCGATCCCAGGCCCCTTCCGGCCGCAGGATCGTCAGCGGGTCGCTGTCGATGGTCACGGCGTCGTCGGGTGGGGTGAGTTCGCGGATGGTCTCGACATATTCGTGATCGGAGAACTTGAACTTCGCCCGGCCGGGACGAACCTTGACCTTGCCCAACCGCATCAGCACCGGCGCCAGGCGCACCTGGGTGTGCCCCATGATCTTGCGATAGCCCTTTTTGGCGGCCAGTTCGAAGGCGGCGTCGAGCAGAGCGCGCGGCACCGCGCCGCCACGCGCATTGGGCAGCACGGTCAACCGCTCCAGCTTGGCGAAGTCGCAGAACCAGCGCAGGCGGATCACGCCCACCGGCTGACTGCCGACGCGGGCGATCAGGTGCGTCGCACCGGCCAGGTCGTTGCCGTCGAACTCCTCGTCGTAGGGGCAAAGCTGTTCGCCCAGGTAGACGACCGAGCGAATCGCCATGGCTTGCATGAGATCGTCGAGCGTATGGGCGACCTTGACGCTGATCGCCGCCTTCGGCAGCGGAACCGGCTCGTACGGCTCGGCGAGCTTGATCTTGGCCGTCATGCCGCCACCGCCTCTCTGCCGGGAATGGCGATCATCAGATCGTCGTCGTCATGCCTGAGCGGGACGTAACCGTAGCGGGTGGCCGCCACGTGCCGTCCGATCGGCGTGACAGCCCGGGTGAAGCCGGCGATGTGCGGGAACAATCGCTCCCGCATCAGGTGGTTGAAACCGCCGATCGCCTGCCCGCCCGCCTTAGTCGATGCGGCGATGCCCCAGGCGTAGCCGAGCGCGACCAATTCGCCGTCCCTCGCCAGGAAGGCGGGATCCACGTTCAGGGCATCGAAATCACCCGCCAGCAGAGGCCGGATGGTGCTTGAGTTCAGGATCAGCTGCCCGGCGACGCCAGTGACGCGCCCCTCTTCCTTGAACACCAGCGTCGAGGCCGGCTGAATCGCCTGGACCGAGACCAATGTCTCAAGGCTGACCACTTCGTGATCCATCAGCTTCGACGCGAACGCGCGGGCCTGGCGCAACTCGTCGATGGTCGGCGGCGCCATCGCATGCTCGCGCCCGATCGCGAGCATGCCCTGGACGTCCATGCGGTCCACAGCGGGAGGTAGATCAGCTTCAGTGATCATGTGCGGCGCTCCGAGTCAGACGGCGAGTCAAGCTAGTGGGCGCGCGGAGACGTCGCTTCAGCGAAGTCCGTAGAACGCCTATGCGCTGATGGGCCAACCGAGCGTCGCGGGCCGGCGACCGACCGGCGACCGCCGCAAGTCGCCTGACCGGGACTGACATTCGGTTCCGATGCTGTAAGCTTGCCGCAATCTTCCTGTCGCAAGACGCTGAGACCCCATGCTCGAAGCCTCCCCTGAAGACCAGGAACTGTGGCGCCGCCTCGACTGGAACGATGTGCGCATCTTCCTGGCGGTGGCCGAATGCGGCAGTCTGAATGCCGCCGCGCGCCTGCTGGGCATGACCCAGCCGACCATCAGCCGACGGATGGAGGAGTTCGAATATCGGCTGAAGGCCAAGCTGTTCGACCGTAGCTCTCGCGGCGTGATGCTCACCGAAGCGGGGCTGATGGTCCGGGACCTGGCGCAGAGCATGGCGCGGCTGGGCGGGTCTATCGTGCGCGACGTCGCCGGCCGCGACCACAGCGACACCGGCAGGGTGCGGATGACGGCGCCCGACGGCATCTCCGGCTTCCTGCTGGCGCCGCAGTTGCCCAACTTCCAGATGGCCAACCCCCAGGTGCAGCTGACCATCGACTGCGGTCTGTGGATCGGCAGCATGCTCGAAACCGAGCCGGACCTGGCGCTTGAGATGTCCGAGAGCTGCGGGACCGATCTGGTCTCGATGCCGATCGCGACGATGCACTACTGCGCCTTCGCCTCGCGGGAATATCTCGATCTCTACGGCACGCCGAAGAGCCTGGCCGAGATGGCCGAACACCGCACCGTGCGCCACACCAGCCACAGCGAGCAGAAGTCGCGCTGGAACCCCAAGGCCGAGGCGGTCAACGTGCTGGCGGAGTCGCAATTCATCTGCAACTCGAGCGCGGCGACCTTCCAGGCCATTCGCGCGGGCGCCGGTATCGGCGCCCTGCCCACCTTCGTGCTCGCCTTCGCGCCCGAGCTGGTCATGCTCGACCTTGAGCCGCTCAGCCACCCGCTTCTGTTCCTGCGCCACCGGCCGATGATCGAGCAGCAACGCCGGGTGAAGCTGGTCAAGGACTGGCTGCAGGAAGTGTTCGATCCCACGGACCAGCCGTGGTTCCGCGAGGAGTTCGTCCATCCGACCGACTTCCAGCGCTACTTGCCGGAAACGCCCGAGACGGCCCGCCCGCCTAAGCGCGCGGTGAGGCAGGCCGTCGGCTGAGCACGGTCGAGCGCCGGTTTCGTCTCCACCGCGCAAGTCGGCTTCCGTCATTGGGCCGCCCGTCGAGGGCCCGCCGAGCGCGGGCGCCTGCGACGAATTGACTCATGCAACGTGAATCCACCGTTCAGAAACGCGGTAAACGCGCGCCGCGGCAGTCAGGTTTGGCCGATGTAGCCAGTGGGACCGGGGTCCGGCCCGGCGCTAGTTCAGCGTAAGCCGGCGAGGCGTCTGGCTTGCGCCACCCAGGCTTCACGCACCGCCCTGCCCTTCAGGGACAGTGTGGCGTCGGCCTCGGCGACGTCGTCAGCGGTCCAGGCGGCTATCTGCGAGAAGCGGGTCACGCCGCGTCCGGCCAGAGCTGCGGCGAGCTTGGGACCGATCCCGGTCATGACCGTCAGGTCGTCGATCGCGTCTTCGACGACAGGCGCGATCACTTCGACCAGCGCCTCGGGCGCTGGCGCAGCGGGTTCTGCGGCGGCCTTGAGGGCGACCGCCTCTCGGGCGTCGGGTTCCGGCGCGATGGCCTCGACGACCGGGGGCGAGACGATGGCGACCGGCTCAGCGAGGGGGGCATGGGGCGTGGGGACCAGCTTGGCCGCGAACGGCGCGAAGGCCTCGAAATTGACCGCGCGGGTCCAGCTGGTCATCCACCAATAGGCGACGCCCATCCCTGCTGCGGCGCCGTACATGGCCCAAAGCGGCGAGGTGACCCCGAACGGCAGACGCAAAGCGCGCTCGGCGCGTTCGCCGACCACGTCCGCGCCCGGAAATTCATGCGACCAGGCCATGGGCCAAGCTCCTCTGGTTAGCTGGATCGGCGCCAAACCGACCATGTTGCAGTGCAGCATATCACAGGCCGCGAGAAAGGCCACCGGCTCTGCGCAACGCGATGGCAAGAATCAGACATCATGAGTGCTTCGATGACTGTTGCGACCTCGCCGTGAGCCCGAAAGCCGCAGACGCGGGCGCCAATCCCGCACTCCCAGAGAGCGCCGAGCGCCTGCTTGAGGCGGGTGTCGCGTGTCACGGCGACGGCGACCGCGCCGGCGCCGAAACGCTGTTCCGTCAGGCCCTCACCCTTGAGCCGGACAATCCCACCGCCCTCTATCTGCTCGGCCTCGCCCGGTTCGAAGCGGGCGAGGCGGCCGAGGCGGAAAGCCTGATCCGGCGCCTGGCGGACCTGAAGCCCGACCACGCGCAAGCGCTCTTCACCCTGGCCAGCATTCGACATTGGCGCGACGACCGTACGGGCGCGATCACCGCCTACCGCCGCGTGCTGGAGATCGAACCAACCCATGCCGCGGGCCTTATCGGCATTGCCCGCGCCCTCTCGGAGACCGGCGCACACGGCGAGGCGCTGGTCGCCGCCGAACTGGCGGTCGCGCAGGCGCCCGGCGACTCATCGGCCCACATGGCCCTCGCCGCCGCCTTGCGAGGCCTCGGCCAGGTGCTCAGAGCCGCCGACACGTTCGCCGCCGCCGCTGACCTCTCACCCGAGCTTGTCGGCGCTCATGTGGGGCTCTCGCTCGCGCTGGCCGACGCGGGCGAAGCCGAGCGGGCGAAGGCCAGCGCGCTGCGCGCCGTCGCGATCGACCCCAACCTCTGCGACGCTTGGCTTGCGCTCGGCACGGCGCTGCGCGGCATGCACGATCCGAAGGCGGCCGCGGATGCGTTCGCGCACGCCCTCGCGCTCGACCCGGATCGCATCGTCGCACACCTGAACCGCGGCCTCGCCCTGATCGAGTTGGAGAAGCCGCGCGACGCCGCCGCCCATCTGCATCGGGTGCTGGAACTGGATCCGACCAGCGCCACCGCCCACGCCAACCTGAGTTCGCTCTACTACCTCGCCGACCGCAAGGAGCAGGCGAAGGCCCATGCGCAGCGGGCGCTGGCGATCGACCCCAACCTGATGAGCGCGCACCAGAACCTCGCCGCCCTGATGGCGGAGGAGCAACGCCCGGACGAGGCCCGCACCCACCGCGACCGCGCCTACGCCGAGCGCAATCTGGTGATCAGCACCGCCGCGCACCCGCTGCAGAGCGTGCTCATTCTATCAACGACGGAGAGCGGTAATACGCCGGATCGATACCTGATCCCGCCGGCGAGCTACACGCGCCTGCTCTGGTTCGTCGAATACGCCAGCGAACGGCAGATGACCGAGTTGCCGGCCTACGACATCGCCTTCAACGCCATCGGCGACGAAGACCTCGCCGGCCCTACCGCGGCCAACGCCGCCCGCTTCGCCGAACTCTGCCCGACCCGGCTGCTGAACCCACCGGCCAAGATATCCCGGACCCGGCGCGATCTCGTGGGCGAGTTGTTCGGCCAGCTGGGCGGCGTGAAGGTTCCGACGTCCGTGCGCGTGGAGGTTTCGGACCTCGCCGCGGGTGGCGTCCGCGCCGCGGCGGCCCGCGCCGGCGTCTCGGAGCCGTTCCTGGTCCGCCCGATCGGCTCGCACGGCGGCAAGGGCCTGTTCCTGGTCGGCGGCGGCGTCCCCGACGAGCCCCTGACCCCCGCCGGCGCCTACTACCTCACCGCGTTCGAGGATTTCCGCAACAGCGACGGCCTTTACCGCAAATACCGCGCGATCTTCGTCGGCGGCCGCACCCTGCCCTACCACTTGGCGATCGCGCCCAGCTGGCTGGTCCACTACGAGCACTCCGGCATGCAGCACCACCCGGATCGGCTCGCCGAGGAGATGCTCTATCTGGACGATCCCGCGAGCGCCATCGGCGCGGCGGCCTGGGACGCCGTGCAGCGGATCGGCGCGGCGATGGGCCTCGACTACGCCGGCATCGACTTCTCCTTGCTGCCCGACGGCCGGGTGCTGCTGTTCGAGGCCAACGCCACCATGCTGGTCCATCCGGAAGCGGACGACGGACCGCTGGCCCACAAGAACCCGGCCATCGGGCGCATCTACGAGGCGTTCAGGGCGATGCTCGCGACGGCATGACCGGAACGCCGGAACGGCGCCGGCGTTAGCGGCTGATGGCGCGCGATACGGTGGAAGTCGGAATTGAAGCGGCGAAGTCGGCCGGGCTCGTCTACGTAAACGATCACGATCCAGGCATACATCGGATCGCCACGCGCCATGGCGCCGACTATCGCGATCCCTCCGGCAAGCCGCTGCGCGACGAAGCGGCGCTGGCGCGCATCCGCAAACTCGCCATCCCGCCGGCCTGGACCGATGTCTGGATCTCGCCGGACGATCGCGGCCATATCCAGGCGATCGGCCGTGACGCGAGGGGCCGCAAGCAGTATCGCTACCATGAGGAATGGAGCGCTGCGCGTGGAGAACACAAGTTCCACCGCATGTACGCCTTCGGCCGCGCCCTGCCCCGGCTGCGCGCGCAGGTCGACGCCGACCTGGCGCGGAAGGGACTGCCGCGCGAAAAGGTGCTGGCCGCCGTAGTGCGGCTGCTGGAGATCACCCTGATCCGCGTCGGCAACGACGAATACGCCAAGGCCAACAAGAGCTTCGGTCTCACGACACTGCGCAAGCGCCACATGACCCTGTCGAGCGTCGGCGCGGTGTTCGAGTTCAAGGGCAAGTCGGGGAAGTCGCACCGCACCAGCTTCCACGACCGCAGGCTCGCCGGCGTGCTGCGCCGCTGCCAGGAGATGCGCGGCCAGCGCCTGTTCCAATATGTCGATGAGACGGGCGAACGGCGGGTGATCGAGAGCGACGACGTCAACGCCTACCTACGGGGCGCCATGGGCGAAGACTTCTCGGCCAAGGATTTCCGCACCTGGGCCGCGACCCTGGCGGCCGCCCGCGGGCTCCGCCTCCTGGGCGCCGACGGCGCTGAGCGTCCGAAACACACCATCAACACCTGTGTGAAAGCGGTCGCTGGCCTGCTGGGCAACACCGCCGCCGTTTGCCGCGCCGCCTACATCCATCCCGCCGTATTCGAAGCCTTCGAGGGTGGCCGGCTCTCGCCCAGCCTCGCCAAGGAGACCGAGGCGGCCGAGCGCGCGCTGCTGCGACTCTTGGCGCAAGCCTGAGTCGTCTGACGGCCATCGCCGCGCCGCCGGGGTTCGCGATCCGCGTGCGAACGTGGCAGGAGCAGGATAAGCGGTGCGGTGGGGAGGCTCCGGATGAGCATAGCCGGCCTGCGGGCCCGCAAGATGGCGCGAACCCACGAGCAAATCGCCGAGGCGGCGCTCGCGGCCTTCGTCGAACGCGGCTACGACGCGACCACCCTCGATGAGATCGCCGAGGCGGCCGAAGTGCACAAGCGCACCCTGCTGCGCTACTTCCCGACCAAGGCGCACCTCGTGCTCTACGGCCATTTCGCCGCGCTGGAGGAATTCCGACTGGCGGTTTCGGCGCGCGGCGGGACGCCGGTGATCGACGTCTGGGAGGCGCACGTGACCCGGCACGCGCGCGCCATCACCCGGCGCGGCGCGCTATCCAACACCCGCAAGATCGCCGCGACGGAGCCGGCGGTGCGGCAGGCCTATATGGACATCCAGACCGCCTACCAGAGCATGATCGCCGACGCCTTGTGTCGCGAGCGCGGCGCCGATCCCGCGACCGACGTTCACTCGAAGGTGGTCGCCTCGGCGCTCGCCGCGGGCAATTTTGCGGTCAGCGCCATGGTGCTGGGGCGCGAGGCCTATGCCGAGCTGGAGCCTGCCGAGTTGCAGGTGATCCGGCTGGTGCGCGACCACCTGCTCGATCCGCCGAAGCGCTAGCGGCGCGGAATTTGTCACTCGGTGACTTGACCCTCAGGGGCGCCAGGCGGGAAGATCGCGGCGACAAGAATATCGGAGCGGCGCCATGCAGATCGGCGACTGGGCGGCGACGCCGGACCTCAACGACATCTATCGCGAGATCCGCGAGCTGGGCCTGGAGACCAACCTCGCTGAGTTGGAGGCCTACGGTTTTACAGTCATCGAGGGCGCACTGTCGCCCAAAGAAGTGAAAGCGACCCGCGACAGGATCATCGAGATCTCCGAGCAGCGGCTGGGCCGCAAGCTCGATCTCGATGGCGAAAGTGAATACGAGGATCTGTCGTTCATCCCCTTCCTGCTTTTCAAGGATCCGATCTTCAAGGTCGGCCTCTTGAACCAGAAGCCGCTGGCGCTGATCACCTACCTGCTGGGCAAGCACTGCATCCTCTCCAGCCTCGGCTCGCACCTTAAAGGCCAGGGCGGGACCGGCCTGCTGCTGCACTCGGACACTGGCAACAACACCCCCGATCCGTTCACGCCCTATTCCCAGGTCGCCAACTGCAATTACGCGCTGACCGACTACACCGAAGAGCGCGGCTGCCTCGCCATGGTGCCCGGCAGTCACCGCCAGCAGCGCCAGCCGACGCGATGGGAGGTCGGGCTGGAGGGCAATCGGCGCAACGCCGGCGTGATCCCGATTGAGGTTCCGGCCGGCAGCGCGATCGTCTGGCACGGCAATACCTGGCACGGCTCGTTCCCGCGTAAGGTCCCGGGCCTGCGGATAAACCTCTCCTGCTACTACTGCCGCGAGTACCTGCAGCCACAGGAGGACTACAGCCACAACATCCCCGAGGGGTACCTCGACGGCGTCAACGACGCGCGGCTCGCGCGTCTGCTCGGCCAGGAACTGATCCACGGCTGGACCGACGACGGGCCGCAGAAGATGTACGCCCGGCGCAACCCGGCGACGGTGCGTAGCTGGTTCAGCTAAACGCGTCGAACTGCCGGTACGTCATACTGGCGCGTCCACTTTCGGCGTCATAGGTTCGCGCCCGAACTCCAGTTGCGATGGACACCATGCTGCCAGCCAGACTGCGCTTCGGCGCCTTCATCGCGCCGTTCCACCCGATCGACGAGAACCCGACCCTCGCCATCGAACGCGACCTCGAGCTGGTGCAGTGGCTTGAGCAGCTCGGCTACGACGAAGCCTGGATCGGCGAGCACCACTCGGCGGCCTATGAGGTCATCGCCAGCCCCGAGGTGTTCATCGCGGCGGCGGCCGAGCGCACCAAGCACATCCGCCTGGGCACCGGCGTCTCCTCCCTGCCCTACCACCACCCGTTCATGCTCGCCGACCGGATCAACCAGCTCGACCACATGACCCGCGGGCGGGTGATGTTCGGGGTCGGCCCCGGCGCGCTCTCGTCCGACGCCTACATGATGGGCATCCCGATCGCCCGTCAGCGCGACATGATGGACGAAGCGCTGGGCGTGATCGTGCGCCTGCTGCGCGGCGAGGAAGTCAGCCACGACAGCGACTGGTTCAAGCTGAACCGCGCGCGGCTGCAGATGAGCCCCTATTCGCGGCCCAGCGTCGAGATCGCGGTG
>Ga0302314_10009333_pt1 | contig 17365 bp, 2 predicted proteins | sample III_Palsa_N2_3_FD_200533 | JGI IMG/M metagenome (GOLD analysis project Ga0302314, IMG submission 200533) | Peat permafrost microbial communities from Stordalen Mire near Abisko, Sweden - III_Palsa_N2_3 | ecosystem: Environmental > Terrestrial > Soil > Palsa > Peat permafrost | place: Sweden...
TAGCGCAGCCGCGCACGGCGGACGTGGCGCAGGAATGGATCCCCGAGATTCGCGTGGGCGAAGTGGCGATCTGCCTGGAATTGCTGGCGGAGCAGATGGGGCTCGTGCTGGACGACCTCTCGTTTCCAGCCTACCGGTCCGAAAGCGAGGCGGAGCCTGCGGTCGACGCGAAGGCAGAAGCCGCGGAGGTGATGCCCGGCGATGCGGGTGGGCGCTACCTCTTCGGCATGACCCTGGATCAGGTCGATACGCTCAACCAGCTGATCGACATGATTGCGGCCCATGGCGACGTGGTGACCGCCAGCAACGACGCCGAGCTGGCCGATCACACGCTGTCGCTACTGGGGCATGCCATCTTCAACGACGCGCGGGCTGTGCGCGAGATCATCCGCCAGGTGGAATCGCAGAGGCTCAAGGCGGCACGCGGTTCGCAAACTGGCGTGGGCGAAGAGCGGGGCGAATACCATGCGGGGCGAGCGTGCTTGCCTGCGGACCGCGTGGCGCATTCCGCGTGGCGGCTGACCGGAAAAAAGATCGGGGGCAAATATAGCTACTCACGACACTCAGGCCATGACGACTGGCGTCATATGACGGATGGCATGATGGCTTCCCCGTGATCAGCAACGTTGCCGACAGGGAGGCAAAAAGTATGGGGCGGCACGCCTTCTCGGCGTCCGCCACCATGGGGTGAAAAGAATTCGCCACCAACTTAACTACCCCGCCCCCTTTTCCGCCGCGTCATCGCGCTTCAGCACAATCTCTCCGCTGCTGTTGTAAGTCACCCTTGGCGTCAATGCTGGTGTAGATAGGCCTAAAAAAACCGAAGCGGAGAGCTAAACAAAAAGCGGCCATCACGGATGAGTCTTTGACTTTCTCCGCGAAACGCCCTCATGCCCTGCTTCCCTTGGCTGTGCTTCTGGCTGACCCAGTGGCAATGCTTGATCAACCGGTGCTTGCTCTGGCTGGGTCCGTCACGCGCAGTATCCGCCGTATCGTTACGGCGCTCTTGCCATCGGGCTTTCCCGATCGTGTCGCCGGTGCACGCACGTGCCAAGCCCAGCTGGGTACGTGAGGAACTCCTGGCACTGGCAGCACGCGATCCGGCGATGAGCTGCCGTCGGCTGGCCGATATCTTCAATCGCCGCCACATGAGCGATAGTCGGACCGTCGGCAAGAGCTTTGTCGCCGCGTTGCTCAAGCGACATCGCGCCGATATTCTGCAGCGTCGACGGGAACTCAAGCGGCGCACCTACCAGTCCGGTCAACCCAATCGTGTGTGGGGTGTGGATGGCACCGGCAAAACCGACGAAAAAGGCACGCTGCATTTCTTGCTCGGCATCGTCGATCACGGCACTCGACGCTGCTTGACGCTTGATGCACTCAGGGATAAATCCGCGATCTCTATCGTGCGGGCTTTGTGCGATGCCGTTGAACGGCACGGCAAACCCAGCGCGATCCGCACCGATAACGAGCCGATCTTTCAGAGCAGGCTATGCCGTACCAGCCTGGCACTGCTGGGCATCCGCCACCAGACCACCGAGCCGCACTGCCCTTGGCAAAATGGCCGCATCGAACGTTTCTTCGGCACGCTCAAGGCCAAACTCGATCGCTGGGCCGTCGCCGACCGGGTTGCACTGAACGCCTCACTGTCGGTGTTTCGTATCTGGTACAACCACGTGCGACCGCACCAGCATCTGCAAGGGCGCACGCTGATAGAGGCGTGGAACCGATGCGATATCCGGCGCCGGCCGATCCGCCGAACATGGTTCGAGGCGTGGGACGGATTGCTGCAAGGTGAATACTTGCAACGCTAAGACCACCTGCAATAAATCACACGCCTGTCCGCATGACGGAAGGCCAGTCGCTGCATGAGTTGTCAAAGAATGCCTGTCGGTCGCGCCAAAACATCGGATTTGATTCGTACGGAGGAACCGGATGCCGTTTCACCGGCCTTTGTTGATCGGCGCAGCCGCAAAAAATCGCATCGTTCAATACGCAGAAGGGCTATTTGGACAGTGGACAGCACACCGTGTTATTTGGATCTGCCACAAGCGGCCTAAGCACATCCCTCTCAAAGGAGCCGTAAGCGCCGCTTGCCGAATTCAACTCGGCATTCCCAGGGAAAACATTGAGCGGGCCACCTGGGAATCCAAACTGATCACCACCCGCATGGAAACCGATATCACCGGGCAACGCATCTGAATTGTACGGATAGCCCAACTGGTAGTCGTCGTAGAAGCGATTCCCGCCATTACCAAGAGACAGTTGGCCTGACGTACTCACGCCCCGCCCCGCACTATCAGTTGCGAACTCAGATCCGTTGTACTGGTAGATGGTATCCGGACTCGGGTTCAACGAAGCTGATCTGAAATCTGCGCGAGATTCCAACTGCACCACATTGGGAGCGGCTGCTTCGTTTGGAACAACTAATCAAGCAACGCTGACTACAACTGGAGAATCCACATCAATATAAAGGCGGGCTCGAACATAAAGTCCAGCGATGAAATCCATATCATTTGCCTTTTCGTGTGAATCAACTTCAATGATTTCGCTCGGCAGCAGGCCTTTACCAAACGCATCTTTTCGCAATACAGATAAATTATCCCTCAAAATATCACCTGACATTACGCCGCCCACGCCACCCCTAAAAGTGACCAGAAAATTGCCGTCACTATGCCTTCTAACTTTAAAGTCAGGATGGTGAGTGACCACAGCATTGAGTCGCCCCACGGCTTCTTGCTCAATCAAACGCTCAGAACCCGGCCAAACAACGCAACTGCCATTCTCAAAGACAGTGAATTGTTTGTTCTGCAGGTATTTCTGCAAGCGGCCGACGGTCCACGCTATTGAGGGAACGATGTCAGGCTTCCAACTTGGCCGAGGAAATTCAATCATCGCCTTCCTTCCCATCACTTGATTCAATCCAAATAGCCGGCCTACTCAACTTCGAGCCGCAGCTAGGGCATGCCAACTTAGCAATCTCGAGAGCGCTTCGCCTCAGTTCCATGGCATTCGGTACACCAAGGTAGAGTCCAGACTCTACCGGATTGGCAATCCTCACCTTCCATCCGCACTGCTCGCAAGTATGACGCTCGATTTGAACTCGTTGGTAGCCATGCTTCGTATGAAGCAACGGGATAACTAGCCATGACTTCATCAATCCGGGTCGGAATATCCCCAAACTGAACTCTTCTTGATGAGTTGATACAAATGAATGCAGATTTCTAACGAGTCTCTCGGTGGACGATGAATAAACCGGCACACCTTCAAAGGCCGCATCATTAAGTATGCGATCCCACCCGTCTATTGATGGAATTACTACGGGCTGCCCATCGACAAGCACTTCATTCTGGCTGAACTGTGATCCGCTCATGATCATCTTAATCTCATGGATTCGTTACTGGAGTCAGCAAGTTAGTGCCATTTCTCAGCAAAAATTCGCTCTCTCCAGATCCCGACAAAGTCTGCTGAACCAAGGATGATCTGGGCACATATCCTGAGTAGATAGTACCCCCATTAGAAAAATAGTCTGCCTGCGCTGGATCGGTAGTAACCGAAATGAATGTTTTATCCATTCCAAATGCCGGACTGAGCTCAGCGCCAAACTCAGCATGCGCCTGAGCGTATTGATCTTCGCTTCCCCACATGTCAATCCAGTCTTGATGCGTAGCATCTGATGCTGCATACGCACTATCAAGACTTCCCGTTTGCATATATGACTGCTGCCCGGCATCACTTAGGAGGTTGCCGGTTTCGTTATAGATGTTGTTTTCCGCAACCCTATTCGTTCCCCGATAAACCAAAACCATGTCCTGATCTGATGCATCAACTGCTGTTGTGCTTGGAACCGCCGTCGAGAAGGATACAGGCTCAGACCCGTTCATATAAGGCGCGGGTTCGAGCGCAGGCGCCTCGGCGCTGCCCCTTGCAAACATGGCCGGAGCACTCGTCCCCAAAAGGAAAAGACCAAGCCCATTCAGCTGTCTCTGCTGAGCCTGTTGTGCTAGCAGCGAAGGTGTCGCGTCCTCCACGGTGGACATCGGCCTACCTCCGTACTGCACTTCCTGCTGCACCTGACCAATATGAAGCTCCATGGCAGCCATGTTGGCGTTGGCCATAACAACAGGATCCGAACTCATCGCGCCCGTCGCCATTTCCTGCTGCTTGAGTTCCGCCCACCTCGGGCTTCCCGGCAGCACATCCATCAGCTGCTGTTGGATGACGCGCTGTTGATCGAGCGCATCATTGGAGAAGTATGAGCTGTACGACATCAGGTACTGCGGGCTCGCGGTGCCCACGCCACCCGAACCACTAGCGTCATCAAGGCCCGCAGCAGCTATCTCCTCTGCCGTCGGCTTCACATTCACGGTAGATGCCTGACTGACATCCTCCATGGTTTGATTGGGTGCCATTTGCTGACCCACGATCGGCCAGCCATTGATGCCGGTATCGGGTGTGCTGCTATCGGATGTGCTGTCCGGTAACCCATAACTTCCGGTGTAGGTCGAATAAGCATCGCTACTGGCCAACATCGGGAAATCCGATGGGTTGTAGGACGCCAGAGCATCACCTGCTGTGCCCACGCCGGTACCCGCCGTGGCGAAGTTGAATGATGATGAAAACAGGGGCGTCGGCGATGTTTCCATGGCACTGATAGCCGCATTCCCCAGCGCATTACCAAACGCATCCTCACCGATCTGCTGCCAGCTCGATACGTGGTTGTCACCGAGCAGCTGCGAGGTTTCGCGGGTCAATCCACCGGACAGCAAGCCACCGGCCACGTCTTGCGTGAAGCTGCCGGCACTATCACCCACTTGCTGTAATGGTTCGCCCTTCAGACCGGCTGCAGCAGTTATGCCGGATGCCACCGCCGATGCTGCCAGACCAGCCCAGCTGAAATGCGTGGCTTCCCCGGTGACTTTGTCGGCAGCCACCCCACTCGCGTACGCGCCCGCACCAAACAAGGCTGCGCCAGTCGGCGTCAAGACCCCTTTGGCGTTGGCGAGGACAGCCTCACCACTCGAACTGATCTCTCCGCCAATACCCGCCGTAAGACCTGCCGCCAGACCCGAAGTCAACGCTTGACCGAGCGAAAAACCTTGACTGACCCCAAGCGCATCGCCCGTCAGCTGTCCCGCCACACTGCCTACGACACCACCGACAGCTGCCGCACCCGCTGCATAGGCACTGCCCACGCTCACCCCTGCACCGACAAACGAACCAGCGGTTCCTACAGCCGCCGTACCTGCTGCACCGCCGCTCAAAGCACTCACACCAGCCGAGAACGTCTCACCTACCGTGGCGTCGGCGCCGGCTTCCGCTTCAGCCGCTGCGCCAGCGGTATAGATCGACGCTACAACCACCACCGCAATAATGACGATCTCAGCCAACACATTGCACCCCGAACTACTCGGCGGCGGCGGCGGTGCCGTCGGCAGATTCGGCGTGGTACTCCCAACAATCTGCCCCGCGTTATACGGCTTGAACGTCGTGGCGCTGTTGCTGCTCGTGATGATCGACGGCAGCGTGATGCTCTGACCCACTACCAGGGTGTCGCTGGCACCGATGCCGTTGGCCTGGCCGATGATGTAGCCGTAGTTGCTGTTGCCGTATACCGACTGCGCAATGCTCGCCAGCGTGTCGCCGGCCTGGATCACGTAGCTCTGGGTGCTGGCGCTGTCGCTGAAGCCGGTCAGCGTGTCCAGCGCGCTGATGTTGCCGGCCTCGTCCAGCACGTTGAGCTGCTGGCCGTTGACGTACGTGTAGTGATCGGTCGCGCCGTCGCCCGATGGCGTGAACGTGCTGCCGCTCGTCGCGCCACTGCGCTTCAGCACGATCTCGCCGCTGCTGTCGTAGCCGAACACCCGCGTGGTGTTCAGTGCCGAACCGCTGTTGCCCTGGCTGGTTTGCGACACCGCGAGGCGCCGTCCAAAGGCATCGTAGTAGCTGGTGTCGGTGGCGGGCACATAGCCGGCCACGGTGGCGGTGCCGGTCGTGCTCTGTTCCAGATAGCCGTCTTTCTTCAGATAGTTGACGTTGTAATTGGCGGCAAAGACGTTCGGTTGGGTATAGGTGTACGCCGTGACGTTACCGACGTGGTCGTAAGCGGTGTAGGTCGTCGCGGAGTTCATGCCGAGCACACCACTGCCGTCCAGACCGATGTCCACTTCGTCCGGGAGTGTCTTGTCCTGATAATTGACCGCCATGATGGCGGCTCGCTGCCAGTCGGTGGATGGACGGCCATAGGCAGCGACTTGCGACACCGTACCGTCGCTGTTGTAACTGGTGATCTGGGCCTGCTGCAGCCAGCCACCCGCTTCCATGTACTCCGTGCCATCGGGAAAGTCGGGCGTGTCCGTGGCCGATACGAAGAAGTCATTGCGGAAGTACGTCGCGTCGAGTACCTGATGGCCGTCGGCGTCGTAGGTCACCCGCTGGTAGGCCCCCAGGCTGCCCTCGCTCTGGGTCTGATCGATCGCATAGTCGGTTTCGACCAGCTCATTGCGCTGGTCGTACACCAGCCGCTGGAGCATCACATCACCGGCGCCGTAGGTCTTTATTTTAGACCCGCTGATGACGCTGTAGGCGCCACTGTTGACGGTGGTGCGTACCACGACGTTACCGGCGGCATCGTACTGATTGCCGACCGAGGGCGCGTCGTAGGTACCGGCCGTGATCGCGATCTGGCCGTTGACCAGCGCACCGTTGCTCACCAGCACGCGGTTGTCTGCGTCGTAGGTAAACCAGGAACTCTGGATGTTGGGCGTGGTGGCGACCGCGGCCTGGGCAACCGCAGCCTGGGCGATTGCCGTCTTCGCCACGGCGTTCGATTTGCCGCCGGATCCCTGGATGTCGACATTGAACGTCAGGCTATTGGAGCGTCCACCGCTGTCCGTGGCGGTCAACTTGAGCGTCCAGGTCAGGTAACTGTCGCTCGCGAGATTGTCTATGCCTGTAAGGACTTGCGTCGCGGCATTGAAGGTAAACCTGCTTGGCAGAGGAGTGCCGTCAGATTGCGTCAGCGTGTAAGTAAGCGCCTGTCCTTGTGGATCGGTGAACTGGCCTGACAGATTGATCGATATCGGCTTCGGCGACAGATATTCAAAACCCGCCCCCTGAAGTGTGCCGACGTACTGAGGGGGTTGCTGCCCTACCGCCACGGTAAGCGTGAAACCCTCGCCAGAGATGGCCCCGTGGGTATCGAAAGCCCAGCAGGCCAAGATGAACGATCCGGTAGTCGGCGCCGTCCCACTGAACGTCAGTGTGCTGGCATTGAAGCTGACCCAGGAGGGAAGCGCGACGTACGCCGAGCCGTTCCACATGATGCCGGAATAAGTCAGCGCGTCGCCGTTGTTATCATGCGCACCCGGCACCTGGAAGCTGAAGGGCATGCCTTGCACGGCGGTAATATTGTTGACGGCGCTGTTGAACACCGGCGCGACATTGTTGACTGTGACAGTGATGGTCGTGCTGCACGTACGTCCCAAGCCATCTGTAGCGGTAATCGTCCAGTTGTACGTGCCCACCGGTTCCGACGTGCCGTTGAACACAAACGCGCCAGCGCTGAAACCCGCCCACGCGGGCGCGTTGCTTGTAAGAGTAAGCCCGTGCCCGTAAGGGTCGCTAAACACGGCCGGGATGCTGTAGACCTGCGCGGACCCGTTAGGGGTCAAGGTCTGCGCCGGGATGGCGCCGGTCACCGCCGGTGGCGCGTAGCTGTTGGTTAGTGTCAACGCGCCGGAGGCCGTTCCGCCCTGGGCGTTGGTGGCGATGATTTCGAGCTGATAGGTGGTGTCGTGCTCGTAGACCGCGGTGGAAAAATTGGACGTCTCAAAGGTAAGCGCGGTCGGCACGCCGGTGATGGCGCCCGTCGTGGCATTCACGCTGAGGCCAACATCACTGATAGCCGTCCATACGGCCGCCACATTCGTATCGACGGGCTCGCCGCCCTTGTTCACCGTCAACGTATGCGCAGGAATCAACACCATGCCGGTATAGGTCAGCGCGCCCCCATCGGATTCGTTGAACGCGTTGGCCGGGAGGGGGATGTTGAGCGAGGCACCACCGATGGCGCCGGTCTGGTTGGCCAGGTTGCCGTTGTAGACCGGTGCCGGCTGCACGTACTGCACGACCGTGACGGTGAAATACCCCTCGGCCTCCTGCCCCTGGGGATTGGTGGCCATCACATACAGCTTGAACGTCTGGCCTACCGCGCTGGCCGGAGGCGTGCCCGCAAACGTGAGGCTGGACGGATAAAACGTCATCCAGGACGGCAACGGGGAGTCGATTTCCGTGGTGGGCTCACCGGTGATGGACTGGATCTTATAGGTACCCGCCGAATACGTCAGTGCATCGCCATCGCTTTCGTTGAAGCTGCTGGCGGCAAAGCTGAACGCAAAACTGCGCGTACCGGACACCGTCTGGTTGGTGAAGCTGCCGTTGAACACCGGCGGGGTGGAGAGCACGGTGTAGGTGAAGGTCTGGATCGGGTTGAACCCTCCGGCCGATGCACCGTAAGCAATGGTGTAGGTACCGGCACTCCCGCCCGGTGGCGTGCCGCTGAAGGTCAGCGTGCTGGCGTTAAAACTCAGCCATGAAGGCAGGGGTACATCACCGTTGCTGGTGACCCATGCCGGTGCATAACTGATGGCCAGTCCGTTGGCATCGGTGGCGCCGGGCACGGTGAAGCTAAAGGCGGTATTCACGCTACCGACCTGGTTGGTCGCTCCGGCGGTAAACACTGGCGTGACCAGGGGCACGGTCACCGTGAACGTGCTGCTGACGCTCTGGCCATTGACGTCGGTGGCCGTCACGGTGATCGACCAGGTGCCGGCCGTGCTCGGCGTACCGCCGAAGTTGCCGCTGCTGTTGAGAGTCATCCAGCTCGGCAGTGCGCTGCCGTTGGACTGGGTGGCCGAGAACGTGAGCCCGAAGCCGACGTTATCGCTAAAACCGCTGGACACATTGAGATTCCACGCGACACCTGGCGTGGCCGTCTGCGCACCCACGCCACCAGTCGGCGCACCGCCACTACCACTGATGGGGGAGGCGGTTGCGCCGTACGCGCTTTGCACAAACACCGCACGCCGGTTGCCGACAGCGTCGTAGTTGATGACCTCGCGTGAGTTGGCGACGCCGTTGTCCGGGTTCTCGGTGGTCTCCACACTGAGCCGGTTGTGGCTGTCGTAGCTGGACACCGTTTCGGTGTGCACCACCAGCCCGGCACCGTCGGTGGTGTAGGTGGCGTCCACGGTCTGGTTGCCGTTGACGTCGTACTGGTAGGTGTCCCATTCGGCCACCGTCCCCCCCGTGAGCTGGGTGAGCTTCGAAACTTGCCCATCGGCGTCGTACTGGTATTGCTCGCTGCTGCCGGTGCCGGTGAGCGCACTCGGCAGGTACCCCGGATTGGTCTGTCCCGCCGGCGCCCAGTTGCTGCTCTCGCTGGTCAGCAGGCCGGAGCTGGCGTCATAGGTATATGTGGTCGTGGCGCCGCTCAGGTCGATGTGCGACTGCACTCGACCAAAATAGTCATACGCCCACGACTCCTGATCACCATCGGCCGTGGTCTCGCCGGTCTGGTTGCCGTTGACGTCGTAAGTGAAGGTTTCGGCCCAACCACTGGCATGCTGGACTGGGGTCTGGCTGCTCAGCACGCGATGCTGGCTGTCGTAGCTGTAGTACGAGGTATTGCCCAGCGCATCGGTCACCTGGAGGCGGTCGCCGTTGCTGTTGAGGACGTAGGTTTCCTGCGCCTGCTGGGTGCGCCCGTTACCCGCGCTGTTGAGCAGGAAGTCACCCTGCGCCGTCACCTGGTTGAGGCTGTTGTAGCTGGTATAGGTGATATGGGTGAGCGGCCCGCTCAGCGTATTGGCCGGTGGCGTCTCCTGCGCCACGGCGCGGCCCAGCGCGTCGTAAGCGGTAGTGGTATTGGCACCGGTCGCATCCTGCGCGATGGTGAGGTTGCCGGCCGCATCGTAGGTATTCAGCGAGGTATTGCCGTCCTCATCGGTGACCCCGATCAACTGGCCCTGGACGTTGTAGTACCAGCTCTTGGTCGGCGTCTGAAAAGTACGCACGCCCGTCGCGGACACCACCAGCACGTTCGGCTCGATCTCACGGATCAACTGGTTCTGGCTGTCGTACTGGTATTGCGTGACATTGCCGGCCGCATCCGTGCTGGACAGCACGTTGCCCCAGCGGTCGTAGGTGAAGGTGCTCGGACTGCTTTCACCGGCTATCGCGTTGGCGACCGGGACCACCCGGGCGATGGCGTGTCCCGCCAGATCCAGCGTATTGCCCGTCCATACCCCGTTACCGCCGCCCGTGGCGGTGGACAGATCCACCACCTGACTACCGGCCAGATCGTAGATATAGCTGTGGATGGCGCCGGTCTTGCTATCCGGTGCCGTGGTCAGCAGCCCCACATTGTTATACGTGTAGGTCGCCTCATACCCGTTGTTGTCGCCCTTGGCCACCACTTCGCCGAACGCGTTGTACTTCACCTGCGTGTAGCTGTCGTAACCGCTCTGGCCGCTGCGCTGCACGGCAGTAGTCAGCTGCTGGTTGTCGGCGTCGTAGGTGTAGGTGCTGGTGACCGTGCTTACGGCACCCACCGTGGTCGTCCCGCCCGTCGTGATGTTGCCGGTCAATGTGCTGACCTGGGTGAGCACATTGCCGTTGTTGTCGTAGGTGTAGGTGGTGACGTTGCCATTGGCATCGACCGACGTCACCTGCTGCCCTAAGGCGTTGTACGTCGACACGGTCTGTTCCGACAGACCACCGGCACTGACCGTGCTGCTCAGCGTGTGACCCAGCGCATCGTAAACATAGGTCGTGACCGGACTGACCGCGGTATACAACGCGGCCGTGGTCAGATCGTCGCCCGGGTTCAATTGCAGGATCGATTGCCAGTTGCTCACCAACGCCAGGCGCGCCGGTGCGGTCACGCTGATCACCCGACCGGCGCCGTCGTAGGCCGTGGTCGTGGTCATGCCGTTGACGGTGAGGCTCGTGACGTGATTTTCGCCGTCATAGGTGAGCGTGGTGACGCTGCTGCCAGCGGCGATACCGGTCGTGCCGTTGACGTCACTGTAGATGCCGCTGTCGGTCTCGCTGGTCTTGCGGCCGATCGCGTCGTAGCCGTAGCTGCTGGTGCGATCGGTCGCACTGGCGGCCGGTGCCGCCGGTGGCGTGGTGGTGGTCAGACCGCTGGCGGCGATCGCCGTGGCGTACTGGGTGGTGCTGAGCACATCGCCCAGCCCGTCATAGGTCGTGGTCGTGACGTAGCCTTGCGGGCTGGTGTAGGCACCGGTCGGTGTCACCGTCATCACGACACGATTGAGCGCATCGTAGTAGGTATACGTGGTCGCCCAGATCGCTGGCGTGGCATTGGCATCGCCGGTGGCATTGGCGCCCTGGACCAGGGTCGAGGTGCTGGTGACGTTGCCATAGCTATCGTAGGTATAAGTGGTCGTGGGCGACCCACTCATCGCGGTGGCCGTCTTGGGCCCCATCGCCAGGTCATACCCGACCGCCGACTGCACCACCTGCGTCTTCTGGTTGAGCGCGTTGTAGGTGGTGGTGATGGTGCGATCGCTGCCCGAGGTCACCAGACCTTGCTGTACCTGCGCCAGGGTCAGCGGCTGCCCCACACTCCAGCCGGTGATCGCCGCGGTGTTGAGCGCCGTGGCGTACCGCGTTGTCGCCGTGACGTTACCGTAGGCGTCGTCGCTGGTATTCGTGATGTAACCATCGGCATCGATGGCATACGCCAGCTCACCATCGGCGTTGTACACGTTGTACTGATAATGACCATCCGCATCCTTGTCCACTACCGCCTGACCCAACGCGTTGTAGGTCACCACCGTGGTGACGGTGCCGCCGGGATAGGTGGTCGTGGTCTGGTGGTTGACGGCGTCGTAGGCGTAGGTGGTCGTGCTCAGCGTGGTGATCGCGCTGGCGCTGGGCCCGGAGCCCTGACTGATCGAGGTGACGTTGCCCACGCCGTCGTAGGTCGTGGTGGTGTAGAGGTATTGGTTGACGGCCGTCTGCAGCACGCCGCTCGCGTTGGTGCTACCCACCGTGACCGATGGCGACTGCACCACCGTCTTGCGTCCGGCCAGGTCGTACGTGGTGACGGTGACGGCACCGTCGCGATTGGCGGCCGTGAGCTGCAGACCGGTGGCATCGTAGGTATACGTCGCGTTGGTGCCCAGCGCGTCGCCGGTGGTCAGTACCCGGCCGGCATCGTCGTAGGTCGTGGTACGGGTGCGTGCGCCGGTGGTGCCGGCGGTCGTGACGGCCGCCCCGACCGTGGCGACGGTCAGCGTACCCGGTAGGGTGATCGCATTGACGTAGGTCAGCTGCGCCGTGACGCGGCCATCCTTGTCGACTTGCGTCTCGGTGACGTGGTTGGTGGTGTCGATGCTGTAGCGCAGACGCCCGGCGTTGTCGTACACGCTCTGGGTGATCTGCTTCGGTGCACTGGCCAGCGACTGGGTCACGCTGCTGGTCGTCAACTGTGCCGCGAGCGCAGACGTGGTCGACAGGGGCAGCGTGCTGCCATAAGCAATACTGGCGATGACGCGTCCGGCGGCGTCATAGCGCTGCTCGCTGACCTGTCCGACCAGCTGCCCGTTGACGGTGTTCTGCTGCACCACAAAACGGGTGTGTCCATCGGCGTCATAAAGGTGCAGCGTCGCCTCGGCGTTGGCGTCGGTATTGCCGGCACCGCTGACCAGACTGGCCAGCGACGACAACGCGGTCGACGACGAGGCCTGCAGCACCGTCGCCTCACTTGGCGTCACGCTCACGGCGTGCGCATAGCTCAGCGTCTCGCTGACGCGTCCGGCGGCGTCATAGCGGGTTTCGGTGACATTGCCCATGGGGTCGACGGTGTAACGCACCTGCCCTTCGGCGTTGTAGGCGGTGTAAGACGCCGTGTCGCTGGCGCTGACCACCACATCCGCCGCCACCGCGGCCACGCTCGGCGTGGCACCCAGGGCAGTGAGCTGCGCGGTGGTCAACGCGGTGGCATAGGCACGTACCGCCGTGACCCGGCCGTCGGCATCGAACGTCGTCTGGGTAACGGCCCCGGCCGCATTGATGGTGTAAACCGGCTCATTGGCGGCGTCATACACGTTACGCGTGACATGGCCGTTGGCGTCGGTGACGCGGGTCAGGTTGCTGTTGGCGTCGTAGGCATAACTCGTCGTCAAATGCAGACCATTCGGATCGACGATCTGCTGGCTCAGGCGTTCGAGGTTGTCGTAGACGTATTGCGTGGTGCGCGCCGCGCTGGTGCCGGCACCCACCGTGACGGTCAGTGTCTTGCCGGCCCCGTCATAGGTCGAGGTGGTGGTGAGGTTGAGCTTGCCGGTGCCCGCATCCTGCACCTGGGTCAGCGTGTTGCCGTCCGCGTCATAGGTATAGGTGGTCACCACACCGGTCGGATCGGTCACGCTCAGCGCACGACCTTCGCCGTCATAGCGGTACGTGGTGGTGAGGGCCAGTCCCGTCGGATCGACCGTCTGGCTCAGCACCCGGCCGTTGGCGTCATAGCTGTAGGTAACGATATGACCCGTCGCATCGGTGGTCTGCGTCAGCTCACCGTCGAGGTCATATTGATTCGTGCGGGTATTGCCCAGCGCGTCCTTGGTGGTGAGCAACCGCCCGTCGGCATCGTAGGTATACGTGGTGATATCACCGGCACCGTCGGTGACACTGACCGTATCGCCGAAGGCGTCCGTCGCCGTCGTCATCGTCACGCCGTCGGGCGTGGTCACGATCGTCGTGTGCGCGGCCAGGTTGTACTGATAGGTGATGACGTTGCCCAGCGCATCGGTTTGCGTGACCGTGCGGCCGAAGGCGTCATAGGTGGTCTGCGTGGTACGCGCCACGCCGCTGACCGTCTGGCTGGTGCTGACCTGACGACCCAGGTTGTCATAAGCGTAGCTGACGACGTTGCCGTTGCCGTCGGTGCGGCTGGTCACCCGGCCAAACGCGTCGTACGTTTGAGTGGTACGGCGGGCCACAGCGGTGCCCACCGCATCGGTCTCGCTGGTCTGCTCGCCACGGACATCGTAGGCGAAGCTGCTGATCGTGCTGTTGGCCGCACTGAGCGCACTGCCCGGCTGGCTGAGCTGCTGCTGCGCCTGGAGGCGATCGCCGAAGGCATCGTAGGTGGAGGTGGTCTGATAACCCAGGCCATCCGTCACGCTGGCGACCTGACCATCCAAGGTATAGGTGTAGCGGGTCAGGCCATTAGCGTCACTCGCAGACACCGGTAACGCGGCCACCGCCGTGGCTACCTGGGCCAGCGTGGCGGTCACTGGATTGAGCGTGGTGCCGCTGCTGGTGCCGCTGGTGAGGGTCAACTGACTGGCATACGTGCGCGTGGTCGTGACCTGACCCCACGCGTTGTACTGGTAGGCGGTGACGTTACCCAGCGCATTGCGCGTGCTGCCGCTGAGCTGGCCCTGCACGGTATAGGCGACCCGGCCATCGGCGTCGTAATAGGTATAGGTGAGATTGCCCAGGGCATCGGTCGCGGTGATGCGCTGGCCCAGCCCGTTATAGGTATAGGTGATCGTCGCCTGGTTGCCATCGACGCGGGTCAGCGTGTCGCCGAAGGCATCGTAGGTCGCGCTCGTGCTACGTGCGGCACCCTGCCCGGCCGTCGGCGTGACGGTCGTGCTCAGCAGCTGACCCACGGTGGTGTAGCTGTAGGTCGTCACCGTGCCGTCGACGGCCGTCGCGCTCGCGAGCTGGCCGTCCGCGTTGTAAGTCGTATTGCTTTGCTGGTTGGCCGTAGTGCTGCCGAGCAAACCCACCAGCGTCGCCACGCTCTCGCTGCCGGTCAACGCCGTCAACTGGGTGGACGTCAACGCCGTCGCATAGCGCGTCGTGGTCGTGGTGTGCGTCGTCTCGTCGACCGCCGTCGTGGTGAGATAACCGTCCGCATCCACCTGCGCGACGAGGCGCCCTTCACCGTCATAGTACGTGCGCGTGGTCTGATCGTTGGCGCTCGTGGTCAGATCCGCCTGCAGGGCGGTCACGCTCGGGGTGCTGCCCAGCGCGGTGAGCTGCGCCGCGGTCAGTGCCGTGGCATAGGCCGTCGTCTTGATCGGCCGACCGGCGCTGTCGACGGTGGTGACCGTGACGAAGCCGGCGGCATCGATGCTCGCCACGGCGTGGCCGTCGGCATCGTAAAGCGTGTGGGTGGTGCGATCGTTGGTGCTGCTGGTCAGGTCCGCCTGCAGGGCGGCCCATGTCGGTGTACTGCCCAGCGCGGTGAGCTGCGCCGACGTCAGCGCGGTCGCATACGCGGTGTTACTGATGGCGTTGCCTTCGCCGTCGACCGTCGTGGTGGTGACATTGCCTTCGGCATCGATCGTGGCGATCACCCGGCCCGCGGCATCGACGAGGGTGTGGGTGGTGATATCGCTCGCCGTGCTCGTGGGGACCGGCAACGCGGTCGGCAGACTGGCGGTCAGGACACCGCCACTGACCCAGCCGCTGGTGCTGATTAGCGTGGCGTATTGCGTGGTGCCGAGGACGTGGCCGTCCGCATCGTAGGTGTAGGCCGTCACCGCCCCGGTCGCATCCACCGTCCCGGCCACGCGCCCATCGGCATCGTAGAAGGTCGTGCTGACGTTGCCCGCCGGATCGATCTGCGCGACTTGTTCACCAGCCGCGTTGTAGAGGTAGCTGGTCACGCGGCTGGTCTGCCCGCTGGCCGACTGCGTGCTGCTGATCAGCAGCCCCGCGCTGTTGCGCACCTGGGTCGTGATCAGGCCGTTGGCCTGAGTGATCGCCAGGGTGTTGCTGCTGTCGGTGTAGACGTAGCTGGTGACATGACCTAAGGGATCGGTGCGGCTGATCAACCGGTTCAGGCCATCGTAGGCATAGCTGGTTGTCTCCAGCGTCGTGCGGTTGGCACCGCGCTCGGTCGCGCTCTGCAGCAGCTTGCCCTGGGCATCGTAGGTGTAGGTGGTGACGGTGGCACCGACGTCGCCGGTCAGGGTACCTACACCACTGCTGTTGAGGGTGTCCCATTGCGTCTGCGTGGTCAGCTGACCACGGACATCGTAGGTGTAGTCCGTGCGCATCAGTCGAGCCAGTGTGGCCTGCACCGGGGTGCTCGCCACCCAGCTCTGCAGGGTGGCCAGGGTCGGCGGCGTGCTCGGGGACAGCCCGGTGAGGCTGTAGCTGGCACCCACGTACTGCTTGGTGCTGCTGAGCACCGTCAGTCCGCTGGTCGTGGTGTAGTCGTGCTCGGTGACGTTGCCCAGCGGATCGACGACGTAGTTGAGGCGGTCGCTGGCGTCGTACACGTCATACGTCGTCTGCGCACCGCTGGGGGCGACATAACCGCTCTGCCCGACCACGCCCTGCGCGGCGACGGTATAGGTGGTCTGACTCAGCACCTGATCGTCGGCGTTGTAGGTGTAACTGATCGTGTGACCCGTCGCATCCTCGACGCTGAGCAGGTTGCCGCTGGTGTCGTAGCTGTAGCGGGTGACGCCGCCGTCGGCATCGGTCGCGGTCAGCAGGTTGCCGTTGGCGTCATAGCTGTACTGGGTGGTCGGTGTCACGCCGTTGACGGTCGGTGCGACTATCTGGGTCAGTTCGCCGGCGGCGTTAGAGGTATAGGTCGTGGCCTGGCCCAGCGCGTTGGTCACGGTGGTGCTACCGCTGGCGTAGCTCAGGGTCACGGTCTGTGCCGCGGCACCCGTGCCGGTGGTGATCCCGGTCACCTGGTAGGCGCCTTGGGCGTCTTCGGTGTACGTGTAGCTCACCGTGGTGCCGTCGCTCTGGCTCACCGAGGCGACCCGGTCGCTGCTGCCGTCGTAACCGTAGGTGGTGGTGTAGCTGGCCGTGCTGCTGTCGGTGTCCGAGCCCAGCAGCGTGGTCACCGTGCTCAGACGACCTTGCGTGTCGTAGGTGTAGCTCACCTGCTGACGGGTCACCGCGGTGCTCTGGCCCGGCGGGATGGCCTGGATCGACAGGCCGGTCAGCTGGCCGCTGGTGTTATAGGTGAAGGTCAACGCATCGCCATCGCCCGCCGTGATCTGGCTGAGCTGGCTACCGTTGTAGCTGAAGCGGTAGCTGGCCCCCGTCTGCGCATCGCTCAGTACGGTCAACTGGCCGCTGGCGTTATACGTCTCCTGCTGGCGACTGGCGCTGTCGGTCCACGTCCAGGTAGAGGCGGTCGGGTTCCAGCTCAGGGTGTCCTGGGCACCGCTCTGGCCGGTGCTGACGTACTGACCCGAGGTCGCGTTATAGCTGTAGGTAACCGCCGAGCCGTCATCGTCGGTGCGCGTGACCGTGCTGCCGGCGGTGTCCAGTGTTCCGGTCAGGCCAC
>Ga0302314_10009334_pt1 | contig 17362 bp, 17 predicted proteins | sample III_Palsa_N2_3_FD_200533 | JGI IMG/M metagenome (GOLD analysis project Ga0302314, IMG submission 200533) | Peat permafrost microbial communities from Stordalen Mire near Abisko, Sweden - III_Palsa_N2_3 | ecosystem: Environmental > Terrestrial > Soil > Palsa > Peat permafrost | place: Sweden...
ACGGTGCCCGCCACCGGGCATTTCCTCGATCTGGAAAACAAGCGCAGCTGGGCTGAAGTGGGCCGCATCACCAACGAGTTCCTGCTCGGCAATGCCGAAGCCAGGGCCGACACTGCGGCGGAAGCAACGGCCGATGCGGTGGACGTTGCGCGCTCGTTCGGGCCGGCGTTTGCCACAAGCTGAGAATTATTGTCACCGTGTGAGACGCCCGCCGGCGCGCTGAACCTGCGCCTGCGCTGGATGTCGAGCTGAATTTCCCAGACTGCTTGGCACTATGCATATTCCCATCGTCGCGATCGGCCGCGCCGGCGAGGTCCATTCCTTTCCGACGCCGGGGCACAGCTACTCCGCGACCGGGATCTTCGCGTCCGCCTCAGGCTGCATCCGTATCGGCAAAATCTCGATGAGCCTTTTTCGCGAGGTTTCGCCCCGCAAGCACCTGCCGATCATGGCCCTGGCAAGCCTGCTGCTGGGCCTGGCGGGCTGCGCCGGTTTTCCGGGCAAGCAGGTCACGGCGCCGCTGGCGCAGCCGGACTCGTTCCAGACCGGCCTCAGCCTGGCCGGTGCGGGCGGCGAGTGGCCGGACGCGGGATGGGTAAAGCAGTTCGGCGATGCGCAGCTGGTGGCCCTCACCGAGGAGGCCCTGGCACACAATCCCGACATCCAGGGTGCGCAGGCGCGTATCGCCGCCGCCCAGGCGCAGGCCGATGCCGCGCGCGGCGCCAGCCTGCCGAGCGCCGTCGCCCTGGTCAGCGTCGACCGCAGCTATGTGTCGCAGAACATCGGTGTTCCCACTCCAGCCGGCCCGTCGCAGCCGGGCATCAGCTGGTCCAACACCGCCCAGTCCCTGATCGGCCTCAACTACGAACTCGACCTGTGGGGCAAGAACCGCGCAGCGCTGGAACACGCCGTATCGCAGGGCAAGGCCGCCGCCGCCGAAGCGCAGCAGGCGCGGTTGTCGCTCAGCGCGGCGCTGGCCAGCACCTATAACCAGCTGGCGCAGCAATGCGCCGCGCGCGCCGTGATCGAGCAGTTGCTGCAGCAGCGCCAGGGCCTCGGCCGGCTCACCGAGCAACGCCTTAAAGCCGGGCTCGACAGCCGCATCGAGCAGAGCCGCGCCGGCGAGAACGTCGCCGACGCCGGCAACCAGCTGGCACAGATCGACGAGCAGATCCTGCTGACGCGACACCAGATCGGCGAACTGCTGGGCGAAGGACCGGACCGCGGCCTCAGCGTCACCGAGCCGCAACTCGCCAGCCTGCCGACGCCGCCCCTGCCCGATCAGTTGCCGCTGGATCTGCTGGGGCGGCGCCCCGACATCGTCGCCGCGCGCTGGCAGGTGGAAGCCGCGGAGAAGGAGATCGACGGGGCCAAGGCGCGCTTCTACCCGGACATCAATCTCTCCGCCGCCGTCGGCTATGCCTCGTTCGGGCTGGGCAACCTGTCCAGATCGACGCTCAAGGGGATCGAGGGCGGCCCGGCGATCACCCTGCCGATCTTCGAGGGCGGCCAGCTGCGCGCCAACCTCAGGGGCGAGGTCGCCGAGTACGACCAGGCCGTGGCTTCCTACAACCAGGCGCTCAACACCGCACTCACCGAAGTTGCCGACGCCATCGGCTCGATCCGCGCCGCCGACCGCCAATTGCTGACACAGACCCAGATGCTGGAAGCCAGCCGCCGCACCTACGCTCTAGTGGGCAAGCGCCATGACGCCGGCCTAGCCGCCACCGGCGCTCTGCTCGATGCGCAAGCCGGCGTGCTGGCGGCGCAGCAGCGGCAGATCGAACTGGAGTCGCGCCGCCGCGGCCTGCAAATCGCGCTGATCAAAGCCCTCGGCGGCGGCTTCGAAGCGCAGTCGGCCGGGCTTGCCCTTGCGCCCGCCGCGACCGTGGCCGCGCAACCTTGAACCTTATGGAGTCCGCATCGTGAGTCAAGCCAACACGCCGCAGCAGGAAGCCGCGGAACCACGCCGACGCAATGCCATGCTGCTGTTCGGCGCCGTGCTGCTCTTCGCCGCAGCCGCCTGGTGGGTGTACTGGGAGGCCTACGCGCGCTTCTACGAAAGCACCGACAACGCCTACGTCAACGGCAATGTGGTGCAGATCACGCCGCAGGTCGCCGGCACCGTGATCGCCGTCAACGCGCAGGACACGCAGCAGGTCAAGGCGGGACAGGTGCTGGTGCAGCTCGATCCCAGCGACGCCCAGGTCGCCCTGCAGCAGGCCGTGGCCGACCTGGCGCAGACCCTGCGGCAGACCAGCACGCTGTACAACAACAATGACCAGGCCGCCGCCACCGTCGAGGCGCGGCAGACCGATCTGGCCAAGGCCCAGGACGACCTGCAACGCCGCCAGGTCGCCGGCGACGCAGTCTCCAACGAAGAACTGGATCACGCGCGCGAAGCCGTGAAGTCGGCGGAAGAAGCGCTCGCCGTGGCCCGCGCACAGCTCGCCGCCAACCACTCGCTCACCGGCCAGGGCACTGTGTCCGATCACCCCAACGTGGCGCAGGCCACGGCACGGCTGCACAGTGCCCGGCTCAACCTGCAGCGCATGACCATCACCGCCCCGGTGGACGGCTACGTGGCGCAGCGCACCGTGCAGATCGGCCAGCGCGTCGCGCCCGGCAGCGCGCTGATGTCGGTGGTGCCGCTGGATCAGGTCTGGGTCGACGCCAACTTCACTGAGAAGCGTCTGGAGTCCGTACGCATAGGCCAATCGGTGCTGCTCGGCTCCGACTACTACGGCGATAGCGTGCACTATCACGGCAGCGTCGCCGGCTTCTCTCCCGGCACCGGCGGCGCCTTCGCCCTGCTGCCGGCGCAGAACGCCACCGGCAACTGGATCAAGGTGGTGCAACGCCTGCCGGTGCGCATCGCGCTCGACCCGAAGGAGTTGGCCGAGCACCCGCTGCGCATCGGCCTGTCGATGCAGGCCAGCATCGACCTGCGCGACCAGGCTGGCTCAGCGCTGGACGGCCCGGCTGCGGCGCAGCCGCCCACCGATACGCCCGCGACCAATGAGCGGAAGCCGGACGCCGCCTCGCCCGCTGCCGCGGCCCAACCCGCCGGCGCGCCCAGACTCGTCGCGCGGAAACGCAACGGCGCCAGCGGCAGCCAGTATCTGGTCCAGGTCTGCTCCTACAAGACCCGCGACGAAGCCGAGGCCGGCCGCGCCCGCCTGAGCCAGCTCGGTCTCGAACCCAGCATCGAGCAGGCCACGCTCAAGGAGAATGCCACCTGGTACCGCCTGCGCATCGGGCCGCCGGTGAGCATGGCGGAGGCGCAGGAACTGCTGCGCCAACTCGCCATCAAGGGCTACCAGGGAATCCTGGTCCGGGGCGAGGCGAAATAGCGCCCAGGCCGCCTTCGCAGCTTCCAGTGTGTTGCATCCATCGGTTGAATCCGCAGCCAATCGCGGGCGATCAGCGGATTGCGGGCAACGGGAGCACGGGAACGTCCGCTATTTTCCGGCATGGAAATTCGGGCGCCTCAACTCGGCGCCAAAGTGGACCTCTGGCGGGTGACACGATCCGGCTCCAGTCGGCCCATACCGGCCGGCCGCGAACGACGGCTTTGGGGTAGGCTAAGTTAACTTCGGACTCAGGGATAAAGCCATGCGCCTACTGAATGACTCCGCACTGCACAAAACCCTGGAGCGATGGCTCGCGGGCAAGCTAATTGTCGACATTATGTCAACACTAGAGGCGGCAGGAATCGAGGGTGAATTGCTGAAGCGTTTAACGACTGAACTGGCCCTTGGAGTCGCCAACAAGTGGGAGGGTACGCCGTCAGCTCAAAGGGAGCTGAACGGAGAGAAAGTCGCACCGTTCCTTGTATTCGGCATACAGAACGACAATGAAGACGTTATCGTGCGCAACTTTGACGAGATGGGCTCGTTTCTGACCAAGGAAACGACGATTGCGTTACATCATATATTCGACCATGCGCCGAGGTAACAGCGAGCGAGGGTGTGCGCTGCGCACCGGTCATAGACCGCTGCCGGCCCACTCCTGCCGCTCACGAACGGCCGCTTCGGGGTAGGCTGTTATTCATGAAGCCCCTTCTCATAGCTGTTGCTATCGTTTGGTCTTGGCAAGCTTCTGCTGGTACCTGCATGCACTACGGGGAGCCGGATGTAACGGTGACCGGAAAAGTGCATCTGCACACGTTCTATGGCCCGCCAGGCTACGGTGAGACTCCTCGGATTGATAGGAGGGAGACACAGGCGCTCCTCACGCTTTCGAGCCCGTTGTGTGTCGAAGCGGGCGGGGCAGACGATGAACCGGAAGAGCATGGACAGGCCCGAATTACCCTGGTGCCTCTGCATGGCGAAAATCTGAAGGCTTATCAAGCCAAAAGCATCTCTGTATCGGGCCACCTGTTTCATGCGATTTCAGGCCACCACCACACGCCCGTGCTGATTGAAATTACGAGCGTGGCACCCTACAGTCCTTAGGCGGCCCTGAGCGGTCGGTCGTGACCGGCGGCTTTGGGGTAGGCTAGCATCGAATCAAAGGTGTCAATTCCAATGATTTTCAGAACCCCCGAGCATCCAAAACGGCCACCGAATTATCTTCGCGATGCCCTTTATGTGTTGGTTGCAGGGCTGGCCTGGGTTCTCACGTCATACGTCTACTACCATTTTCTGGAAGTCACTAGACCATCTCGGCAATTGGTGTTCGTGGGTTCAATGTGCCTGGTACTCATCATTGTTGGAGTCGGCCTCATTTTCGAAGATCGACTTATTTGGAAAGGATATTTTGATGGTCGCTACGCGAGATGGGACGTTACCGCAGGGGGGAGAAGAACTGCTCCGCCACCGCTAATGATGGGCGTAGTGGGTGGGCTGCTAATTTTCTTCTTCTGGCGCTGATCGGCCCGAAGCGGTCCGCTGCCAATGGCAGCTATCGGGTAGGCTAGGACAACTGGCTAAGGCGACCAAACAGAAACTGGGCACTCATGCCGCTATACACATATGTCACCACTTATAAGGGCGCAACCCATATAGCTCAGGGGCGTCATAGCAACTTCAAGGGATTTTCCACTTGGATCGACAATGTCCCAGCCAATGCGCTCCCAGAACTGACGCCTGCCTTGCGCAAGGAATTGAATCCCTACCGGGGGGATTTTGAACCTGTCCCCAATCGAGAGCGCGTCTGGCGCAAATCAATAACCATCGGTGGCAGCGAATTGACCGTCGTAGCTATCGAGACCAAGGGCTAACGGCCCAATCTGGTCTCTCGCCAACGGCGGCTTTTGGGTAAGCTAGCTGAAACGGATCGAGGCATTCATGGGCGAGTGGATGAAGCAAGGGTGTTCGTCTTGCCGCCAGGGAGTACTCTCCGGCATGTATTCACCGTCAGCTGCGGAGCCGCATGGAGTCGCCGTTATGCCGCCATCCTACGTGGGCACGTACGACGCTGAGCATGCACATCTCTATAAATGCCAAGAGTGCGGAGCTTGGTGGAGATTCAACGAGCGCGAGGCACATGTTATTGCGGAAGAGGAAGTTAAGAGTGTTTTTCCTGAGCTTGCACGTCTATGACTTCGGCTTCCGGCCCGAAGCGGCCGGCCGTGACCGGCGGCTTTCGGGTAGGCTAGACTCCTATGGAAAGTGAGATTCCCCTAGTTTCCCGGACACCTTCATTCGCTACTATGGCATTGAAGGAGGTGTTTTATGGAGAAGCGGCGACGGTACACAAGGGAGTTCAAGCTGGAGGCGGTCCGCCTGGTGGAAAGCGGGATTCCTAAGGCTCGCGTGGCCAGGGATCTGGGGATCAGCAATACGGTGTTGAAACTCTGGTGCCAGCAGGTCGAAGAGGACAAGGGCGAAGCATTTCCAGGTCAAGGCAAGATGCGGCCGGCCGAGGCGGAGCTGGCACGGTTGAAGCGTGAGTTAACAAAGGTCACTGCGGAGCGCGACATCTTAAAAAAAGCGCTCGGCTACTTCGCCAAGGAACCTCAGTGAAGTACGCCTTCATGGCGAAACACCGCAGCATCTGGCCGGTACGATGGATGGCTCAGACCCTGAATGTTTCCGCCAGCGGGTTCTACGAATGGATGGCGCGACCTGAAAGCGACCGGGCACATGCCAATCGAATCGTTCTTGCGCACATCCGCGAGAGCTTTGAAGCCAGCGGCCGTACCTATGGCAGTCCGCGCGTATGGCGAGATCTGCGAGATTGGAATGTGCCCTGCAGCGAGAATCGCACCGCCCGGCTTATGCGCAAGGCAGGCTTGGTGGCGCGGCGACGGCACAAGCGATTGCCCTTCGACAGCGGACATCGGTCGGTTATTGCGCCAAATGTGCTTGATCGTCAATTTGAAGCCGGGGCGCCGAATCAGAAGTGGGTGGCAGACTTCACTTACATCTGGACAAGCGAGGGCTGGCTCTACGTCGCTGTCGTCCTGGATCTGTTTTCAAGAATGATCGTCGGCTGGTCCATGCAGAAGCGCATGACAGCAGATCTCGTGGCCGATGCCATGGTGATGGCGATCTGGCGGCGACGGCCCACGGACGCAGCACTCCTTCATCACTCGGACCAGGGCAGCCAGTACACCAGCGAGCAGTTTCAGCGGTTGCTGACAGATAACGGCATTCAGTGCAGCATGAGCCGATCTGGAAACGTCTGGGACAATGCGGCAATGGAGAGCTTCTTCTCGTCGCTCAAGACAGAACGCACTTCTCACAAGCACTACCGCTGGCGGGATGAAGCCCGGGCGGACGTCTTTGACTACATCGAGCGATTCTACAACCCGCAACGTCGGCATTCGACGCTTGGCTATATCAGTCCGGCGACCTATGAGAAACTGCGAAGCGCTTAACCCGGTGTCCGGGAAGCTGGGGGAATCTCACATCTTGCTGAAATAGCCGGTCATCGCCGCGATCAGCGGCATCGACAGATAAGTCCACTGATGCGCCTGAAAGTCGGCAATGTAGGACCACAAATGCGCCTGAAACCCGGCGCTGACGGCCGACCAGTTCATGGACTTCTTCTCCCCCGAGAATGACATCAGGCGCAGATGCCGGTCGCCACTGTCGGCCAATTGCGGCCGCCCTGCAAACCGGCAAGTCTGCGGGTCGCCGCGGTGGAATGCGGACACAGGCTTGCGGGTTCCACAAACGGCTCGCCCCACAAGGCGCCCGGAAAGCGGCCAGAAAGCGCACTTATGGCCGGCGGCGGTTTACCATAGAGCCAGCGTCCCGTAGCGCCCCACCCGAACGCAGACCAAGCTAATGTCCCCAGATGGCAGCGCCGGCAAGCAGTCCCCCAGCATCGCCATCATCGGCGGGGGTTTCGCCGGGCTTGCCATGGGCCACTACCTGAAGCAGGCGGGCATCGAGTCCTTCACCATTTTCGAAAAGGCGCAGGACGTCGGCGGCGTGTGGCGCGAGAACACCTATCCCGGCGCCGCCTGCGACGTGCCCTCGCACCTCTACTCCTTCTCCTTCGAGCCGCACTATCCCTGGTCCTGCCGCTACGGCAAGCAGGCGGAAATCCTCGATTACGCCCGCCATGTGGCGCAGAAGTACGACCTGCGGCGTCACTTCCGCTTCGGCAAGGAAGTCGCCGGCGCCGTCTATGATGCGCAGCGCGGCCTGTGGCAAGTGCAGTTCAGCGACGGCGAAGTGTTTGAGGCCAACTTCCTGGTCTCGGGCGTCGGCCAGCTGCACCGCCCGGCCTACCCCGACATCCCCGGCATGCAGCGCTTTGCCGGCAAGGCCTTCCACTCGGCCCGCTGGGATCACAGCTTCGATTTCAGCAACAAGACCATCGCCGTCATCGGCAGCGGCGCCAGCGCCGTGCAGTTCGTGCCCGAGCTGGCCAAGCAGGCGAAACAGCTCACCCTGTTCCAGCGCTCGCCCGGCTGGTGCATCCCCAAGTTCGACCGTGCCTTCAATAGCCTTGAACGCATGCTGCTCAACAACATCCCGGCGCTGTACGACCTGGACCGGCGGCGCATCTTCTGGTTCATCGAATTCCTCGCCTCCTCCATGATCAGCCGCGGCCTGCTCAGCCGCATCGCCGACGGCGTGCTCAAGCTGCTGTCGAAAGGCTTGATGCAGGTGCAGGTCAAGGACCCGGCGCTGCGCCGCAAGCTCACCCCGGATTTCCCGGTGGGCTGCAAGCGCACCCTGCTCTCCAACGACTGGCTGCGCACCCTGGCCCGGCCCAACGTCGCCGTGGTGACCGAGGCCATCGCCGAAATCACCGCCAGCGGAGTCAGGACCGCCGACGGCGCGCTGCACGAGGTCGATGCCATCGTCTACGGCACCGGCTTCGCTGCCTCGCAATTCCTGGCGCCGATGGAGCTCAAGGGCGGGCAGGGTCAGTCCCTGCGTGAGCTATGGCGCGATGGCGCGCAAGCCTACCTCGGCACCAGCGTTGCCGGCTTCCCCAACTTCTTCATGCTCTACGGCCCCAACACCAACCTCGGCGCCGGCTCCATCATCTACATGCTCGAAACCCAGGCCCGCTACATCGCGCAATGCGCGCAAGCCTGGCAGGCGCGCGGCCTGCGCTCGATGGAAGTACATAGCGAAGCGCAGCACGCCTACAACGAGGAATTGCAGCAGCGCAATCGCGGCACCACCTACGAGTCCGGCTGCCATAGCTGGTACATCGGACCGGATGGCCGCAACACCAACAACTGGGTCGGCTACATGAGCGAATACGGCCGCCGCCTGCGCGTGCCCAATCTGGACGACTACACGCTGGAAGCCCTGCCTCTCGAAGCGGCCGCGACGAAGGCGGCATAAAGTCTGCGGGGCGCGAAAGCGCGGCACACCCAGCTTTGCTTGATTCGGAATGTGCGCTTTTTTCGACGCCCGTCATTCAACTGCCGGCAAACGGCCAATTCTGTTGAAAAACTCCCCGAAGTGCCGAACGCTGTCCAGGTGCGGTTGTCTGTAGACATCCGCATCGGGAGGCGTCGAGATGATGGGGCAAGGGTCAGGCGGTCAGAAGCAGCTGTTCTACACGTTTAACCTTGAATCCCACATTCCAGAGCACCATGCGCTGCGCGGCATTGATCGGTGCCTGGACCTGAGCGCGCTGCGCGCCCACCTGGCTGAGCACTACAGCCACACCGGGCGCCCGTCAGTCGATCCGGAGCTGATGATCCGGATGCTGATCATTGGATACAGCTACGGCATCCGGTCTGAGCGGCGCCTGTGCGAGGAGGTGCATCTGAATCTGGCTTATCGCTGGTTCTGCCAGCTGGGACTGGAAGATGCGGTGCCTGATCATTCGACCTTCTCCAAGAATCGCCACGGGCGCTTTCGTTCCAGCGGCACGCTTCGATGGGTTTTTGATGAAGTGGTACGGCGGTGCATGGCAGCTGGCCTGGTCAAAGGCGAAGGCTTTGCTGTTGATGCCAGCATCATCCCGGCGGATGCCAACAAGCAGCGGAGTATCACCGCTGGCGAGCCAGTCGACTGGAACTCTCCGGCATTGAGCACCCGGGCCGTGCGAGAGTATCTCGAAGGGTTGGATGAAGAGGCTTTGGCTGAAGCGATGCCCAAGCGCATTTCGCTGACCGATCCCCAGGCAAGCTGGACAGCAGCGCTCGGCGGCCCGGCCTTCTTTGCCTACTCCACCAATTACCTGATCGACACCACCCATGGCGTGATCCTGGACGTAGAAGCCACGCCCGCCCATCGCACGTCTGAAGTTGAGTCCACCAAGACCATGGTGGATCGGGTCGAGGCACGGTTTGATCTGTTACCGGAAAAGCTGATCGGCGACATGGCCTATGGCTCCGCACCGATGCTGGCCTGGATGGTGGAGAAAAAAGGCATCGAGCCACACGTGCCGGTTTGGGACAAAACCCAGCGTCCCGCTCTCACGTCACCAAGGCCGACACGGTGATCTACCGAGCCAGCCAGCATGACTGCGTGAAGTGCCCTCTCAAAGCGCAGTGCTGCCCGAATACTCCGATGCGCAAGATCACGCGCAGCATTCACGAGAGTGCCAGGGAGGTAGCACGGCGCATTGCAGCTACTCCCGAATATCAAAGGTCCCGACGACTGCGCAAGAAAGTCGAAATGCTCTTTGCGCATCTGAAGCGAATCTTGAAAGTCACTCGGCTGCGCCTCAGAGGGTTGAGCGGCGCCAGCGACGAATTTACCTTGGCCGCCACCGCACAGAATCTGCGCCGTCTGGCCAGGATCTTTCCGCTTGGCCCTCCATCTCACAGGACAGCTGCGCCTGCGTGAGGCAAATACGCAGGTGGTGAGCGGTAAATCGGGCGATCAGACCAAAAAAAAAGGCCGTCGCGCAGATTCTCAGTGGCGAGATCCGCTAACTCACTCCGCGGGCCTTCTTTCCAGGAGTTTTTCAACAGAATTGGCCGAAAGCCGCCACTCGGCTTTCCACTGGAAAAGTTCGCTTCGGGCCGTGTGTAACGAGCCGCGCTTCTCCCGTAAGTAGTCACTCATGCCAATGGCCCGACAGTAAAGACTATCGCGCAATGGTCATTGTTTGAGCTATGCCTGCAAACGGACACCCTTGCCTGGCCTAATCGACTTGCCACGCTGTTCCCACCCCGCACGCCGGCCGCTACTGGGCCGGCGCCGCGAGCGTTAAAACCTCAAGCGTCAACTTGGCCGGAATGCGCGTCGCCTGGTGCGGCACGCATTCGATATTGGGGCCCTTCACATTGCGCGTGGTGAACAGCGGCAGGATGTCGGTTTTGACCTGCTGGAGCAATTCACAATCCATATCGCTCCCGCCGCCGCCAACGATCACCGGCTTCCAGTACGCATCGACGGCGGTGGTCGCGCTGTCATTTGCCGCCGGCTGCAGCGTCGCCGCCTTGATATGCACACCGGCGATGCGGGAAGGACGGTCGCCGACGCCGCTGCAGGCGCCGGGGCTGACGATGTCCCGATCGTCACGCGCGCCCAGCTTCAGCAGAATCCCCTGTATCTGGTCCTGCAGGCCGCCGCAGGAAAAGCGCGAGGTGAAGCCCATGTACTGGAAATCCAGCTCATGGGTATTCCAGACAGCCGCCTGGTGGTCCTGGGCACCCGCCGTGATTGGATTCAGGAGCGCCGTCGCTGCCAGCAATGCTGTCGCACAAATATGTCGACCGTTCATGATTCCCTCCTGGTTCGGTACGGGATGATTATGCGCCGCTCCGGAGGGCGGCGAGAAGGCCCACAGCTGGCGGTCCGCCTGAAACGGGCCCCGTGCTCAGCCCCACCTCAAACCGGCGACTCGACGGCCAATCAACTCGCTATTTGAGCGGCGTTGGCATCGCAAATTCGGTGACCCTGTAGCCGGCCTCGGCGGGGATACGCAGCAGTACCTCATCGGTCCCCTGTACCAGTTCCGGCTGCACCGTCACCACCGGTTGCGCGCGGGCGGCGGCCAGCGCTTCGGCGACGCTGGCGCTGAATCCCAGCTTCGCCACATTCAGCAGCGTCGCCGGAACGATGGTGCGGCTCCCCGCCGCAGCCTGTGCCAGTGCGTCCGCCGGGCGCAGCCAGACCGAATCGACCATCTCCCTGCCGTCGTGGAGGGCGACCTGCTGCGGCGGCGCCACCGCCAGATAGAAGTAGGTGTCGAATCGCTTGGGCATGAAGGCCGGTGTGATCCAGTGCGCGAACGGCACCAGTTCCTCGCAGGCCAGCGTCAGATTCTCCGCCTCCAACATGTCGGCAATGCCGATTTCGCCGAGATCCAGCGGCCTGCGGTAGCGCAGGCCCAGCTGCTCCAGCCGCGCGGGTCCGATCAGGGCCGCATCGCCGCCCTCGCGCGCCAGCAGGACACCGCACTCCTCGAACGCCTCGCGGATGGCCCCGACACGCAAGGCCAGCTGATCCGGCGGCAGGCTCTCCGCGCCGCTGCAACGATCGCGCACGCGTGGATCGCTGTCACCGGCGGCGAGCTTGCCGCCCGGAAACACCAGGGCGCCGGAGGCGAAATCGATCTCCTGGTGCCGCACCACCATGAACACCTCCATGCCCGCCGCGCCATCGCGCAGAATCAATACGGTGGCGGCGAGGCGTGCCGGAGTTGCGGCAGGAACGGAGTTGCCGGGAGAAGACATGCTGGAACTCCGGATCTGCTACCGCTGAGGGCGAATCGAACGATTATGCCGTCTTTGGCGGGGGCACGGTCGAGCGGATCTGGTACACCCCGCGGCTCTCGGCGACGATGCTGCCGTCCGCCGACTTCAACTGCCCTTCCAGGATGAACTCCGCCTTGCCCTTCTCCGCCGCCTGCGCGGAGAGCGAGGCGATATGAATATCGTCCAGCGTGATCTCCACCGTCACATCGCCCTTCGCCGGCTTGAGGAAACGCAGGTCCAGCTCCTTGACGATGGGATAGAACTTCGTCGCATCGAAGCTCGACAGGAACAGCGCCCCGCCCGGAATCTCCGCCAGGGTGAACAGTGCGCCGGCATACATGGTGCCGATATGGTTGCCGTTGCCGGCGAACGGCATCAGGCATTTGACATAGCCGCGCCGCAGCTCGACCACGCGCAAGCCGCTGTTGGCGACGAACTTGATGCCGCCTTCCAGCATCTTTTTGGCGAGTTCCAGATCCATTGCTTTACTTTCTCCTCCAGCGCCTCATTTCGAATTCATCGTCGTTCCCGCGTAGGCGGGAACCCAGTTTTAGCTCAACCAGGAACTGGATTCCCGCCTGCGCGGGGATGACAGCAAGCTTATCGGTTATCCATTGCCGCAGCTCAAGCCGCCAGTGCAGCCTCGGCCGACTCGGGAACGCCCACCGCATCCTCCAGTATCATCGCCGCGCCCTTCTCGCCGATCATCGTCGCCGCGGCATTGGTATTGCCGCCGATCAGGCTCGGCATGACCGAGGCATCGACCACACGCAGGCCTTGCAGGCCATGCACGCGCAGGCGCGGATCGACCACCGCCAGCGCATCCAGGCCCATCTTGCAGGTGCCGACCGGATGGTAGATCGATTCCGCATGGTGCCGTATCCAGTGGCGCAGTTCTTCGTCGCTCTGCAGCCCCGGCCCGGGGGCCAGCTCCACATCCCGGTGCGCATCGAAAGCCGGCTGCGCCAGCACCTTGCGCGCCAGGCGGATGCCGCGCACCAGACGCTCGATCTCGCGGTCCTCGGCGCCATAGTTGGGATCGATCAGCGGCGGCGCCAGCGGATCGGCGCTGTGCAGGCCGACATGGCCGCGCGACAGCGGCCGATTCTCGTTGATGGTGATGGAATAACCGTAGTGGCGGAATACCGGCCCCAGCTTCAGGCCGTGATGCGCGTTGACCACCGGCACGAAGTGCCATTGCAGATCGGGCAGCGGTTCGTCCGCATGCGAACGCAGGAAAGCGCCAGTCTCGGCCAGGTTGCTGGTCAGATAGCCGCGACGGAAGAACGCATACAGGAACAGGCCGGCAACAGCCCGCAGCCAGGATGTGGGATGGAAGGAAAAGGCCGCGCGCGTCTTCGCCTTGGTCACCAGGTACAGGTCCAGATGGTCCTGCAGGTTCTGGCCCACACCGGGCAGCTCATGCAGGAGCGGAATGCCATGCTTGTCCAGTTCTTCGCGCGGCCCGACACCGGACAGCATCAATAGTTGCGGCGAATTGAAGGTGCCGCCGCTGAGCACCACCTCGCGCGCCGCGCGCACTTCCAGATCGCGGCCGCCGCGCCGGTAACTCACACCGACCGCGCGTCCGGCTTCCAGCAGCACGCGAGTCACATGCGCCCCGGTGATGATGGTCAGATTGGGCCGCCGCTCGGCGCTGCGCAGGTAGGCAGCGGCATTGCTGTAGCGCTCGCCCTTGCGGTGATAGCTGCGCAGCAGGCCATAGCCTTCCTGCTGCGCGCCGTTGAAATCGCCGGTATGCGGCAGGCCGGCCTGCTGCGCGGCATCCAGAAATGCCTGGCTCAGCGGATTGAGATTGCGCCGCTCCGCGATATTGAGCGGGCCGCCCTTGCCGTGGAAGCGCTGGTCGCGCGGTTCCGACACCGGCTCGTAATTCTCCGACTGGCGGAAATACGGCAGCAGTTCCTCGTAGGACCAGCCGCTGCAACCCTGGCTGGCCCAGCGGTCGAAGTCGGCGGCATGGCCGCGCACATAGACCTGCGCATTGATGCTGCTGGAGCCGCCCAGGGTCTTGCCGCGCGGCTGGTACAGGCGCCGCCCGCCCATGTGCCGCTGCGGTTCGCTCCAGTACTTCCAGTTGCAGAACCAGCCGCGCACCAGCGGGATCACGCCGCTGGGCATGCGGATGAATGGATTCCAGTCGCGCGGACCGGCTTCCAGCAGGCACACCGTGTACTGTCCGTCCGCGCTGAGCCGGTTGGCCAGGACGCAGCCGGCGGAGCCCCCGCCGACAATGACGTAGTCGAAACTCTGTTGCGTGCTCACGCTGTCAAGCTCTCGATGTCCGCCACCGGGAAGATCATGCGGAAGTCGGTGATCTTCATCGCCGCCACCACTTTGCCGCGCGCCAGGTCCGGGAAATAACGCGCATCGAAGCGCCAGTTGCACACCTTGGCGAAGCGGAAATGCCCGCGTGCTTCCGGCGCATAGCTGTAGACCTTGCCCTCGCGCAATTGCGACAGCGTGCGCATGCCGCGCGGCACCCAGTGTCCCGGCGCCGGCAGGCGCGGTCCGCGCGCCTGCAATTCCATCTCCGCGAAAACATTGCCGTCGGCGGCAGTCAGCGCCACCCGGTCGATGCCGTCGGCACCGTATTGCACATCGAAATCGCAACGGTCCTTGGGAATGCCCCAGTTGGTCTCGCCATTGACCACCGAAGCCCAGGTCGAAACGAAGATGCGCGAGATCGACAGGTTGCGGCGCTGGCCGATACGCAGCGCGCCGGGGATATAGAGCAGTTCGTGGTAAGGCCCGACATCGCCGGCCGAGTAGTCGACGAACATGGCATAGGCGATGCGGCCACGTCCCAATCGTGGGCAAGCATCCGGCAGGAAGCTGCCGTGGTCGAGCACTTCGCGCGGCAGGCGCACCGCGAACAGGTATCCCTGTCCGGAGAGGTCCCAGGGAGCGGGGGCTAGAGCGACGCTGGAAGGTCTGGCTTGGGTCATGGCGGGTCTCATTACAGTCCAGCAGCATAGTGAAGCGGCGCCCGCGACTGGATGACATGCCGGGACAATTTATTGATAATTTCGGACAGTCACTGTCTACTACCCACATGATTTTGAGCAAGCCCTAGGCTTATGCCGGACTGGAGCATCCCCCACGGTATCGCCGGCGCCCGCCATCTGGTCGAGGTGGCGCAGTCGCGTGGCGCCACCCTGGCCGCCTGCCTGGAAGGCACCGGCATCAATCCCGTCACCATTGACGACAGCGAAGCGGAGATCGCACCGGAGCAGGAACTGCGCATCATCCGCAACGTCGCCGCCGCCCTGCCCCAGGTGCCGGGCCTGGCGCTGGACGTGGGCCTGCGCTATCACCTCACCGATTTCGGCATCTGGGGCTATGCCCTGTTCAGCAGCCGCAGCCTGCGCGAGGCGCTGCTGCTGGGGCTGCGCTACCTCGATCTCAGCGCCATCTTCGGCGAACTGAACTACCAGGAGAAAGGCGACGAGGCCTACCTGCGCCTGGACTACAGCAAAGTGCCGGCCGAGGTGCGCCAGTTCCTGATCGAGCGCGATACCGCGGCGATCCTGCGGGTGCAGCGCCTGATCGACCCGCGGCCGGCCCCGCCGCTGCGGGTGTATTTCGAATTCCCCAAGCCTGCCTACGCCGCGCGCTTTTACGAACTGTTCGGCAAGATGACCGAGTTCGGCGCCGGCAAAACGCTGCTGGTGCTCGACCGCAAGGTGGCCGATCAACCGCTGCCGCAGGCCAACGAGGCCACCGCACGCATGTGCGAGGCCGAGTGCCAGAAACTGCTGGCGCGCCGCCGCGCCCGCTCCGGCATCTCGGCCAGGGTGCGCGACATCATCCTGCGCCAGCCGGCGCAGGCCGCCGACATGGAAGTCGTCGCCAAAGAGCTGTGCATGACTTCCCGCACCCTGCGGCGGCACCTCGCCGACCAGGGCACCAGCTTCCGCGCGCTGCGCGACGAGGTCTTGATGACCCTGGCGGAGGAGCTGATCGGCACTGCGCGCATGAAGTTGGCTGAAGTTGCGGAACGGCTCGGCTATTCCGACGCGGCGGCGTTCAGTCATGCGTTCAAGCGCTGGAAGGGGGTTACGCCGGGGGCGGCGCGCACTGGATAGCAGTCTTGTGACGCACTCGCCTTCATCGTCATTCCGGCGCGGGAGGGAATCCAGTTTTGCGTTTCGCTGTCATTCTGAGCGCAGCGAAGAATCTGGCCTCACACCCTCTGAAACAGTGCGGCGTGCGCTTGCGCGCATGCTGGATCCTCCTGACACCTTGGCGAAGTTTTTCGCCTCCGGCGAGTTACTTCTTGTCAACAGCGACAAGAAGTAACCAAGAAGCGCCGCCCCGGAGTCTGCGCCGCCCAATCGCCTTCTTTTGCAAGTTCACCCTGCCATCCCTGGCGCGGCATCGCGCATTTTCCCACCCCCTGCCCGGCCATCCATGGCCGTGCGTTCGGATCAGATGGAGTGACATTGAGTCACTCCATCTGATTCTCACCCCTGCGCTTCTCGCCCGCGGCGGGTTTCACCCACAGGCCATCCATGGCCTGTGGGTGAAATCTTCGGCATCCTGCCTTGCTCCGCGTCTGCGCGCGGGCCTGTTCGCCGCGGACTCCGATGCTCGGCGCAGCCAGACGGGGAGGAACATCAAAAGCACGTCAAAAGCCAAAGCAACAACAAAAAGCCGGACCTTGGCGAGTGTCTTCGGACGTCTCCGGTGCTCCTGGGCCGCTTTAACACCACACCTACCGTTCGTCGACCCCGTCATGCACGCCATCACCAAACCTTGGCGCGCAAGGCACACATGGTGAAAACGAGTCGCCTTTTGTCACACTGTTATCGAGACCGTGGAAAGCGCGGCGTAGTCACTCCCATACCACCTTGCTTCCAGCTTTCTTCCAGCTATCCGCCTGCGGCAAGTAGCGCTCCTCGATCACGTTGCGCTTGATCTTCATGGTCGGGGTGAGAAAGCCGTTCTCCATGGTCCACTGCTCCTTCACCACCACTGCGTAGTCCAGCTTCTCGTGGTCTTCCAGGGTGGCGTTGACCTGCTCCAGCAGGGTGGTGAATTCGCGGCTCAGGGTGTCGCGGCTGACGGCGCCCTCGCGCAGCTCCTTGTGGGCGTCCGGCGAGGGCATCAGCAGCACGAAGGGCTGCGGCTGAGTCGGGCCGGTGACGCAGCTGACTTCGATCTTGGGATGGTTGAGCTTGTTCTCGATCGGCACCGGGGCGATGTACTTGCCCTTGCTGGTCTTGAACAGTTCCTTGACGCGGCCGGTGATGCGCAGGC
>Ga0302314_10009336_pt1 | contig 17361 bp, 15 predicted proteins | sample III_Palsa_N2_3_FD_200533 | JGI IMG/M metagenome (GOLD analysis project Ga0302314, IMG submission 200533) | Peat permafrost microbial communities from Stordalen Mire near Abisko, Sweden - III_Palsa_N2_3 | ecosystem: Environmental > Terrestrial > Soil > Palsa > Peat permafrost | place: Sweden...
CCCACCCCCGCCGGGGGCCGGGCCCCCCGCCCCCGCCCCGCTGTGCTGTCACTGGCCGCTGCCTACTGCAGGCGGAGCTTCTGGGCGACCTCGACGGCCCAGTAGGTCAGCACCTGGTTGGCTCCGGCGCGGCGGATGGAGGTCAGCGTCTCCATGATCATGCGCTCGCGGTCGATCCAGCCCTTCGCCGCTGCGGCCTCGACCATCGCGTACTCGCCGGACACCTGGTAGGCGGCGACCGGCACCGGGCTGCGGTCGGCGACCTCGCGCAGGATGTCCAGGTAGGCCATGGCGGGCTTCACCATGACCAGGTCCGCGCCCTCGGCGAGGTCCAGCTCCAGCTCGCGCAGCGACTCGCGGGAGTTGGCCGGGTCCTGCTGGTAGGCCTTGCGGTCGCCCCTGAGCGAGGACCCGACCGCCTCGCGGAAGGGGCCGAAGAAGGCGGAGGCGTACTTGGCCGTGTAGGCGAGGACCGCGACGTCCTCGTGGCCCGCCTGGTCCAGCGCCGCGCGCACGACCGCGACCTGGCCGTCCATCATGCCGGAGGGGCCGACCATGTGGACGCCCGCCTCGGCCTGGACGACCGCCATCTCCGCGTAGCGCAGCAGGGTCGCGTCATTGTCGACCGAGCCGTCCGCCGCGAGCACCCCGCAGTGCCCGTGGTCGGTGTACTCGTCGAGGCACAGGTCCGACATCACCACGACCGAGTCGCCGACCTCGGCGACCACGTCGCGGATGGCCTGCTGCAGGATGCCGTCCGGGTTGGTGCCCTCGGAGCCGATCGCGTCCTGCACGGCCGGGACGCCGAACAGCATGATCCCGCCGACCCCCGCCTCGGCCGCCTCGAGGGCGGCCTTCCGCAGGCTGTCCCGGGTGTGCTGGACCACGCCCGGCATGGAGGAGACCGGCATCGGCGTGCTGATGCCCTCCCGGGCGAACAGCGGCAGGATCAGCTCGGCCGGGTGCAGCCGGGTCTCCGCGACCAGACGCCGCACCGCCGGAGTCGTCCGCAGACGCCGCGGCCTGACCACCGGAATCTGAACGCCCATCACACACTCCTAGAAGTAGTTGCAACCACCCCTCAAATAACAACGCTACCGCGCCTTCCGGCGGGAGCCGGGCCTGCGCTCGCTCGGGCGGTACACCTGCTCGCCCGCCTGCGTGGCCGCGTCACGACGGGCCGCACCGAAGTCCGCCAGTGCCTCGGCCAGCGCTGCGGCCGACGGCGCGGGCGCGAGCACATCCACCCGCAGCCCGTGCTCCTCGGCGGTCTTGGCCGTGGCCGGGCCGATGCAGGCGATGATGGTGACGTTGTGCGGCTTTCCTGCGATCCCGACCAGGTTGCGGACGGTCGAGGACGAGGTGAAGATCACCGCGTCGAAACCGCCGCCCTTGATGGCCTCCCGGGTCTCGGCCGGCGGCGGCGAGGCGCGCACGGTCCGATAGGCCGTCACATCGTCGACCTCCCAGCCGAGTTCGACCAGTCCGGCGACCAGGGTCTCGGTGGCGATGTCGGCGCGCGGCAGCAGCACCCGGTCGATCGGGTCGAACACCGGGTCGTAGAGCGGCCAGTCCTCCAGCAGTCCGGCCGCCGACTGCTCGCCGCTGGGGACCAGGTCCGGCTTCACGCCGAAGTCCACCAGCGCCTGCGAGGTGGTCTCACCGACGGCCGCGACCTTGATCCCGGCGAAGGCGCGGGCGTCGAGCCCGTACTCCTCGAACTTCTCCCTGACGGCCTTCACCGCGTTCACCGAGGTGAAGGCGATCCACTCGTAGCGGCCCGTCACCAGGCCCTTGATCGCCCGCTCCATCTGCTGCGGGGTGCGTGGCGGCTCGACCGCGATGGTCGGCACCTCGGACGGCACCGCGCCGTAGGAGCGGAGCTGCTCGGACAGCGCACCGGCCTGGTCCTTGGTCCGCGGCACCAGCACGTTCCAGCCGAACAGCGGCTTGGTCTCGAACCAGGACAGCGCGGAACGCTGCGCGACCTGCGGACCGATCACGGCTATCACGCTGCTGGCCGGGTCGACCGGCGCCGACACCGGCGAGGGCAGCACCCGCGCCGCCTTCAGTTCGGCCGCCAGGGTGCCCAGGGTGGCGGTGTAGGTGCGCTGCCGGGTGGTGGTGCCCTCCAGGGTCACCGACACCGGCGTGTCGGGCTTGCGCCCGTGTGCGACCAGCGACTGCGCCGAGACCGGCAGCGCGCCCAGCAGGGTGCGGACCACCAGGGTCGCGTCGCAGCCGCCCAGGTTGGACCAGGCGCTGTCGGCCAGCGGCTGCTGCGCGTCCACGAAGCGGACGTCGGTCCCCGCCCCGCTGCGCAGCGGCACCCCCGCGTAGGCGGGGACGCCGACGGACTGCGCGACGCCGGGCACGACCTGGAACGGGATGCCTGCGTGTGCGCACGCCAGCATCTCCTCGGCCGCGCGGCCGTCGAGCCCGGGGTCGCCGTCGACGGTGCGGACGACGTGCTTGCCGGCCTGCACGGCCGGGAACAGCCGTGCCACGGAGCCGCTGGAGGAGCCGGCGAAGGCGTCCCCCTCGGCGTCCCCGGCCGCGTCGGTGCAGTGCAGCTCCACCCCGGCGGGGCAGTGCAGGCGCACCGCGCCGACCGTGAGCGGGTCGGCGACCAGCACGTCCGCCGAGGCGAGCACCTCCACCGCTCGGAGCGTCAGCAGGCCGGGGTCACCCGGGCCTGCGCCCAGGAAGGTGACCTGACCGACCGGGCGGCGGGGCGCCCCGTGGATGTCGTGAGTGGGGCTCACTTGGATCGCTCCCCCATCAGACCGGCCGCGCCCTGGGCGAGCATCCGGGCCGACAGCTCGCGGCCCAGGGCCGCCGCTGCCTGCTCGGACGCCGCCGGGGGCCCGAAGGCGCCGGTGGCGGACAACTGCACGACGGACGACCCGTCGACGGTACCGACGAGCGCACGCAGGTGCAGCTCGTCGGGCTGGCCGGAGGCGCCACACTGCACCTCGGCCAGAGCCCCGACAGGGGCGGAACAACCCGCTTCGAGCGCGGCCAGGACCGCGCGCTCGGCGGTGACGGCGGCCCGGGTGGGCGCGTCGTCCAGTACGGAGAGCGCGGCGATCAGCTCCGCGTTGTCGGCGGCGCACTCGATGGCCAGCGCACCCTGCCCGGGAGCGGGCAGCATCAGTGCGTCGTCCAGGATCTGGGTGGCCTCGCCGAGCCGGCCGAGCCGGTTCAGCCCGGCCGCGGCCAGCACGACCGCGTCCAGCTCACCGGCGGTGACGTAGCCGATCCGGGTGTCCACGTTCCCCCTGATCGGTACCGTCTCCAGAGCCGCACCGCAGGCTGCCGCCCAGGCGTTCAACTGGGCCGCCCGGCGCGGCGAACCGGTGCCGATGCGGGCCGGGACCGCGCGGTGGGAGCACTTGGCGACCAGCTCGTCCAGGGTCAGCCCGTCGCGGGCGACCAGCGCGTCGCGCGGGTCCTCGCGCCGGGGCACGGCGGCGAGCACCAGCCCCTCCGGCGCGGCCGTCGGCAGGTCCTTGAGCGAGTGCACGGCGAAGTCGATGGTGCCGGCCAGCAGCGCGTCGCGCAGCGCCGAGACGAAGACCCCGGTGCCACCGATCTGCGCCAGGTGCTCGCGCGAGGTGTCGCCGTAGGTGGTGATCTCCACCAGCTCGACCTGGCGTCCGGTGGCGCGTGACACCGCCTCGGCGACCATCCCGGACTGGGCCATCGCGAGTGCGCTGCGGCGGGTGCCGAGGCGCAACACGGAAAGGGCGGGCTGGGGGGTGTTGGCGAGTTGGCCACTCATGACATGATCATCCCGGTCGTGCTCGTTGTGGATGCTGTGCGGCAGGACACTGCTCGGCTGAGATGTCGTCATCCCACGCCACCCCCCAGGGTCTGCGCCTGCGCCGGAAGGCGGACCGGCGCACCCGCGACGGCCTGGACCGCCCCGGGGTCGAGATCGAACAGCTCCCGCAGCGCCTCCGCGTAGGAGGCTCCGCCGGGCTCGCCGGCCAACTGCTTGACCCGCACGGTGGGCGAGTGCAGCAGCTTGTCGACGACCCGTCTGACGGTCTGCGCCAGTTCGGCGCGGACGCGGGGTTCGAGGTCGGGCAGACGACCGTCGAGCCGGTCGAGTTCCGAGTTGACCACCTCGGAGGCCATGGCCCGCAGGGCGACCACGGTCGGGGTGATCGCCGCGGCGCGCTGGGCGGCGCCGAAGGAGTCGACCTCCTGGGTGACGATGCGGCGGACCGCGTCGACGTCCACGGCATGGCCCTCGTCGACGGCGGCGGCCTCGGCGAGGGTCTCCAGGTCCACCAGGTGCACCCCGTCCAGGCCGTGCACCTCGGAGTCCACGTCCCTGGGCATGGCCAGGTCCAGCAGCGCCAGCGGGCCCACCCGTCTCCCGCCGCCACCCTCGCTCGAGTCGCTGCGCTCCGCGCCCTTCCCCCGCAGCCCCGCGCGCTCGGCCGCGGCGGCCGCGACGTCCGCTGCGGAGAGGACGATCCCGGCCGCCCCGGTACAGGAGATCACCAGGTCCGCCGCGGCCAGCGCGGAGGCGACCTCGGCGAAGGGGACCGTCACCGCGCCGTACTCGGCCAGCGTCGCGGCGAGGCGCTCCGCCCGCTCAGGTGTGCGGTTGGCGATGACCAGTTCGGCCACCCCCGCCCTGGCCAGGGTGGCGGCCGCCAGCGAGCTCATCGATCCGGCGCCGACGACCAGCGCCCGCTTGCCCGCGACCGGGCCCGCACCCGCGGCGACCTGCTCCAGGCCGAAGGTGACCAGCGACTGGCCGGCCTTGTCGATATTGGTCTCGGTGTGAGCCCTCTTACCCACCCGCAGCGCCTGCTGGAACAGCTCGTTGAGGCTGCGCCCCGCCATGCTCTGCTCCTGCGCCAGCGACAGCGCGTCCCGCAGCTGGCCGAGGATCTGCCCCTCGCCGACCACCATCGAGTCCAGCCCGCACGCCACCGAGAACAGATGGTGCACGGCGCGGTCCTCGTAGTGGACGTAGAGGTGCGCGGTGAGCTCCTCCAGGCCGACGCCGGTGTGCTCGGAGAGCAGCACGGACAGGTCGGCGACCCCGGCGTGGAACTTGTCCACGTCGGCGTACAGCTCGATCCGGTTGCAGGTGGCGACCAGCGCGGCCTCGCCCACGGGCGCCGCGGAGGCGGCCGCGTGCAGCAGCCGGCGCGGGGCGTCCCCGGTGAGGGCGGCCCGCTCCAGCAGCCCGACCGGCGCCGTGCGGTGGCTGAGGCCAAGTACCAGAAGGCTCATGCTCCTGCCTCGCTTCCCAGGTTCACGCCGGCCTCACCGCCGACAGGTCGCCGTCCTCGCCGCGCTCGGTGCGCTGCTCGGCGCGCCTGCGGGCGACCGCACGGGTGGCGGCGCGGGTGGCGGCAACAGCGGCAACAGCCTTCGCTCCTGCCCCAGGGCGCGAGACTACTGCGGGCGACTCGTCCGCGAGGTGCTCCTCACCGGACTTTCGCTGTTCGTGGAACGCGAGGATCTGCAACTCGATCGACAGGTCGACCTTGCGGACGTCCACGCCGTCGGGCACGGAGAGCACCACGGGAGCGAAGTTGAGGATGCTGGTGACCCCGGCCGCGACCAGCCGGTCGCAGACCTGCTGGGCGGCGCCGGGCGGGGTGGTGATCACGCCGATGGAGACGTGCTCCGCCCGGATGATCTCCTCCAACTGATCCATGTGCTGGACCGGCAGGCCGGCCGCGGTCTCGCCGGCCAGCGCCGGATCGGCGTCCAGCAGGGCGGCGACCCGGAACCCGCGGGAGGCGAAGCCGCCGTAGTTGGCGAGGGCGTGGCCGAGGTTGCCGATGCCGACGATGACGACCGGCCAGTCCTGGGTCAGGCCCAGCTCACGGGAGATCTGGTAGACGAGGTACTCGACGTCGTAGCCGACGCCCCGGGTGCCGTAGGAGCCCAGGTAGGAGAAGTCCTTGCGGAGCTTCGCCGAGTTGACCCCGGCCGCGGCGGCCAGCTCCTCGGATGAGACCGTGGGGACGGAACGCTCGGAGAGCGCCGTCAGCGCCCGGAGGTAGAGCGGGAGACGGGCGACCGTGGCGTCCGGAATGCCCCTGCCGCGAGAGCGGCGCGGCGAGGTGCCACCTGTCGGTGGTGTGGGTGGGGTGGAACGTCCAGTTGCCACGGTGCTCCTGTGGGTGAAGCTGGGCTGCGAACGCCAGGCTATGCGTTTGTGAACGTGTGCACAAAGACAGTGTCCGTTTTGTCCTGTCGGAGTGACGCGCATCACGCACAGCGCGCCAGAACGCCGTTGGGGGCCGGTCGGCACGCTCCACTCCTTTTCGGTCAGCCCCCCGACGCAAAACGACTTTGATGGTAAACGCACCAATCCCGGTTCTCATAAGCCGAGAAGCGGATCATGGACTCTCACGCACCCAGCGCCTTGCGCAGCCGCTGCTCGTCCACCCGCCAGAAGTCGTGCTGCCGCCCGTCCACCAGCGTCACCGGGATCTGGTCAGCGTAGGCGCGGTACAGGGCCTCGTCCTGGGTGATGTCCTGCTCCTCCCAGGCGAAACCCAGCTCACCGGCCAGTCGGACGATCACCGCGCGGGCGTCGTCGCAGAGGTGGCAGCCCGGCTTGCCGATCAGCGTGATCACGTGGTCGGACGGGTTCTTGCGGATCGCGCCGCGGCGGAACAGAGAGGTCACCACGCCATTCTGCAGCCTCGCTACGGCCGGACTGAAGCGGCCTGCGCGCAGAGTTAGCACCGGTTCCACGCCTTCGATACGGTCCGGAAGGAGTCCGCTGGCTATGCTCCATCTCATGGCCACGCTGCGAAAGCTCCCCCAGGAGAAGCGTTCCTCTGCCGTGCTCGCAGGCGACACACCCGCGGCGGCCGCACCCGTGGCCGCGGACGACCCCCGGGCCGCAGCGTTCTTCGACTGCGACAACACCATCGTCCAGGGCGCGGCGATCTTCTACATCGGCCGGGGCCTGTACAAGCGCAAGTTCTTCAGCCACCGCGAACTCGTGCGCTTCGCCTGGCAGCAGACCTACTTCCGGCTGCACGGCGCCGAGCACGCGGGTCACATGGCGGACGCCAAGGAGAGCGCCCTGTCGATCGTCCAGGGCCACCGGGTGGCCGAGCTGGAGCAGATCTGCGAGGAGATCTTCGAGGAGTACATGGCCGAGAAGATCTGGCCGGGAACCCGCGCGCTGGTGCGGATGCACCTGGAGGCCGGACAGCGGGTCTGGCTGGTCACCGCGGCCCCGCAGGAGGCGGCCCGGGTGATCGCGGCCAGGCTGGGCATGACCGGCGCGCTGGGCACGGTCGCCGAGGCGATCGGCGGCGTCTACACCGGCCGCCTGGTCGGCGAGCCGCTGCACGGACCGGCCAAGGCCGAGGCGGTGCAGGCGCTGGCCGCCAAGGAGGGCCTGGACCTCGCCCGCTGCGCGGCCTACAGCGACTCCTCCAACGACATCCCCATGCTCTCGCTGGTGGGCTACCCCTATGTGATCAACCCGGACGCCGGGCTGCGCCGCCACGCCAGGGAACAGGGCTGGCGGGTCCGGGACTTCCGCACCGGCCGCAAGGCGGCCCGGGTGGGCATCCCCGCCGCGGCCGGACTGGGCGCGGCCGCCGGGGGCGCGGCCGCCGCCATGGCGATCTACCGCAACCGGCGACGCTGACCGCTTCCGATCGTTCCCCTCGCCCGAAAATTCATGGGTTGAGGGGACAGAAGCAGGGAAACTCCGGCAAAACGGTCACAATGCGCTGACATCCTGTCAAAAATTGGCAGAACGGCTCGGATCGCGCCGATCACAGGTGATCACATAGAGCCACGAAGGTGTAACGCATGTGACTGAAGCGGTAAATAAGGTAACCCGGTGTGTCCGTTGCTGCACGAAGCGTTATCCTCGTCAGACGCACGCCGGAACCCATGTGTCCCACGCTGGGTGAGCGGTCCCGCACTGCACGTAAAAGTTCTGCCTCTGGGAGTCCCGTGTACCCACACGTCCGGAACGACGCACCCGCACTCCCCCCTGCCCCCGGCCCCGGCACAAGCGGTCTCGATCTGCTGCGCACGCTGGTGCGCGACCAACTGTTCCCCCCGGGCACCTTCCCCGTGGCCGCCCTCGCCGTGGCAGGCGGCATGGACGCGCCCGTCCGGCACCGCTCCCCCCGGCAGCAGCCGGCCAGGACGGCGGTCGCCCTGCGCACCCGCACCAGTCCGGCCTCCCCGCGCCCCCGGAACCCCTCCTGGGACCGGGACACCGTCCAGGACCCGGCCGACAACCCGATCATGCGGCTGGTGGAGAAGGCCCAGGACGGCGACAGCGAGTCCTTCGGCCGCCTCTACGACCACTACTCCGACACGGTCTACCGCTACATCTACTACCGCGTCGGCAGCCGGGCCACCGCCGAGGACCTCACCAGCGAGACCTTCCTGCGGGCGCTGCGCCGGATCGGCACCTTCACCTGGCAGGGACGCGACTTCGGCGCCTGGCTGGTCACCATCGCCCGGAACCTGGTCGCCGACCACTTCAAGTCCAGCCGCTTCCGGCTGGAGGTGACCACCGGCGAGATGCTCGACTCCAACGAGTGCGAGCGCAGCCCCGAGGACACGGTGCTGGAGTCGCTCTCCAACGCCGCGCTGCTGGACGCCGTGCACCGGCTCAACCCGCAGCAGCGGGAGTGCGTCACCCTGCGCTTCCTGCAGGGCCTGTCGGTGGCCGAGACGGCACGCATCATGGGCAAGAACGAGGGCGCCATCAAAACCCTCCAGTACCGCGCGGTGCGCACGCTGGCCCGCCTGCTGCCCAGCGACGCCAGGTAACCGCCGCCGCCCATGAGCCGTCACTCCCACGATCATGCATGCGTAACCGAGCGTCCCTGCCGCTCGTTGCGCAGTGTGCGAAGCCCTGTCAGGGCTTGGCGTCACCCTTTGGGGTGGTCCGAGGCACGACTGCGCAACCGTCCGGTCGGCCGAGTTGTCGACAACGACGAGAGGAGGTGCTGCCCATGACAGCCAACGTGCTAGAGCACCGTAGGGCGAGAGCCTTCGCTGACGCTGTGGAGGACCGTCCCAGCACTGCCGTTCCCCACCAGAGCAGGCCGGAGGAGAACCCGCCCGGCCAGTTCTCCGAACTGCTGGCGACGGTCAGCGCCCTGGGCGCCCTGCCCGCACCGGAGTTCGATCCGGAGGTGCGGATGGTCCAACGTGCCCAGGTGATGGCCGAGTTCGAACGACACTTCGCCGGAGGCGGCGCCGCCGTGCCCGCCACGCGCGGACGCGGCAGCCACCGCGCGAGCGCGGCCGTCGGCCGGCTGCGGCCCAGCACCCGCTGGGGCCGGAGGCTCGCCGTCAGCGGCCTGGCCGCGGGCGTCGCGGTCACCGCCTTCGGCGGTATCGCCGCGGCCAGTTCCTCCGCCATCCCGGGCGACCCGCTGTACGGGATGAAGCGCAGCCTGGAGAACTGGCAGCTCGACTTCGCCGGCTCCAACGCGGAGCGCGGCAGGCTGCTGCTCGACCAGGCGTCCCATCGCATGTCCGAGGCCCAGCAGCTGATCGACCACGACGAGGCGGACGGCCACCGGCTCAGCCCGCACGTGATCGCCGAGGTCACCAAGGCCCTCACCGACATGAACGCCGAGGGCACCCAGGGCAGCGACCTGCTCCAGGCCATCTACCGGCAGAACCACTCGCTGGGACCGCTGCAGAGCCTCGCCGCCTTCGACAGCACCCAGCTGCGCAGCCTCGACGCCCTCACGCCCCAACTCCCCAGCCAGGCCGATCCGGTGGCGGGACAGCTGCAGCAGCTGCTGTCGGGGATAAGCGCAGAGCTGGCGCCGCTGCACCTCACGCCCGGCACGGGCAGCGGCACCACCGCCGCCGCACAGCCGAGCGGGGGCACCTCGCCGTCCACAGGCGGCACGGGCGCAGCAACCACCCGGACCAGCGCGCCGCGAGGCTCGACCACCAGCGGTACCGGAACGATGAGTTCGCCGGGCAGCAGCCCCAGCAACGGCGACGGTGCCGGTCTTGTCGGCGGTCTGCTCGGCAGCTCGCCGTCGACCACGCCCTCGGCGACGGACACCTCGACCGGTGCCGGCCCCTCGGCGAGCGCCCCGGACAACGGCTTCACCGTCCCGCCGCTCATCCCCGGGCTGCTGCCGTCCATCGGCATCGGCCTCGCCGACAGCAACTGACGCACCGTCCGGCCGTGCCCCGGGCCCCGCAGCGACTCCGCCGCGGGGCCCGGGCGGCGTCAGAAGAAGACCGAGCGCCGCTGCACCAGCAGCCGGTACAGGGTGTGCTGCACCGTCTCCCGCACCTGGTCGGTGAGGTTGAACAGCAGCATCGGGTCGTCCGCCGCCTCCGGCGGATAGCTGTCCGTCGGGATCGGCTCGCCGAACTGGATGGTCCACTTCGTCGGCAGCGGCACCGCGCCCAGCGGCCCCAGCCACGGGAAGGTCGGCGTGATCGGCACATACGGCAGCCCCAGCAGCCTGGCGAGCGTCTTGGCGTTGCCGATCATCGGATAGGTCTCCTCCGCGCCCATGATCGAGCACGGGATGATCGGCACACCCGCCTTCAGCGCCGAGGAGACGAACCCGCCCCGGCCGAAGCGCTGCAGCTTGTAGCGGTCGGCGAAGGGCTTGCCGATGCCCTTGAAGCCCTCCGGCCAGACGCCCACGATCTCGCCCAGCTCCAGCAGCCGCTGCGCGTCCTCGTTGCAGGCGAGGGTGTGCCCGGCCTTTCGGGCCAGCTCGTTGACGCCGGGGAGGACGAACACCAGGTCCGCGGCGAGCATCCGCAGATGGCGCTGGGTGGGGGTGTGGTCGTGGATGGCGACCTGGGTCATCAGCGCGTCCCAGGGCAGCACCCCCGAGTGGTTGGCGACGACCAGGGCCCCGCCCTCGGTGGGCAGGTGCTCGGCGCCGCGGACGTCCAGCCGGAAGTACTTCTCGGCGATCGGCCGCACGGCCGTGAGCAGCACCTTCTCGGTGAGCTCCGGATCGAAGCCGAACTCGTCCACCTGGTACTCACCGGTGAGCCTGCGCCGCAGGAAGTCCAGGCCGCCCGCGGCCCGGCTCTCCCAGTCCTTGCCGAACACCCGGTGGGCGACCCCGCCCAGCGGTCCGGCCAGCGCACCGCCGACGGCCCCGGCGACGCTGTCGGCGAAGCCGCGGCCACGCGCCACCGGGGCGGCGACCGCATCGGCTGCGGCCTCCGGTGCGTCGGCGGCCACGGGCACCAGGGCGACCGGCGAGTCGGCCTTCTTGCCCGGCTTCTTCCCCGCCGACAACTTCCGGCCGCCCGCGCCGCCTGCGCCGGCCGCCGCCCGGCCCGCGCCGATGGGAATGACCTTGGCCTCGCCCACGACCTGTCCCACCACTCCCGCCTGCCCCGTCTGGTCCCTCGCCGAGCTCATCCGTTGTCCCCTCTGCCGATCGGCAGCAGTTCCGCCACCCTGGACGTCCACCGGGCGACCTCGGCCGGTGGGAGCAGTCCCGCGCGGGTGCTGCGTCCCAGGTCCGCCAGCGCCGCCTCGGTGCTGTACCTGGGGGTGTAGCCGAACGTCTCTCGTAGGTGTGTGGTGTCGACGACCCGCCCGTGGGTGAGCAGCCGCATCTGCTCGGGCGAGAAGTCCAGCACCCTCGTCTGCCTGGCGAGCCCGGCGATCCAGCTGACCGCGGGCAGCAGCATGGGCACCGTCGGGCGGCCCAGCCGCCGCGCGGCCTGGGAGAGCAGCAGCACGCCGTCACCCGCGACATTGAAGGTGCCGCTGTTGGTCGTGCCGCGCCGCGGATCGACTGAGGCGAGCCGCAGGACCTCGACGGCGTCGTCCTCGTGGACGAACTGCAGCCGGGGGTCGTAGCCCAGCACGGTGGGCAGCACCGGCAGCGAGAAGTACTCGTTCAGGGGTGTGTCGGCGTGCGGTCCGACGATGTTGGCGAACCGCAGCACGCACACGGCGACGTCGGGCCTGCGCCGGGCGAAGCCCCGGACGTAGCCCTCGACCTCGACGGCGTCCTTGGCGAAGCCGCCGCTGGGAAGCGTCTTCGGCTGCATGCGCTCCTGGAACACGGCGGGGTCGCGCGGAGCCGACCCGTAGACGCTGGTCGTCGACTTCACCACGAGCCGCTGCACCGACGGCGCCTTCTGAACGGCCGCCAGCAGCTGCATGGTGCCGATGACGTTGGTCTCCTTGACCGTGGAGCGGCTGGTGGAGCCCAGCATCGTGGTGCTGACGTTGAGGTGCACCACGGTGTCGACGGCGTGTTCCGCTATCACCCGGGCCACGGTGGGGCGGCGGATGTCGGCGCGCACAAAGGTGTATTCGGCGAGGTCCGCGGTGTCGGGCGATCCGGTGAGGTCGTGCGCGGACGGCTGCACATCGACGCCGACCACCAGGTCCACGCCCGGCTGTCTGCGGATGGTCTGGACGAAGCGGCTGCCCAGGTGCCGGGCAACCCCGGTGACGAGCACGACTTTTCCCACGGACAGTCCCTTCCCGTCTTCGGTGTGGACATCCCCGGACTCGCTGCCTCTGCAGGCTATCGCGCCCACATTGCGTGACCATGTCGAAATGACACGAATGTGCGTGCGGTCACGTCATCCGGACGACATCCTGACGCTACAACGTCCCGCCCCGAACATGCCGCCGCCCGCTCCGACAGTAGCGTCGGAGCGGGCGGCGGGACACCGTACGGCCGTCCTCGGACGGCCTCGGGTACTACTTCTTGTTGCGACGCTGAACGCGCGTGCGCTTGAGCAGCTTGCGGTGCTTCTTCTTGGCCATACGCTTGCGGCGCTTCTTGATTACGGAACCCACTGACAACCCTCACTCACTGGACAAACCCGCAGGAGCGGGAGTCAGAGTCCAAACGACTGACGTAAGCCACCAGCGTATCGAAATCTGGCCCCAGCGCGTAATCCGGGCCCACAGCGGCCCCGGCATACCCCTCGAACAGCCACGGTCCGGCCGGGCGGGAAGCCCGGTCGGACCGTGTGGCGCTGTGCTCTCGCTGCTCCTGATGTGGCCTACGCGGTCTCCCGCCCCACGTAGGACTCACGGAGATAATCGTGTACCGCCTGCTCCGGAACCCGGAACGAGCGGCCTACGCGGATCGCAGGCAGCTCGCTGCTGTGCACCAGGCGGTACACGGTCATCTTCGACACTCGCATCACCGAGGCGACTTCCGCCACGGTGAGGAAGTTGACCTCGTTCAGAGGCCGCTCTCCAGACGCCATGACAACACCGACCCTTATCCGTGTGACGGGCACCGGCTTCCCCTCCGGTGACTCCAGCCAACACACGCGTATCCCCAGAGTAGTTATGGGTGATACCAGTGGGAAGAGGGAGAAGTGGCCAATCACTACTGAGACATACCAGCCTGTTGCAGTACGTAGGCGCTCAGCAGTCCGTAGCAGTCCGGTCGCACACCGTCGTCGAGCGGAACCGTCACCGCGACCTCCCCCTCGGCCTCCGCGACGAAGACCGCGGGGTCGTTGGAGTCGGCCAGGCCGACCGATCTGACGCCCAGTCGGCCGGCCCCGCAGGCCCAGCCGTGGTCGCCGATGAGCAGGTCAGGACGGTTGTGGCCGCTCTCGGCCAGGGCGGCCAGGGCGATCCGGACGGGCTGCGGCGAATGGGTGTGGACCGGGGTGGCCGACCCGACCGCGTCGGGGGCCGCGGAGCCGGGGGCTCCGATCGGGGGGTTCCCTTCATACACCCGCACAAGTCCTACGTCGTCCACGTAGTCGAGCCGGGCAGGGCGCGCGCCCTCCGGCGCGTGCATCGCGAAGCGCTGCCCGCGCGCCGGCGTGAGCAGGGCGCAGCCGGCGGCGCGCAGTCCGGCGGCGAGCTGCCGGTAGAAGAGGAGCAGCCGGCTCGGGTGGCCGGTGCCGAGCAGCACCCGGCCGCGGGCCGCCGCGGTCTCCCGGAGCACCGCCGCCATGGCGTCCAGCGCCCTGATCGTCAGTTCCGGGTCGATGGTGTCCTGCCCCTGACGACGGGCCGGGTCGGGCGAGACCCCGCAGCGCCGGGCCAGCAGGGCGAGCACCTCGGCCTCGGTCCAGCTCCCCGCCGGATCGAGGCCGAGCAGCAGGTCGGGGTCGCGGCGGGCGAAGCGGGCGTAGTTCCGCAGATTGTGCTCGCGCGGGGTGGCCACCTGCCCGGCGATCCGACTGTCCATCAGATGGCCGTAGAGCTCGGCTCCTTCGATCACGCGGCCAGTGTGACAGCCGGCCCGGCGGGCTGGCCGGAATTCGCGCGTTTCCGAACGGGCGGACCGGGACAGCCCCGGGCTCAGACCAGCAGCCCGTGGTGCGGGAAGACCGCCCGCCGGGTCGCCAGGACGGCCTGGTCGAGCCGGTCGGCCGGGTCGTAGCCGTCCTCGAAGTCCTTCCAGGACCCGCTCATGCCGTCGGTCATCCGCTCCGGGGCGCGCTGACCGGTGCGGCGGAACACCTCGGCCCGCCAGTCCTCCGGGGTGGCCGTCTCCGGCGCGATCGGCCGGCCGGCCGCGATGGCGACCAGGTGGGTCCAGGTCCGCGGGACCACGTCGGCGACGGCGTAGCCGCCCCCGCCCAGGGCCAGCCAGCGGCCCCCGGCGTGCCGCTCGGCGAGCTCCGCGATCGACGCGGCCACCGCGCGCTGGGCGTCCAGGCTGACCGCGAGGTGGGCCAGCGGGTCCTCGATGTGGGTGTCGGCGCCGTGCTGGCTCACCAGCACCTGCGGCCGGAAGGCCGCCAGCAGTTGCGGGACGACGGCGTGGAAGGCCCGCAGCCAGCCGGCGTCGCCGGTCCCGGCCGGGAGCGCGACATTGGCGGCGCTGCCCTCGGCCCCGGGGCCGCCGACGTCGGTGGGCCAGCCGGTCTGCGGGAACAGGGTGCGCGGGTGCTCGTGCAGGGAGATGGTGAGCACCCGGGGATCGTCCCGGAACACCGCCTCCACCCCGTCCCCGTGGTGGACGTCGACGTCCACGTAGGCGACCCGTTCCGCGCCCAGCTCCAGCAGCCGGGCGACGGCGAGGGCGGCGTCGTTGTAGACGCAGAAACCGGAGGCGGCGCCGGGCATGGCGTGGTGCAGGCCGCCGGCGAAGTTCACCGCGCGGCTGCCGTGCCAGACCGCCTGCGCGGCCGCCACCGACTGCCCGGCGATCAGCGCGGAGGCCTCGTGCATGGCCGGGAAGGCCGGGTTGTCCTCGGTGCCCAGGCCGCGCCCGGGGTCGGGCTCACCGGTCTCGGCGGCCTTGCGCACCGCCGCCACATAGCCGGGCTCGTGCACCAGCGCCAGCGTGGAGTCGCCCGCCGCCGGGGCTGCGGTCACGGTGACCCCGGGCAGCCGGTCCAGACCGAAGGCCCGGACCAGCGCCATGGTGAGCGACAGTCGGACCGGGTCCATCGGGTGGCCCCGGCCGAAGTCGTAGCGGGTCTCCGCCTCGTCCCAGAACAGCTGCAGCGACGTCATACCGCCACGGTATCGACTGCCACGGGGTGCGGCGCAACGGCCCCGAAGGCCCGGCCGACCCAGAGGATCGCCAGCACCAGCACCATCGGCACCAGCATCGCGATCCGGTAGCCGCTGCCCCCGGCCACCGCGCCGACCAGCGGCGATCCGACCAGGAAGCCCACGTAGTTGAAGATGTTGAGCCGGGCCACGGCGGCGTCCGCGTCCCCGGGGAAGAGCCGGCCGCCGGCCGCGAAGACCTGCGGCACCACCACGCTCACCCCCAGGCCGACCACGGCGAAGGCCACCACCGCCGTCCACTCCTCGGGCGCGACGGCCACCAGCAGGAAGCCCAGCGCGCAGACGACGGCGCCCAGCCGGACCGTCCGGGCGCTGCCCCAGCGCTGCACCCGGCCGTCGCCGAGCATCCGGCCCAGCAGTGCGACCACCATGTAGGCGGCGTAGGGGACCGGCTGCATCTCACCGGAGCTGTGCATCAGCTCCTGCATGTACTTGGCGCTCCAGTTGGAGACCGTCGAGTCGGCGATGTAGGCCACGGCCATGGCCAGGCAGAGCGGCAGCAGCGGCTTCCACGGGATCGACCGCGCGGCCGCGGCCGCGGCCTCCTGGACCGCCCGGCCGAGCTCCTGCGGACCGGCGTACCAGACGCTGGCGACCACCGCGATCGGGATCGCCACCGCGGCCGTCGTGCCGAAGAGCGCGGCCTGGCCGATGTGCCAGTGGCTGCCGGCCCAGGCGATCACCGCGCCGAGGATGCCGCCGAGGCTGAAGGCGGCGTAGAAGCCCTGGACGATGCTGCGGCCGTAGCGGTGCTGCAGCGCCACCGCCGACATCGCCTCGCTGGCGTCGAGCCCGCCGACCATCAGCCCGAAGGCGCCGAGCGCGATGGCGGCCTCGGCGAGCTGGTTGCCCAGGCCGACGCCGAGCAGGGTCAGACAGACCAGCGGCTGGACGATCCGCAGCACCGCGCGCGGCGAGGTCCGCTTGACCACCCACTCCATCGAGATCGAACCGACCCCGGCCAGGATCGGCACCGCCGCCAGGAACACCGGCAGCATGGAGTTGCTGATCCCGTACTGGGTCTGGATCTCCGGGATCCGGGTCACCAGCAGCGCGAAGACCGCGCCCTGGACGAGATAGCTGACCAGCAGCGCGGTCCGCGCCTGCCGCAGCCTCGGGGTGACCTCCGCCGCCCCGTCCCCGGCAGTGGCCGTCGACTCGCCTGTCATCCGTGCACGTCCTTACCCACCGGTACCCGAACAAGTTGGCGTGAGCGTACGTACTCCTTCGGCCCACCGGAAGGCCCCCGGTCAAAAGATCGCAAGCCGCAACCCACGTCGCTGCCGCCCGCCACCCGGCCCACTACCTAACGTGAGGAGCCGGACACACCATGTCCGCCGTCCACCGACCGTCAGAGAAGGGTCCCCATGGGTACGCGCGAACGCCTCCTCGCTCCCCTCCGCCGCAGCGCGCCCCCCACGGACCCCGCGGCCCAGGCCCTCACCGCCGTGTTCGGCCCGGAGCCGCTCACCGGCGACCGGTTCGCCCCCGAGCTGCTGACCCGGGTCCCGCTGGAGCGGCTGCGGGAGACGGTGGACGCGGTGCACGAGCGGCACGGCGCGCTGCGCCAGGTACGCCGCCGCCGGGAGCTGTACCAGCTGCAGTTCACCCACGGCTCGGAGCTGGTCTGGGCGACGACGGACCCGGAGGGTCGGCTCACCAGCCTGGTCACCGGCCCCGGCGCGCTGCTGGCGGCCGGCAGCGCCCCCGCGCCCGGCGTGGTCCCCGCCCCCACCCCGGCCGGCGACGACGCGGCGGCGGACGCGGCCCCGGCGGCGGAGCCGGTGTCGGGGGCGGAGCCGGTGTCGGGGGCGGAGCCGGTGTCGGGGGCGGAGCCGGTGTCGGGGGCGGAGCCG
>Ga0302314_10009337_pt1 | contig 17359 bp, 15 predicted proteins | sample III_Palsa_N2_3_FD_200533 | JGI IMG/M metagenome (GOLD analysis project Ga0302314, IMG submission 200533) | Peat permafrost microbial communities from Stordalen Mire near Abisko, Sweden - III_Palsa_N2_3 | ecosystem: Environmental > Terrestrial > Soil > Palsa > Peat permafrost | place: Sweden...
GCATCAGGCCTGCGATACCGGCCATCATCCCGAGCCAGCCAAAGGCTACGTAATGCATCGCCCCCATGTTGACGCCCACGCGCCGCGCCGCTTCGGGGTTGTCGCCCATGGCGTAGAGTTGCCGGCCGATAGTCGTGCGCCGAAGCAGGAACCAGGTGGCCACGACCATGACTGCCATGACCGCGACGGGCAGCGCGAGCTCCGCGACACCGCTTGACGTCTTGAACGAAACCAGCGAAACGCGGTTCATCCACCAGTCCGGCAGGTCGTAGATGGACACGCCGCCCGTCAGGAACATCAATCCGCCGAAGAACACGTTGAAGGTCGCTATGGTCACGACGATCGATACGATGCGAAAGTGGTAAATGATCGTGGCATTGATGGCGCCAAGCAGACAGCCGAACCCGGCAGCCACCAGGAAGCCCAACGCCCAGTCGCCGCCACCGAGGCGCATGACGGTCAGCGCGCTCAGGTACTGGACCACGGACGCGCCCACGGCGAACGAGATGTCGATCCCGCCGGCAATGAGCACGACCAGCAAGCCGGCCGCGAAGATGATGTTGACCGCGCTTTGGTTAAGCAGGTCGAACAGGTTGGGCAGCGTGAGAAACGTTGAAGTCGTCGCGCCGAGCCCGACCACCATGGCAGCGATGACGAGAATCAGCAGGGCCTCGATAGAACCGATCCCCCATTTGCGCAGATCAGGCATGGACGTCTCGCTCGATTTGGTCGATGGTCGTGGTTCCGGGCACGTATTCAGCGACCATGCGCCCGTTGCGCATATGCAGAATACGGTCGGCGTTGAAATAGACCTCAGGGATCTCGTCGGAGATCAGCAAGATGGCCATGCCCTGCTCGGCGAGCTTATGGATGATGGCAAAGATGCCGGCTCGCGCACCTACATCGACCCCTACCGTGGGCGAATCCAGGATCAGCAGTTTCGGATTGGTCGCCAGCCACTTGGCAAGCACGATGCGCTGCTGATTGCCCCCTGAGAGTGTCGATACCGCGTCTTCCGGCTTCCCGATCTTGACCGCCAGTTGCGCAATCCAATCGCGGATCAGGGCATCACGCTTCTTGGGTGCGATCAGACGCGTGGCATCGAGTAAATCGTCCAGCACAGCGGCAACGGTGTTGTCGCCAATAGACTGCTGCTGGACCAGACCCAGTTGAAGACGGTCCTCGGAAACATAGGCAATGCCCGCTCGGATAGCGTCGCGATTCGAGCCAAGCGATAACATCTTTCCGTTCAGGCTGGCCGCACCGGCATCCGGCCGCGTCATGCCGAACAGCGACAACGCCAGTTCTGTTCGCCCCGCACCAAGGCGGCCGGTGACGCCAAGAATCTCGCCCTTCTTCACGCAGAAGGAAACTGCATCGTATTCATTGCGCCGTGACAGGCTATCGACGCTCAGCACGACAGGCGCAGCGGACAAGTCCGTGGTCCGCACCGCGTAGTCGAATGTGCGACCGGTCATGAGTTCCGTGAGACGGGTTTGCGTCATGCCTGCAGTGGAGAACGTGCCGACATACTGTCCATCCCGCAACACCGTCACACGCGTACATACGTCGAGCACTTCGGCAAGCCGGTGACTGACGAACACCACGGCGATTCCATCTGCCGACAGACGACGCACGATCGTCAGTAATGCTTGGGTTTCGGCGTGACTGAGCGACGCCGTCGGTTCGTCCATGAACACCAGCCGGGCATCGGCGACGAGTGCCCGGGCGATCGCCACGATCTGCCGCTGCGCAATTGATAGCGAACGCACGGAACGGCCAAGGTCGATCGCAACGCCCAAACGCTCCAGAATGCGTCGAGCGGCGATTTTCATCTGACCGTAGTTGACCAGGCGCGGACAAGGGCCAAGGTTGCGCTCAAAGGCAATATTCTCCGCGACGCTCATCTCGGGAAAAAGCGCGAGGTCCTGCCAGATCACCTGAATGCCGAGGTCCCGGGCCTTTGACGGCTCCAGGCCCTGGATTGATTGCCCGTCCATCAGCATGACGGCTTCGGCTTCGGGCTGATAGACGCCGCTGATCACCTTGATAAGGGTGCTCTTGCCGCAGCCGTTTTCACCGGCGAGGCACACCACCTCACCCGGCATGACATCGAATTTCACGGCCTGCAGCGCTTTCACGCCACCGAATATCTTGGTGATATTTTCAAGCTTGAGCAGTGCCGCGCCGCCGGTGTCAACAACCGCCGGCATCTCGCTCGCGTTGCCTCGTGAGGGCGCGAGGCGGTCCTTCGAAGCCGCTGGAACCATGAAAACACTCCGATGCTACGCCTACCTTGCCTGAACGCACGAGTGAAGGACAGCCTTGGCCGCCCCTCACCCGTCTGGAGAAACGAGACGATCGTTCAGAGTCCCATCTTCGCGAGATCGTCGACGGTTTTCGCGTTGAGATCCACCAGCTGATCGACGATCAGGTTGTGACCGTCAGGATGGACGACACCCAGGCCTTCGATCTTCGTGCCGTCCTTGATCGGTTCACCCTTCGCGACCATCACACCCAGGGTCACGAACACTTCGCCGGCAATCTCGGGATTCCACATATAGCCGCCGGTCAGGACACCATCGTGTACGAGACGCTTGCCCTGCCCCGGCGAAAACGGACCGAGTACGAGGATATTTCCCGCTTCATGTTTCTCGGCAACCGCGCGAGCCGCTCCGATCGGGCCCTGGCTGCCGAATGCGAGAATGGCCTTGAGGTTCGGATGCGCACGCATCAGGTCGAGCGCGGTCTTGCGCGACGCGTCGACATCTTCGGCAACGCCATAACGGTCGCCGACCAGCGTCATGCCGGGATCGTTCGCCTTGAGATAAGCGATGGCGGCATCAGCCCACGCGTTGTGCAAAGGCACGGTCAGCGAGCCGACAAAGACGGCGTATTCGCCCTTGCCCCCCAATGCGGTCGCCATGCGCTTTGCGTACGCTTCGCCGAAGCCCTTGACCGAGGCAAGTTCGAAGTCCCAATCAGCATTCTTTTGCTTCGGCGACTCGTGCGTGATGACCTTGATGCCCGCAGCGCGCGCCCGCGCCAGAACCGGCTCCAGTACCTCGGCGTCGTTCGGCACTACGCCGATCACATCCACGTGCTGGGCGATCAGATCCTCGATTGCCCGCACCTGCAGCGCGGGGTCAGCGCTGGTCGGCCCAACCATGAAAGCCTTGACGCCAAGTTGCTCCGCTCGCTTCTTGATACCGGCATCCATGGCGTTGAACCATGGAATTCCGCCGATTTTTACGACTATCCCGATGACTGGCTTATCGGGCGAGGCCAGAGCCAGGCCAGTTCCAAACGCGAATGCAGCGACGCCTACGCACAGAGCGCGCACGAAGTACCTTGACATGTCTCCTCCGCTTGGACTTCCGCAAGCTCTCGCTCGGGCGAAGCCCATTGGTTTGTTTGTGGACGAATTTGCCGGGTCGCCGAATTTTTAGCACATTGCTAAATCCATTCAGCTAATGACGGAAGCGATGCTGAATCCATTTAGCTCGATGGTCAACTCTCGAATACCCTAGTATGGTTTCCGGCCGAAGCAGGTCAGCCTCCGGGTGACGATGCAACGCAATTGCAAGGGGAAATTCAGATGGTCCGCAGCAGTAAAGGGCGCAAATCCACGATCTACGATATTTCCGAGGCGACCGGCACGTCGGTCACTGCGGTGAGCATGGTGCTGAACGGCAGCTGGACGAGATATCGCATCAAGGAGGAAACCGCCAATCGCATTCTGGAGAGCGCGCAACAGCTCGGGTACAACGTCAACATGCGAGCCAGAGGGCTGAGGCTCTCGCGCTCAGGACTCGCCGGCATGATTCTTCCGCACTATCGCAATCGTTTTTTTGCGGGACTTGCGGAGACCTTCGAGGAACAAGCGAGAAGCCGGGGTCTGTGCCCTATCGTCGTCAGTACGCAGCGGGATCCGGCGGTCGAGACAAGCGTCACTGAAACGCTCCTTTCGCAACGGGTCGAAGTGCTCTTCATTGCCGGCGTGCGAAACCCAACGCCGCTTAATTCACTGTGTGCCGCAGCTGGCGTGAGCTGCATCAATGTCGACTTGCCTGGCTCCGGCGCGCCATCGGTCGTCTCGGACAACCGCGGCGGTGCTCGCGCGCTGACCGAGGTGTTGATCGATAAAATGAGGACGCGGGGTCGTGCCCCCGAAGAACTGGTTTTCCTCGGCGGGGTTGCCGGCGAGTACGCAACTGAAGAGCGCGTTCTCGGATTCCGCGACGCTTTCGAGGCCAGCGGAATCAGTCCGGCGGCCGACGCGATCGACTGCTGCGGATACAACGCGTCCGCTGCCCGGCAAGCACTTGATCATGGCTACGAGAGCCTTGGCAGGCTGCCCGCTGGGTTGTTTATCAACTCGATTACCGCATTCGAAGGGCTGGTGCAGTTCACGTCGCAACTGTCCCGCGATGCATTGCAATCGACGGTTGTCGGGTGCTTCGACTGGGACCCGTTCGCTGCACATTTACCGTTTGAAGTGACGATGATGCGGCAGGACGTAGACAAGATTATTTCGGAGGCCTTCGCACTTGCCGATAACCACGACACAGCGACGCCCCATCCGCTGGTTGTCGTGCCTACGGGCTTCGGAGACGTGATGGACGAGGACGATCAGGCGATAAAACACAAATACGATCGTTGAAAGTTGCGCTGGCGTGCACGAGCGAACTAGCTCGCCCAGTCCGCCACCATCCGCGCATCGACACTGACGCCACCGCACACCACGATCACTACGTCGTGTGCGGCAGCAATCGCCGGATGATCGAGGTACCCAACAGCAAGCGATACCCCGCAAGCCGGTTCCACGAGCTGCCGATGGTCATCGGCGAATCGCGTCACGCCCATGATTGCGTCGGCATCCGTCAGCACGACCGACTCGTGCGGAAACTGCTTGATGGCGTCGACTGGCCAGCTCGCCACCTGAAGTGCCGCAAGCGACTTCGCGATGCTGTCGATGCGATCCAGTTTCACCGGATGCCCGGCATCCAGCGCCGCGCGAAACGACGCCGCGCCCGTCGTCTCGCACGCGATCACGCGACAATCCGTACGGCCGTGGCGCAACAAACCGGTCAAGATACCTGCGAGCAGACCACCCCCGCCCACACTGGCCACGACGGCATCTACTTGCGGCAATACCGCGACAATCTCGTCGATCATCGTGCTATGGCCTTCCCACAACACGGGGTGATCGAACGCCGGCACGTACTCGACGTCATCCGACGCCGACAGTGCCAGCGCATGTTCGTTCGCTTCGTCCCAGACATCGCCATGCACGATCACCGTGGCGCCGAGCGCGGCAATCCGCTTGCGGGTGCTTTCAGGCGTTGTGGAGGGCACCACGATATCCGCCTGCATGCCGAGCAGGCGCGCCACGAATGCCGTTGCGAAGCCGGCGTTGCCGCCCGACGGGCAAACTACGCGGCGCTTGCCGGCCGCTTTCGCCCGCGAACAGAGCAAGCCCATGCCGCGCATCTTGAACGAGCCGCTGGGCTGCAGGTTTTCGAGCTTGAGCCAGATGCGGCGCGTGGACGTAGACAGTCCGGGATGCAGGATCAACGGGGTTTCGATGTGAAGCAAGATCGGTCCTTTTCAAACGGAAATTCCGGGACCAGGCGGTTGCCATGACGGCTGCGACTGGATTCGATTCCATAGTTTATTGCAGGATGGGGATTTTATCGTTGTGCGTCGTGGCGTGTGTCGGGTTTGACTCTCTGGATAGGCCCGCGCGACCGTATGACTTCGCCGACTGCCGCAACGTCAGGTCCGACTTCGCCATGATTTGGTCTGATTTTCCACCCCCTGCGAAACGGCTGATTGCGTGGCTGGCAGGTTGCGAGTCGCGCTAGTATTCGTCCAGCGATGCCTTCATCAACGTACAAAACCGGTTCGTATTTCGTTGTGCCTGTCGCTCAACTCGTATCACTAGAGATGCTTGAGGAATCAAACAAGATGGACAAAGCAATACCGCTCGTCATGATCCACGGCCTGATGGGATCGATCGATTATTTTTCACCCGGCACAAGGATGCCTGGAGTAAGCGTTCATACACCCGAGCTGATCGGATACGGCTCATTGGCGAACGCCGACGCTCACTCGACTACGCTTGAAAATCAGGCGGCATCGGTTATTCGATACCTGGAAGAGCAAGTTGGAGAACCAAGCTGGTTGCTGGGCCACAGTGTCGGCGGAGCCATAGCAATGCTGGTCGCAGCAACGGCGCCGAGCCTGGTGCGCGGGCTCATCAGCGTCGAAGGCAACTTCACGCTCAACGACGCCTTCTGGTGCCGGAAAATCGCAGCACTCAGCGACGAAGCTTGGCGTGCCGAACATCTGCTCATGCTCGACGATCCCGCCGCCTGGCTTCAAAACAGCGGTGTTACGCTCAGTCCTCAGCGAATCGCCTGGGCAAACGATATCCTGCTTTACCAGCCTCGCTCGACCATCGCGGCCATGGCTCGCGCGGTGGTGAAAGAAACGGGCTCGCCGGATTTCCTTCAGCACGCGCGCGCGATCGTTGCTAATGGAACGCCGATCCACTTGCTTGCAGGAGAAAGATCGGCACCAGGATGGGATGTACCTGACTGGGTCAAGAACGTGTCGCTAAGCTACGTGGTTCAGCCCGACACCGGCCACATGATGATGCTTGAGCAACCAGCGGCATTCAGCGACATTGTTCGCACCATGATCGAAAGCTGAGGTGATCACGACCCGGATGAAACAATGAAAGAACTGGCTCCGGCCGAGGGCTTGACGAAGCTTCACTCCTATTTGCACCGCTGGGCGCTGAAGGCCGACGGGCTGCCGTTTCACACCCATGCGTGCTGGCTACTACCTGTGCGCTATCACGGTGAATTGGCCATGCTGAAGATTGCGACGGAAGACGAGGAGCGGCGAGGCGCATTCCTGATGCGATGGTGGGATGGCGTCGGAGCAGTGCGGGCGCTGGCTCATGAGGGCGATGCGCTACTTCTCGAGAGGGCGTCGGGCGATCGATCATTGATCGACATGGCCCGTACCGGTCAGGACGACGAGACGAGCCGCATCATGTGTCAGGTTGCGGCCAGCCTTCACACTCCTCGTACAGGGGCGAAGCCAGAATTGATCCCCTGTCCCGACGGTTTGAATCGTTGCGACAGGTGGCTAAAACGCATGCGGGTGTGTTTGAGCAAGCGGCTTTCATTGCGGAGGGGTTGCTTGCTGCGCAAAGCGAGATCGTCGTGCTGCACGGTGACATCCATCACGGAAACGTTTTGGATGCCGGGGCACGAGGCTGGCTGGCCATCGATCCTAAAGGACTCGAAGGCGAGCGAGCCTTCGATTTCGCCAATATTTTCTGCAATCCCGACGCGAGCATTGCCACGTCACCCGGCCGCCTCGCGAGGCAAGTCGCGGTGATTGCCGAAGCAGGTGATCTCGATCCCGTTCGCCTTGTCGCATGGATTGCATCTTTTGCGGCGTTATCGGCAGCATGGCATCTTGAAGACGGGGGAAAACCGGACCTTGCGTTGGCCGTTGCCGACATTGCGATAAACGAATTGCAGCATCGGGAAAGACCCTGACGCACTGTCTGGCGGTAGACACGTGTTGGCGCTTTCTGGTGCACGGATTCAGGTAGAACTACCCTCTGATCAGTCATCCCGAATCAAACCACGGGCTCCAAGTACGACCACTCACGGCCCGCACCCTCGTTCCCTCTCCATCGCTGAGGCGTCATCCCTTCCCACTGGTTGAACGCCCGGGAAAACGAGTTGACCTCTTCAAAGCCTAAAAACCAAGCAATCTCGCCGGCCGCGAGATCCGTACTGCCCAGCAAGCGGCGTGCTATCCGGCTGCGCACGCGGTCGAGCTGCTGCTGATAACTTGTTCCATCGAGTGCAAGCCTGCGTTGCAGCGTGCGTTTACTGATCGCGAGCTCACGCGCCAGCGCTTCAACGCTCGGTCGCTGGCCGCGCATGCTCCGCGCGAGAACGGCATCGACGTGATCGGCGAACGTTTGCTCGCGGGCAAGCGCGGCCAGTCCGGCATCGAGTTGCGGCAGCACAGCGGCAAGCAAATCAACGTTGTGCGTCACGAAAGGCACCGCGAGAGTGGCAGCATCGAATACGAGCACATCGTTTGGGGCATCGAACACGATCTCGCAGCCATAGTGGCGCGCGAACATCACCCGGTTGGCCGCCCGCCGCGTCAACTCCACGCGACGCGGCTTGATCGCCATACCCGATCCGCGCCGCGCCATGGCGAGCGCGGACGCAAACATGGCGTCCGCCAGCAAGTCGGGGATAAACCCGTCGGCCAGCAACCAGCGAAACGTCACAGCCGCCTCGTCACGCTGCACGGTGACCACCACCTCCTCCGGACAACTCAGCCGCTTGTAACGCCCGAGCTTTGCCAGCGCCTCGCCGAAATTGGCGGAATGCAGCGCCGCGAGCGACATTGCATCGAGCTGCCCGTGCGAGGTCTCGGCACCAATCCTCAAGCCGATGGCCGGATCCCCGCTCACCTGCGCGATAGCCTCCCACAGCGCGAAGTATTTCTGCGTCGTCAGCCGCAACCGGCCCGGCTCGGCGTTCGCCGTCGCCGGCACGGGCAGGCCCGCCGCGCGGAACGTGCGCGGCACATCCACGCCCAGCGTCTCAAGCCGTGCGAGCAGTGCGTGGCTGACCGGAACGCCATCGGTTTTCATACGCTTTTCATTCGCTGACCGGCTGCTTCACGATATCGAGTTTGTCGATCAGCCCGCGCCATTCGGTGGCATCGTTGGCGTCGGTCGACAGGCTCACGTGACGCCATTTGGCATCCATCGCGCCGCGCGCTTCGTGCACTTGTCCCGCGATATGCACCGCGTCGCTGCCGAGCAGCAAACGCAGCGGCGGTTCGTCCAGTCCCGCTATGCCGAGGATCGCTCGCGCGGCTTTCCCGGGATCGCCGACTGGCCGATGCGACGCGCGGTATTCGAGCAAGGGCGCAATACTCGCGGCGTAGTCGGGGCCCGGCGTGTGGATGCTCATCGACGAACCGGCCCAATCCGTGCGAAAGCCTCCGGGCTCCACGATCGTCACCTTGATCCCGAGCGACGCTACTTCCTTCGACAACACCTCGGAAAACCCCTCTACGGCCCATTTTGCCGATTGATACGCGGCAAGGCCGGGCGAACCGACGCGCCCGCCAATCGATGAAATCTGGATGATATGGCCGCTGCGCTGCGCGCGCAGGACGGGCAACGCGGCGCGCGTGACGTTGACGACGCCGTAGAAGTTGGTTTCGATCTGCGCGCGGAAATCGGCGTCGTCGCCTTCCTCGATTGAAGCGATGTTGCCGTAACCCGCATTGTTGACGACGACGTCCAGACGACCGAACGCCTCCACGGCCTGCTGCACGGCAACCCGCGCGCAAGCCGGGTCGGTCACATCGAGTGCGACAGCGCGAACGCCATCGCCGTATTGCTCCACGAGCGCCGCGAGATCCTCGGGACGGCGCGCAGTCGCAACCAATCGATGACCTGCGGCCAGGACGGCCTTGGCCAATTCCTGACCGATGCCGCGGGAGCTGCCCGTAATAAACCAGACTGATGACATGAGTGTTTCCTTTAACGGTGAACAGTGAGTGCTGCCTTCACCGGATTCTAGGAGCGCGCTCTTGGCGACACTAATCCGATCGCGCCAACGTGCAATCGGATCGCGCCAACGCCTTGAGTCTGACCCGAACAATTATCCGTGGCGGACTTCGCTGTCGAGATGAGCCATTTGCGCGGCCGCGTAACGGTCCCCGGCTGCAGCGCCCTTTGGCACGGCGTATTCGATTGCACTGAGATCATCTGGCGTCAACACGACATCGAGTGCGCCGAGCGCTTCCGTCAACCGGTCCCGCCGCCGCGCGCCAACCAGCGGCACAATATCCGCACCCTGCGCCGCGACCCATGCAATCGCTATCTGCGCCACCGATACTCCTTTTGCTTCGGCAATCCGCCGCAACGCTTCGACCAGCTGAAGGTTCCGTTCAGCGTTTTCGCCCTGGAAACGTGGGCTGTGCGCGCGGAAATCGTTGCCGGCCAGATCTTGCTTCGCCTGCCAATGGCCGCTGATCAGACCTCGTGACAACACGCCGTAAGCGGTCACACCAATGCCGAGTTCGCGGCACGTCGCGAGAATATCGCCTTCGATACCCCGTGAAATCAACGAATACTCGATTTGCAGGTCGGCGATGGGATGTACCGCCGCCGCGCGCCGGATAGTCTCGGCACCGACCTCGGACAGCCCGACGTGACGCACGTAACCTGCCTTCACCATCTCGGCAATCGCACCCACGGTCTCCTCAATCGGGACATTCGGATCGAGCCGCGCCGGACGATAGATATCGATGTAATCCACCCCGAGGCGCTGCATCGAATACGTCAGGAAGTTCTTCACAGCGGCCGGCCTCGCGTCATAACCCACCCAGCCGCCGGCCGGATCGCGCAGTGCGCCGAATTTCACGCTGATGACAGCGGCGTCGCGTTTCGTGCCCTTGAGCGCTTCGCCGATCAACGCTTCGTTGTGGCCGCTGCCGTAGAAATCACCGGTATCAAGCAGGTTGATGCCCGCATCGAGCGCCGCGTGAATCGTGGCGATGCTTTCGCTGCGGTCGGCCGGTCCATACATGCCGGACATGCCCATGCAGCCAAGTCCTAAAGCCGATACGCGCGGTCCGGTCGTGCCGAGTTGCAGATGGTTCATATCAAGTCTCCCAGGGGGCGGGCGTCGCGTGATTGCGAGCGTTGAAGGGAGTATGCGAGGCGTTTTGTCGTGCGACAATCCGGCCTTCATAGCACGGGCTGTACGGAAAAACGCACAATGAACGATCCCGATCTCTCCGATCTCAGCGCCTTCGTGGCCATCACCAAGGTGCGCAGTTTCAGGGCGGCGGCGCGTTTGCGCGGCGTCTCGGCGTCGGCGCTGAGCGAGGCGATTCGCCGGCTTGAAGCACGGCTCGGCGTGCGTCTGCTAAATCGCACCACTCGCAGCGTCACGGTCACGGAAGCCGGCCAGCGCTTGCTGGAACGGCTAGGGCCGGCGCTGGGCGAGATCGCCGGCGCCCTCGATGCAATCAACAGTTTTCGCGACAGCCCGACCGGCACCTTGCGCCTGAACGTGCCGACTATCGTGGCCATGCACGTCTTGCCGCCCATCGTCGCGCGTTTTCTCGCCGCGCATCCGGGGATTACGCTGGAGGTGGTATCGAACGATACGTTTATCGACGTGCTGGCAGCAGGTTTCGATGCAGGCATCCGCTACGACGAACGGCTGGAGCGTGACATGATCGCCGTGCCCATTGGCCCGCGCACGCAGCATTTCGTGGCGGCGGGCGCGCCGGCGTATTTCGCCGCGCGCGGCCGGCCTGAACACCCTCGCGATTTGCTGGAACACGCGTGCATCGGGCATCGGTTTGCGAGTGGCGTGCTGGCGGCGTGGCGTTTCGAGCGCGATGGCGAACAAGTTCGATTCACGCCGAACGGGCCGCTGGTGGCGTCAGTGATGGAGCTTGAAGTGGGCGCCGCGACAGCGGGCCTGGGCATGATCTATACGTTCGAGGAGTTCTTGCGGCCTGCCATACAAAGCGGCGCGCTCTTGCCGGTACTGCACGAGTGGTGGGAGAGCTTTTCGGGGCCGTTCCTGTATTACCAGAGCCGCACACACATGCCCGCGCCGCTGCGCGCGTTCATCGACTTTATCAAGGAAGATTGAACGCGCGCGTGGCAATCAACGTTCCGAGAAAAACGCCCGGACCGCCGCCAGTGCGGTTTGCACGGCGGCACTGTCCACATCCAGATGCGTGACCCAGCGCTGTTTCGTCGCGCTATACGCCGACGTAATCCCAATCCCGCGCGCCGCCAGATGCGTCTTGAAGTCAGCGGCAATCGCGCTGTCCACTTCCACGAACACGATGTTCGTGTCCGGCATGGTGACCTTCAGTTGCCCGTAAGACGCCAAGCCCTTAGCCAGAGTGGCCGCGTTGGCGTGGTCGTCGGCGAGGCGCGCCACGTTGTGCTCCAGCGCATAAAGCCCGGCCGCGGCGAGAATGCCGACTTGCCGCAAACCGCCGCCCACCATCTTGCGCGTGCGCCGCGCCTTCGCGATCAACGGCGCGCTACCGACCAGCACCGAGCCGACCGGCGCTCCCAATCCCTTCGATAAACACACGGACACCGTATCGAAGGAGCGCGTCAGTGTGGCAACGGGCGTATTGAGCGCCGTCGCAGCGTTGAAGATCCGGGCGCCGTCCAGATGCGTTGCAAGGCCGTGCCGACGAGCCAACGCCGTCGCCGCTTCCATGTACTCCTGCGACAAGACTTTCCCGCCGATCGTGTTCTCCAGCGCCAGCAGCCGGGTACGCGCGTAATGCGAATCGTCGGGCTTGATCGAGTCCTCGATCTCCGCCAGCAGCAACGAACCGTCCGCCTGATTGTTCAAAGGTTGCGGCTGGATGCTCCCCAGCACCGCCGCGCCGCCCGCTTCCCAACGGTAGCAATGCGCCTGCTGCCCGACGATGTACTCGTCGCCACGCTCGCAATGCGCCATCAGCGCGACTAGGTTCGATTGCGTACCGGATGTCAGGAAAACAGCCGCTTCCTTGCCAAAACGCTCGGCCATCACGGCTTCCAGTTGCGTGACGGTGGGATCGTCGCGGAAAACATCGTCACCGACCTCCGCCGATGCCATCGCGGCGCGCATGGCTGGGCTGGGTCGCGTGACGGTGTCGGAACGGAAGTCGTGCTGGATCGGGGTGCTCATTGCTGCTCCTGGTGGGTGGAGCGACTATTTTGCCATCGCGTGACCGAAGGTGCCGCGCGGCGAGTTGGCAGACCAAGTTTCTACGGGCGATATGTATAAATATCAATGATCTACAGAGTAGATGTGATCTTTTTTCGAGACTGGCGGTGACGAAACGACATGACAATATTCGTTAAAAATCAATTACATATCGGATACACCTGATCCAAAATGACGCAAAAAATAGTTTTTATCAATTTGATCAACTAGTTATGAAATATTTCTCTGGTTGAGAATTAACATGAAGTACGTTTTGAATTGCAATTCGCAGCCCGCTGCAGCGGTGCGCCTTGAACTCATGGGACTGCGGAAACCGCAGGCTCAGGGCACGGTCGATACTTGATGTAGCACTTTAAGAATGTGGCGATTAGAAGTCGTTTTTTGCTTATAAATCAAATATTTATATAGCCTTTCAGAACAACTTTCCAGATCATGACATTTTTCTTAAAATCTATATATATCATCTACTTATCGCTTACTTATGAACCAATTTATCACTTTAAGGCACAAGCGCTGAAGGCCAACAACTCACGTCTGGCCTAAAAAATTCCCTCCATGCCGCCCCCCAATTTACCCGTCACGCTGAGTCACGCCCCCCGACCGTGTAAAGTTTCAAACAATCATCCTCGCCCATTCACCCTGCCAATGCCTGCAAGCCAATGAACGCGCCCGAACCGAAGCTGCAAGACGATCCTCATATTGGCCGCTACGAGCGCTCGACGGGACAGGCCGAAGAGTGGTGGCAAGTGTCGCTCTCCGATCGGCCGCAGATGTATCGGATTGAACACGGGTACGGCGATGGGCCGGCCAATATCGATACGGTCGTTGATCTGGAAAACCTCAAGTCGAAGTTGCAGAAGTGGCATCGAGAAGGGTTTTTCCGACCCAACGATCCCGCGCTTGCCCCGCTGCCCGCACAAGGACGAACCGGGTTTCTCAAAGACCTCCGGCATGCCGTGCGCCAAGCGCCGCAGGGCGCAAATCCGGATTCAAACGAACCAACAACGACGATCGGCCTGGTAGACATGCCTATTGGCCAGCCTGGTCCGCTCGTGCCACGCCTGAACCCTGCGTATCTCTTTCCCGAACGGTTCGGCGACATCCTCCAGGACATCGTCGAGAACCGGCGGGTGCTGCTGATCGGCCATACCGGCGCGGGAAAAACGAGCCTGATCGAGCAGGTCGCGGCTCGTACGCAACACGGCGTGCTGCGGGCGAACATGAACGGCCAGACGACCATCGGTGATTTCGTCGGTTTCTGGACCGTGAAAGGCGGCGAAACGCTCTGGGTGGACGGTGTGCTGCCAACAGCCTTGCGCGAAGGCTTGTGGCTTGTAGTCGATGAAATCGACTTCGCCGAGCCTTCGATTCTCGCCGTCCTCACCGCCGTCCTCGAACCCCACGGTCGTCTGCTGCTGAAAGAAAAAGGCAACGAACTGGTGGCTCCGCATCCGTCCTTCCGGCTGTTCGCAACCGCAAACGCAGTCGGTGCAATGAGCGTTTACCGGCATCTGTACCAGGGCGCCAACCTGATGAATGAGGCGTTCCTCGATCGCTGGCGTGTGTATCTGATGAATTACCTGTCGCCCGAGGAAGAGGCCGAAGTGTTGATGCGCACGCTTGGGAGCCGCTTCACGCGGCCGATGGCGCAAACGCTCGCCGCCATTGCAGCCGATTGCCGCGCGGCGTTCGCCCGCGAAGATCTGGCGAGCGCGTTTTCGACCCGGCGCCTCCTCGATTGGGCCGACCTGATGCTGCGTTCCGGCGACCCGGAGCGCGCCGCCGGCCCGGCGATCTACGCGAAAGTAAGCGCCGAAGACGCCGCGCTGATCCGCAGCATCATCCGGCATCACATTGCGTTCGACGAATGAACGACGCGTTTATGCTCAATCACGCCGGCACTAGGCGATGTTCCTCGAGCGTCGTGGCGGCTTTCACGGCGGCGGACGTGCTGAGTGACGTGCTGAGTGACGTGCTAAGTGACGTGCTGAGTGACTTGGAAAATAGCGTGAAGCGCGGCACCGTCGCGTATCACCGGTGACCGACATGGCCCTCACCGACCTGACCCATTCAGACACGACGCAAACCATGCTCGCCAAAATGGCGCGCGTGCTGACCGGCCGATACGGCTTGACGGTATCGTTCGACGCCTGCGGGCCTCGCGTGGAACGCGACCGGATCGTGTTGCCGGAACTCACTCCCGGGGCTGCCAGCGCAGCCGGTCTGGACGCGCTCACCGGCCAGCTCGACTTGCTGGTGGCGCGCTCGAAATACTCCACCACCAGCGAAATCAGCGCGCTCAATTCCGGTGTGACCCAGCGGATTGCGCAAGCAATTGAAGACCGGCGTGTCTGTGAGCGGCTGTTCAGTGACTATCCGGGTGCCCGCAAGTTCGTAGAGAAACTGCGTGAGCAAACGGCGCGAAATACGCACGAACGCTGGCCTACCCTGGCCTGGCGCGACAAGCTGATCTGGTTTATTGAACGCGCGCTCTGGGACGAAGCGCCCGACGTGACCGAACAAACTCCGGCCCTCATCGCTACGCTCGGCGCCGTGAGCGAGCTGCTGCAGACCAGCAGTGCCAGCCGTTCGACTGCTGAAAGCGTAGCGGGCGCACAAGCGCTAGTGGCACGGATCAGGGCGCTGGCAGCCGGCGACGTGAACACCATGATGTTTTCCGCCGATGCCGACGAGGCGCTGGACGCGCAGCAGGTATTGGGCGATCCGGACGCACTGGACGCGGCGTCGCAGGAAATGTCCGACGCAGCGTCATCGGACGCCGCCAGCACGGCCCAAGCACCGTCCGACGCCCGCGCAGAGGCCTCGGAAGCAAGCTCGCCGGCCCCGCCGATGACCTTCGACATCGACATGATCGATGGCCGCCCTCGCCTGTCCATTGCGCTCACGACCGAATTCGACCTCATGACCGACCTCACCGGTCTGGGCGACGCCGCCGCGTGGCGCAACCTGCGCGCGCTCGCACGCGCGGAAACCGCACCGCTGACCGCGCGCCTTGAACGCGCGTTGAAAGCCGATGAACAGACGCACTGGAAACGCGAACAGGAGCGCGGGGAGATCGATCGGCCCGCGTTGGCGAAGCTGGTTATATCGCCGGGATACCGGACGCCGTTTCGCGTCAAGCGCACGACCGAGGGCCGCGATGCCGCCGTCACGCTGCTGATCGACCGCAGCGGCTCCATGGCCGGCCGAAAAATCACGCTTGCCCGGCTGTGCGCCACCGCGCTTTGCGACGCGTTGATGCAGCTTTCGTTCAAGTGCGAGGTGCTCGGCTACAGCTCGGTCGAGTCCCCGGAAATGCGAGCGCTCTATGAACGCGGGCTAGCTGAAGGCGTGGATATGAACCGATTCAACCGGCGCGTCGAACGGCTCGATCTGCAGATTTACAAGCGCTTCGGCTCGAACAACCCGTCAGGCTTGAGCGCGATTGATTGCGGTCACGAGAATCCGGACGGCGAGGCGCTGGCCTGGGCCGCCGGGCGTCTGGCTGCGCAACGCGCCGGCCGGCGCATCCTGATGGTGCTGTCCGATGGCTACCCCGCCACGGGTGATGGTCATCCGGTGATATTGCGTACCGACCTGCGTGCTCGCATCGACGAAATCACAAGCGCCGGGATAGAACTGATTGGTATCGGACTTCTCGACGATGCCGTAGAAAAATTTTATGCGCATAACATCGTTGTACGCAAACTTGATGAACTCCCCACGATGGCATTCACTGTGCTGGGCCAGCTCCTGCTCAAGCGCGGATACAGGCGTTAAGAGGACGGTAATCTGACAGAAAGCATACGGTAAGCGAACAGTGCGCGGACGGTAAGCGGCGTTGTTATCTCCCCTCACGCCGCGTCACGATCATCCCGCCCCAAAAAATTAATTCAATAGCTTGCTAACGAATTGTCGTCGAAATACAATGCGCGCCATGCCAACAATCGATGTCCTCCGTCAATCCGTCAGCAGCGCGCTCGTCATTGCCTCGCGCCAGTGGCGGCGCACGAGCCACGATGTGATAGCCGGCTATAACGTCTCCGAAGCCTGCGCGACGCCGCTGCTGATCGCGGCGCGGCTCGACGCGCCCGTGCGGCAGGTGGCGCTGGCCGAGTTGACGGGAATCGAAGGACCGTCTCTGGTGCGCCTGCTCGATCAGTTGTGCGCGGCGAACCTGGTGCGCCGCGATGAAGATCCCGACGACCGGCGCGCGAAAATCATCTCGCTCACCGACGAAGGCCGGTCGGTGACCGCCAAGATAGAGAAAGAACTGGTCGGGCTGCGCGCCGGTGTGCTGAACGATGTGAGCCGGGAAGACCTGGAAGCGACCCTGCGGGTATTCGCTGCGTTTAAACTTGGCGCGTCCAGTCAAACGCAGCAAGCTTCGACACCCGCGTCACACCAAGGCCGTACCATCGGCCCTACCACCGGCCCAACCCTCAGCCCGACCGGCACCGATACGGAAGAAGGCGTCTAGCGCACCATGACGTACCCCACTTCGCGCGACTGGATATTCTCGGTCAAGACTT
>Ga0302314_10009338_pt1 | contig 17356 bp, 15 predicted proteins | sample III_Palsa_N2_3_FD_200533 | JGI IMG/M metagenome (GOLD analysis project Ga0302314, IMG submission 200533) | Peat permafrost microbial communities from Stordalen Mire near Abisko, Sweden - III_Palsa_N2_3 | ecosystem: Environmental > Terrestrial > Soil > Palsa > Peat permafrost | place: Sweden...
GATGGCCGTCACTGGTGGTGTTCGCCGCGTCGAAGTGCTGCTGCAGCGTCTGCCGGTGCCCGACCATCTTCTTCGGGGCCGCGGGCGCCGGCGCGGCGGCGGCCGGGGCCGGGGTGGCCGGAGCCGAGGCGGCCGGGGGCGTCGTCGCCGGTGCAGTGGTGGTCGGCGCGGGCGCGGCTGGGGTTGTCGTGGTCTGGGCCAGGGCTGGCATGGCGAGCAGCGCCAGCGCCGCGGCGGAAATGACGAATCGCATCATAAGTCTCCTTGCGGAATGCGGCGGCACCCTAGTGCAGGGACCGTCCGGACGGGATTGCTATGCCGACATTCGTCCCCTGCGCGTCGGCAGGTCGGAATAGCGCCACCCGGGCGCGGAGATAAGAACCCTGCTGGCAACTAGCGCATTGATTTCTCGTTAGATTGCACACAAACGCGCGCGCGCTCAGCCGGCCAGCACACGGCGGATCGTCGCAAGCGCCTCCTCGATGTCGGCACGCGTCACGTCCAGGTGCGTGCATACCCGCACGCGGGTCCGGCCCATGGTGGACACCATGACGCCATGCTCGCGCACTCGGGCAGCCAACGACTCGGCGGTCAGGCCGGCCCCCTCCGTATCGAAGAAGACGAGGTTGGTTTGCGGCGTCTCCACCACGAGCCCAGGGATCTGCGCGAGCCCGCGCGCCAGCAGGCGCGCATTGGCATGGTCCTCGGCCAATCGCTCGACGTGGTGGTCAAGCGCGTACAGGCAGCCGGCGGCGCTGATGCCGCCCTGCCGCAGCGCCCCGCCCAGCCGCTGCTTCCAGCGCCACGCGGCGTCGATGAACGCAGCCGAGCCGCACAGCACGGCACCGAGCGGCGCGCCCAGCCCCTTGGTGAAATCCAGCCACACGCTGTCGTAGCCAACCGCCATGTCGGCGGCGGCAACCTCGGAGGCGACGGCCGCGTTCATCAGCCGCGCCCCGTCCATGTGGGTGGCGATGCCGTGCTCGCGCGCGGTGTTGGCCACGTCGCGCAGTGCTGCCAGCGACCAGACGGTGCCGCCGCCGAGATTGGCCGTCTGCTCCACCGAAATCAGCGTCTGCGGCGTGCTGTAGCGGGAGCGCGGCGTGATCGCGGCGCGCAGGGTCTCCACGTCGAACTGGCCGCCGGCGCCCGGCAGGCCGGTGATCTGCACGCCGGCCAGCGCCGCCGGGGCGCCGCCTTCCGCCGCCAGGATATGCGCGGTGCTATGCGCCAGCACCGCATCGCCGGGGCGGCAATGCGTCAGGATGGCGATCTCGTTGCACATGGTGCCGCTGGGCAGGAACATCGCCGCTTCCTTGCCCAGCAGGTCCGCCATCCGGTCGCACAGCGCGTTGACCGTCGGGTCGAGCCCGGCCTGCTCGTCGCCCACCTCGGCCGCCATCATCGCCGCCCGCATCGCCAGCGTCGGCCGGGTCTGTGTGTCGGAATAGAGATTGACGCGGACCGGCGGCAGGCCAGACGCGGGACGCGGCGGAGCATGGACCATCGGGCAGACCCTCCAGGGCAGACGGTCCGGCAGCAAAGCAGCCGCCGCGCGCCAGCGCCAGGGCCCGGCGGTTTCAATATGAGCTTGCAACGAGCGACTAAGAGTTTGTAAATGATTCGACACGACGATGCATGGTGCCGTCGCCCGTGCAAGTCGGTCCGCAGCGGCGCAGGGCGAGGAGTTTTCGCGATGGAACCGGAGCCGGCGGCCGACCCGGATGACGCCGCCGGCCGACTCGGCCAGCCGCCCAGCCAGAACATGCTGCTCGAAGCAATCGTCGAGAATATCTCCATCGGGCTCTGCCGTTTCGACGCCAGCCGGCGGCTGGTCGCGAGCAACCGGCGCTATGCCGAGATATACGGCCTCGCGCCCGGGCAGGTCCGGACCGGCATGACCCTCAGCGAGATCATGACCTTGCGCGCGGCGGTCGACGCGGTGCCGAACATGTCGCTCGACGCCTATGTCACGCTGACCCAGTCCGGAGACAGCCTGAAAGGCGCGGCCCCGAAAAGCGTCGAGCTGAAGAACGGCCGGGTCATGCGCATACGCCACCACACGTTGCCGGACGGCGGCTATGTCTCCACCACCGAGGACATCACCGAACAGCGCGTCGCCGAAGCGCTTGCGGCCTATCTGGCGCAGCACGACACGCTGACCGGCCTGCCAAACCGCGACCGGCTGCGCGACCGCATGAAGCAGGCGTTGGACGAGGCCGCCACCGGCTTCCCATGCGCGCTGGTCAGGATCGACCTGGACCACTTCCGCTCGATCAACGAGACGCTCGGCTACGCGCTCGGCGATGGCGCGTTGCGCTGCATCACCGAGCGGCTGCGCGAGGCGACGCACGCGGGCGACTTCATCGCGCGGCTCAGCGGCGACGAATTCGCGATCGTGCAACGCCATCCGGACCAGCCGCAGGCGGCACTGGACCTCGCCGGCCGGCTGCTGCGCGCGATCGCACGGCCGGCGCACGTGGAAGGCCACGCGGTGGTGATGGGCGCCAGCATCGGCATCGCCGTCGCCCCGCGCGACGGGCAGGACGTGGACACCATCCTGCGCAACGCCGACCTCGCGGTGGCACAGGCCAAGGCCGCGGGGCGCGGCCGCGCCACGGTCTACACGCCGAGCATGGACACCGCCGCACAGCGCCGCCGTGCCCTGGAAGCCGATCTGCGCAAAGCCGTCGCGTCTGGCGACCTCACCCTCGCATATCAGCCCGTCGCCAACCTTCAGACCGGCCGCGTCACCGGATTCGAGGCGCTGCTGCGCTGGGACCGCCCGCAGTTCGGCCGCATCTCGCCCGCCGAGTTCATCCCGCTCGCCGAGGAAAACGGCCTGATCGTGCCGCTCGGCGAGTGGGTGCTGCGCCGCGCCTGCGCCGAGGCGGCGCGCTGGCCGCGCTGGGTGAAAGTGGCGGTGAACGTCTCCGCCGCGCAGTTTCGGGCGCCCGGGCTGTTCGAGGCCGTGGTCGCGGCGCTCGAAGCGTCCGGCCTCGCCGCCTCGCGGCTGGAGTTGGAGATCACCGAATCGGCCATGATGCAGAGTTGGGAGGAGACCGCCAACGCGCTGCAACGCCTGAAACATCTCGGCGTGCGCATCTCGATGGACGATTTCGGGACCGGCTACTCCTCGCTGAGCTACCTGCGCAAATTTCCGTTCGACAAGATCAAGATCGACCAGGCCTTCGTCCGCGAACTCACCGCCAACAGCGACTCGGTCGCAATCGTGCGTGCCATCGTGGCGTTGTGCGGCGCACTCGGCATGACCACGACCGCGGAGGGCGTCGAGACGCAGGAGCAATTCGACATCCTGATGGCCGAAGGCTGCACCGAGGTGCAGGGCTACCTGTTGAGCGCCCCACGCCAGGCGAGCGAACTCCCGGCGCTGCTGGACCGGCTGGACGGCCCGGGCGGCCCACCGGCCCGGCCGGTCAGGCGTCCTGCGTTCGTGCCGGAGTCGCGCCAGGAGTCGCGCGAGGTGGGCTGACCGAAACGGTCGCCTGCGGCACGCCGTAGACCTCGCGGGCGCGCTTGAGGAAGGCGTTCACCATCAGCCGCACGGCCTCGTTGAACACGACGCCGATCGCCGCCTGCAACAGCCGGCTGCGGAACTCGAAATCGACGAAGAAATCCACCCGGCAGCCCTTCGGGTCGGCCGAGAATGTCCACTGGTTCTTCAGATAGCGGAACGGGCCGTTTTCGTACCGCACCCGCACCCGATGCGGCCTGTCGAGTTCCACGCGGCTGGTGAAGCTTTCGCGGAACGGGCCGAACCCGATGGTCAGATCAGCGACCGATTCGGTGTCGGTTCGCGTGCGCACCCGCGCGCCGACGCACCACGGCAGGAACTGGGGATACTTGCCCACATCGGCGACAAGATCGAAAAGCTGTTCCGGGCGGTAGGGAACCAGCTTGGTCTCGGCGTGCGTCGGCATGGCTCAGCCGCGCGCTTCCCGCGCGGCCCGCAGCGCGGCGAAATCGGCGTCCGCGTGGTAGGAACTGCGGGTCAGCGGCGTGGCCGAAACGAGCAGAAAGCCCTTTGCGCGGGCCAGCCTGGCGTAGTCCTCGAACTGTTCGGGCGGCACGAACTCGGCCACCGCCGCGTGCTTCACGGTCGGCTGCAGATACTGGCCGATGGTCAGGAAATCGACGTCGGCCACGCGCAGGTCGTCCATGACCTGCATGATCTCCGCCCGCCCCTCGCCCAACCCGACCATCAGGCCGGACTTGGTGAAGATCGACGGGTCAAGCTGCTTCACCCGGTCGAGCAGCCGCAGCGACTGGTAGTAGCGCGCACCCGGCCGGATCGAGGGATACAGCCGCGGCACGGTTTCCAGGTTGTGGTTGAACACGTCCGGCCGCGCCGCCGCGACCGTCTCGACACCGCCCGGCTTGCGCAAAAAGTCCGGTGTGAGCACTTCGACGGTCGTCTCCGGGGCGGCATCGCGAAGCGCGTGGATCACCGCCGCAAAATGCGCGGCACCGCCATCGGGCAGATCGTCGCGATCGACCGAGGTGACCACGACATGCCGCAACCCGAGCTTTGCCACGGCATCGGCGACGCGCGCCGGTTCGCTCGCATCCAGCGCATGCGGCTGGCCCGTGCTCACGTTGCAGAAACTGCAGGCGCGCGTGCAGATCTCGCCCATGATCATCATGGTGGCGTGGCGCTGCGACCAGCATTCGCCGATGTTCGGGCAGGCGGCTTCCTCGCAGACCGTCACCAGCTTGTTGGCACGCATCAGCTCCCGCGTCTCGTGATACACGGGATGCGTCGGCGCCTTGACGCGGATCCACGCCGGCTTGCGCTGGATCGGGTTGTCCGGCCGGTGCGCCTTCTCCGGATGCCGCGCCGTAGCGGCATCCTTGAACACGGCGGCACCCCCGGCGCGATGATCGACCAGCACGTGAGTGGTCATGATCCGTGCCCTGAGGGAAACGGGCTAGAAGTGGATGACCCGACCGTAGGCGTCAAGGACCGCCTCGTGCATCGTCTCGCTGACTGTCGGATGCGGGAAGATCGTCTCGATCAGTTCCGCCTCGGTGCTCTCCAGCGTGCGCGCGATCACGTAGCCCTGGATCAATTCGGTGACTTCCGCGCCGATCATGTGCGCGCCCAGCAGTTCGCCGGTCCTGGCATCGAACACGGTCTTCACCATGCCCTCGACCTCGCCGAGCGCGATCGCCTTGCCATTGCCGATGAACGGGAATCGTCCGACCTTGACCTCATGCCCGGCGGCCTTGGCCTTGGCCTCGGTCATGCCCACCGAGGCGACCTGCGGCCGGCAATAGGTGCAGCCGGGGATGTTGCCCCAGTTGATCGGGTGCGGATGCAGGCCGGCGATGGCCTCCACGCAGACCACGGCCTCATGGCTGGCCTTGTGGGCGAGCCAGGGCGGCCCGGCGAGGTCGCCGATCGCGTACACCCCGGGCTCGCCGGTGCGGCAGTACTCGTCGATCACGACATGGGTCCGATCCACCTTGACGCCGGTGCCCTCAAGCCCGAGGCCCTCGACGTTGCCGACGATGCCGACGGCCGAGATCACGCGATCGACGGTGATTTCCTGCGACTTGCCGCCGGCTTCGACGGTGACCGTCACGGTGTCGGCGCCCTTCTTCACGCCCTTCACGGCGGCGGAGGTCAAAATCTTGATGCCCTGCTTTTCGAAGGATTTGCGGGCAAAGGCGGAAATTTCCTCATCCTCGACGGGCAGCACGCGGTCCATGACTTCGACCACGGTCACCTCAGCGCCCATGTCGCGATAGAAACTGGCGAACTCGATGCCGATGGCGCCGGAGCCGATCACCAGCAGCGATTTCGGCATCATTGTCGGCACCATCGCGTCGCGATAGGTCCAGACCAGTTTCTTGTCGGACTCGACACCCGGAAGCTCGCGGGCGCGCGCGCCGGTCGCGAGGATGATGTGCTTGGCCTTGAGGGTCGCGACGGGCTTGCCGTCCTTCTCGACCGACAGCGTTCCCTTGCCGGCGAGTTTTGCGGTGCCGTCGACGACGGTGATCTTGTTCTTCTTCATCAGGTGCGCGACGCCCGACGAAAGCTGCTTTGCGACAGCGCGGGAGCGCTTGACGACTTTGTCGAGATCGAAGCGGATGTTGTCGGCCGAAAAGCCGAAATCGCCGAGATGGTGCAGTATGTGGTTGATTTCCGAGGACCGCAGCAGCGCTTTCGTTGGAATGCAGCCCCAGTTCAGGCAGATGCCGCCGAGAGTCTCGCGCTCCACGACCGCGGCTTTCATGCCGAGTTGCGCAGCCCGGATCGCCGCGACATAGCCGCCCGGGCCACCGCCCACGACGACGAGATCAAAATTCTGGTCGGCCATCCTGCGTCTCCTGATTCAGGCGGCGAGGGCTGCGAGCGCCTCGCCGGTCAGCCGTTGTACTGTCCATCCGCGCACCGGATGCGCCCCGATACTGCGGTAGAACTTGATGGCGGGCTCGTTCCAATCCAAGACCGACCAGTCCATGCGCTGGCAGCCATGCACCAGCGCGCGCCGTGCAAGCTCGGAAAAAATCGCCCGGCCGATCCCGCCGCCGCGATGCGCTTGCTGCACGTAGACGTCTTCCACATACAGGCTCGGCGCGCCGTTGAAGGTGCTGACGGTGTAGAACCAGAGCGCGAAGCCGACCGGTCCGCCGGCCTTTTCGGCAATCAGCGCCTCGGCAAAGGGACGCGGCCCGAACAGCGTGGCGCTGAGGCCGACGTCGGTCGCACGTACCTCGTGCAGCAGGTTTTCGTACTCGGCAAGTTCGCGGACGAAGCGCAGCAACAGGGCTTGGTCGCCGGGGCGGGCGTCGCGGAGGGTAAAAGAGATCATGGCAGTCCCCTCTCCGCCCCCGGGGGCGGAGAGGGGAGTTTGCCGCGTGGCATGATCCATCGGCGCAGTCGCCTACAGCATCAAACTCAACGGGTCCTCGACGACGCGCTTGAACTCGGCGATCCATTCGGCGCCGAGCGCGCCGTCGACGATGCGATGATCGACGCTCAGCGTGCAGGTCATCACCGTCGCGACCGCGAGCGCGCCGTCCTTCACCACCGGCCGCTGCTGTCCGGCGGCAACTGCCAGAATCCCGCCCTGCGGCGGATTGATGATCGCGGCGAATGCGCTGACGCCATACATGCCCATGTTGGAGATCGAGAAGCCGCCGCCCTGGAATTCCTCCGGCTTCAATTTTCCGGTCTTCGCGCGGGCCGCGAGGTCCTTCATCTCGCTGCTGATCGCTGCGAGACCTTTCTGGTCGGCGCGGCGGATGATCGGGGTGATCAGCCCATCCGGGATCGACACGGCGACCGAGATGTCGATGTCGTCGTACAGCACCAGCCCTTCGTCGCTGTAGCTTGCATTCACCTTCGGAATGCGGCGCAGCGTGATCGCGGCGGCCTTGATCACCAGGTCGTTGACCGAGAGTTTGAAGGCGCCCGGCCCGTCCTTGGCGCTCTTTGCATTCAGCTCGGCCCGCAGCTTCAGCAGCGCGTCGATCTCGATGTCCATCGAGACGTAGAAATGCGGGACGGTCTGCTTGGCCTCGGTCAGCCGGCGCGCGATCACTTTGCGCATCGTGCTGAACGGTACGACGGTGTGCGGCGCGGTGATCGCCGGCGCGGCCGGCTTCGGCGCGGGCGCCGCGGCAGCCGCCGGCACCGGGGCCGCTGCGGCGGCTGGTGCGGCAACGGGCCCACGTGCCTGCGCGGCATCGATGTCGACCTTGACGATGCGCCCGTTCGGCCCGCTGCCCTTCAGCGTGCCGAGGTCGATGCCAGCCTGCTTGGCCATGCGCTTGGCCAGCGGCGAGACGAAGATGCGATCCCCTGACGAGGCAGCCGGCGCGGCGTCATGGCCGTTGCGCTGCGGCGCAGGGGCGGCCGCCGCGGGAGCGGGGGCAGCCGGCGCCGCGGCCGGAGCCGGCGCGGGGGCAGCGGCGGCGGGCACCGCTTCGCCCTTCTCCACCAGCACGGCGATCGGGTCGTTCACCTTCACGCCCGCGGTGCCGTCGGCGACCAGGATCTTGCCCAGCACGCCCTCGTCCACCGCTTCCACTTCCATGGTGGCCTTGTCGGTCTCGATCTCGGCGATCACGTCGCCCGCCTTGATCGTCTCGCCTTCCTTCTTCAGCCAGCGCGCGAGCGTGCCCTCGGTCATGGTCGGGCTCAGCGCCGGCATCAGGATATTGGTGGCCATCGGCTCGTCTCCCCTCGCCTGCTGCGCGTCTCAGACCAGCTTCTTCACCGCCGCCACCACCCAGTCCGGCTGCGGCAGGGCCAGTTTCTCCAGATTCGCGGCGTACGGCAGCGGCACGTCCAAGCCATGCACGCGCGCCGGCGGCGCGTCCAGCCAGTCGAAGCATTCCTCGATGATCTGCATGTTGATCTCCGCCCCGATGCCGGCAAACGGCCAGCCTTCCTCGACGGTGACGATGCGGCTGGTCTTTTTCACGCTTTTCACAATGGTCTCGGTGTCAAGCGGGCGCAGCGAGCGCAGGTTGATGACCTCGGCACTGATCCCCTGCTCCGCCAGCGCCTCGGCTGCCTTCAGCGCGACGCCGACCATGACCGAGAACGCGACGATGGTGACATGCTCGCCGACGCGCTCGATTTTTGCCTTTCCAATCGGCAGGACAAAATCGTCCGCGGTCGGAACATCGCCGGTGTGGCCGTACAAAATCTCGTTTTCGAGGAAAATCACCGGGTTGGGATCGCGGATCGCAGCCCGCAGAAGGCCCTTGGCATCGGCCGCCGACCATGGCGCGACCACTTTCAACCCGGGGCAGTGCGCGTACCAACTCGCATAGCACTGGCTGTGCTGCGCCGCGACGCGCGATGCCGCACCGTTGGGGCCGCGGAACACGATGGGACACCCCATCTGGCCGCCGGACATGTACAGCGTCTTCGCCGCCGAGTTGATGATCTGGTCGATCGCCTGCATGGCGAAGTTGAAGGTCATGAACTCGACGATCGGCTTGAGGCCGTTCATCGCGGCACCCACCGCCATGCCGGTAAAGCCATGCTCGGTGATCGGCGTGTCGATGACCCGCCGCGGCCCGAATTCGTCGAGAAGGCCCTGGCTGATCTTGTAGGCGCCCTGGTATTGCGCGACTTCTTCGCCGAGCAGGAACACCCGGTCGTCGGCGCGCATCTCCAGCGCCATCGCGTCGCGCAGCGCCTCGCGCACCGTGTGGGTCGCGGTCGGACCCCAGTCCTTGTCTTCCGGCAACGAAGGTGCAACCGGCGCCACGGCAGGTGCAACCCGAGCGGGGGCAGCAGGTGCAACCGGCGCGGGCGCGGCAGATGCAATCGGCGCGGCCGAAACACTCTCGCCATCGACGGCCAGTTCGGCGATCGGAGTGTTGACCGCGACCCCCTCGGCGCCCTCGTCGACCAGGATTTTGGCCAGCTTGCCCTCGTCCACGGCCTCCACTTCCATCGTCGCCTTGTCGGTCTCGATCTCGGCGATCACGTCGCCGGCGCGCACGTCGTCGCCGACTTTTTTCAGCCAGCGGGCGAGCTTGCCCTCGGTCATGGTCGGGCTCAGCGCCGGCATCAGGATCTGGGTCGCCATCGGCTCAGCCCTCCACCAGGATGTCGGTCCAGAGTTCCTTCGGATCGGGTTCCGGGCTCTGCTGCGCGAAGTCGGCGGCTTCCTGCACGATGCGCTTGACCTCGTCGTCCAGCCGCTTGAACTCGGCCTCCTCGACGCCGAGCGCCTCCAGCTTGTGGCGCGCGCCTTCGATGCAGTCGCGCTCGCTGCGCATCTTCTGCACTTCCTCGCGGGTGCGGTATTTTCCCGGGTCGGACATCGAGTGGCCGCGATAGCGGTAGGTCTTCACTTCGAGCAGATACGGCCCCTTGCCGGCACGGCAGGCGGCGACGGCCACCTCCGCCGCGTCGCGCACGGCGGTCACATCCATGCCGTCCACCTGCGCCCCGGCAATGCCCCACGGCGCGCCGTTCTTCGACAGGTCGCGGGAGGCGGAGGCGCGTTCGACGCTGGTGCCCATGCCGTATTTGTTGTTCTCGATGACGAACACGACCGGCAGCTTCATCAGCGCGGCAAGATTAAAGCTTTCGAACACCTGGCCCTGGTTGGAAGCGCCCTCGCCGAAATAGGTCAGGCAGACGCGGTCATTGCCGCGATACCAGTTGGAGAACGCCAACCCGGTGCCAAGCGAAACCTGCGCACCGACGATGCCGTGGCCGCCGAAAAAATTCTTCTCCTTGCTGAACATGTGCATGGAGCCGCCCTTGCCGTGCGAGTAGCCGCCGGACCGGCCGGTCAGCTCCGCCATCACGCCTTTCGGGTCCATGCCGCAGGCGATCATGTGGCCATGGTCGCGGTACGAGGTGATCACTTCGTCGCCGTCGGACAGCGCCATCTGCATGCCCACCACCACGGCCTCCTGGCCGATATACAGGTGGCAGAACCCGCCGATCAGCCCCATGCCATAAAGCTGGCCGGCCTTTTCCTCGAACCGGCGGATCCGCAGCATGTCGCGGTAGGCGCGCATCAAATCGTCGCGCCCCATGCTGCCTGCTCCTCCGTCCTTCGTCTTGCCGCGCTTCTTCGCTTCCGCCGCCTGGGCCATGCTGGGCCTCTCCCGCTCGGTGTGCCGGACTGGACGGCGCACACCTAGCGAGACACTCGCCGGCCGGCAAGCCGATCGCGGCGGAAAAGCGTGATTGTGCAATGCAATAGGAGGTGTTAACTGGATTTCAGTTAACTACTTGTTGCGCGGGCATGGACGCTGGAAGCGGAGCGCACCGCGTTACCGGCGCGATGGCGCAGCCGATGTTTTCTTTCGCGGATCGCCCGAAATTCGCAGTGTCCTTGCCGGGCGCAGGCAGACGCATGTCAGCCGATACCGGCTTCCGGCGCAGGTCAGAACAGCTTCTGGCCCTTGTCGTATGGCACGATCACGTCGCGCGGGTCCGACAGGTTCAGCATCGCCCGGGCGCGCTCGTCGAGCGCATCGGCATCGATCCGGCTGCGCAGGCCGGCAATGCGCCGGTCCCACATCGCCACCTCGGCTTCGGCCTGCGACTGTTCGGCGAGGGCGGCCGCGAGGTCTTCCTGCCGTTGCGGCGAGGCCTCCAGGCCGCGGTCGCCTTGCGTCGCGCTCCACAGGAAATAGCCCACAAGCGCCAAGAACGCGGCAGGCGCCGCCGCCTCCCGCAGTTTCTTCCGCACTGTCCGCCCCAGGCTCATCCACGCCCCCGACTTGCCGCGACTCGGTTCACAATCAAGCACATTCGCGTGTGCGCGTGCACCGCCAAAATGCGGCCCGGGAATTGCCACGATCGTCACACCATATCTTGCCAGATGGCCAAGATGGCGATCGAAGGAGACAGGTCATGACGATCGGCAAGCTGATCCTCGCGGGCGCCATGGGCACGGCGCTGCTGTTTGCGGCCGGGGCCGCGCCCGCCGAGGCCGCCTGGCAGGGCGGTGGAGGGCACGGCGGCGGCGGACATGGAGGCTTCCGCGGCGGCCACGGCGGCTTCGGCGGGCGTGGCGGCTATCGCGGCGGCTACGGCGGGTATCGCGGTGGCTATGGTGGATATGGCGGCGCGTACGCGGGCGCCTGGTACGGCGGGTATCCCTACGCACCTTACTACTACCCGCCGCCGGTCTACTATTATCCGCCGCCGGTCTACTACGCGCCTCCACCCGCGTACTACGGCTATCCGGGCCAGTGACCCGGGGCCGACTTACCGGCGCAGAATGCTCCGCCCGGCGAAGCGCGCGGCTGAGCCCAGTTCCTGCTCGATGCGGATGAGCTGGTTGTACTTGGCCGTGCGGTCGCTGCGGGCGAGGCTGCCGGTCTTGATCTGACCGCAGTTGGTCGCGACCGCGAGGTCGGCGATCGTGGCATCCTCGGTCTCGCCGGAGCGATGGCTCATCACCGCAGTGAAGCCGGCGCGATGGGCAGTTTCCACCGCTTCCAGCGTCTCGGTCAGCGTGCCGATCTGGTTGACCTTGACGAGAATGGAGTTGGCGGTGCCGAGCGCGATGCCGCGCTTCAGGCGCTGCGGGTTGGTGACGAACAGATCGTCGCCGACCAGTTGCAGCTTGCTTCCGAGCCGCTCGGTCATCAGCTTCCAGCCGTCCCAATCGTCCTCGGCATGCCCATCCTCGATCGAGACGATCGGGTAGCGCGCGACGAGGTCGGCGTAATAATCGACCAGTTCGGCCGAGCTCAGGCTCTTGCCCTCGCCCTTGAGTTCGTAGCGGCCGTTTTCGTAGAATTCGGTCGAGGCCGGATCGAGGCAGAGAACAATATCCTCGCCCGGCCGGTAGCCGGCCTTTTCGATCGAGGCGACGATGAAGCCAAGCGCCTCGTCGGCCGATTTCAGGTTGGGCGCGAAGCCGCCCTCGTCGCCGACATTGGTGTTGTGGCCGGCGTCGTGCAGCCGCTTCTTCAGCGCGTGGAACACTTCGGAGCCCCAGCGCACGGCTTCGGCGAGGCTGGGCGCGCCCACCGGCTGGATCATGAATTCCTGGATGTCGATCGGGTTGTCGGCGTGCTTGCCGCCGTTGATGATGTTCATCATCGGCACTGGAAGAGTGCGCGCGAACACGCCGCCGACGTAGCGGTACAGTGGGATGTCGAGATCAGCCGCCGCCGCCTTGGCCGCCGCCAGCGACACGCCGAGGATCGCGTTGGCGCCGATGCGCGACTTGTTCGGCGTGCCGTCCAGATCGATCAGGGTGTCGTCGATCTGCACCTGCTCGCTTGCGTCCATGCCGCGAATGGCCATCAGGATCTCGCCCTCGGCATAGGCGATCGCTTCGCGCACGCCCTTGCCGCCGTAGCGGGCCTTGTCGCCGTCGCGCAGTTCCACCGCCTCGTGCGCGCCGGTGGAAGCGCCAGAGGGCACCGCAGCGCGCCCGGCAGCGCCGCTTTCGAGCAGCACGTCCACCTCAATGGTCGGGTTGCCGCGGCTGTCCAGGATCTCGCGGGCGACGATGTCGGCGATGGCGCTCATCTTGGGTCTCCGTGCTGCTGCGGCCAGACGGTGCCTATCACCCGTGCGGACGGGCGCCAAGAGCACGGCGGCAGTGCGGAGGGGAAGGTGCCCGCGCCGCTGTCCGGTGGCGCGGGTGGGAACGCGGCCCGGTTGCCGGTATCGAGATAGCTCTCGCACGGCAGCCCCTCGGCGAGCAGCACGTCGTGCGTGTCGAGTTCGACATGCAGGTAGACGATGGTCTCGGTCCATTCCTGCACGATGCTGGCGCCGTTGATCAGGTAGCGGACCGGGATCAGCGCGCCGCCGACCAGAATGGCATGGTCCGGCGACAGCAGCAGGTCGCGGTGCGGCCGCCCGGGCGCGAGGGCGCCGGCGCAGATGCGCACCGGCGCCACGTCCCAGGGCCGCGGATGCCGCGCCACGTGCACGGTGCGCCGGCCGATCCAGCAGATACGCCGCCGTTGCCCGGAGACCTGCCCCGGCAGCAGATCGCCCACACGCAGCCGCTCGACCGCCATTTCACCCTCCGTGGTCAGGATGCGGGTCCCGAGCGCGAAGCAGGCCAGCACGCCCGTGAACGCGCCGCTGGTGGTGAAGTCGAGATAGGTGCCGGTCGCCAGGACGCTGCCGGTGATCGCCCCGATCTGGCCGACGACGCTCTGCCCGCTCTGCGCCGCCGCGATCAACGCCGCGGACGACAGCGACGAAACCAGCAGTGCTTCCGCGTGATAGCCGATGATGTTGTAGATGAGGGTCCGCAGATAGGCGCCGCCGGCGGACGCGTACTGTGCGATCGCGATCTGGTTGATGGCGTCGTTCACGCCGGAGACCACATAGGCAGGCGCCCCGGACGCCTCAGCGAGCGTCGAGGTCGTGGAGAGAACCTGGGCCAGCACGTCGATCAACGACCCATCGGCCGCCTGCGCAAAGGAGGTCACGGTGACGGCGACAAACTGGTTTGCGCCAAATGATAATCCCACCAGCCCGTCGAGGCTCCCGGCTGACACCAGCATGCGGCAATTCCGACGCCGGCAGGCCGTCCTGACCATGCCACGCGGTCGCCTTTATGCGGCCGAGAATGAAACCCTTGGTTTACGTCGCGCCGACCCAGCGAGCCGAATGCCGCTTGCGTCAGGAAAAGCCGATGAACCCCGGCATCGCGCTGATCGGCCCGGCCCCACGCAGCCGATCGAGGTCCGGCACCGGCCGGGCGGTGGCCGGATCGCCGGCCAGCAGCCGCTCCAGCGCCTGTGCCACGCCAAGCACGAACGCGTCGCCGCCGCGCGGGCCGACGATCTGCAGGCCGAACGGCATCCCGGCGGCGTCGCGCCCAACCGGCAGGCAGACGGCCGGATGGCCCGGCAGCGTCACCGCATAGGCAAGCGCGAGCCAGTGGAAATAGCTCTTGGTCGGCACACCGTCGATCTCGCGTGGAAAAAGCTCGGTCCACGGGCGCGGACTGATGGTGATGGCGGGGCTGATGATGACGTCGTAGCCGGCGAAGAAGCCTTGCCAGCGGCGATACAGCGCCGTCTGCGCCGTCAGGGCGCGGGCGACATCGAGGGCGGAGTAGCGCAGCCCCTCCTCGACGTTGGCGCGCACGTTCGGGCCGACATCGTTGGGGCGGGTGCGCACCTTCTGCTCGTGCGCGGCCAGGAAGCCGAGCGCACGCAGCACGGCGAACGCCTCGTCGGCGCCGGTGCAGTCGGGCGTGGCGTCCTCGGCGCGGGCGAACACATGTCTGAAGCCCTGCGTCTTGTCCGCGAATGCCTCGCGCACGAGGCGTTCGGTGGGGGCGAAGCCGAAATCCGGCGTGACGGCGACGCGCAGGCGCGACAGGTCGATCTCCGGCAGCGGGTAGAAATCCGCCGCACGCCGCACCTGCTGGCCGAAAATCGTGGTCGCCAGCGGGTCGCGCGCGTCGTCGGAGGCCATGGCGGACAGCATCAACGCGACGTCGCCGACCGTGCGCGCCATCGGGCCGTTGACGGCGAGCGGCGACCAGCCGGTGCCGTGCATCTCGGTTGCAACGAGCCCCGGGCTGGGCCGAAAGCCGACGATGCCGCAGAACGCCGCCGGATTGCGCAAGGACCCGCCCATGTCGCTGCCGCTGGCCAGCGGCACCATGCCGGTCGCCAGCGCCACCGCCGAACCGCCGGAGGAACCGGCAGCCGAGCGCGCCGGGTCGAACGGGTTGCCGGTCGCGCCATAGACGGCGTTGCGCGTGTTGGCGCCGGCGCCGAATTCCGGCGTGTTGGTCTTGCCCAGCACGATCGCGCCGGCGGCCCGGACGCTGGCGACCGTGCGATCGTCCAGGGTGGGAACATTGTCGGCGAAGATCGGGCTGCCGAACGTCGTGCGCAGCAGCGACGTGTTCTCCAGATCCTTGATGCCGACCGGCAGCCCGTGCAGCGCGCCGAGTTTGTCGCCGCGCATCACCGCCGCCTCCGCCGCCTGGGCGGTGGCCCGGGCGCGCTCGAAATCGCGCGCGACCATGGCGTTGACGGCATGGTCCACCGCCTCGACGCGGGCGATGCAGCTTTCCACCAGATCGACCGGGGACAGTTTCTTGGTGCCGATCAGCGTACGGGCGGCGTGGGCGGTGAGGTCGCAAGGTTCGGTCATGCTGTCAGGTCCCGCGTGCGAAAAAGATCAGGGATGGGCGGCCAAGCGGATATCAACCGGCGTGCCGGCGTCAAGCGCATGGACGCAGGCCTCGGCAATCGCGGTCGCGGCATAGCCGTCCCAGGCGCCGGCGCCCTCGTAGCTGCCGGAGGCGATGCCGCGCACCCAGGATTGCAGTTCCAGCCGGTAGGCGTCGGCGAAGCGTGGCCGCCAGTCGCCGGCGAACGGGGAGGACTCGGTGCCGCCCTGGCGCAGCGTGGTGACGACGGGGGCGGCGAGCGTGACCGTGCCCTGCTCGCACACGAGTTCGCCGCGCACGTCGTAGCCGTAGCGGGCGTTCATGAACACCTCAATGTCGATGAGCTGGCCGCGATTGGTCTCCAGCACGATGAACATCGGGTCGCGGAACGCGCCGCCGCCAGCCGAGCGATGTACCTGCCCGCGCACGATTTCCGCACCGAGCAGCCAGCGCGCGATGTCGATCTCGTGCACGGCGGCGTTGGTGATCGACATCAGCGATTCCCACCACGGCGGCGCGCTCGCGTTGCGGTGCTGGCAGTGGAACAGCAGCGCCGGCCCGGTCGTGCCGCCGGTGAGTGCGGCCTTCATCGCGACATAGGCCGGATCGAACCGGCGCATGAAGCCGACCTGCACGAGCGTGCGGCCCAGCGCCTTCTCAGCCACGACGATTCTCAGGCAATCCTCGGACGATGCCGCCAGCGGCTTCTCGCAGAGCACGGGCTTGCCGGCCTTCAGGCACGCCAGCACGAGATCGGCGTGCGTCGCGTCCGGTGAGGCGACCAGCACCGCGTCCACGCCCGGATCGGCGATCAGGGCGAATGCGTCGCCGAGCACGCGGCGCGCGCCGACCTCGGCGCCGATGGCGGCCGCGCGGGCCTGATCGACGTCGGACAGCGCGGCGACGTGCGCGCCGGCAATATGGCGCGCGACGGTGCGGGCATGGTCGGCGCCCATGACACCCGCACCGATGATGCCAATCCCGAGACTCATGTTCGTTTCCCCCTGCCTGCCGCCACCCGGCTCACCGATTGGACGCTACAGACCGTCCGGTGACAACACGGCAGAGCCGACGGCACGGTGGGATTTTTGTTCCATTTTCGGAACAATATGGGCGTGCGGAGGCCACGGCCCCCGCTCAGGCTTTCCGGGGTGAGCCGCGGTTGCGGGTCGGCGTCCAGCGGGTTGCGGAGCGCGGCCAGTTCTGCATCCACGCCGGCGCCTCCGGCGGCGTGGGCGGATACGGCGGCGGCAATGGCTCGCGCCTGGGCCGGGGCTTTTTCTCGCGCGGCGGGCGGGGTTTGGCGGGTCGGGCCAGGATGTCTGGCGGGCGGACCCGCAGCATCCAGCAGAGCGACCGGATGGGACGGCGGAGCGAGACCGGGGCTGCGGCGAGGATTGCGGCCATCCCGGGGTCCCGCAGCAGGGTTTCGAGCTGCCCGCCAAACACCACCGCCCCCGGCACCAGCGGCGGCAGCCAGCCGAATTTTCTGGCGAGCGGGTTCGGCGGCGGCCGGGGTTTTTGGACAGCGGGCGGGCGTGGCGGGGTGGATGAGCGGCGGCGTGGGGCATAGGTGCCGGCGTCGATGCGGGCGGCGAGCCGGGCGAAGGCCTGCTTGGCGTCGCGGATGCGAGTGACGATCAGCGCGATCAGCACCTGGGAGAGCCCGAAGGCGCTGCGCGTCACCACGGCCTGGGCGAGATACCAGAGAATGTCGGCGAAGC
>Ga0302314_10009339_pt1 | contig 17355 bp, 11 predicted proteins | sample III_Palsa_N2_3_FD_200533 | JGI IMG/M metagenome (GOLD analysis project Ga0302314, IMG submission 200533) | Peat permafrost microbial communities from Stordalen Mire near Abisko, Sweden - III_Palsa_N2_3 | ecosystem: Environmental > Terrestrial > Soil > Palsa > Peat permafrost | place: Sweden...
GCCCAGGAACAGCATCTGGCTGTCCCAGGCATCGGCCGACAGCGGCCAGCCATGACTGAACACGATCGGCTGACCCGAACCCCAATCCTTGTAGTAGATCTCGGTGCCGTCCTTAACGGTGATGGTGCTCATGATTTGCATCCCTCTCATTGGCGATGGGCCTGAACGGCCGTTCCTCATCGCGTTAGAAGGTGGCGGAGTCGCCTCGCAGAGGATTGAAGAAAAGTAGGGAGGGTTGTTGGATAGCACCAACGCCTCAAAGTCGGGAAACCGGACGACGATGGCCGGGAATCATCGCCCTCCTCAGCTATTTCCGGATGACCGCGGGATTGACTAGATTCGCTGCATCCGGCACGCCGCCGGACAGCACGCGGATGATGTTGTCGGCCGCCATCAGGCCCATCGCCTCCTCCGCACTCTCGGTATGGGCGCCGATGTGGGGCGACACGATCAAGTTCGGCGCCCGAAACAGCGGATTGGCCGGATCCGGCGGTTCCTTGGCAAAGGTCTCCAACCCGGCACCGGCGAGCGTGCCGTCGATGAGCGCCGCCGTCACCGCTGCCTCGTCGATCAGGCCGCCGCGCGCCGTGTTGATCAGCAGAGCACCGGGCTTCAGGCGCTTCAGGCTGGCCGCATTGATCATGCCGCGGGTCTCGGGCACCAACGGGCAATGCAGACTGAGGATGTCCGAGGCCGCATAGAGCTCGTCGAGCGTCGCCACCGGCCGGGCCAGCGCGGGATCGATCGCCTCGATCCGACGGGAATAGGCCTGCACGTCGAGGCCCAGCGCCGCCGCCAGCTTGGCGGTATGGCGCGCGATGGCGCCGAAGCCAACCAGGCTCAGGGTACGACCGCGCAGTTCCCGACCCGAATAGTGCCATTTGTCCCAGTGGCCGGCCTTGACCCGCGTGTCGAGCCGGACGATGTCGCGACCGAGCGCGAACATCAGTGCCACCGCCTGCTCGGCGACCGAATAGGCATTGGCCCCGGTCGCGATCAGAACCGGCACGCCGGCGGCGGTCGCGGCCTCAAGATCGACCGAATCATAGCCGGCGCCATGCTTGCCGATGACGCGCAGTTGGGGTGCGGCCGCGAACAGCCGCGCGCCGATCGGCGGGTTGTTGCGCATCAGGATGGCATCGAGCGGCGCCCGGGCCGCGGCCTCGACCAGCATGTCCTCGCTGAGCGCATCGGGCAGAAATTCCAGCACGGCGCCGAAATCCTCCAGCCGCTGGATCGCCGTGGCGGCGATGCGCGAGGCGGTGACCAAAACCCTATAGCTCATGTGTTGAATTCCCAAAGAGAGGTGCATGAGACGCGGCACGAGACGATCCGTGGCTGAGCGTCCCACCTTTCCCCGTGCCGGCGATCTCGACGATCCGACGCCAGATACACGTCGTTTCGGTCATTCAGCTCCCGCTGGGACCTATCGATAGAGTCCAGGTGATCAGCAAAGGCGACGACCTCGTGGAGCCTCGCCCTATCTGACCATCGCCCGGGAAATAAGATTGAAGATTGGGATCGGATTTTGGCGAATGTGCACATCGTCACTCTGCTGCCAGGGGGAGACGACCGCGCTTGTGTTCAAGGCAAGAGACTAACCGTCAAGAATTGAGTGCCCGCGCAGCCCAAATTTGGCTTTCAGTCATCGGCGGTTTGCGGCGGGCGAAAACATGTCGGTCACCGAAAAGGTTGGTCTTGGGAACGAGGATCAACCGGCAACCGCGCATCGGACGGCACCCCTGCAGTTGATCGCTACGTGCGCCGCAGTGATAGGCCTCACCGGCTATCTTGCCCTGCCCTTCGCCACTCGCTCAGTTGCTCTGGCGCTCAGCACCCATGGAGCTATTTGGCTGTGCCTCTCTGCTGGTTTCTGGAGCGCAGCTCGATCAGACGCCAGGTCCGGCAGAGGCATGAGACGACTGGCGTTTGTCGCTTCCATGCTCGCGACGACAGGCGCTTTGGCTGTTCTGTCCTTGGCCGCGGCATCGCGTTTCCCTGTCTCGTCCGCGATAGAGGTAGTACCGATCTGGCCGGCTCTCTTGCTCCTGCCGACCTCCTTTTCCCTTTTGGTTCTGGAACGCTGGTCCAACAGCATATCCGTCGATAGTTCGCAGGAATCGCTCGGGCTTGCGCTGATGCTCAAAGCTGCCTTTGGCGCGGCTGTGGCGACGATCATCGTCCTATTGGCGCTGCACCTGGGCTTCGGTTGGCCGACAATCATCCTTAAGGGGCTGTCGATCCTAACTGCCGCGGTAGCGTTTGAACTTCTGGCGCGCGCCCTATTTCGCGCCTTTCTGCCAGAATCGTCCCGCCAGATTTTACAAGTCCGCAGCACGATCATCGACCTGCTGCTATCAGGTCACGCGGCCCGGGACCATCTTGAAAGCTCGGTAAAAAGACGGCTAGGCGTCGATCTCGAGCGGAACTGGGCTTTGGGCCTCTTCGCCCGCTCGGCCGTGCCAGCAGCCGCGGGCCTTCTGCTCGCCGGCTGGCTGCTGACCGGCGTTCGCGAGATCACCTTCGACACGCGCGGGGTCTATGAACGATTCGGTGTTGCCTCCGGCGTTTTGGCTCCCGGGATCCACATCACACTCCCATGGCCGTTCGGCCATGTCCGAATGGTCGAAAATGGCACGATCCACGAAGTAGATCTTGTCAGTGAGGACGCCAACTCCCCCCCTTCCACCGTCCTGGTCGGGGCAGAAGATCCGGCGCCCGCAAGCGCTGATCGTCTCTGGGATACCGCCCATCGCGGTGAAGTTTCTTACCTGATCGCAGGGCTGAGTGACCATGGGCAGAGCTTCGAGGCCGTCGATGTCGACGTACGCTTCGTCTACCGGATGGGGCTGTCCGACGATGCCGCCCTCGCCAGCGTCTACAAGGCAACGGAGCCAGCCGAGCTTGTCCGGACTTGGGGCGGGCGCCTGCTAATGAGATATTTCGCCGTCCGGGCCTTGGATACCGTCCTTGGCGACGCCCGGGAGGAACTATCCTCCGATCTGGCCACGTCTCTTCAGACCGACCTCGACACGCTCGGTAGCGGGATCGAAGTCCTGGGAGCGGTCATTGAAGCAATCCACCCCCCGGCGGGTGCAGCCAATGCCTATCATCAGGTGCAGGCAGCCGAAATCCGGGCTGAGGCTAGAATCCTCTCCGAACGCGGTTCAGCGTCGCAGTCGCTCAATGAAGCCCTGACCCAAGCATCGACAGCCGTCGACCGGTCGGTCGCGACAGCTGCCGAGGTGCAGTCGGAGGCGGCCGCCGACAAGGTGCGCTTCGCCGCCGACCGCGTCGCAGCCACGTCCGGCGGCGCTTCATTTGTGTTTGAGCGGTACCTCGATGGGCTTAGCCGGGGGCTAGCCTCGAAGCGGCTGATCATTATGGATCATCGGCTGACGCCCGGCATGCAACCGACATTTGATCTGCGCGCGCCAGCATCCGCCGGCGATCTAGCCGGACTGCCAGGCCTCTTAGGCTCGGTCGCGAAACCCGAGTAGCGGCGATCAACGAAAGCAACCCGATGGCCCATAACCATTCCCACTGCCACCATGAACACGAGCATGGAGGAAGCACCCTTCGAGGAACAGCCGCCCGCTTTCTCATCGCGGGCACGCTGGTGGCGGTTGCGATCGCCGCTGGAAGCCTAGTCCAGGTACGGTCGGGCGAGGCGATGGTGATCACACGGCTGGGCAATCCCGTCCGCGTCCTGCTCCAGCCCGGTCTCGACTGGCACCTGCCGGCACCGATAGAGGGGACAATACCGGTCGATCTCCGCCTCAAAACCACGACGAGCGGCTTGCAGGACGTCGGCACCAAGGACGGGCTCCGCATGATCGCGAAAGCCTTTGTCGTGTGGCAGGTATCGCCTCACGCCGATGGGGTCGGCCGGTTCCTCCGCGCCGTCCGCAATGAGCCGGACGATGCGGCCGAGCACATCCGGAGCCTCCTGGCATCTTCACTCGAAATTGCGGCAAGCAGCTTCGATCTGTCCGCCTTGATCAACACCGACGCCAACAAAGTCCGCCTCGGCGATTTCGAGGCACATCTCAAGGATCAGATTGCGAGCCAGCTTCTCGACGTCTACGGCATCGAAGTCCTGCAGGTGGGCCTAGATCGACTAAGCCTTCCAGCGGTGACATTAAGCGCAACCGTGCAGCGGATGCGGGCCGAGCGCGAGACTATCGCCGCTCAACGAACTGCAGAAGCCCAGCGCTCCGCTGCGGAAATTCGGTCGAAGGCGGAAAGCCAAGCCCGGATCGCTATCGCCAATGGCGCGGTTCAGGCGGCCGATATCGAAGCGAAATCGCGAAACCAGGCGGCGGAGATCTATGGGCGCGCCTATCGCCTCGATCCGGAGCTCTACACCGAGCTACGGTCACTCGATACGCTCGACACGATCGTCACGGCCAACACGGACCTGATCCTTAGAACCGATGCAGCACCATTCCGAGCGCTCGTCGACGCCCCCCCTTCTCCGACGGCAAAAGTCCCATGACACGCTCCGTCGCCGTCGCTCAAGGGCCATGGATCGAGGCCAGTACTGTCGCGTTTCGTCTCCTGTTCGGTGCGACGATTCTGGGCGCGTTGCTGTGGTCGGGATCAAACATCCAGCAGGTGCCATCCGACAGCCAAGCGATCGTTCTCAGGTTCGGCGCGATCGCCCGAGAGCAGGGACCGGGATTGCTGCTCGCCCTGCCCCGGCCGTTCGAAGAGGTGACTCTCATTCCCTCATCGGTCCAAGTGCTCAAGCTGAAGATCCGGGGACTTGCCCGCGATCCGTCCGCGCTTGAGGCAGACACGACTTACGGCGTTGTCGATACGGACGCCCATGCCGGCTCCGGCTTCTTGATGACCGGCGATGCCGGGGCAGTCCAACTGGACGCCACCGTGTTTTATGGCATCATCGATGCACAGCGGTTCCTTTTTGAAGGCCCCCATCTCGAAGCCGCTCTGGAGCAAATATTCCTCGCCAGCGCTATTGCGGTCTGTGCGACACGGGACCTCGATACAATCCTGGTAGCGCGCCCGGAATTACGCGAACCCACCACGTCGACCAGCATCGGCGCTGCTGAGAGACGTGAGCAGCTGCGTACCGATCTGGTGCATGTCGTAAATCAGCGTTTGGCGGATTTGAACGCCAGAGGGGCCGGCCTCGGGATTCAGGTCAGCCGCATCGATGTCGAGACGTCCTTGCCTGCTGCGACCCGCTCGGCGTTCGATTTTGTTTTGACCTCGTCTCAGGCGGCGGACCAGACCATGGCAGACGCCCGGACCGATGCGGAGCGGATCGCACAAAATGCGGCTCAAGCCGTCGATCTGAGTTTGCACGCCGCAGACGCGGCCGGTTCGGAGCGGATCGCCAAGGCAAGGGCCGATACGGCTAGCGTAGTGCAGCTCGCGGATGCCATGGGCTCAGCGGCGGGCGAAAGCCTCCTGCTGCAGCTTTATCGCTCGCGGATATCCAAGATCATTCAAAAGGCCGGCCGTGCGGTTACGGTAGATCCGAACAGTCACAGTCCGCTCATTTTGCCCGGGCCGACCCGATGACGGACCTCGCCGTCATTGAGGTTGCCATACGCGATAGCGCCCCTGTCTTGGGTCGAATGAAGCGATGGGCGGCCGCGGCCCAAATCACGCTGGCCATGATCGCAGGCGGATTGATTCTCCTCGCCATGATTTGGCGTTTTGCGCTTCCCGAGCAACCAGATATCTCGGCCCTCGTCGCGGGGACGGCTGCGGTCTTGGTCGCGCTGCCCGTGTTGACGTCGGCTTGGCACAGTCTCGGGCACCCCAGCTTGCACGGCACCACCGATCAGCTGATCGCTCTCGCTCTCATCGCCGCCTGGGCGACTGGCGATCTGATGACTGCCGCCATCTTGCCGATCATGATGATCCTGGGTCATGCCCTGGAAGAGCGAAGCCTCTCCGGATCCCAGGAGGCAATTCACGCGCTCGGCCAACTTGGGCGACATAGGGCGCATCGGATCCTCGCCGATGGATCGATAGAAGATGTCGAAGCGACGATGCTCCGGGTTGGCGATCAAATCGCCATCCGGCCCGGCGAACGCATCCCGGCAGATGGCACCATCGACCACGGCCGTTCCAGTATCGATACGTCCTTGATCACCGGGGAATCAGTTCCGGTCGAGGTCGGTGTGGGGGCGGAAATACTCGCCGGATCCATCGCACTTGACGGTGCACTCGGCTGCTCCGTCTCCCGGATCGGCGCCAATTCGACGCTCGGCAAGATCGTAGAGTTGATGCATGTCGCGGCCCGATCGAAGCCTCCGATTACCCACCTCCTTGAGCGATATGCCGGCCGGTATATCGGGATCGTTCTTATTATCGCGGCGGGGACGTGGTTTCTGACGAACGACACTGAAGCGATGCTTGCGGTTCTGGTCGCCGCCTGTCCATGCGCCCTGGTGCTCGCCGTTCCGGCGACTGCGGTAGCGGCGATCGCCGTGGCCGGACGTCACGGCATCCTGATCAAAGGAACTGCGTTCCTTGAAGAACTTGCCGGGGTTACATCAGTCATCCTGGATAAGACCGGCACAGTCACTGGCGGAAATCTGCTGCTCGTTGATGTCCTCTGCGAGCCGAGCATCGGGCGGCACCTCGCGTTGGAGATTGCTGGCAGCGTGGGAGCCGGTAGCAGCCATCCCGTCAGCCGAGCCATAGCATGTTTCGCGGGAACGACCCTAGCATTCGAGCAAAGGGAAATCGGAGGCCTGGGTATTACCGCCCGTCTGAATGGCGAGCCGGTAGCTCTAGGGCGTCCAGAACTTTTCGGGGAGCTTGGCATTTCGACGCCGCCCGTGCCTCTGCACGAGGGACCGATCGTCGGCCTGGCCGTAAACGGAGCCTTCAATGCTTGGCTGCTCCTGGCGGATCAGCCTAAGCCGGAAGCGCGTGCGGCAATCGCAGATCTAGGTCGCCTGGGCCTCAATCCAATCCGCTTGTTAACCGGCGACCGGCCAACGGTCGCAGCCAGCGTCGCCGACGCCGTAGGGATTCCGTCCAGCCACGTTACGGCAGGGGCCCGGCCGGCCGATAAGCTCCACATCGTGCTGGACGAAATTCGGTCTGGGCACCGCCCTTTGGTCGTGGGCGACGGGATCAATGACAGCCTCGCGCTCAAGGCAGGCGCCGTCGGTATCGCGATGGGTGTACGCGGCTCCGACATCGCGCTCGCAGCAGCCGATCTCGTGCTGATGACGACGGACCTGCGCCGTCTTGGAACGGCGGTCCGGCTTAGCCGACGCTGCAGACAGACAATCAAGATCAGCGCCGCCCTGGGCCTCGGCTGGACCATCACGGTCGTGGCCCTTGCCGCCACAGGCGCGCTGGGGGAAATGGGGGCTTTGGCTGCAGCCGTATTGCACAATCTCGGCACGCTGCTTGTCATGGGAAATGCTGCACGCCTATTGCGGTTCGACGAGCAATTGGCCCCGGTATAACGATGGCGTGCCGCTCTCGAGCGGTGCTCGAACGAAAAGGCCGTGATCGCCTTCAGCTGCATAGTGCAGATCGGGTGACCACGGCTGCTCTCGCTGATTAACCTGGTGCCGAGCCGACCGAGGACGCCGGTCGGACCGCAGAATGTGATCCTTAGGCGTTCGCCGCCTCGATGATCACGGCAGCGACCTCATTCGGATGCGAGCACAGGGACATGTGGCTCGACGGCAAGGTCGTCGTCTTGGCATTCATGCGTTCGGCTGAAGCAGCCTGAAGTTCGGTGCTGACGACCCGATCGTTCGCCGAAATGACGAACCACGTCGGCTTCGTCTTCCAAGCCGCGACCTTGACGGTCTCGCCGAATGCCGCGCCCGCGAGGCGTCCCTGGGTCACAGCCATGTTGCGAGCCTGAGCCTCCGGGAGATCCGGTGCGATGTTTGTGATCATGCCTTCGAGGGTCTGATAAACGAACCCGGAAGCATCGGTGACGATCGTGGAAAGTGCCGGCGGCGTCGCATGAGCGCCGATGAGGCCGCTGCCGGTCTCACCGACGTCCGGGGCGAAGCCTGCCACATAGACGAGGCCTGTCACCTTGGGATCGGCGCCAGCCTGCGTGATCGCTACGCCACCCCAGCTGTGGCCGACGAGAAGGACGGGGCCCGGGACGTCGGCGACCATGCGATTGGTCGCGGCGAGGTCGTCCTCGACGGACGTCAGCGGCAGCTGAACCGCCAAGACAGAGAGGCCTTTGGCCTGCAGCAACGGAATGACCTGGTTCCAACTTGAGCCATCGGCCCAGGCGCCATGCACCAATACGATAGTAGCGGGAGATTTTGACATGACGGCCTCTTCACTTCATGAGGTTGCAATATCGAAAATCTAGAAGTGGCAGGCCGAATGCTCTTGACCATTTGCCCGGCGCTTTGGATGTCTTCGCTATCCTCCAGCTGCACCAACCGCGGTGGACCCGTCGGGGGCGTAGCAGTCGCCCATCGATGCCGCGTCGCAACGATATTCCCGCCGCCAGACTCCTGGCGGCACTCCGATCATCTTCGCGAAGACTCGGGTCAAATGGCTTTGATCCGAAAACCCACATTCCAGTGCAATTTCAGCGATCGACAGGGGACCAAGGAGAAGCTCTTTGGCCGTCTCGATGCGGTATCTGCAGAGCCAGCGATAGGGAGTCTCCCCGGTCGTGATCTTGAAGACCCTGATAAAGTAGCTTCGCGAAAGCCGGCATGCTTCGGCAGCACCAGCGATCGAAACGTCATCCCCGGCATTCAACGCCAAAAATCGCTTCGCCCGACGCTCTTGCCACAGCGTAAGTCCTGGCCGGCGCTCTCCTTGGGCAGCCTCGAATTGCCCGTAGGCATGTGCGAGGTGGGCCTGCATCGCGCCATGAATACTGGTGACAAAGAGTGGGCTCGGAGATTGCTCACTCGCGCGGGCAAACTCTAGGACACTCGTCAGGGCATCTACGACGGGATCGTTAAAGCCGCTCTTCTCTTCCTCGGAATAGAACACCGGCAAGACCGCGTCATTTTCGTTGCCGAGCCAGAGACTGGGGTTAGTCTGTCCCGGTCCACCCGACGTAGCACCGACGATGAAAACAGCCTTTCGATGCCCTGTGATCGGCGACCGCTTAGGCTCGCCGTGGCCAGATCGCTCAGGCAAGTTCAGCGAAGAGCCCTCCACGACAGCATGAGATGCGGCCAACGGATAAGCGCTATTGCGAGCTTCCACGGCGTCCTCCTCGATATTCTGCACCGTCGCTAGCGGAGCCAGCGAGGACCGAAGAGATTTGCCACGAAACTTTGCACTACTACGGCGCCTGTCTCTTCTTTCTACAATGTAGCCGTTACGAAGCCAGTGCGATATTCAACAGACGGAAGCACTCGTTGGACTTAGTACTATCGAATATATACCTTCGTATAACAAAAAGTTTACCGAGCATCCTACCGATATTGGAGTGCCCTCTCCAGGCAGGCAACGAGCGCGTCTTCGGTGAACGGCTTGTGCAGCACACATGCGGCGCCTGTATCAACCGCCTTGGCTTGCACTCGCTCGTCAGGAAACGCGGTGACGAAAATGATGGGGATACCAATTCCTCGAGCCTGCAACGCCTGCTGCAATTCGATGCCATTCATCAGCGGCATCTGGATGTCAGAGATCAGGCACGCGCACTCGCCAATCGTATCGGAATTCAAGAATTCCTGAGCCGAAGAGAAAGGCTGGCTGATGTAACCAAATGAGCGGATTAGCCCTACGAGCGCGGCCAACACCGATGCATCGTCGTCGACGATGGCGATGGTTTGAGGATTCAGCAAAACATCGTCCTGTCGCTCGCGCGCCTTTGTGTCGGTGGCGCGCTGATGACCGCGCCTGAAGGATGCCGCGTACCGCTGTCCTAGTATAGTTATACCAACGTGTAACCTTCGCCCTTTCGCGGAACCGCGGGTCCAAGAAAATCTACCATCCGGACCAAATCGGCTAGCGAGTTCGCGCCCATTTTTTTCATCACGCGACCTCGGTGAACTTTTACCGTGACCTCGCTGACGCCGATCTGAGTGGCGACCTGTTTGTTCATAAGGCCACTGGCGACAAGGGACATGATCTCCCGCTCTCGAGGCGTAAGCGTTCCATAGAGGGCCTGCAAATCTGACGCGGAGCTCTGCTCGGTCCGCCGCCTTCGATCGCGGTCCAGAGCGTGCGAAACCGCATCGAGCAGGTCCTGATCGCGAAACGGCTTGGTCAGAAAATCGACCGCCCCGGATTTCATGGCCTTTACGCTCATCGGAATATCGCCGTGGCCAGTCAAAAAGACGACGGGAATTCCGATATTGGCCTTGGCAAGTTCGGCCTGAAGGTCCAACCCACTTACACCGGGCATTCGGATGTCGAGCACCAGACAGGCTGCTGACGCAGGAAGCGGGGCCTGCAGCAATTCTGCCGCGGAGCCATATACCTGGGCGTGCAGTCCGACGGAACGGAACAAGCCGGACAACGCTTCGCGCAAGCCCGGGTCGTCGTCTACAATCAGCACGACGCCTCCTCCGAGCGGATTGGCGACTTTGGAAATACCGAGACGATCAGTCATGGCCAGCTGTCGGCACGGTAAAGGCAAACAGCGTCCCATACGGAAGACATGGCGACGCCCGAAGCCGCCCGCCATGAGCCTCGATGATTGATCTGCAGATCGATAACCCCATCCCCATGCCATCTGGCTTAGTCGTAAAAAATGGATCGAAGATCTGATCGATCGTTTCCGGCACGAGGCCGCCGCCAGTGTCCCCAACTTGGACGGTAATGGCGCCGGGCTCGGTCGTCGTCAGCGAAATAGACAAGATCTTCGCCCGATCGAGCTTGATGCTCATAGCGTCGATCGCATTCACGACCAAGTTCATGACGACTTGCTGGAGTTGGACCCGGTCCCCCTTCATCGGCCAATCATCGCCCGTTCCGGCCGTTTCCAACTTGATATGCTGCCGCTCCATCTGGCTCCGGGTGAAAATTAGAATCTCCCGAATCGCTTGTCCCAAATCGAGCATTGCCAGCTCTGGGCCTGACTTACGCGACATCGCTCGAAGTCCCCGCATGACGTCACCCGCACGGGTGCTGTCGTTGAGGATTCGCGCAAGAGCTTCCTTGGCCTCCTTAAGCTCAGGCTCAGCTCGGTTTAACCACCTGAGGCCACTGCTCGCGTTTGCCGCCACGGCCGCCAGCGGCTGAGCCATCTCATGGGCGATCGATGCGGCAAGCTCACCCATCGTTGTGACACGACCTACCCGCGCCAATTCCGACTGCGCGTTCCGCAACGCCTGCTCCGCCTTTTGACGCTCCCGGATCTCATCGACTAGGCCTGAATAGAGCCGTGCATTTTCGAGTGAGATTGCAGCCTGAGAGGCTACCAGTTCCAGCACAGCAATGCGCCGGGGCGTGAACGCGCCCGACATAAGAGAATTTTCCAGATAGAGAGCGCCGATCAGCTCGGCCTGCTTCATCAGCGGCAGGCAAAGCACCGACAAAGGTCGGTGCGGCCGCACATAGGCATCTTCGAAGTAAATCGATTCGCGAGCGTCTTCCAAAATCACACTCTGGGAAGTTTGGATCACGCTCTTAAGAACAGCGACGGGCAGCTCACCTGTAGCCACGCCACGATGCGTCAGATCTACCTCGATCGCCGACGCGCCCGTGGTCGCCTCAGCCTCAATTTTCATATCACCGCCATGGAGGCGGATCAGCACGCAGCGATTGGCGCCAGCGTGCTCCAACGCAATAGTCATTAAGCTCTTGATCAGCCGATCGAGAACGATTTCTCCCGAAAGAGCATGCGAAGCCTTGATCACCGTGGCGACATCAAGCCCATCAACCGGTGCGCCCATCGTCACGGACGCTGCCGCGGGGGTCTTCTCTCGGAGGTGAGGATGTAATTGCTCGATCTGCCGCGCTTTTTCATCCGCTCCCCAACGAAGGTAACCACGCCGTGCGATACGGATATAGGTGTCGGCGATCGTCGAAAAGCCCGTTTTCCCGTAGAAGTTTGCGGCGAGCTCGTGGGCGAGAGCCTCGATGTGAACCAGGCCCTGAACGCGCGCGCCGACGATCGCGTCATCATAGAGCCTCATCGCCTCTAGATGACAGCCGGACACTCGGGCACGCTCCCCCAAAATCAGGGCGAGCCGAGAGGCGAAGTTCGCCGGCGAATGCACGGCCCAATACTCAAATTTTTCGACGATTGAATCGAGGCGGGCGTCGTAGATCGACCTTTGAACTGCCGGCGCGCCCGAATAGATCGCCAGGATCGTTAGGGCGTAAAAGAAATGGCAGCTCCCTTCGATCGGCATCGCCTTCACAAAATCCAGCGAAGGGAGCGCGATCTCGGCAGCCTCTAAGGCTTCCTCGTATCGACCGAACATAAACGCCAGAATCTGCTTCAGGATCGGGGCAAATACCATTCCAGATCCAAAGCCAGTCTCCGCAAGTGTATCGAGGCTCGCCTGCTCGTCAAAGCCGCCCGGTTCTTCGCCACCCCGCTCCCGCCCACGCAATTGGCGAAAGAAATTCTGCTCAATACGGATCGTTTCATACACGCCGTAATTTTGACTTTGACGGGCGAAGGCGGCCATTCGTGATGATTCCGCGATGACCTCGTCCAGCAAGGCTCCTCGCTCCCACGATTGCCAGACCGTCTGGAATGACAAGTGTCCGGCATAGACCAAATTGCCGACCTCAAGACAGGCGCGAAATGCACGTTCCGCAAGGGGCACACTGAGCGCAAAAGGGCGATACCAAAGGTTGATGTGATTGACGTAGACGTGGAGCAATTGGCCGGTCAGGCGGTTGTCAGGCGCGCGCTCGTCAATCGCCAGCGCCAACTCTGCAAACTCTGCTGCTGAAGGCACGTCAAAGACCGATACCAGGATGATCGCGTAGAGAATGAAGACGAAGCTGGACTGCTCCGTATAGCCATATTGAACCGAAAGCCGCACCCCTCGGATCGCGACCAGAGGAAAGAACCGCGCATCACCGATGAAGACACAAGGTGCAGCCGCAACTAGCAGATTGATCACCGCACGGACCTCTGCGTCCGTACATTCGCCTCTGTCGACGAATGCCGCGATAGGCTGCTGACCACGGAGATTTTCGATAGCAGTACGTTCGACCTCTGCCAGGTCTTCGAGCTCCTGATCGACCGTCGGAAAGGTCATGCCGAACAGGCTTAGCGCCTCGAATGCCGCAGCGAGGCCTTCCTTAAACTTGCCCGCAACCTGATAGAGGCTCACACGCAAGCTGTAGACCTTAGCTCGGTCCAGATCACTTTGGGCCTTTCCGAGCATCAAATCGAATAGCTCGTCGGCGGGCTCGAAGTTGCCCACGACAAACTCGCACTCGGACAGTTCGAGATAGAAGGCGAATGTGTTCGCGTAGGACGCCATCCAGGCGTCACTGGGCAACAAAGCAGCGGCAGTTGTCAGAAACCGATGGACCGAGTTGTGAGCGGCCGCGGCCTTGGCCTTGCGCCCAGCCAGTATGTTCAATCGGACTAGCGCGGCCCTCTCGGCGGGCTCATGGATGAGCTGGACCGCGCGATTGAGCTGATCCACAGCCTCAAACACGTCCTCAGCCGAAGAGCTTTCATCTAAGTCCGCAAACAGCAACCGGCCGATCCGCAAATGGGCCTGCAGCCGGTCACCTTCGGAGATCAAGCAGTAGGCTGCCTCCTGCACCCGGTCGTGAAGAAATCTGTAGGAGGTATCCAGCTTGTAAATCAGTCCGGCTCGAACGGCTTCCAAGACCGCCGCGTGAACCTCATCGTCACTCTCCTGCATGATCCGGGCGAGCTTCACGGTGTCAGCCGCGTTTCCGAGGCACGCCATATGGGTAACAGCCGACCTCGTCGTTTCAGGCAGGCGATTGAGCTTGCCGGTCATCAGATCCACGACGTTGTCGCTGTAATTTTCAGCGTGAATCCGAGCAACGTCCCAGGTCCAGGCCGCCGCCTTCAAATCGTAGGAGAGCAGCCCGGCATTCGCGAGCTCGCCCAGAAACTGGATCGCGAAGAACGGATTTCCGGCTGCTTTCTCGTGCACGATCACCGCCAGTGAGTGAGCGCGTTCCAGTTGGCAATGCAGTGCGTCCGCCACCAGTTCGGCGATGTCGCCGAATTTCAATGGCGCTAATTTCACTTCGTGAACGGCCACACCGTTGGCTACCATTTTCTCAATCGTGGGAGGCAATGGGTGTCCCGGGCCGATGAAATTATCCCGGTAAGCGCCTATCACCATCAGATGCCGAACATCCGGGTGCGTTACCAGGTGCGGCAGAAAATCAAGCGTCGCGGCATCCGCCCACTGGAGATCGTCAAGAAAGAGTGCGAGTGGATGTTCCGGCCGGGCAAACACACTGATAAATCGCCGGAAAACGATCTGAAACCGGTTTTGCGCATCCACCACCGGAAGCTCGGGAACCGCCGGCTGTTTTCCGATAATGAGCTCAAGCTCGGGGACAAGATTGACCATGAGAATGCCGTTTGGCTCTAGCGCTTCCCGGAGCGTCTCGCGCCATCGGCCTAGTTCAGCTTCCTTTTGCCCGAGGATCGGATGAACCAGGTTCTGGAACGCTTGGGCCAACGTGTCGTAGGGCACATCGCGGCGATACTGATCGAACTTCCCCGAAGCGAACAAACCGCGGCAGGGGACGAGCGGTTTGTGAAGCTCATGAACCACCGACGATTTACCAATTCCGGAGAATCCGGACACCAGCAGAACCCCTGGAGCGCCGGTAAGCGCCACAGCTTCGAATGCCTGATTCAAGATCGCCTTTTGCTGGTCACGGCCGTATAGCCGCTCAGACACGAAAAGCCGATCGGAGCCATCATTGGCGCCCACTGCGAACGGGGCTATCTCGCCGTAGGCTTCCCATTCGGTCAGGCACCGCCTGAGATCGGCCTCGACGCCGGCCGCGGTCTGGTAGCGAGATTCCGCGTTCTTTTCGAGCAGCCTCATCACGATGGACGTCAGCTGCTCAGGAATGGCCTTATTTTTGTCCGTGGGGCGCGGGGGCTGCCGCGCGATATGACAATGCACCCACTCCATGGGGTCTGTCGCCACGAACGGCAGCTGGCCCGTCAGCATCTCAAAGAAAGTAATCCCAAGAGCATAAAGATCGGCCCTGGAATCGAGCGATCGATTCATTCTCCCAGTCTGCTCGGGCGCCATATAAGCGAGTGTGCCGGCAATGACATCCGGTGGCTCCGGCGACTGGTGCTCGCGTGGCATCCTGGACGCGATCCCAAAGCCGGCCAGCCAAGCACGTCCCTCAGCGAGGTCCACGAAGATGTTTTGAGGCTTGATGTCTTTGTGCATCAGGCCCCCGGAGTGGGCCTGACGGAGTGCGGTTGCGATCGGGATTGCAACGCGCAGGAATTGCCTAATCTCAAGGGGCTGGTCGAGCAGTCGATCGAGCGGCTCACCCCCTGGATCCGCAAAGGCTAAAGCCGTCTTCCCTTCGTAAGTGGTCAGAGCGAGCGGCCTCACAGCCCATGCCGCGTCTAGTTCGCTCTGAAGAGCTTGCTCATGTTCAAGCCTAAGATTTGCGGCCGCGGAGTCGCGGTGGTCATTCGGCGCAACCAGCAAGATCGCATCTAACCCTGCTGCATGCCCTCGAAGGAGCCTCAGATCACCTTGTCGTAGTGCTGTAAATCGATAGTTGGATAGATCCAACATTGGTGAAATCCCGCCTCCTCGCGACAATTAGCACCCAATCTTCCGAGGCTTCTGCAATGTTAACCTCTCCGTCGATTCGGGGATGATGCGCCATGAATCCTCGGGGCCGGTCCGTACGGCTCGCCGAGCCATTGGTCCGGCAACAACCGCCGCCCCGCCCCAGTTCGAGTTCCGATGTGCAGCCAGCTGACAGGGCCGCTCCGATATGTCGGCTGAGGCAAGCTGTTTGCCTTCTGACCAACGACGCCTCCGTCTATAAGACGCCCGCGATACCAGATCTTGAGATGGCGATCTTGAAGAAAAGGCTCAAAATTTCCTCGCGATCCGGCGGCGGTGCTGGGCTCGTGATTGCTAAGCAAGCCAGCGCAGTGTTCTGTCAATTGAGTTCACGCGCCCGTTCTCGCCTCGATGACGCCAAATCTTCCAAATCATCGGGCACTTCAAAGGCCCCGCCACGAAATTGCTTGCGCCATACTCCCGGCGGGACGCCTACCGTCCTCGCAAAAACTCGGGTGAGATGACTTTGATCGGCAAAACCGCAATCCAGTGCAATTTCAGAAATCGGCAGCGGCCCCAATAGGAGTTCCTTCGCTTTCTCGATGCGATGACTGTTGAGCCACCGGTGTGGCGTTTCACCGGTTGTATCCTTGAAGGCCCGAATGAAGTACCCACGGGATAGCGCGCACACCTGAGCCGCCCGATTGACCGAGGCGTTATGCCCCGCATCCCCTGCCAATAGTTGCTTCGCACGGAACTCTTGCGACTGGCTCAGCCTCCGCCGGAGCGGCGAAGCGGCGGTATCTGTCACATCGGACGCGTGATTAACATGGGCCCGGATGGCTTGGGCTATGGCACGGCTAAACAACGGGCAAGGCGTTTCAGCCTGACTATGGGCAATCTGCATTACCGCGCGCAGAGCGACTATAACTGGGTCCGGCGATACCGACTTAGGCTCCCTGCCCCCCAAAGCAGCGATAGCATCGCCACGGGATGGAGGCCTGTCCATACCCACGCCTTCCTGTTGCTTTTGCATTTTCTCGCTTGCGTGAGAAGTCGGTGAAAGCTGCGGCGGATGCTCACCACCTCCGTCGAAACCGAGAGTTGGCCGATCCTGGACATTGGTTTGCATCCCACCGCCTCCGCTTCTCATCCCACGCAGGGCGAAACGCCCATGCGACGAATTCACGATGGAATGTCGTATTCCGATCGCTGAGAGAGCGGCGGTGAAAAGATGTTAAACCGGTCCTTGTCTCCGCGGTGATCGCCGCCATCCGGCCCTCGATCGTCGAGACAGCGTGCCCGGCCTCGGCCTCGGCCGAGAGAAAGTCGGCGACAGTATCGGGCAAGGCCGGCAGCGGCTCGTGGCCGCTGGAGAGCGCCCGGGTGCAGAACGCGTTGAAGTCGGTCTCAAACAGCGGTCGAGCGCTTGACCCTGCCGGCGCTGATTCGGAGGGAGGTGACGGAGATGGAACGGCTGCTGGATGCGGATTCCGACGAAGCCGGCGTGCGCTGGGATGAAGCCAGCGCGATCCAGCGGGGGAAGGTCCCGCCCAGGTAAGGCGTAGCGAGCCGCCTGGTAACGAGTGTTGCGGGTGCGACGTTCCACAATCTGAGGCATCTTGCGCAGCTCCGCGGCAGTACGGACTTTGGTGCCGGCCAGTATAGTCGA
>Ga0302314_10009340_pt1 | contig 17354 bp, 14 predicted proteins | sample III_Palsa_N2_3_FD_200533 | JGI IMG/M metagenome (GOLD analysis project Ga0302314, IMG submission 200533) | Peat permafrost microbial communities from Stordalen Mire near Abisko, Sweden - III_Palsa_N2_3 | ecosystem: Environmental > Terrestrial > Soil > Palsa > Peat permafrost | place: Sweden...
TCGAGGAAGGCATTGTCCCCGGCGGCGGCGTGGTGCTGGTGCGCGCTTCCAAGGTGCTGGACAAGCTCAAGGGTCTGAATGACGACCAGGGCGTCGGCATCCGCATCCTGGCCCGCGCCATGCAGGAACCGCTGCGCATGATCGTGCGCAACGCCGGCGAAGAGCCGTCCGTGGTCCTGAACAAGGTCCTGGAAGGCACCGGTGCGTTCGGCTACAACGCCGCCAACGGCACCTACGGCGATCTGCTCGAACTGGGCATCATCGACCCGGCCAAGGTGACTCGCCTGGCGCTGCAGAACGCGGCCTCCGTGGCCGGCCTGCTGCTCACCACCGAAGCCATGGTGGCCGAGCTGCCGAAGAAGGATGAGCCGCCGATGCCGGGCGGCGGCGGTGGCATGGGCGGCATGGGCGGCGACTTCTAAGTCCCGCTTTACCGCAAAGCCAAAGCTGTAACGCTTCAGACAAGGCCCCGGAAACGGGGCCTTGTTTTTTTATGCCTGAAGAACGCCGCCGTGTTCCGGCGGGCCCGCGCCTGCCGCCACTGATCCGCTGCCCGGTATTTTGCGGCCATCGCCGATGGCCTGATCGGCGATACTTCGCCATGCCCGCGGCCGCCAGTGCGGTTGGCGGGACGATGTGCTCGATCGTGTTTTTTCCGGCTGAACGGATGACCGCCTGTCCGTCGACGAGGGTTGTTGAACATGTTTCTGCTGTTGCGCAACAAGTGCTGTCCCCATTGCGGCGCGCCGCATACCGAGTTGCTGCCGGATACGCGGCTGGGCGGCGACTCCGTCGCCGGCACCTTTCTCGCCAGTATCGCGCCGGAGCTGGTGGTGTGGCTCGCGGTGGGCATCGGTCTGCTCGCCGGCGGCCTGCTGGGTGTCAGCGTCGGCATCATCGCGTTCGCCCTGCTGCTGTGGGGCGCCTGGCGGCTCGAGCGCAGGCTCACGGTCTACCTGTGCCCGCGTTGTGGCGGCAAATCGCGCTACACCGAGCTGGCGACGTCCGCCGGGCAGGGCTGAATTCAGCTGGACCCCGCCACTGACTCTCAGCCGGCGAAGCGCAGCGGGCTGCAGGGCAGGGGATCGACGCTCGGTGTGCGGCCGGTGAGCAGCTCGGTGACCATCTGCGCGGTGATCGCCGACAGGCTCACGCCGAGCATGCCGTGGCCGGTGGCCAGGGTCAGGTTGGAGAATCCGGGGGCGCGGCCGATGATCGGCAGGTCGTCGTACGTCATCGGCCGCCAGCCGTACCATTGCTCCTCGATGCTCGGACCTTCCGGCTCCTCCAGGTACTCGGCGGCGCCGCGTTTGAGCGCCTGCAGGCGGCGCGGGTTGAGCGTGCTGTCGTAGCCGGAGAATTCCATGGTGCTGCCCAGGCGATAGCCGCTGCCCCAGGCAGTGACGCAGACGCTGCGTTCCTGCAGCACCAGGGGAATGCGCGGTGCCTGCCGCGGCAGCGCGTAGGTGATCGAATAGCCCTTGCCGGGCTGGATCGGCAGCCGCAGCCCGAGTTGCCGGCCGATCTGCGGCGACCAGGCGCCGAGCGCCAGCAGCACTTCGTCGGCGGCGATTTCGCCCCGCGCGGTGCCAACCGCGACGATGCGGCCGCCCTCGCTGCGGAAGCCCTGCACGGCGCTGTGCTCGACGATGCCGCCGCCGGCCGCGCGCACCGCGCGCGCCAGTTCCGCCACATAGCGGTCCGGGCGCAGGCGCGCGTCGCCGGAGTGCCAATGGCCGCCGGCCAGGCCGTCCTTCAGCGCCGGCTCCTTCGCCCGCAGCGCCGCGCCGTCGAGCAGTTCCACCGGCACGCCCAGCTCGCGCAGCAGCAGATAGTCGCGATGCGCCGCCGCCAGGGCCTGCGCCTCGCGCCAGACGTAGAGCGTGCCGCTGTCGGCGAATTCGCAATCGAGCTGTTCGTCGCGGATCAGCGCGCCGAGCCGCTCGCGCGAGCGCAGCAGCAGCTCGCTCTTGACCCGCGCGGTGTGGTGGAAATCCCGCGGGTTGCAGCGCCGCGCGAAGTTCAGCATCCAGCCGAGCAGTTCCGGGTCCAGCGTCGGCTTGACGTAGAACGGCGCGTCGCGCTTGAGCATCCACTTCAGCGCCTTGGCCACGGTGCCGGGGGCGTGCAGCGGCAGATGGCTCGGCGTGATGGTGCCGCAGTTGCCGCGCGAGCTGCCGTGGCCGACCACGCCCTTGTCCAGCACCGTGACGCCGCGCCCGGCGCGCAGCAGGAACAGCGCACAGGACAGGCCGATGACGCCGCCGCCCAGAATCAGGATTTCGCTCTTCGGGGATCGCACCCGCCTATTGTCGCATCGGGCGCATCGATATGGGGCAGTGCCGCCGATCGCGGCGGGTCAGTTTTTCCGTGCGCGCGCCAACAGATCCGCGCCGCTGGCGTCCGCGGTGATGGTCGCCCCGCCGAAGCTGGAACGGCGGAACAGCTCGGTGAACGCCTCGACGCCGCGGTGGTGCACCTTGCGTTCCAGCAGGTATTCCATGAACAGGGCGTCGGGATTGCCTTCGACCAGATTGGTGAAGATCGCCGTGCCGCCCGGTTGCAATTGCCGGTGGGTCCAGTCGAGCAGGCGCAGGGCCGCCTCGTCGCCCAGGTATTCGAACAGTCCCACGGCGAAAATGGCGTGCTGCGGCGGCAACAGCAGCTGCTCGCCGTTGTCCGCCGGAACGACATTGCCGAGCTGGAAGGTGATGCGATCGGAGATGCCCAGATCCTCGGCGCGCTCGGCGGCGGCAAGCAGCGCCGTTTCGTCCAGATCGATGCAGGTTGCGCTGGCGCCGCCGCCCTGGGCGCCGCCCAGCAGTTCAAGAACTTCATGGCAGGAGCCGGCGGCAAGGCAGGTGACGGCGGCCGCACCACCGTCAACCAGTGTGGCCAGCAGCTTGCCCACCGCGGCGGCGCTGGCGCGGCGCGCGCGGCACAGCGGGCGCTGCAGGAACCAGCGGTCCACCAGCGGGCCGAGTTGACCGTCGCCGGCGGGTTCGTCGAGATGGATGGCGGCGATGGTTTCCCAGTCGTCGGGAAAGCCGCGCGGCATGGCAAATGCGCGCGCTACCAGGGCGCTGCTCATCAGTACCGAAAAGGTTTCGCGGAAGATGTAGGCGCCGATGCCGGCGCGCACCGCTCCCGCATCGCGGAAGGCGAGCAGGTCGGCCATGCCGGCGTCCACCACCACCTCGTCGCGCATGAATCGTTCCAGTGTCGCGCACACCTGGTCGCAGGCGTCGGCGACCGCGGCGGCGGCCTGTTCCGGCGGCAGGCTGCGGCCGCGCAGCTGACGCTCGATCTGCTGCAGCCCCTGCTTGATGCCGTCCACGGCCTGGGCCAGTCCCGGCGGCAGCTGGCGCTCCGTGGCAAAACCGGTGCGTGCGCTACGGGTGGAACCAATGGATTCGTTGCCGGTGTCGCCGCTGCGCCGCAAGCGGCGCGACAGCGTCACGGCCAGCGACTGATACAGCCGCGAGGCCAGACCCGGCACCGAGTTGAGCAGGGACTCGATGTCCTGCTCCGCCAGAACCAGCACCTCGGCCGGGCCGTCGGCGACGATGCTGGCCATCGCCGGAGCCCGTTCCAGGAACGACATTTCCCCGAACACCTCGCCGGGCCCGAGCCGCGCCACCGTGAGCCGCAAGCCGTGAAAATCGCGCACCACCTGCACGTAGCCCGACTGCAGGAAAAACAGGCTGCGCGATGCGGCGCCTTCCCGCAGCGCCATGCCGTCCTTCTCGAAATTCCGGCGCGTCGCGCGCTCGGTCATCAGCCGCCAATCCTCGTCGGTCAGCAGCGACAGCAGCTCAGGCTTCAATGGTTGCTCCGGGCGGCGGGATGTTCGGGCAGTTCGTAGCTCACCTTGACCCCGGCAAGACCGATTTCGATCGATTTGCCCCAGGTCTTGCTGCCGATGCGAACCGCCAGGGTGTTGACGCCCGGGACCGTGCGTCGCACCGTTTCACAGAGCATCACGGTGAGCCGCATCGGGTATAGCGCAAAGCGCAGGCGGGTTTTCGGCAGCTGCAAGGCATCCGCGCGTTCCGCGCCGATGAAATAGCGCGTGAGACCATTGAGGAACTTGCGCCACTGCTGCGCCGCCTTGCGCTGGGCCGGGGTCTGCGCCATGTGCATGGTGACGTTCATCAGCGCCTGCGTCAGCGCCACGCAGTCGCCGTTGGGCGGACCCTGTGTCATGGCGATCAGGTCTCCCATGCGCAACGCTTCGGCTTCGGTGGCGCAGGTGAACTGCGGTTCCAGGCCGATGAGGTAGCCGGAATAGCGCCACAGGTGCATCACCGCCTCCGATTCGCGTGCGCTGAACGAACAGCCCAGGCGGCGCAGGCTTTCGAGCACCACCACCGAAAAGCTCAGGTTGGTGCCGGCCAGATCCGCTTGCGGAATCGGCACGCCCCAGGCCTGCATGTCCCACTTGGGGGATTGTCGCAGCAGGCGGCGGATTTGCGCGTGCATCAGCCGTACGCGCACGGTGGTCTTGAATCCTTCGCCGTGCCGGCGCAGGCCGCCCGGCTTGCAGGTGACGTAGACGAAGTGAGTGGTTTCGATGAGGCGGCGAAACGCGCGCTGGGTGAGGCGTCCGGTAAATACCAGCGGCACCACGCCGACCGGCGAACCATAGGCCAGGGGCAGCGCGGCGCATCCCAGGGCCAGCTGCCCCAGCGGTCCCAGCCGGAGGTATACGGAGCCGCCGAGGTCCAGCTGCTTGAAGTCGACCCACAGCGGCACATGATCCAGCTGGGCGAACAGCGCCGCCAGCGTCGGGTGTGGGTTCCTCACCGACTCGATGCCGTGGTCGAGCGCCTGTTCCAGCTGCTTGCGGCCACCGCCCAGCGGCCGGCTGGCGAAATACTCGACCAGGTCGTCGGCCAGCGGGTCGCCCCGCACCAGGGCCGGAGCGAAAGCGTGAATGCGCGAACCATGGGCGGAATGCGCACTGTCAAGGTTGGTGTAGCGCGCGGGCAGCTGCGGCCCTGTGCTTCTGCCGGGAGCTATGGCTGACATTCTGGCGGTTCCGGCCTCAGAGCAGCGATGTGGAACGGATTTTTTGCGGGAATGCCTGGTACGCAAGCATTCCTCGGATTCCCTAGCCTGATCGTGCAGTGCCCAGGGTGCACGGTCAATAGATACTTTGTACCTTCGCGGAAGTGCGCTTCCGGCGGGTTCGCAACGGCGCGTTGCGGGCCGGGCGGCCGGAGCATCGGCTTGCCAGTAAACTGTGTCCGACCATGGATATCTTGTCCGAACTGCAGGCAACGTCGTCGACGGAGATTGCTGCATTGTTACAGCGCGTGTTCCGCGCCAGCCCCTTCGTCGCCGGTGTATTCGCGCGCCAGGGCGATTGGGCGAAAGCGGCGCTGGCCGGCGGTGAATTGGAACGGGTGCCGACGGCGCCGACAACGAGCCGTCTGGGCGCGGTGCTGGCCGAAGCGGCGGACGAAGCTGCGCTGATGCACCATCTGCGTGCGTTCCGCAACCGCGAGATGGCGCGCATCGCCGTCCGCGACATCGCCGGCTGGGCCGGGCTGGACGAAACCCTCGGCGACCTGTCGGATCTGGCGGATGCCGCATGTGCCGCCGCATTGCAGTTCGCGGGGCGTAACCTGCAGCTGCGCTACGGTGTGCCGCGCGGCGAGGGGGGCGTGGAGGCGCGGCCCATCGTGCTCGGCATGGGCAAGCTGGGCGGCCGCGAGCTGAATTTCTCTTCCGACATCGACCTGATCTTCGCCTTCACCGACAACGGCGATACCGACGGTCCGCACCCGGTCAGCAATGCCGAGTATTTCGCGCGGCTGGCGCAGGATACCGGCCGCCTGCTGTCGCAGCGCACCGCGGACGGCTTCGTGTTCCGCGTCGATACCCTGCTGCGGCCGTTCGGCAGTGTCGGCGCGCCGGCGGTGTCGGTGGAGGCGATGGAGCAGTATTACCAGGAACACGGCCGCGAGTGGGAGCGCTATGCCATGGTCAAGGCGCGCCCCGTCGCCGGCGATGTGGAGGCCGGGCGGGAGCTGCTGCAAAACCTGCGGCCCTTCGTCTATCGCCGTTATCTCGATTTCGGGGCGCTGGGCGCCCTGCGCGAGCTGAAGGCGATGATCGACCAGGACGCGCACAAGCGCGGCGCCGAGGACAATCTCAAGCTCGGCCCCGGCGGCATCCGCGAGCTGGAATTCATCGTGCAGCTGTTCCAGCTGATCCGCGGCGGCCAGGATGCGCGCCTGCGCGACAACCGCCTGCGTCCGGTGCTGCGCTACCTGGGCGAGGCCGGGCAATTGCCGCCGGAAACGGCGGCCGCGCTGGACCAGGCCTACGTGCTGCTGCGCCGCTGCGAGAACGCGGTACAGATGTTCGCCGACGAGCAGACCCACCGGCTGCCGCAGGCGCAGGAAGCGCGGGATGCCCTGTGCGCGGCGCTGGATATCGACGGCGGCTGGGGTGGCCTGCTGCTGCGGCTGGAGCCGGTCCGCGTCCGCGTCCGCGCCGAGTTCGAGCGCCTCTTCGCCCAGCCGGTGCTGGACAGCGCGCGCGCGCCTTCGGCCCTGACCGATGGCCTGTGGCTGGCTGAGCTGGCCGAGCTGGAGGCGGCGCTGCGGCAAAGCGGCTATACCCGGGCGCCGCAGGAAGCGGCGGATGCCATCAGGGATCTGCGGCAGTCGCGCATGGTCCGCGCGCTGGGTGACCCGGCCCGGCAGCGCCTGCAGCAGGTGCTGGAAGCCCTGGTGCATGAAGCCAGGGCGCAGGCCGATCCCGAGACGGCACTGATCCGCACCCTGCGCGTGCTCGGCACCATCGCCGGCCGCAGCACCTACCTGGCCCTGCTCAATGAAAGCGCCGGCGCGCGCCGGCAGATGCTCAAGCTGTGCGGCGCCAGCCCCTGGATCGTCGACCTGCTGGCGCAGACCCCGGCCCTGCTCGATACCCTGCTCGACACGCGCCTGGCCAATGAGGCCCCCGACCGGGCGGCGTTGCGCGAGGATCTCCGGCAGCGGGCGCTGGGTGTGCCGGCGGCGGAGGCCGAGGCGGTGATGGACCTGCTGCGCCGCTATCGCCAGGAAATGACCCTGCGCATCGCCGCCGCAGACCTGTCGGGCGCGCTGCCCCTGGTGCAGGTGAGCGACCGGCTGACCTGGCTGGCCGAGGCCATCGTGGCGCAGGCCCTGGACTATGCGCGGGAGCAGCTGGTGCCGCAGCTCGGCCTGCCCTCGGGCCGCGACGACAGCCTGGCGCTGATCGCCTACGGCAAGTTTGGCAGCATCGAGCTGGGCTATGGCTCCGATCTCGATCTGGTCTTCGTTTACCAGGCCAAAGACCCGGATACGAACACCCAGGGCGGCGTACGCGGCGTCGCCAACGCGGAATACTTCGTGCGGCTGGTGCAGCGCGTGGTGCAGCTGCTGTCGGCGCGCACCGTCGCCGGCCGCGCCTACGAGATCGACCTGCAGCTGCGGCCCAGCGGCAATTCCGGCCTGGTGGTCACCGGGCTGTCCGGTTTCGCCCGCTACCAGCGCGAGAGCGCCTGGACCTGGGAACACCAGGCCCTGCTGCGGGCGCGCAGCGTCGCCGGCGGGGCGCCGCTCTGCGCCGCCATCGAAAGCGTCCGCCGCGAGGTGCTGATGCGGCCGCGCGACGCCGCGCGGCTGCGTGGCGAGGTGGTGGATATGCGTGCGAAAATGCGCGCCAGCCTGGAAAAGCGCGAGCTGGGGCGCTGGGATGTGAAGCAGGGCGCCGGCGGCCTGATCGATGCCGAGTTCATCACCCAATACCTGTGCCTGCGCCACGCCGCTCAGCATGCCGCCGTGATCGAATACACCGACAACTGGCGCCAGCTCGAGGCCCTGGCGGCGGCCGGCCTGGTCGAAGCGCCGCAAAAGGACACCCTGCTGGCCGCGGAGCGGGCCTACCGCGGCTGGCTGCACCGCCGCGCATTGCAGAGCCAGGACGCTTTGGCCGATGATGCGGACCTCAAGGAACACCGCGCTGCCGTAACCGCGCTGTGGCAGCATTTCATGATCGGAGGTTGATGTGATCGTAGTGACTGGCGCCGCCGGCTTCATCGGCGCGAACTTGGTGATGGGCCTCAATGGCAAGGGCGCTACCGACATCATCGCGGTGGACGATCTGCAGGACGGCACCAAGTTCCGTAACCTGGCCGATGCCGAAATAGCCGACTACCTGGACAAGGACGAGTTCCTCGGCCGGGTCGAGCGCGGCGAGTTGCCGAAGATCGAGGCGATCTTCCACCAGGGCGCCTGCTCCGCCACCACCGAGTGGAACGGCCGCTTCATGATGGACGTGAACTACCGCTACACCAAAACCCTGCTGCACTGGTGCCAGGGCAAGCGCGTGCCGTTCTTCTACGCCTCCTCGGCTTCCGTCTACGGCATGGGCAAGCAGGGTTTCCGCGAGGACCGCGCCTGCGAGAAGCCGCTCAATATGTACGCCTACTCCAAGTTCCTGATGGACCAGTACGTGCGACGCCTTGGCTACGACGCCCCGGCGCCGAAGAAGACCCGCGGCAAGGCGGTGGCCAAGCGCAGCGTCAAGCCTGCGCGGCCGCAGGTGGTGGGCCTGCGCTATTTCAACGTCTACGGTCCGCGCGAGCAGCACAAGGGCGGCATGGCCAGCACCGCGTTCCACTTCAACAATCAGATCGAAAAAGAAGGCGAGTGCCGCCTGTTCGAGGGCAGCGACGGATATGGCCCCGGCGAGCAACGGCGCGACTTCATCCACGTCGACGACGCCGTGGCGATGAACCTGTGGTTCTGGGAGCATCCCGGCAAGTCCGGCATCTTCAACTGCGGCACCGGCCGCGCCCAGCCCTTCAACGACATCGCCAGGTCGGTCATCGCCTGGCACGGCAAGGGCAAGCTCAAGTACGTGCCCTTTCCGGAAAACCTGGTCGGCCGCTACCAGTCCTATACCGAGGCCGACCACGCCAAGCTGCGCGCGGCGGGCTATGATCGGCCGTTCCTGACAGTGGAGCAGGGCGTGAAGAAATATCTCGACTGGCTGCATCAGGACTGAGCGGCGTACGGTTCGGGTCCGGCTCAAGATGGAGACGAAACCCTATCTGCGGGAAATTTCGCTGAAGCGAGAGCGCTTGCCGGCACTGGATCACTATCCCTTCAGTATTCCGGCGGTGCGCGAACTCGATGGCCTGAGTTTCCATCCGGACGTGACCTTCTTTGTCGGAGAAAATGGTTCCGGCAAATCGACCATGCTGGAAGCGATTGCGCTGGCTCTGGGTTTCGGGCCCGAGGGTGGTACGCGCAACGTGCGTTTCAGCACGGCGGAGTCGGTGTCTTCCCTGCACCAGTACCTGAAGATCGTGAAAAGCTTTGCCAGGCCCCAGGATCACTATTTCCTGCGCGCCGAGAGTTTCTTCAACGTTGCTACCTACATGGATGAAATCGGCTATCTGGGTGGCTATGGGGATAAGTCTCTGCACGGAAGATCCCACGGCGAGTCATTCATGAGCGTGCTGCGGGACAAGCTCAAGGGCAAGGGTTTGTATTTGTTCGACGAACCCGAGGCGGCCCTGTCGCCAAGCCGGCAGATGGCCGCACTGGCAACGATCCACCGCCTGGTGGAAGACGGTTCGCAATTCATCATCGCGACCCATTCACCCATCCTGCTGGCCTATCCGCGCAGCAAGATTGTGCTGTTCGAAGGCAGCGGCCTCAGCGAAGTACGCTACGAGGATACCGAGCACTACGCCATTACCCGCCACTTTCTGAACAATCATCGCAAGATGGTGGACACCCTGATGAGCGATGACTGACTTGCATGGGATCGACCAATCTGGCGGTGCCGGTCCCCCGCCGCTGCATCTGCTCGCGCCGGAGCGCGCGGTGCGCAAGCTGTTGTCGCGCCAGTTGAAGCACGCCGAGGCGGCGGGGCATCGCCTGGCGATCGGCGAGGATGCGGATGCCCTGCATGATTTCCGCGTGGCCCTGCGGCGGTTCCGTTCGATCGAGCGGGTGTATCGCGCCTGGCTGGCGGATGCCCTGCCGAAAAAAATGCGCAAGCGCCTGCAGGCACTGGTGCGCAGCACCGGGCCGGCGCGCGACAGCGAGGTGCAGCTGGTCTGGCTGGATGCGCAGGGTGATGCTTTGCGCCCGGGCCAGCGCGCCGGCTACCAGTGGCTGCGGCGCCGGCTCGAAGACCGGCAGCGGCAGGGTTATGCGGCGATCCGCGCGGCGGCGCCGCTGGAGTTCGCCGCGCTCAGCGCCGTTCTGCGCGCGGCCCTGACCATGCCCAGCGAACCCAGCCCGACCAGCTTCGCCCAGGTCACCGGCGAGCAGCTCAGGCCCCTGATCGCCGAGCTGGGCAGCAGCTTCAGCGCCATTGGCGAGGATCAGGAGAAGATGGTGCATGTGCATGATGCGCGCCTGCTGGTGAAGCGTGCGCGCTATCTGCTGGAGCCGCTCGCCGCGGTGCTGCCGGACGGCAGGGAATTGCTGCGCGGCCTGGGTGGCCTGCAGGATCTGCTGGGCGAGATGCATGACGCTGAAGTGCTGGCCGGGAGTCTGGGCGAGGCCGCCGCCGAAGCCGGCGCGGCGCGCTATCGCACCCTGGTGCGGCAGGCGCTGGGCGAAGAGCTGGATGTGTTCGGGCCGATGGCGCGGACGCGCGGCGACGAGCGCGCCGGGCTGGCGGCGCTGGCGCAACGCGTGCAGGCGCAGATGCACAGCGGCCGCGCCGGCCTGCGTAAAAAAATCCGCGGCGGCGAGGTTGCGGCGCTGCTGCGGCGCCTGGCCGAGGCCGCCGACCGGCTGGCGCCGCCGCGCCTGTTCAGCATGCCGCAGACGGTTTCATGAGCCAGGCCATCCTGGTCGTCGGCCCCTCCTGGGTCGGCGACATGGTGATGGCGCAGGCCCTGTTCATGCGCCTGCGCCAGCGTCATCCGCAGGCGGCGATCGACGTGCTGGCTCCCGGCTGGTCGCTGCCGATCCTGGCGCGCATGCCGGAGGTTCGCGCCGGCATCGAGCTGCCGCTCGGGCACGGCGAGTTCGGCTTCGCGGTGCGGCGGCGCATCGGGCGCGAGTTGCGCTCGAAAAACTACGCGCAGGCCATCGTTCTGCCCGGTTCGTGGAAGTCGGCGCTGGTGCCGTACTTCGCGCGCATTCCGCGCCGCACCGGCTATCGCCGCGAGTTCCGCTACGGCCTGCTCAACGACCTGCGCACGCTGGACAAGAGCATCCTGCCCACCACGGTGCAGCAGTTCCTGGCGCTGGCCGAAGATGGCGCGGTGACGCAGGCCCCGCCCATTCCGCCGCCGCGCCTGCGCGCCGATCCGCAGCGTGTCGCGGCGCTGCGGCAACAGCTCGGCCTGGATCCGCAAAAGCCCGCGGTGGCCCTGATGCCGGGCGCCGAGTACGGTCCCGCCAAGCGCTGGCCGCCGGAGTACTTCGCCGAGCTGTCCGGGCGCCTTGTCGAAGCGGGTTACCAGGTGTGGGTGCTGGGTTCGGCCAAGGAACAGGAGCTGGCCGCCTCCATTGCGCAGGGGCGGGCGGACATCCACGATCTCAGCGGCCGTACCCGGCTGGCGGACGTGGTCGATCTGCTCGCCGCGGCCAGGGCGGCGGTGAGCAACGATTCCGGGCTGATGCACGTCGCCGCGGCGGTGGATACGCGCCTGGTGGCCATCTACGGCAGCTCCTCACCGAAGATGACGCCGCCGCTGTCGGCGCAGGCCCAGGTGCTTTATCTGGGTCTGGACTGCAGCCCCTGCTTCGAGCGTAGCTGTCCGCTGGGGCACCTCAACTGCCTGCGGCAGATCACGGTCGATCAGGTGCTGCAGGCCTTGAAGTAGGGCGGGCCGTGCCCGCCGCTGCGGTCCGATCTGTCCACAGGCAGCCTGTGGTCGGGTGGGGCAGGATCACTTCGGAAAATCGAACGTTTGGGCGTGCTGTGCCCAGCGTTGTAACTGACTGATTAATTTTAAGAATGATGCCCATGGATACTATTACCCAAGTACCCCCGGAAGCGCGGCGCCGGGTGTCGGGACGCGGCCCGACGCGCCCGCTTCCCTTATAATGCGTGCGGCCGCCGTTGCGCGGCCTTTATTTTCCGCTTTTGAGGACACATGCGATGACGACGATGGCCGACCGCGACGGCTTCATCTGGTACGACGGTGAACTGATGCCCTGGAGGGACGCCACCACCCACGTCCTGACCTACACCCTGCACTATGGCGCCGGTGTCTTCGAAGGCGTCCGCGCCTACGCCACGCCCAAGGGCACCGCCGTCTTTCGCCTGGAAGAGCACACCAAGCGCCTGTTCAACTCGGCCAAGATCCTGGGCATGAAGATCCCGTTCACTCCGGAACAGGTCAACGCCGCCACGCTGGAAGTGCTGCGCGCCAACAAGCTCAAGGAAGCCTACATCCGGCCGATGGTGTTCTACGGCTCCGAAGGCATGGGCCTGCGCGCCGACAACCTCAAGGTGCATCTGATCATCGCCGCCTGGACCTGGGGCGCCTACCTGGGCGCAGACAACGTCGAGCGCGGCATCCGCGTCAAGACCAGCTCCTACTCGCGGCATCATGTGAATGCCGCCCTGTGCCGGGCCAAGGCCAACGCCAACTACCTCAACTCGATGCTGGCGCTGAACGAAGCCCTGCGCGACGGCTACGACGAAGCGGTGATGCTCGACCCGCACGGCTTCATCGCCGAGGGCTCGGCCGAGAACATCTTCCTGGTGCAGGATGGCGCGCTGCATACGCCGGACGTCACCTCCGCCCTGGACGGCATCACCCGCCGCACCGTGATGCAGCTGGCCGAGGATGCCGGCATCAAGGTCCACGAGCGGCGCCTGACCCGCGACGAGTTGTACATCTCCGACGAAGCCTTCTTCACCGGCACCGCCGCCGAAGTCATGCCGATCCGCGAGGCCGACAATCGCTGCATCGGCGGCGGCAAGCGTGGCCCGATCACCGAGAAGCTGCAGAAGGCTTATGCGGCCCAGGTCAAGGGTGAGCGCGCCGAGTATCCGGAGTGGCTGAGCCTGGTCAACGAGCCGGTGGCGACGCAGAAGAAAGCCGTTACCGCTTAAACCGGAGCAGCGCGCAGTGCAGACCGCTATCCCCGAGTTCGACCGTGCGCGCCTGCTGGTGGCGGGCGATGTCATGCTGGACCGCTACTGGCAGGGGCCGACCTCGCGCATCTCGCCGGAAGCGCCGGTGCCGGTGGTGCGCATCCAGAAGGATGAGACGCGCCCCGGCGGCGCCGCCAACGTGGCGCTCAACATCGCCGCGCTGGGCGGACATGCGCATCTGCTCGGCGTGGTCGGCCGCGACGATACGGCGCAGAAGCTGCGCGAAGCGCTGGAACTGAAAAAGGTGCAGCCGGATTTCGTCGAATCCACCGGCCGTCCCACCATCACCAAGCTGCGCGTGCTGTCGCGCAACCAGCAGCTGATCCGGCTTGACTTCGAGGAATCGCTGTCGCAGCTCGGCGCCTTCGACCGGGCCGCCTATCTGCTGCGCTACAAGATCGGCCTGAGCGATGCCCAGGTGGTGATCCTCTCCGACTACGGCAAGGGCACCCTGGTCGACGCCGCCGAGCTGGTGGCGATGGCGCGTGCCGCCGGCCGCGCGGTGCTGGTCGATCCCAAGGGCAGCGACTGGCGGCCTTACCGTGGCGCCACCCTGATCACGCCGAACCTGTCCGAGCTGGAAGCCGTGGTCGGGCCCTGCCCGGACGAGGCCACCATCATCGCCAAGGGCAGCAAGCTGCGCGACGAGCTGGGTCTGGAAGCCCTGCTGGTGACGCGCAGCGAGCAGGGCATGACCCTGCTGGTGCCGGGACACGAGCCCCTGCACCTGCCGACCGAGGCGCGCGAAGTGTTCGACGTCACCGGCGCCGGCGACACCGTCATCGCCGCTTTCGGCGCCGCGCTGGCCGCCGGACATGACTTCGCCCACGCCGCGCGCGTCGCCAACCTCGCCGCCGGCATCGTCGTCGGCAAGCTCGGCACCGCCACCGTCAGCACCGCCGAGCTGGCGCGCGCCATCAGCCGCACCCACGAGGACGATGGTGCCGTGCTGGCCGAGGACGAGCTGCTGGAGCGCGTCGCCGCGGCGCGCGCGCAAGGGCAGGTGGTGGTGATGACCAACGGCTGCTTCGATCTGCTGCATGTCGGCCATGTGCGCTACCTGGAGGCGGCGCGCAAGCTCGGCGATGTGCTGATCGTCGCCGTCAATGACGACGCTTCGGTCAAGCGCCTGAAGGGCCCGACGCGGCCGCTGAACAAGGTCGCCGACCGCATGCGCATGCTGGCTGCGCTGAAATGTGTCGACTGGGTGGTGCCGTTCGCCGAAGACACGCCGCAGCGCCTGGTCGGGAGCGTGTTGCCGGACCTGCTGGTCAAGGGCGGCGACTACAAGCCGCAGCAGGTCGCCGGCTACGAGGAAGTCACCGCCAATGGCGGCCAGGTGGTGATCCTGGACTTCTATGCCGGCTACTCCACCACCGGCATTATCGAGCGCGCGCGGTCCTAGCTGCATTGGTGGGTCGGTGTTTGTTGAAGTCCGTCACATTCCCGCCGCGTGGCAGCGCGGCCGCGTGACGCAAGGCGCAGTCCTGAACCTCATCTCCTCCTAGAGTCGCCATGACATCGCTCGGGCGGCGGCATCCGTCGACGCCGAAATGTCTCGCTCCGCCGGAGTGATGCTGGCGATGCAGGAGATGCGCTATGAAACAGGTCAGGGGATGGTGGGGCGAAGCCGTTAGTGGCGCTTGCATGAGTCAATGCCGGTGGCGCGCGCGCCGCGAGCAGGGGACCGCATCATGAAGAAGCTGCACGATGCCGTGATCGTCGGCGCCACCGTTGCCCTGCTGCTCTATGCTGCGATCACCGCGGCAAAAAGCATGGCCGATGTGCTGCGGCCGCCGGCGCAGGTGGCGGCCAGCGGCAACTGCCCGTTCGGCATGGCAGCCGGGGCGGAGCGTTGCAGCAGGCCTACACGGATGCAAATGGCTCGACGCGATCCCTAGGCCTTGGCCGGGAAAAGAGGCGTACCGGTCTGGTGCTCGATGCGTGTGGCGTTCACCACACAGGACACCATCTGGTAGAAACCGGCGAGCATCAGCAGTTCGATCAGCTGCGCCTCGCTGTAGACGCCGCCGAGTTCCGACCACAGCGCATCATCGATGTCCTGTCGCCGCTGCAGCGAATCGCACAGCGCGATCAACAGTTGCTCCTCGCGGCTCCACAGTGGCGTGAAGGCATCGCCGTGCACTGTGGCCGCGATCTGCTCAGGCGTGAACTGCGCCTTGGCACCATAGGCGGCGACATGCACGCCCCATTCGTATTCGGCGCGGCACAGCGCGCAGGTGCGCAAGATTACCAGCTCGCGCTGGCGCAGGCTGATGCTACCCTTGTCGAGCAGTCCGCCCGCCACCATGCGCGACAGCACGCGCGGATTGTGCGCCACGGTGCGGAAGATATTGAGCGGCGGCAGGCCGCGCATGACGCGGTCGAAGTCCTGCTGCATGGCTTCGGGATAGGGCGGTTCGACCAGCGGGATGCGCGGCGTCGTCATGGCGGGTTCCTGTGCTACGATAATCGAAGCATAATGCTTCGGAATTAGTAGCGCAACCATGAACAAATCGAAACCCTCCCGATCGCCGCTCCCCGGAGTCCAGGTGCGCGGCTCCAGCAGCGGCCGCCCGATCATGGCCCTGCTCGATTTGCTTGGGCGGCGCTGGGCGCTGCGCGTGATCTGGGAGCTGCGCGACGGACCACAGGTGTTCCGCGCCCTGCAGGCGCGCTGCGGCATATCGCCTTCGGTGCTCAATACGCGCCTGGCCGAGCTGCGCGAGGCGCTGATCGTCGAAGCGGGTGAGGAGGGTTACCGGCTCAGCGAACGCGGCATTGAGCTGCTGCAGCTGTTCGATCCAGTCAGCCGCTGGGCAGCAGGCTGGGCGGCAGCCTTGTCCAAGGACCAGCATCGCAGGCGCGATTAATTCACGGACAAGCTCTTAAGAGAGAGGTTGCGCCTGGAAGTGCGTCCCCTTTAACGGCGCTTCGCGACCCCCTGCCGCAGGCGGAAGGGGGCGGGTCGGCTGAACCGGCCGCGCCTATTCAATGAGACCCTGGAGAAAATTCCGCCGCGACCTGGAGCAGTGCAGGAGGCGCTCGATATGGGGCGCCGGCATGGACTGATGACCATGTTGGTGCGGTGTAGAGGGGAGGCTGGACCGCCATCCGTTAAGTTAGGTTGCTTAAGGTTAAGTTGAGTTGCAAAAATCAGAATTCATGAAATCCTGTCGTAGCGTGTCAGTTGATCCAGATATAAACACCTGACAAGGCTATGAAACCATGGAAGTCCATCCATCCTGTCGACTTCCTGAAGTCCAAGTTTTCGTCCGCGACTAAGCCCGGCAATGCTTCGCCGCGGTCAGCTGAATCCGCATCTCTGTCCAGGGAAGATGTCCGCAATGGCTATCGATTCATCCTGGGCCGTGAACCGGAAAACGAAAGCGCGCTCTCGCATCATCTGTCGCACCGCAGCTTCGATGACCTTCGGTTGAGCTTGCTGAAATCAAGCGAGTTTCAGGGAAAGTACAAAGTCCTGTTCCAGGAGCTCGGCGATCATCCTTACCTGTCGCGGGCGCGACGGGCTGTCGCCTTTATCCATCTTCAAAAAACCGGTGGGATGACATTCCATGCCTTGCTCGAACGGCATTTCCCGGTTGACCGAATTTGTCCTGTCCGCGACAACAACCTCCATCTTTTGCCCGTCGCGGAGCTCGGCCGGTTTGATCTGTTTTCTGGTCATTTCGACCGCGCCTCGGTCGATTTCATCCCTAGAAAGCGGGTCAATGTCGTAGCCATATTCCGCCGTCCGCAGGCGAGGCTTATTTCATTTTACAGGTTCCATAAATCACACCCTCCGCGCGATGAATTCGCAGGTTCCATCTATGTTCGCCTGGCCAATAGCCTGTCTGCCGAAGAGTTCTTCGAGCATCCGCAGGTGCGCTCGGCGCCTGAAATCTCGAATTATTACTTTCTGGCATTCGGCCTTTCTTTCGCCCAGGCGAAGGCTGGGTGGCCTCCGGCCGAAAACAGTATCGGGACAGAGGCGCTGGAATTCGCCAAGCAACGGGTGCGTGCACTGGATGGCATCGGCATCACTGAACGCTTCGATGAGTCTGTGGATCTCATATTCAAGTCGCTCGATCTGCCGATTCCTTCAAGGGTCAGGTCAGTTCATGTGACCGAAAAATTTCCGGAGTTCGATGCGCGATTTTCACGGGTTGATCCGGTGCCAATGACCTCACGGCTCGCAGATGCGCTCAAGGGCCTCACGGTTTTCGACGACG
>Ga0302314_10009342_pt1 | contig 17353 bp, 16 predicted proteins | sample III_Palsa_N2_3_FD_200533 | JGI IMG/M metagenome (GOLD analysis project Ga0302314, IMG submission 200533) | Peat permafrost microbial communities from Stordalen Mire near Abisko, Sweden - III_Palsa_N2_3 | ecosystem: Environmental > Terrestrial > Soil > Palsa > Peat permafrost | place: Sweden...
ATTTCATCCGCCTCGCCGCGCAGCAGATGGCGCGGCAGACCGCCAACGAGGAAGGCGAGCGCGGCGTGCTCATCAACACCGCCTCCATCGCCGCCTATGACGGCCAGATCGGCCAGGCCGCCTATGCCGCCTCCAAGGCCGCGGTGGTGGGCATGACCCTGCCCATCGCGCGCGAGCTGGCGCGCAGCGGCATCCGCTGCGTCACCATTGCCCCCGGCCTGTTCGAGACGCCGATGATGAGCGGCCTGCCGCAGGACGTGCAGGAATCGCTCGGCCGCAGCGTGCCCTTCCCCTCGCGCCTGGGCCGCGCCACCGAGTACGCCGCGCTGGTGCAGCACATCGTCGAGAACCCGATGCTCAACGGCGAAACCATCCGCCTGGATGGCGCGCTGCGCATGGCGCCGAAGTAACGGCAATGCGTGCGTAGGGCGGCCTATGGCCGCTCTACGTCAGCTTCTGTGTTCGTTGGCGTACGGCAGCAATCGCGCAACGGTGTGCGGCCCGCATGTCACGTTCCCCTTCCCTGATTCGTCCTGATGGCAAGCCGGCAAGAACCGCCGGCACCTCATCATCAAACAGGACGAAAACCCATGGAAGCTCGACTCGATCTGCTCAAGACCGCTCCCGAAGCCTACAACGCCATGCTCGCGCTGCAAGGCACGGTCAACAAATGCGGCCTGGAGCACGCCGTGCTGGAGCTGGTGAAGCTGCGCGCTTCGCAGCTCAACAGCTGTGCTTTCTGCATCGCCATGCATACGCGCGACGCGTTCAGGCACGGCATCAGCCAGGAGCGCATGCATCTGCTCAACGCCTGGCGCGAAACTCCGCTGTACAGCGAGCGCGAGCGCGCCGCGCTGGCCTGGACCGAAGCACTGACCTTCATCACCCAGGGTCATGCGCCGGACGAGGTGTACCAGCAGGTACGGCAGCAGTTCAGTGAACAGGAACTGGCCTGGCTGACTGTCGCCATCGCCACCATCAACACCTGGAACCGGCTTGCCATCAGCATGCGCACGCCGCCGCAGCTGGACGCGGCCTGAGCGAAAGCGCGGCCGCGCCCTCAGATCCTAGCGATGCCGGCCGCCACCGCCGCCGTGTGAAGCCGGCGCACTGCGCCCGCCTCCGCCGCCACCTCCGCCGTGAAAAGCGGGCGCGGCGGCACGGAAACTCTGCTGCGGCGCCGCACGGAATTGCGGTTGCGGCGCGCGGTATTGCTGCGCCGGCGCCCGGTATTGCGGCGCAGGAGCGCTGTTGGCGGAACGGTACTGCCCAGCGGGCTGGGTCGGGCGCGGCGCACCCTGCCAGCCGCGATTCTGCGACGCGGGGGCGGGAGCGGGCGCCTGGCCGCGCCAGCCGGGACCGCCGCCGTCGCCGAAGCTACGCGGCGTAGCGTGGGCGGCCGCGCCATTGCCACCCTCGCGGAAGGCCGCGCCGCCAGCGGGGTTGCCGCCGCCGCGCCAGCCGCCACCACCACCGGGGGTACCGCGCCAGCCGCCGCCATTCCAGCCGGGGCCATGGCCGTAGTAGTTGTTCACCACCACGCGCGGCGGTGAAAAATGCGGGTGGTAGTAGGAGTAGAAGAAACCGAAGCCGAAAAACGGCACGAACGGCACCCAGGGGCCGAAATCCACTACCGGGTAGGGCGTGTAGTAATAGACCGGAGGCGGATAGTCGTAGACGACCTGCGGCGGCGCGTCGTAGACCGCCGGGGGCCCGTCCTGCACCGCCACCGGCGCGGGGTCGCTGGCGAGCGCGCCGTACTGGGTCTGATCGTCCCAGCCGCCGTTGACCGGATCGCCGGCCACGTCGGCCACTTGCGGCGCCTGCTGCGGCAGCAGTTGCTGCACCGCCTGCTGCGCCGCGGCGTTGTCGTCGCAGGACACCTGGGCGCTGCCGGCGGCGCCGCCGGAAGCGCCGCCCACCTCGACCAGCATGCGGCGCTCGATGTGCTGGCCGGAGCTGCCGTTGGCGACGATGTCCACCGTGTTGCTGCCCGGGTGCAGGCCCTTGCTCAGGGTCACGGTGGGCCAGTGCTCGTCGATGGCGTCCTGCGGCACGCCCTTGCCGTCCAGGTAGAGGCTGATCTGCGAGATCTGGAACGGCGGGTTGGCGAACTGGAAATACACGCTGGTGGCGGCCGCGGCGGCATCGCAGCCCAGGCCGGCCGGCGGCGGATTGAGGCTGGCAACGATCGGCTGGTCGGTGGACTGGGATTGGGACTGGGCCAGGCTGGCCGGGCTGGTCGCGGCCAGCAGCGGCGCCAGCGCCAGGGCAGCCAGCAGCGCGGTGCGGGGCCGGAAGACGGCCTTCCATGCGGACTTGGCGGGCTGGACTGACTGGGCGTTCATAAGGCCTCCTTCGGCCGATAGCAGTTTTATAGCAAAAACAAACTTGCTGCCGGCTGAACGAGCCGAATGAGCCATCCTTGCGCGGGCCGCGCTGGCGGCCGGCGCGGCACGGCGGGTTTTCCTTATGGAAAATTTACGCCGGAAGGCGGATTTCGCCATGCGGCCTTTCGATTTTTGCCGCGGCGCCGCTCTCGATTTCCAACGGGCGGCGGCGATCTAATGCCGCAGCCGATCAACCGTCGGCGCCGCATGGGAACATTCATGTCCGTCGGGTCCCTGTCCGCCGCGTCGCTGTTCGACGCGCAGCTGTTCGTACTGGCCGGTTCCGAGTCGGGGCCGGATTCCGGCATCGCCGAGCGCTTCCTGCGCGGGCGGCTGGAAGGCCTGCCGCGCAGTTACCGGGTGGCTTTCGCCGCCGCCTGCGCCGAGCGCCAGGCCGCGCGGATGCATGCGGCGGTGAGCGCCGGCGACCGCGAAGAGCTGGGCATCGGCTTCGACCTGGTGTGGGAATCGGCGCTGCACCAGGGCCTCGACCACCGCCGGCTGGCCAGCCTGCTGCGCCCTTGCGCCGAGCTGTTCCGGCACAAGACTCCGGGCGAGGCCGGCGCCGCACGCGCCCTGCTGGCCTGCCTGGAAGCCGCGCAAACCGGCGCCTGCGAGCCGGTGGTGCGGGTCAGCCGCTACGCCGTGCATTTACTGGAGATGCAAGGCTCCGACCAGGCGAAAAGCCGCAAGTCGTTTGAGCGCTCACCCCGCTCGAATCCGCGGGTTCGCCTCGAGCGCGAACGCCAGTACCGCGACCTGGGCGAGCTGCGCAAGACCGCCGCGGCGCCCTCGGTGAACCTGGTGCGGCGGCTGCGCGACCGCGCCGCCATGGAAGCGCGCCTGCCGCTGGACGATGACACCCCGCTGTCGCAACTGCCGGACCGCTCTGCCGGAATCCGCTGAGCCGCTGCCCTCGCAGCGCCAGCCGGCCGCAAACAGACCGGCTGCACGCGGCAATCCGCCGCATACCTTTCGAATTCCAAGATGAACGCCCTGCGCTATCGCTTCGCAACCCCCGATGATGCGGCCCTGCTGGCGCGCCTCAACGCGCAACTGGTCAAGGAAGGCGCCGACTTCGGCCCGACCGATCCGGCCTGGCTGGAGCAGCGCATGCGCGGCTGGCTCGACAGCGGCCACGACCGCGCGGTGCTGTTCGAGGACCGGCGCGGGCAACTGGTTGCCTATGCGCTGTATGAGGAGCAGGCGCAGGAAATCTACCTGCGCCAGTTCCTGGTGCGGGATCTGGCGCGCCACAGCGGCGTCGGCCGGCAGGCGTTCGAACTGCTGCGCGGCAAGATCTGGAGCGCGCACAAGCGCCTGACCCTGGAAGTGCTGGCGTCGAACCGCGCCGCGTACCGCTTCTGGCGCTCGCTTGGCTACCGCAATTGCGCCGTGACGCTGGAGATTCCGGCGCCGTCGGCAGCCCCTGCACAAGCCCCTGCCCTACCGCAGCGCTGGATGCAAAGCCTGAGCGAGCTGGCCGCGGGCGCGGCGCGGAAGGTCAGCCGCTTCGCCGGCATGCTGGCCCTGGTCAGCTTGGTCTCGATGCCGGTGGCCGCGGCGGCGCCGCTGGAGCTCGACGGGGTGAGCCCCGTCGCCGGGCCACAGCGCGCTGCGGGCGTCGAAACCGGCGCCATCAGCGATGCCGAGCTGCACGCCCTGCGCTCAAGCGGCGGCCATTGCCCGGCCTCCATTTACCGCACCGCCTGGTCGGTGGCCAGGACCTACCAGATGGAGCCGGCCTGGATTGTCGCCGTGATCGAAGCTGAATCGTCCTGCCGCTCCAACGCGGTCTCCAAGGCCGGCGCCATGGGCCTGATGCAGCTGGTGCCGGGCAGCGGCGCGCGCGATGCCTACCGCCTGGCCTATGGCCGAGACGAGCCGCCGAGCCAGGCCGTGCTGCGCGATCCGCAGGCGAATATCCGCATGGGCGTGGCCTACCTGCACGGGCTGCACCAGCATTTCATCAATATCGGCGAAGCGGAAACCCGCCTGCTGCTGGCCACCGCGTCCTACAACTGCGGCACCGACCTGTTCGACGAACAGCTGCCCATCGCTTCCGCGCATTGGGATTCCGCCGAGGCGGGACGCTGGATCGGGAAGCATGCGCCGCGGGAGACGCGCAGCTACGTGTTGCAGGTGCAGTCCCGGGCGCTGCGCTACGCCCTGGCCATCGCCGCCGCGCACGCGCTGCCCGCAGCCGCCACCGGCAAGGCAGTGCTGGTCCCATGAACCAGGAATGCGTACATGCGGCAATGCCCGGCACGGCCGGGCTGGAAATCCTGCGCGCCATCGCCGCCGGCGCGGACCCGTTCACGGGCTGTCATGCCAACGGCGATTTCGGGAAATGCCTGCAAACACTTGCCGAGCTGCGGCGGAGCGGACTGATCGACCGCTCGCAGCAACTGACCGACGCCGGCCGGGCCGCCCTGGCGGCTTGCCGCGCCTAGAAACCGCAAAGCAGATTCCCGGTTTCGCCGCAATTCCGCCCCCCGGCTGCACCAATAACATGCATATCCCGCTTTCTTTATACGTTTTTTATTCCACCCCACCCGGTCCGCTCTCGAATTCCTACGGGCATCCGGCGCCTAATAGCCGCGCTGGCAGACCCTGGTTTGTACAGCCTCGGGCTACCGTCCGCAGTGATAACCAACGGAGTCTTACTCACATGACCATTTTGCTCCTCGCACTCGGTGTAGGCCTGTTCGGCGCCCTCGCCGGCTACGTGATTTTCTGCGACCGCGTCTGACTGCGGCGTACACGCTCCTTGAAGGACACACCATGACTTTCGACTACGTCCTCGGCGGCCTCGCCGTCGTTTTCATGCTGGGTTATCTGACCTACGCCCTGATCCGCCCGGAAAAATTCTGAGCATCCCATCATGACCATCAACGGCTGGGTACAGATCCTCATCTTCTTCGCGCTGCTCACGGTGCTGACGCGCCCGCTCGGCGCCTACATGTACCGCGTGTTCGAGGGCCAGAGCACTTGGCTCGGCCGCGTGCTCGGGCCGCTGGAGCGCGGCTTCTACAAGCTCGCCGGCGTCGACGCCAAGGCCGAGCAGCACTGGACCAGCTATGCGCTGGCCATGCTGGTGTTCAACCTGGTGTGCTTCGTCACGCTGTTCTTCCTGCAGCTGTGGCAGAATCATCTGCCGCTGAACCCGCAGGGCATGTCGGGCCTGACGCCGGACCTGGCCTTCAACACGGCGATTTCCTTCGTCACCAACACCAACTGGCAGGCTTATGGCGGCGAGTCCACCATGAGCTACCTGACGCAGATGCTCGGCCTGACCGTGCACAACTTCGTCTCGGCCGCCACCGGCATCGCCCTGGCCATGGCCCTGGTGCGCGGCTTCGCCCGCCGCTCGACCAAGACCCTCGGTAATTTCTGGGTCGACCTGACGCGCTGCACCCTGTATGTGCTGCTGCCGATCTCGATCGTCGCCGCACTGTTCCTGATCTGGCAGGGCATGCCGCAGAACCTGTCGGCCTATACCGACGTCACCACGCTGGAAGGCGCCAAGCAGAGCATCGCGCAGGGCCCAGTGGCCTCGCAGATCGCCATCAAGATGCTCGGCACCAACGGCGGCGGCTTCTTCAACGCCAATGCGGCGCACCCGTTCGAGAACCCCACGGCCCTCTCCGACTTTGCGCAGATCATCCTGATCTTCCTGATTCCGGCGGCGCTGACCAATGTGTTCGGCCGCATGGTGAAGAGCCAGCTGCAGGGCTGGGCCATCTACTCGGCGATGGCGGTGCTGTTCTTCGCCGGCGTCACCGCCTGCTACTGGGCGGAAAGCCAGGGCAATCCGCAGTTCGCCGCGCTGGGCATCGACCAGCAGGCGAGCAGCCAGCAGGCCGGCGGCAACATGGAAGGCAAGGAAGCGCGCTTCGGCATCGCCCGCAGCACCCTGTTCGCCACCGTCACCACCGACGCCTCCTGCGGCGCGGTCAACAGCATGCATGACAGCTACACGCCGCTGGGCGGCATGATTCCGCTGATCAACATCCAGCTCGGCGAAGTGGTATTCGGCGGCGTCGGCTCGGGTCTCTACGGCATGCTGCTGTTCGCCATCATCGCGGTGTTCATCGCCGGCCTGATGGTGGGCAGGACGCCGGAGTACCTGGGCAAGAAGATCGAAGCCAAGGAAGTGAAGATGACGATGCTCGCCGTCCTCTGCCTGCCGCTGTCGATCCTCGGTTTCACCGCCCTGGCTTCGGTGGTGCCGCAAGGTCTCGCCGGACTGGCCAATAACGGCCCGCACGGCTTCTCCGAGCTGCTCTACGCCTACACCTCGGCCACCGGCAACAACGGCAGCGCCTTCGCCGGCCTCAGCGCCAATACGAAGTTCTTCAACATCACCCTGGCCTTCGCCATGATGATCGGCCGCTTCGCCATGATCGTGCCGATGCTGGCGGTGGCCGGCTCCCTGGCGGCGAAGAAGTACACGCCGCCTTCCGCCGGCACCTTCCCCACCAATGGCGGCCTGTTCATCGCGCTGCTGGTCGGCGTGGTGCTGATCGTCGGCGGGCTGACCTACTTCCCCGCGCTGGCCCTGGGCCCAATCGTCGAGCACTTCTCGATGACCGCTGGTAATTTGTATTAAGGATTAACGTCTCCATGACTACTCAAAAATCCGCCCCCGCCCTGTTCGACCGCGCCCTGGTCGGCCCGGCGATCAAGGATTCTTTCCGCAAGCTGGACCCGCGCTCGCTGGCGCGCAACCCGGTGATCTTCATCACCGCCCTGGTGTCGCTGCTGGCGACGGTGCTGTTCCTGCGCAGCCTGTTCACCCACGGCGAGCACCTGCTGTTCTCGGCCCAGGTGATCGTGTGGCTGTGGTTCACGGTGCTGTTCGCCAACTTCGCCGAGGCCATCGCCGAAGGGCGCGGCAAGGCGCAGGCGGCTTCCCTGCGCAAGACCAAGACCGAGACGGTGGCCAAGAAACTGAAGTCCTCGGATGCCAAGACCGTCAGCAGGGACTACGCGCAGGTGCCCGCGCCACAGCTCAAGCCGGGCGACCTGGTGCTGGTCGAAACCAATGACATCATTCCCGGCGACGGCGAGGTGGTGCAGGGCGTGGCCACGGTGGACGAGTCGGCCATCACCGGCGAATCGGCCCCGGTGATCCGCGAGTCCGGCGGCGACCGCTCCGCCGTCACCGGCGGCACCCGCGTGCTTTCCGACCAGATCGTAGTGCGCATCACCGCCGCTTCCGGCTCCAGTTTCATCGACCGCATGATCGCCCTGGTGGAAGGCGCCTCGCGACAGAAGACGCCGAACGAGATCGCGCTCAACATCCTGCTGGCCGGCATGTCGCTGATCTTCGTCTTCGCCGTCGCCAGCATTCCCAGCTTTGCCACCTATGCCGGCGGCAGCATCAGCGTGATCGTCCTGGTGGCGCTGTTCGTCACCCTGATCCCAACCACCATCGGCGCCCTGCTCTCCGCCATCGGCATCGCCGGCATGAACCGCCTGGTGCGCTTCAACGTGCTGGCCATGTCCGGCCGCGCGGTGGAAGCCGCCGGCGACGTCGACACCCTACTGCTGGACAAGACCGGCACCATCACCCTGGGCAATCGCCAGGCCGCCGAGTTCATCCCGCTGCAGAACGTCACCGACAAGGAACTGGCCGACGCCGCCCAGCTCGCCAGCCTTTCCGACGAGACGCCGGAAGGCCGCTCAGTGGTGGTGCTGGCCAAGGAGAAGTACGGCCTGCGCGGCCGCGAAGTGGCCGGGCTCAATGCGCACTTCATCGCCTTCTCGGCGCAGACCCGCATGTCAGGCGTGGACCTCGACGGCCACGTCATCCGCAAGGGCGCCGTGGAAGCCATCGTCAACTACGTGCAGAGCAACGGCGGCGACGGCCCGCACGGCGTGCAGTTCGACAGCATCGCGCATCGCGCCGTGCTGAAGGAGCTGAAGGACGCGGCGGACAAGATCTCCCGCGCCGGCGGCACGCCGCTGGCGGTGGCCAAGGACGGCCGCGTGCTGGGACTTATCTACCTGAAGGACATCGTCAAGGGCGGCATCCGCGAGCGCTTCGCCGAGCTGCGCCGCATGGGCATCCGCACCGTGATGATCACCGGCGACAACCCGCTCACCGCCGCGGCCATCGCCGCCGAAGCCGGCGTCGACGACTTCCTGGCCCAGGCCACGCCGGAGGACAAGCTGGCGCTGATCCGCAAGGAGCAGGCCGAGGGCAAGCTGGTGGCGATGTGCGGCGACGGCACCAACGACGCCCCGGCGCTGGCCCAGGCCGATGTGGGCGTGGCGATGCAGACCGGCACGGTGGCGGCGCGCGAGGCCGGCAACATGGTGGACCTCGATTCCGACCCGACCAAGCTGATCGAGATCGTCGGCATCGGCAAGCAGCTGCTGATGACGCGCGGCGCACTCACCACGTTTTCCATCAGCAACGACGTGGCCAAGTACTTCGCCATCATCCCGGCGATGTTCGCGGCGATCTATCCGCCGCTGAACAAGCTCAACGTGATGCACCTGGCCACGCCACAGAGCGCGATCCTCTCGGCCATCATCTTCAACGCCCTGATCATCATCGCCCTGATTCCGCTGGCCCTGCGCGGCGTCAAGTACCGCCCCATCGGCGCCGGCCCGCTGCTGACACGCAACCTGCTGGTCTACGGCCTCGGCGGCATCATCGTGCCCTTCATCGGCATCAAGGCCATCGACCTGTTCGTCAGCAGCGTCGGCCTGGTTTAAGGAGACTCTCATGCTCAACCATTTCCGCCCCGCCATCGTCCTGTTCGTGCTGTTCACCGCGCTGACCGGCGTGGCCTACCCGCTGGCCATGACCGGCATCGCGCAGAAGCTGTTCCCGCACCAGGCCAACGGCAGCCTGATCGAGCAGAACGGCAAGGTGATCGGCTCCAACCTGATCGGCCAGAACTTCACCGCCGAACAGTATTTCCATGGCCGCCCCTCGGCCACCACCGATACCGATCCGAACGACTCCACCAAGACCGTGCCGGCGCCCTACAACGCCGCCAACTCCTCCGGCTCCAACACCGGGCCGACGGCGAAGTCGCTGATCGACCGCGTCAAGGACGATACCTCCAAGCTCAAGGCTGAGAACCCGAATGCGCCGGTGCCGGTGGACCTGGTCACCACCTCGGGCAGCGGCCTCGACCCGCATATCTCCCCCGCCGCCGCCGAGTTCCAGGTGCCGCGCGTGGCCAAGGCGCGCGGCCTGCCGGAGGAGGCGCTTCGCCAGCTGGTGGCCGAGCACACCGAGGGCCGCACCCTCGGCTTCCTCGGCGAGCCGGTGGTCAACGTGCTGGCGCTGAACCTGGTGCTGGACGAGCAGGCGCCGGTGAAGGCCGCGCCGGCCGCCGCCGACGCGGGGCATTGAGATGCGCGTCGTCGTGGTTCCCGCGGAACGGCCCGCCGCGCGCGGCTTCCGCTGGTCGCCACTGAAAGTGCTGCTGATCGCCTGCGCCTACGCCGCACCCTTCGCGCTGCTGTGCCTCAAGCTGCATGCGGAAATGCAGCAGGGCACGCTATCGCTGGACAGCGGCGCGGTGCTGATGCGCTTCATCGTGGTGGGCCTGTTCGCCCTGCTGTTGAGCCGCTGGTGCATGCATTGGATGAAGGGCGGCCGCTAAGCGCGCACCCTAGCCGGTCAAATGTGGCCGGAACTGCGAAGTGACACTATTGCAGCCAGTTCACGCGGCCAGGATCACCTTGGGCCTCAGCAAGTCTTCCCCTACAATGGAGCCGTCCCGCCAAGGACAAAATAGGAGAAGTGCCATGTCATCCAACAATTTCTGCTTTCGAGCCAACCAGTAAACGCCGTAAGGGTTTCCCCTCAGAACAACGCGTAAAGATAGGGATATCGCGTCGTGCATGGGACCAAGGAGTTGATTCGAGAAACTGGGGCGCAACGACCCGTGCCCGTGCGGCTCCGCGAGCTTGTTTCAAGAACTGTTGCCTGCGCTCTGGCCAGTTCGACGGTTCTGACCGCCACTACTATTTCAGGTAAGCGTCCGGAGGCAGCCTATGTGCTGCCCCTTTTTGCTGGTCCTGACTCAACGATAACTTCCACCAGACGGCCTTCGGTCGCCGGTGAAACTGGGCGTTGCGCGTAACAATGAAAGCAGTGTCCGCTCCACAATGGTCTGCGCTTAAGCAATTCGCTGAATGGTTCCACCAAGATTTCTTCGTGCTCTTTTCTGACGTTCAGACGGGAGGAGCCGTATACATCTCAAATCTCGATCCCACGCAACGGCGATCATTGCATGAAGAGTTAACGGTTTTCTTGGAAAACCACGAGGGTGGCTCTGAAAAAGCATTGCAACAAGCATGGTTGAAACTCGGTGTTCAAGCATGGCCAAGACGCGGCAATACCCGAGCTGAGTTGACCGCATTCCTTGCACTTCAGCGAGTGTAGGGCGCTGCTTGCCCCTCGATACACCGCGCTGCGCGCGGCACTCGGGGCGAACGGAGTTTTCCATGAATTCCCAACTCACTACATTACTTCGAGGCCGACACGTTCGCCGTGTTATCCGCCACCAGCCAACCGCCACCCAGCGCCTTATACAGCGCGACCAGGGCCAGCGCCGTATCGCGGTCGCTCTGCGCCAGCTTGTCATCGGCGGCGTAGAGCGAGCGCTCGGCGTCGAGCACCGGCAGGAAGTCGTTGAGGCCCTGCTGGTAAAGGCGGGTGGCGACGGTGGTCGCCTGGCGGTCGGCGTCGAGTTCGGCGGTGAGCTTGCCGCGCCGCACTTCCTGCTGGCCGTAGGACGATAGCGCCGTCTCCACGTCGCGCAGCGCGCCGAGCACGGTGCGCTGGTAGGCGGCGGCGGCCTGGTCGGTACGGGCCTGCTCGGCGCTGATCTGGAAGCGCACGGCGCCGGCATCGAAGATGAGCCAGCTGACGCTGGGGCCGACGGCGAAGTAGTGGCTGCCCGAATGCAGGAAGTTGGAGGCGTTGAGGCTCTCCATGCCGGCCACGCCGGTCAGCGAGAAATGTGGGTAGAGGTCGGCCGTGGCCACGCCGATCCGGGCGTTGGCGGCGGCGATGCGGCGTTCGGCGGCGCGGATGTCGGGCCGGCGCAACAGCAGGTCGGACGGCAGGCCGAGCGGCACGTCGCGCGCGGATTGGGGAATCGGCTGCGGCGCATCCAGCGTGGCACGCATCTCTTCCGGGGTCCGCCCGACGAGGGCGCCGATGGCGTAGATGGCGGTGCGCGCGGCGGCTTCGAAAGTGGGAATGGCGGCCTCGGTGTCGGCCACCTCGGCCTTGGCGCGCAGCACGTCGAGGCTGGAGGCCAGGCCGGCGTCGAACTGCGACTGGGTCAGCGAGAGCCCATCGCGCTGGATGGCCAGATTCTGCTGCGCCACCGCCAGCTGCCGCTGGGCGCCGCGCAGCTCGATGTAGTTGCGCGCCACTTCGGCGAGCAGGGTCAGGGCGACATCGCCGCGATTCTCCACCGCCGCCTGATAGGAAGCCTCGGCGGATTCGACGGTGCGGCGCTGGCCACCGAAGAAGTCGATTTCCCAGGAGGCATCGAAGCCTACCTGGTAAAGATTGCCGCCCTCGCCCGGACCAAGGCCGCCGGGCGGCACGCCGATGGGCACGTTGGCGCTGCCGTGGGTGCGGTCATAGCCGGCGCCGGCATTGGCTGTGGGATATTGCGCGGCGCCGGCGATGCCGCGCTGCGCCCGCGCCTCGCGGATACGCGCCTCCGCTTCGGCGAGATCGGGGGCGGCTTGCAGCGCCTGCGTCATGAGCTGGTCCAGGGTGGCGTCGCCGAAGCTTTTCCACCAGGCGCCGTCCGCCGCCTGCGCTGCATCGGCGGCGGCACTCTGCTCGAGCTGCTCGGCGAAGCCGGCCGGCAGCGGCTGCTTCGGCGGCTGGTAGTCGGGGCCCACGGTGCAGGCACACAGCAGTGCGCCGAACAGCAGGACGAGCCCCCTGCCCCGGCGCGCTGACGCTCCCCAATGCCTGCCGCGCCTGGCCACCGGCGCTAATCCAGAAACCCAAGCCATGCCGGCCGCCTCGTGGTGAAAATCTCCGTCTCCACCGACATGCCCGGCGAGATCCATTGCAGCGCCTCGCCCGGATCGTCGAACACGATCTTCACCGGCACGCGCTGCACCACCTTGACGAAGTTGCCGGTGGCGTTCTCCGGCGGCAACAGCGCGAAGCGCGAGCCGGTGCCGCGCTGGATGCTGTCGACATGGCCGTGCAGCCGCAGCCTTGGAAACGCATCGACGAACACGGTCACCGACTGGCCAGGGCGGACTTCGGTGAGCTGCGTCTCCTTGTAGTTGGCGATGACATAGAGCTGGTCCGGCACCAGCGACAGCAGCGCCTGCCCCGGCTCGACGAAGTTGCCGGGCTCGACGCTCTTGCTGGCGATGCTGCCGGATTCGCTGGCGTAGATCTTGGTGTAGGACAGGTTCAGCTCGGCCTGGGCCAGCTGCGCCTGGGCCTGGGCCACCGCGGCCTCCGCAGTGGTGGCCTGGGCGCGGACCAACCTAGCTTGCGCCTGCGCCGCCTGGATCTTGACCTGTGCGGCGGTGACGGAGGCGCGCGTGCTGTCCGCCGCCGCTTTTGCTTCGTCGATGCGCTGCGAGGATACCGCCCGCACATCGGACACGGACTGCACCCGGCCCAGGTTGACCGCGGCGAGTTTGGCATTGGCCTGGGCCACTTCCAGCTCGGCCTGGCTCTGGCGGGTATTGGCGTCAGCCACGGCGAACTGCTCACGCGCTTCCTCCAGCTTGCCTTCCGCAGACTGAAGGTCAGCGCGGGCCAAGTCTACCTGCACCGCATAGTCGCGTGGATCGAGCTCGACCAGCAGGTCGCCGGCTGCGACCTTGCTGTTGTCGTCGACATGCAGGGTCTGCACATAGGCCGACACCTTGGGTATCACCGTCACCAGGTGCGCCTCGACGTAGGCATCGTCGGTCTCCTGCGCATACAGGCGCGGCACCAGGAACCAGATGGCCATGCCGAGCAGGAACAGCACGGCCAGGATGGCGAGCAGTACGGGCCTCCGGCTCGCCTGGTGTGGCGGCGTGTGCGGTGCGGGGCTTTCGGCGGTCGGCGCGGCGTCGCTCATCGTGGTCCCCGGTATCGACATGGCATCGGCATCCCCTTATGTGGCGTGCTCACCAGGCTCTCCCTATTTTATTTCTTGGCCGGCGGCGTCGGCGGCGTCGGTGGAATGATCGGTATCAGGCACAGCGCGATCACACCGATCACCGCCATGAAGGCGAAGGCATCGGCATAAGCCAGGGTCGCCGCCTGGCGCCCGCCCGCTTCGGCCAGCACGCGCAGCGCTGTGCGCTGGCTCTCGAAACCGCTGTAGCCGCCACGCGAACCGAGGGAGGCGGCGGTGGATGACAGCCAGTCCCGCGTCACCGCATTGCTCTGCCGCAGGTGCTCGTACAGTCGCGAGGAATGGAAGGTCTCGCGGTGCGAGATGAGGATGGTCAGCACCGCCACGCCGAGCGAGGCGCCGAACTGGCGGAAGGTCATGTAAAGGGAGACGCCGTCGAGCAGCTTGTTCTGCTCGATCTTCGCCACCGTGCCGCTGCCCACCGCCGGCAGCAGGGGCGACAGGCAGAAACCGTACAGCACCAGCGGCAGCACGTAATAGATATCCGCCGTTTCGGTGGTGAGCAGGCGGTTGAGCAGGACCATCGAGGCGATCAGCATGACGAGGGCGATGGCGATGGTCTTGCGCTGCCCGATGCGGGCGATCAGCCCGACCATGAGCGGCCGGATCGCCGCCGCGGTGAGGGCGTAGATGCACATGATCTGGCCGGTCTGGGTGGCGCTGTGGCTCTGCGCGGCGATATTGCGCAGAAATTCGGGCAGGACGAACAGGCTGCCCGAGAGGATCATGCCGGTGAAGATGCCGATCAGGGCCGAGGACACCACGCGGCGGTCGCGCATCAGCTCCAGCCACAGCAGCGGCGTGGCATTGCGCGGGCTGGCCTGCCACACGATGAACAGCAGCAGGGAGGCGGCGCCGGTCCAGGTGAGGAAGCGGATGTGCGCAGAACCGAACCAGTCGTCGATCTCGCCGCGGTTGAGGATGATCTGCAGCGAGATCAGGGCCGCGGCGAGCAGGGCGATGCCAAGCCAGTCGGTTTCGATCAGGCGCTTCGCCGACGGCGGCGGCAAGGTCGGAAAGTAGCGCACCAGCAGCCACAACGCCGCGCCGGCGTAGAGCAGGTTGGGCAGGAAGATCAGGCGCCAGTTGAAGTGATCGGTGACATAGCCGCTGACCAGCAGGCCGGCGGCGCTGGACAGGTACAGCACCGTCGAGGCCCGCATCAAGGCCGGGCTGCGCTGCGGCTTGGGCAGCAGCACGTAGATGCTGGCGCGCCACCACACCACCAGCCCCGCCCCCGCCAGTCCCTGGATGGCGCGCCACAGCAACATCGACTGCAAGTCCGGCGACACCGCGCAGCCCATCGACGCGATGGCGAACAGGATGATGGTGGCGAGCAGGAAGCGCTTGTAGCCGAAATGACCCGCCATCCAGATCGAGACCGGCACGCCGAGGAACAGGGCGGAGCTGTAGACGGTGAGGATCCAGCTCGCCTCGTCCGCCGACACGCCGAGGGTGCCGGTGAGGTCGGCCAGCACCAGGTTCATGCTGTCGAAGGCGTAGAACTCCATCCCGGTGGCGAGGCCCAGGCCGATCAGCAGCCAGCGCGTGTGGGCCGGGGACAGCAGCAGCGCCGCCACCGAGGGCGGCGTCGGCTCCGCTCCTGATGCTACCGCCGCGCTCATGCCAGCCATCCCCCCAGACATTCCCAGGTAGTCGTTATAGAGCGGATCATCAGCGTAGTGGAAGCCGCAGGACAAGCCCCCAAAGCGCTGGCGCGGGCCATCTTGCGGATCGGCGACGGCTCATGCCGGCGCGCGCTGCGTCGAGATGCCAGCGATCCGCCCCGTTTCGATCAGCGCAACCAGGACAAAGCCGCCGATCAGGCCAAAGTGCTCGAGGAAGGAGTTGAGATCGAAGAAGCGCTCCATTCCGGTTTCATGCCAGAACGGATGGCCCACCAGCGTCGCCGCCAGGGTGAAGCCGGCCAACAGCAGGGCGCCCACCGCCGCCGGGAAGCCGCGTGCGAACAGGGTCAGGGCCGAGCCGCCGAGCTGGGTGGCGATGGTGGCGGCGGCGAACAGGGCTGGCGGCGACATGCCGAAGTGCGCCTGCTCGGCGATAGCGCCCTGGAAGTCGAACAATTTGTTCACGCCGCTGTAGAGATAGGCCAGGCACAGGCCGGCGCGGATCAGCCAGTATGCGGAGGCGTTCATGCAGGCATCCCGGCAGGAGCAGCGGTGGCGGATATTGCTTTGGTCATGGACATGGGCGCTCGTCTCGACAAGGGAAATCAGGTCAGCAGATGCAGCAAGCCGTGCAGCAGCAGGGTGATGAGCAGCAGCGTGGCGATCGCCGCCAGGTAGAGGCCGCAGAACCAGCTCAGACGACGCGCGCGCGGACTCATGTTTCCCAGCCCGATTCGGGCGTCTTGCCGCGAAACACGCGGTAGGCGAAGGCCGAGTAGGCCAGCACCATCGGCGTGACGATGACGGCGCCGACCAGCAGAAAGACATGGCTGAGGGTGGCCGACGCCGCCGCCCACAGGCTGATGCGGAACGGCACGACGTTGGGGAAAATGGTGACGCCAAAGCCGGCGAAGGCCAGCGCGAACAGGGCCAGGCCGAGGAAAAACGGGCGCCCGTCGGCACGGCCGCCGACCGCCAGCAGCAGAGCGGTGGCGGCGCCAAGGAACAGCGCCGCAATCACGCCGAGGAGAATCGGGTGCTGCGCCCAGGCCGCGTCCACTCCCGGCTGCACCATCGCCGCGGCGCCGCAGCCCGCCGCCACCAGTACCACAAAGGTCGGTGCGACCAGATGCAGGATGCGCTCGGCGAAGCCGCGCAGCGGCGGTGTCGCCTTCAGGTGCAGCCAGCCCGCGCCGAGCACCACATAGCCGGCCAGCACGGCAACGGCGACGAACAGGGGAAAGGGCTGGAACACGTCGAAGACGCTGCCGGCGAAGCGCTCGCCGTCCACCGTCACGCCCTGGATCAGGCCGCCGACGATCAGCCCCTGCATCAGCGCTGCGACGATCGAGCCGAGGGCGAAGCAGCGGTCCCACAGCCGGCGGCCCTGCTCGGTCTGGTAGCGGAATTCGAAGGAGACGCCGCGCAGTCCCAGCGCCAGCAGCATGATGATCAGGGGCAGGTAGAACGCCGGCAGCAAGATGCCATAGGCGATGGGGAACGCGGCGAGCATGGCGACGCCGGCCATGATCAGCCAGGTCTCGTTGCCGTCCCAGGTGGGCATGATCGAATCGACCATACGGTCGCGCAGGCGCTCATCCGGCTGGAGCAGGAGCAGCGCGCCGACGCCGAGGTCGAAGCCGTCCAGCAGCACGTAGAGCAGCAGGGCGAAGGCAGCGAACAGGGCGGACAACAGCGGCAGGTCCATGGCGGCCTACTCCGTCACGGGGCGGTTGCGGCCGGGATCATCCAGTACCGCGGGCTTGAGGGCGTGCTTGAGGGAGCCGGTGGACTCCGCATGGTCCGTAGCCACGCGCGGCCCCTTGCGGATGGCGCGGCCGGTGAAGATCAGGAAGCCGGCCATGAACAGGGCATAGATGCAGACGAAAGCGATCAGGGTGGAGAGCAGCACCTGGGCCGGCACCGGCGAAACCGCGTCGTTGGTGCGCAGGATGTTGTAGATCACCCAGGGCTGGCGCCCGGTCTCGGCCAGGTACCAGCCGCCGAGCGTCGCCACCACGCCCGAGGGCGTCATCACCACCAGCGTGCGCAGGAACCAACGACTGGTGAAGAGCCGTCCCTGCCAGCGCAGCCACAGCGAGGCGACGACGACGCCGAACATGAGGATGGCGATGCCGTACATGACGCGGAAGCCGTAGAACACCCAGCCCATGATCGG
>Ga0302314_10009343_pt1 | contig 17353 bp, 19 predicted proteins | sample III_Palsa_N2_3_FD_200533 | JGI IMG/M metagenome (GOLD analysis project Ga0302314, IMG submission 200533) | Peat permafrost microbial communities from Stordalen Mire near Abisko, Sweden - III_Palsa_N2_3 | ecosystem: Environmental > Terrestrial > Soil > Palsa > Peat permafrost | place: Sweden...
GCGCGCTGGTATCCCCTGCTTGCACTAATCTGATGGAAAGTGTCGCTAGCGGCTGATTTTGCAGATCTTCTCTAGCCAGCAGCGGGCGCGCGCATCTTCGGTACTGGCTTTCACCGTCCCGGTTGAGGCGACTCTGTGAAGCTATCGCAACGGGCCTCACCCAGCCCAATGGCAAGTGGAACTTTGAAGAGTTAGCTAGACGTGAACACGGAGCTCATCTTCGAAATTGATCTACAAAATTAGGATCGAACCGTGGTCGAGCCTGATCGCTTGAACGGTTTCAGCAGTTCGGCGCGACAGGTCATCGTCCTTCGCTGTCTCTTCGCGTCCACCCCTCGCACGCGATCTTATCACCTTTGATCGAACTGACCTTCATCGGCGTCGGGGCCGGTGGGCAAGTCACGAACTGGCCGACTTCGATAAACATAAGACCCCTTTTCGGGGTCGAATCGTGGGCCTACCTCGAGCTTAAACACCTTCTGCGGTAGGCCAGCAGTATCGCTTGAGGCTTCGGCGCTTCATCGTGGCGGCGGGATCGGCCGATACCCCGTTTCAGCCAGCTCCCCCCCGCTTATGCGTGCAAGGTTGTTTCGCTATCCCGGCCGGCTGAACTTGCGGCGCATCATGCGGTTGGCGACAAACACGATCAGCGCCCAGAGCGAGCCAAAACACCAACCCGCCAGCACGTCCGAAGGCCAATGGACGCCGAGATAAACTCGGCTGCAGCCGATGGCGATCGCCAGGAAGGCCGCAAACCCCATGAGATAGGCGCGAGCCGACGCCCGGGCCTGGGTTTCCGCCAGCATGGCGCCGATGGTAAGATAGATCGCCGCCGAGATCATCGCGTGCCCGCTTGGGAAACTGGCGTTCGACACTCGCGCCAGATGCGGCACGAGGTCGGGCCTCGGGCGATGCAGGTAAAGTTTCAGGGCGGTGTTCAGCAGGGAGGCGCCGGCGATCGACGCCGTCAGCCAGGCCGCCTCGGCCCGGCGATTGACATAGAGCATGAAACCGGTGGCCGCCCCTCCCAATAGCCAAAGCAGGGTGAAGCCGCCGAGGGCGCTGAGATCGATCGCCGATTGCTGAAGCCACGGCGGCCCGATTGGGACGTCGAGGTGACCGGGCTGGCGCAAAGCGAGCAGCAAGGTGGAGTCGAACTTTAGCGCCCGCCCGCGTGCGACATCGTGGACCAGGACAATGGCGAAGCCCAGCGCGCTGAGCGCAGCCAAAAGCAGGATGGGCCACAGCCAGCGGGCGGACCGCGCGGTAATCGGCGGCGGAGGACCGGGAACGTCCTGTGCGGGTGGGTCCAGAGCTGCAGCCACCTTCAGATCCTCGTGCAGCAAGCGGCTAGCAGGGTTTGTGGCCGCGCCGCCGCTTCCAGCAACGGTCCTTAACGGCCTCTGTTCCGTCATACGGATCGGCTTGGCGTCGACCGACTTATTGTATTGGGTAAGGAGGGCAGGGTGACAGCAACGAGGCCTCGCCGCAATCGACCGGGCAGGTTTGCGGCTGCGCTCCGGTATTGGCTTAAGTTGATCCATGCCAGTCCGTTCGTCGAACTCGCGGCCCGCACAGGCTACGCGGCGCGCGGGGTGGTCTATCTGAGCGTCGCCACGATCGCCCTTTTGACTGTGCTTGGGTGGGTCCCACATGCGCAGGGCGCGGTTGGATCGCTGGAAGCGTGGACGAGGTGGCCCTTGGGCGTCGCGTTGCTCTGGCTGATTGGCGTAGGGCTCTGCGCCTTCGCAGGCTGGCGCGCGCTTCAGTCGCTCTTCGATATCGAACGGCTCGGCCACGGTCCGGGCGCCATCGGCTCGAGGGCGGGCAAGGCGATCAGCGGCCTTCTCTATGGCAGTCTGGGGATATCCGTCTTCAGCCTGCTCGGCGTCGCGCGGAACCTGTATGAGGTCGATGACCAGGCCGCCACCGTCTCGGCGGTCCAGCACGCTTTGACCTGGCCCTTCGGCCACCACCTTGTCATCGCCGCGGGCCTCTTCCTGGCGGTCGCGGGCGTCGGCAACATGATCAGGGCCGTCATCGATCACTTCACCCGATCCCTGGACTGCCCGCCGGACTGGGCCCCCGTGATCGGATGGCTGGCGCGGGTTGGATACTTCGCCCGAGGCGCCGCCTTCGTACCCGCTGGCGTGCTTACCATGGCGGCGGGTCTGCACGGACGGGCAGGCGAGGCGATTGGCGTCGGCCGATCCTTGGAGCTGGTTCTGAAGCAGCCGTTTGGCCACCTTGCCCTGGCCCTGCAGGCGCTGGGGTTGGCCGCCTTTGGCGCCTTCGGCCTTTTGAAGGGCGCGCTGCGTAAGATCGGGCCGCGGTAATCCGCGTGCGTCAAACCCTGCCGAAGCCGGCTAGCCCACTTTCCCGTTTCTTGAACGGCGGCCGGTCGGCCCCCAAATGACGTCTGGAGGTATCGCATGACGTCGCCATTCGCCGGACTTGAGGTCGATAGGGCGCTTCGCCCCTCACCAAGGGCGTTTGAGTTCGATCTTGATCGGGCTCTCTCATCGGTAGTCGCCCTGGAAGCGCGGGTTAGCGAAGACGCCTTCACGGCGGAGACACTCGGCACCGAGCGGGTCGGCAACGCCATCATCATTGGCGCCCAGGGCCTGCTTGTGACCATCGGCTACCTCGTCACCGAGGCCGACGAGGTGCAGCTCACGACCGGAGATGGACGGCGCATGCAGGCCCATGTGCTCGGGATCGACCAGACCACCGGCTTCGGCCTGATCCATGCGCTGGAGCCGCTGGGTCTTCCAGCGCTGCCGCTCGGCGACTCTCGGCGCCTTCGCTCCGGGGACGTTGTGATCGCCGCCGGAGGCGGTGGACGGGCTCACGCCCTGGCAGGGCGGCTGCTCACCCGCGCGCCGTTCGCCGGCTACTGGGAATATCACCTCGATGAGGCCATGTTCGTGGAACCCGACCATCCCCATTGGAGCGGCGCGGCCCTCATCAACGCCGCAGGCGCATTGGTGGGGGTCGGCTCGCTTCGGATCGAGCAGCGGACTTCGGATGGCCATGTCCGGCCGCTCAACATGTTTGTCCCGTCGCAGCTGCTGGCGCCCATTGTCGATGACCTGGCTCACGGCAGGCCGACGGCACCGGCCCGGCCTTGGCTCGGCGTCTTCGCCCAGGAACTGGACCATCATGTCGTCGTGCTCGGGGTCTCTTCGGGCAGCCCGGCGGCCAGCGCTGACCTTAATCGCGGCGACATTATTCGCCAGGTCGCCGGCCAAAGCGTCACCGATCTGGCCAGCTTCTACACCCACCTGTGGAGACTCGGCCCTGCGGGCGTCCTGGCGCCGCTCACGGTCCAGCGGGGGCACAACATTGTCGACGTCGAGGTCGTGACCGTCGACCGCGCTTCGAAGTTAAAGCGCCGCAGACTGAACTAGGCCTAGCTTGTACCGCCGGATTCGATCCTGGCGTGCTAGATCGGCAGAAGATACGAGCGTCGACCGGGAGGCCTCCGGTTATTGATATCCTTTGCGATTTCACGAGCGCATGCTGGCCGCGATGATGAGCGCCCAGCAGTGTATCGCGAAGGCAGAGCTTGCCGCTGAATTCGCCAAATCCTGTCTTGACGAGGGTTTGCAGCTTCAATGGCTAGATGCGGCCAGCCAGTGGCGCGGTCTGGCGGTTTCGGCCAAGGCGCAGGAGCTCTTCCAGAAAACCATGGTCCTACGGAGCACGGGCGTGCGCAGGGCGCAGGAGCAGGCGGGCTTGCCGGCTGACTCACACCACGTCCGGACCCCACCAGATGTAGACTTCGAGCTCGCCATCTTCGATGATCCGGTAGCCCTCGGCGCCGATGTCTCGGGCCGAGTCCTTCCATAGGGTCATGGCAAGGTTCTTCGCGGCCTGAAGGTCCGACGCCTTGGTTTCAGGCACGGCGATCTGTTGGGGCTGGCTTTGCCCCGGCACGCGGCGAAGAAATTGAATTTCGAAAACCATGGCGTTCAGTAACGCGGCCGGTTTCCTGAAGGATGCAGCGCCGCGGCGTCTCGCTCGCCATTCGAAATCAGCACGCCGGCGTCGAACGCACATGCGTCCCGCGGCCACCATGCAGGCCAGGGACGGCAGGTCTGGGTCTAGGCGACAACCCGGGCCCCCGACCACCTCGCGGCGACGTCATCCGACGCGCCGGTGGCAAGGCGTCGGTCGATCGCCTTGACGATCATGGCGGCGGCCCAACGGTGCGCGGTGAAGACGTCTGCGAAAGCGGCGCCGGCGATCGGTAAACCGCTCACGAGGGTCCGGCAACTTAACAGCGCGGTCGCGGTGACGAGCGTTGGGACGGGAACTCCGGCGCGCGCGCCTTGGACGACGATGAAGACGCCGGCGAGGGTGCTGTAGATCTCCCCGACCCCGGGAATCCAGCTCAGGACGCCGTCGACGCCGAGGCTGAATGGCCCAACCTTAACGAGGCTATCCGATAGCCGTCCGACCCAGGCGACGCTATCGCGAATTTGACGAAGTTCAGCATCCGATCTGATCACCAGAGTCTCCGATTCATGAGGGCGGCGCCGAGATGGCGCAGGCGGGGCTATTGAGGCGTCGAGCTGTCCGCGGGGCGGTCCGGCGTCTTGGGGGCGCCTTGCCGGCGCTTCATGGCGACAGAGACGCTATCGGCGGCTCTGCGCACGCGATCGTAGAAGACCTCGTCGATCTCATTCATGCGCCTTGTGAAGGCCGACTCGGGTCCGATGCTGTCGTCGATCTTCCCGAGCAGCGCATTGAGTTCGTCCTGAAAGCGACGGCCCATCCCGCCAAACTCTCCGGGGCCGCGGCTGCTTTCGCCGAGACTGGCGCGGACTGAATGCGCAATGAAACCTGACCGCGTCATACCTCGGGCCTCGGCGGCGGCGTCCAGGCGCTGCACAAGCCGTTCGCCAAGCGAGACGTTTACCCGGATCGGGGGATCGTCCACGGCCACGTCGATCGGTATCTTCATGACATCCGGGCCCGTGACAACGTCCTCGATTGGAGTGGCTGTCGGCCACGCCTCGCCGGCGCCTCCGGCTGACTCCAGGCGGGTCAGCAGGGTCTCCCGCGCCTTGACCAAAAGCTCACCCAGGTTGCCGGCGTCCGCCACGCAGTCAGGCAGGTCAGGGAAGGTGGCATGATAGCCTCCGCCCTCTGCGGCGGAAACCAGGGCCACGAATAGAACCGTACTCATCATCGCATCCCAAAAGTCGGTGTGACACGGGATATTGTGTAGTTTTGCGCAATTGCAAGCGTGGCAGTAAGCGTCCGATGTCGCGCAACCGTCCCTCATCGGTTGATGAGTTAGGTGCAAGTGCCGGCGGTGCGGCGCCCACTGGCGGTGACGAACTTGGCGGTGACGCCGGCTCGACTGCCGCGGGCGTAGCCGCCTTGCTAGGCGGCTTGAGGCTCCTCGATCGAATCTGTTATCTGCGGAACGCTGTCAGCGGCGGCGGGTTAGTCCGCCACGAGGGCATGCGCTATGGGGCTGACGACAGTCGAGATGTGGTCCGTTGCGACGGCCGGCCAGTGATGGTCAGCTCCGCGCCTACCGCGACGGCCGAGGGGTCCGAGCGTCTTGTTCCGGGGCTCGGGGCGACGGCGGAAGACTCCGCCGGGGCCGCGCGGCAGGCGCCGGCGGCGGCGGCGGCTGTCTATCTCGCATCGCAACGGCGGCCCGGCGGCCGGACACGGATCCACCTGGCCTCGAGCGACCGGCGCGCCGAAGAGATTGGCCGCGCCCTGGCCAGCCTTGCGCCCGAGGTTGAGGTCCTTGTTCTGCCGCCCTGGGACTGCCTGCCCTATGACCGGGCCTCTCCCGGCCGGGAAATCATGGGCCGGCGCATGTCCGTTCTGCGACGCCTTGCCGATAAGCAGTCCGGGCGGGTGCTGCTCGTCTCCCCCGAAAGTCTGCTGCAACGCCTGCCGCCCGCAGACGCGGTCGCAACGTTGTTCACTGTGACCTCAGGCCAGCTGCTGGACCGGGAGGCGCTCTTCGCCTTTGCCAGCGCCGCCGGCTATGTGACCGGCGAACGGGCCGAGGAGCCGGGCGAGATCACCTTGCTGGGCGAGGTGGTCGACATCTATCCGGCGGACGCCGCCGCGCAGGTGCGCATCGTCGTGGATGAAGACGGCCGGGTCAGCGATCTGCGCACCTACGACCCGCTCACCCAACGGACCGACGGCGCGATTGCGTCCGTGACATTGGGCGCGGCCTCCGAGCTGGTGTTGACGGATAACGGTGAGACCGCGCGTGAGCCGGGCGTCGAGCATCGGATGCGCGCTCTGTATGGAGCCATGCCCAGTCTGTTCGACCTCGCGCTCAAGGCCATGACCACCCAAGACCCGCACTTCCCGGGGCGGTTGGCCGAAGGACTGGCGCAGATCGCGGACGCCTATGACGCGCATCGGATGCTGCGAGCAGCCGGCGGCTTGGGGCCTGAGGAAGCAGGGGGACTTTATCTTAGCGCCGACGAGGTTGTAGCGGGCCTGGCGCGGTGGCGCGCAAAACCCATGGCCTTGGGGGATGTCGTGCCCACCCCAAACCTCGCCAGCGCCCGCAATCCGGGCCGCGCCTTCTGCGACCTGGTCGACACAGAACGCTCAGCGGGTCGGCGCGTCGTCCTGGCGGGTCTGGCCCACGAGCGCCGCGCGCTTGATCGCGCGTTGGGACGTGGCCTGCAGACGGCTGCCGCGCCAATTGGAAGTTGGTCCGAGGTTGAGGCCGTCCAGCCAGGATCGATCGTCACTCTCGATTTGGACGTTGATGCGGGCTTTATCGACGCCGCCAAGGGGCTCACGGTGATCGCGGCCTCCGACGTTCTGGGCGGCCGGCTGGCGAGCCGCAGCGGGGTCGGCGGACGGGCTATGCTGGCGAATGAACCTGATCTCCGCCTCGGCGATGTGGTCTTGCATGAGGACCATGGGGTTGGCGTGCTGCGCGAGCTGCAGACGGTGGAGATCGACGGCGCAACGCAAGACACCTTGCGGCTCGAGTATCACGGGGGCGCGTCGGTGCTCGCGCCCGTCTCTGAGATCGGCCGGATCTGGCGTTACGGGGCCGAGGAGGCGGCCGTCAGCCTCGATCGGCTGCACGGCGACGCCTGGCCCAAACGCCGCGCCGAGGTCAGCCGTCACCTGGATGAGGCGGCGGCACGTCTGGTCGAAGGAGCCAAAGCCCGCGCTTCTGCGGTTTGCGAACCCATATCTCCGCCGGTCGCCTACGCCCGGTTCGCGGCGCGGTTCGGCTATCCGGAAACGCCCGATCAAGCCGCGGCCATCGCGGCGGTCCTCGCCGACCTTGCGTCCGGGCATCCGATGGACCGGCTGGTGTGCGGCGACGTTGGCTTTGGTAAGACCGAGGTGGCGCTGCGGGCCGCCGCGGTGGTCGCCCTCAGCGGTCGGCAGGTCGCGCTCTGCGCCCCGACCACGGTGTTGGCGAAGCAGCACTTCCAGACTTTTCAACGCCGATTTGCGGGAACGGGAATCCGGGTAGAGCAGCTGTCCCGGCTGGTGGGGGCGCGGGACGTCAAGGTCGTCCGCGAAGCGATCGCCCACGGGGAGGCGGGCGTGGTGATTGGCACCCACGCCCTGGCCGGCGACCAGATCGCCTTCGCCGATCTTGGGCTGATGATCATCGACGAAGAACAGAAGTTCGGGGCGGTGGTGAAGCAGCGTTTGCGCGGTCTCGCCGACGGCGGCCATCTGCTGTCGATGACCGCCACCCCGATCCCTCGCACCCTGCAGTCGGCGATGATCGGCGTCCAGGACGTTAGTGTGATCGCCAGCTCTCCGGCTCGCCGCCGACCCATCCGCACCTTCCTAGCACCCTTCGACGCCGGCAGCGTCCGCACCGCCCTGCTACGAGAAAAGCACCGTGGCGGCCAAAGCTTCGTCGTCGCGCCCCGGATCGAAGATATCGCGCCCCTCGCGGCCCAGCTGCAGAAGCTTGCGCCGGAGCTTTCTGTACGGATCGCCCACGGGGGTCTGCAGGCCGACGAGATCGACAGCGTGATGGTGGGGTTTGCGGAGGGGCAGGGCGATGTCCTCCTGGCCACCAACATCATCGAGAGCGGTCTCGACGTGCCCCGCGCCAACACCATGATCATCTGGCGCCCGGACAGGTTCGGGCTTTCCCAATTGCATCAGCTCCGCGGCCGGGTTGGGCGCGGCAGGGCGCAAGGCATCGCCTATTTACTGCATGACTCGGCTGAAGCGCTGTCGCAAGCGACCCGGTCGAGGCTGTCCACCCTGGAAACTTTCGATCGGCTGGGATCAGGCCTTGAGATCAGCGCCCGGGACCTTGATCTGCGTGGCGCGGGGGACCTGACCGGCGATGACCAGGCCGGCCATATGCAGATGATCGGGGCGGCCCTCTATCACCGGCTGCTGGACCGGGCCATCCGGCTGGCCAAGTGCGAAGAGGTCGAGGACGCCGAGCCGCCGGTCATTCAGCTTGACGAGCACGGCGTTATCCCCGCCGACCATGTCCCGGACGCCGTAACCCGCATCAACCTCTACGGCCGTCTGGCCCGCCTCGCATCGGTTGAGGAAGTCGAAGCCTTCGAGGACGAACTCCAAGATCGCTTCGGCGCCATCCCGCTGCCGCTGCACAGGCTACTCGCGCAGGCGCGGCTGTCGACGCTGGCGCGGTCGGCCGGGATTCAAGAGGTCAAGGCAGGACCCAAGGGTGTCGCCTTGACCCTCGGGGCGGGCCGCGAAGGGGTGCTGAAGAAGGTCTCCAGGCTCGCGGCCGGCATCGAATTGAAGGGGGACCGGCTGATCGTGCCGGCCTCTTCGGAGGTCGGCGCAGACCTTGGGCTGGTGGAATCCTTGCTGACCGCCCTTTCCGCGTGATGGTCAGGCAGCGAGGCCGGGCGAGGTCACGAAGCGAGGTCTGTCGGAGCGCAGGCGCCACCTGGTCAGACGGGCGAGGAGCGCCGATCCACCCAGGACCGGCGCCCGTGCGGGAACGCGTCTGGGCCATCAAGGTTAAGATCTTCACGGCCGGTGAAAGCGGCGTCCAGTTTGAAAGGTGTCTGTATGATTTTCTCGCATCGGACTCAGGCAGGCTCCGGCGCAGGACTTGACGGCAACGCAATGTTCCGGACCCAAAAGGGCGAGCGCATTTACGCCATTGGCGACATCCACGGCCGCGAGGACCTTTTCGAGCAACTACTCACGCTCATCAGAACGGACAACGCTGATAGGGCGCCCTCGACGGCAAAGATTATTTTGCTGGGTGATATCATCGATCGCGGCCCGGCGTCGGCCTCATTGATGGTCCGTTTGCATCGATATACCAAGGCGAGCGATCGTTTCATCGTGCTGAAAGGTAATCATGAACAGCTTATGGTGGCGGCGCTTGATGGCGATATCGATGCGCTTCAGGCATGGCTGAAGCTCGGCGGCGACGCCACGCTAAAAAGCTGGGGCATGCCGGATTCGATGCTTGAATCTGACGAGGCTTCACTGACCTTCGAAATGGCCAGACCGCTTATCCCCGAAAGACTGTTGGCCTGGATCGGTTGTTTGCCGCTGTCACATCGCTCCGGCGACGTTTTGTTTGTACACGCGGGCATTCGGCCCGGCGTTGAGCTCTCGCATCAAAAGTCGAAAGACATGCTTTGGATTCGAGATTCGTTTTTATCCTATAGAGGTTTGCACCCAGTGCTGATCGTGCATGGTCACAGCATTAGCGAAAGCGGGCCAGAGATTCTCCCCAATCGCATTGGCATCGATACTGGCGCCTACCGAACAGGCCGTCTCACGGCGTTGGGTCTGGAAAATGACGAGCAATGGATTCTGACGACCTGAGCTTGCAAAGCTAAGTCCCTCATGAGTACCGAGGGACGTCTAGCCGGATAAGGCAACGCCACGCTGATCTGCACGTTATCGGCATTGAATAGAGTTGCCAGGACGACACGACGTGGGCGCACCCGACAGCATCGATCAAGATATCGCTGCAATCCTTGGACTGTCCGATCGACGGTTCAGTGCATCTCACGCTGTTACGCGAAGCAGATTGTTGGCTTGGGCCAGCTTCAGCGCAGTCCTTTGTGTTGGCGTCGTCCTGCCCGGCGCACTGCTAAAATCGACAGTCAACGATAGCGCATTGCTTGACGCAGCGCAGACCAGATCCAACGGGCCGTTTATGGCCGATGTCCAACTGGCCGAGCGTCCGCCCTCATTGAAGCCGCCGCTGGAAAGCGGCTCTACGAGACGCAAAGCCAGAGTTACCCTGGCCGGTGAACTGAGAATGCCGTTATGGCGGCGGCGGCATGGCGCGCGAGCGGCCCCTTCAAATATGCAAATCGCAAGTAACGCTAGGACATATGAGCGGTTTAGCGATCAGCCTCGATCGATCAACAAAATCCAGCGGGTTCCGACCGGTCGCGCGGATCGAACGGCCCGCCTAGAGGCAATAGACGCAATCCGCCTACTTCGACAGCAATAGGAGCATGCATGAAACGTTGGGGAATCAGCGCGCTTGGCGCGCTGGCCTGTGGGTTAGGCACGGCTGCGTATGCCGACACGCCGCCGACGCCGTCGGCGAGCGGCTCGCTCCCTAACCCAAGCGGACCCAGCAGCAATAACCTGCTTCTATCGCTGGGGGCCTCCGATTGGAGCGGCGAGTACGGTGCAACCACTGAAACAGACATCTCTGCCCTACTCTTGGGCGCACGCTATAAAATCGGCGACCTTAGGTTGACCGCATCCGTACCATGGATGAGAATTGCGAGCGATGGAGTTGTCTTTGCGGGCGTCGACGGCACTCCGCTGATCATTTCCCCCGAGACGCTCACCCGGCGCCGTACGCGCGAGGGCTTCGGTGACCTGACGCTGGGCGGCGCTTATCTGGCGCCAGCAACGCCGTTGTTTGGAGCCGACGTCGAGATCATTAGTCGGATTAAGCTTCCAACGGCGTCAGTCGATAGTGGCCTTTCGACAGGCCGCGCGGACTATTCTGTGGGAAGCGAGATCTCAAAGCCGTTTGGCCCCTGGACACCTTTCGTCTCGGCGACCTATCGCAGCTTCGGTGATCCGTCCGGTTGGCGGCTCAAAGACGGTTTCGCCACCTCTGCCGGCCTCACTTATCAGTTCTCGAATAAGCTAGTCTATCAGCTCTCGTACGACTATGCTCAAAGGACCAGCGCGTTTATTCCAGATTCTCAAGCAATCGCGGCGAGCGTTTCCGCGCCAGTACCAAGTAGCCAGATCAGGGTTACTGCATTCGTATCCAAGGGCCTATCTAACGGCGCCGCCGATTTTGCGGGCGGCCTGGCCCTTTCGGTAAGTCTTTGAGGCCTTACGCGGTCCAGTCGTTGGTTGCTTGCGCCTTGCGCGCACTCGACGGCGCCCAAATAAAATGCTGCGGATGGCATCCTGATGGATATCCAGACGTCGGTGATGGACGGTGTGGAAGCAACCCGTCGTATTCGCAATTTGGCGCCGCCGAGATGTGGCGCGCCGATCCTTGCGACGACGGCCAATGTATTGCCGGAACAGGTGCTGCAATATCAGAACTCGGGTATGGACGGTGTCGTCGCGAAGCCGATCTCGCTAGGTACGCTGCTCGCAAATAGCGCGGCTGGCAGGGGGTTGCTGAGAGGGGGCTGATCGAGGCGATTCCAGCCGATGCCTGGCTAGCGCCTTCGTACCACCCGAGCGCCTCCGCGTGACTGAGAGGTTTCTTATCCCCACGCCAAAACCCAGCCGCCGGTAGGCTTGCGCTATTACGGCAACGCGTGCGAAGGCTCTCTCCCCGTAGGGGACAAAGGCCGTCATGATACCGGCGCTCAACCCGAACAAATTCGACACTTCCCTCGGCGCGGCGATCCGCGCCCGCCGTCGCGAACTTGGCATGTCGCAAACAGCGCTTGCCGAAGCGGTCGGCCTTACGTTTCAGCAAATACAGAAATACGAGCGCGGCGCAAATCGCGTCAGCTTCTCCCGATGTGTTGAAATCGCTCATGTGCTAAACTATCGGATCAGCGATCTGGTCTCCGGCATAGATGGATTGGGCGCGAAGGGTCTGTCGGACCCGGCTCCGAGTGACGCTGGAATACGGCTCAAGGATGGACCTGAACTGCTTCGCGCTTATGTTGCTATTCCCGCTCCGGTGCGACGCGCGATCATCAATCTGCTCACGGCGTTGGCGGACACAAAGCGGCGTAGGAGGCGGCCGCGTTAGGGCCATGCACGGCTAAGCCCCCCATATGGCTAAGGTGCCGGACACCCGGCCTTTTCACCTTAAGTGCTACAGCTAGCCGATGATCTCCGCAGAAGCTCCTCGGCACGCTGCCGCGGATCAAGCTCGCCTAACTATGCGGTTCGCGAGACTCACGCGCTTGAGACGTAGATCTTGCCTCCAGCCACATGGCAGGACCCCTTGAACATGGTCTCGTCGCGAGTGACCAGATTTCCTGGGTCGCGAGGACCTTCGCGTCCTTGGAGGCCATGATCCCATCCGGGTGCTGCCAGTATACGCTAACCTTTCTCCACTTGAGACCGCAACGGCCACCTCGCTGCCGGCATGGCCTTCATCACCAAGCCTTTCCCGATTACAGCCCTAGTGGCCAGAGTTCAGGCAATCATTGAAGGCTGACCCAAGGGAGACCGCGATGCGACGAGGAGAAGTTCAACGAGCGGCCCCAGGGCGCGCGTTAGGTGGCCGTATGCGAACGTTCGACGGAAGTTGCTGGAATGACTCCAACACGACGCCCTTGCTGGCAAAGCTCCTTGGCCGCACATAGGCATGCGCTTCGACGGCGGCCATGGCCTCGGCGTCGCTTTCACACTCGAGTTCAACCGCATGAGCGAAGTGACCGTCGCGCCCGACGAAGTAAAGTTTTCAAGCATGGCGTGGCTTGGTGGTGGCGCATAATCTGGGGGATAGAAGGAGGGCCTCCATGAACGATGACGTCATCGAACTTCAGGAAATGGCCCAGCGCGTCGCTATAGAGGCCGGCGCGGTCGCGCCATGCAGCTTCCATGAGAATGTGCTGATCGACCAAGGCGACCCAGACGCCGTCAAACACGCCTACGCCCTTGCAACCGCGATGCTGAATGCCGGCGAGATGGCTTGCGACCGATCCGATCTCATGGATGCGGTGAGCGACATCGTCACCAGGTCGGCGTATGGGTGTCCCCGATGTGAGGCTACTTTTGTCGCCTAAAGGCCCGACAGACAAAAGCGCCTGGCGACGATGACGTCGCGCTGACCGACGCGCCGCCGAGCCGCTAACGAAGCGCGGGCGTTACAAGAAGCACGTGAAAGCGTAATCTGCCCTAAGTCCGAGGGCGATGACATGCGAACCTTCATCTTGTTGCTGGCGCTCGCGGTCGGCTTGGCTGGTTGCGCCAGCGACCAAATGGACAAGAGGCTTGGCTTCCTGGCCGGGCAGAACATTCAATTCGCCGTTGCGCGTCTTGGCGACCCAGATAGCAAGCGGACAGAGCTCGGCGACACGATTTACGTCTGGAAATCAAACCAGAACGTGAGCCTTCCTACGGGCGCCTATGGCGCCTATGGCAGCGTTGGCGGTGCGCCTCCTTACGGGACAGCAGGCGGGCCCCACTACGTTCCGAATAACCGCAGTTGCATAATCCAGCTCGCAACCGGGGCTGATGGCGTCATCAAGTCTTGGCAATGGAGCGGCAACATGGGCGGTTGCGCGCGATATGCTCATCGGCTTTCGCTGCGCTAATCCCCCGCTCGACCCCCGCGTGACGGGCCCCCCAAGCTGCGACGAAACCTGTCGTGGTTCGCGTTTGCTGGGTCGCGCCCCACCAAGCCACGGCCGAGCGCCGAGGTTTCGCGTACCTGGCTCCAGCTATTGCAATGGCGTGCTTGATGCGGGCGGGGCCGCTTTACATCCCTCAGCCATGCGCAGCGCTTGATCTGCGGTTAAGGCCACCCGAAATGGAAAACCGGCAGACACCGGAAATTCGACGACAACGAGATTCGGCGAAATCTTGGCGACGCGGGGTTCGCCAAGGACGTCGTAAGCGAAGACGACCTCCCGCGTATTCGTGGTAGAGGCGTTTCGCTTGGGCTCCGTAATCTTCGCCAAGGTGTGGATGGCATTGGCCAGCTTCGGGAGCAGGTGGTAGGCGAAGCTAAGCGAGAACGTCCGCTTATCTTCCGCAATAAAATTCATGATCCCGAACTCGCCGCCTTTAACGCTTCCGGCTGAATGAATATCGGCGACTTCGATGGCGCCTGCCAACAGTTCCGGGCTGGTGGCTTCAGTCATGCGGCTTTCCCCGTCGCCACCCTGGTCGAACCAGGCAGCGCAGCTTCAGAACCGGACTTCCGGCAGATCGTTCCAAAACCTGCGGCGCATCCCCCGAAATAGCGTCGACCACCTTTCGTGCGCGGCCATCACGCCACCCTTAGCCGGCTCGCTACCGGACACCGTATAGGCCGCGGCACGGAACCAATCCGCAAGGCCGGCATGCTCGCGCGCAGCATCGCCGTCGCAATCCGGGTCGGCGCCGGCATCTTCGCGGCGGTCTACTCGCCCGGAGCTTTCGCCTGGTCGTGACGACTGGGATCGAGACTAAGATGGGCTCGGTTCCGGCGGCGGTTGAACCTTCGGAAGGGACCAAGCCCGAGCGGTAGCCTCGGTTACGAAGATGCACGGGTTCGGCCTGATCGCGATCGCAAGATCTCTGGTGTTGGTCTGGATAAAAGCAGCGGACCCCCCCGGGGCGGTCAATGTATATTCGCCGGTTGGAAGCTGGTAGCGGGCGCCGCTACTTCCGGTCACGAACCGGGTGAAGCCGGCTCGCTCCATTGAGGCATTAAGCCGAGCGTAATCCTCATCAGTTGCCCGGAATAACTCCACCCGGACAGTGTATTCGGCCATTCCAATCTCCACATCAGCTCAGCCCTAATGAGCGCCAGCTATGTTCAACATCAACGTCCGCGCCGACATCAAGGGCTAGGCCGGACTCTGAAGGACCTTGAGCATAACCAGATCCCGTGCGCGACAGCCCAAGCGCTGACCGGAACGGCCAGAGCGGTTCAGGCCGCCGAGCACGACGCTTTCCCGAACGTGGCCGACCGCCTTGAACTGTGTCAAAGTCTTGCCCATCCGCGACAAAGCCGGCGAGCTTAAGCTCCTTCGCGCTCATGAAGTGCAACGCCACTTTAGAAAAGCTCCCACGGAAAATGAGGGAGGGCGCCATTTCTAGCTGGCACCGCCGGTGACGTTACTAAATGTCGGCTACAAACGCTTCGCGTTGGCCAGATACCCAGCGCAGAAATCGAGCTTTGAAAAGGATGGTGACCAATAACGCTGGCGGCCCCACGAGGATGCAGCGCCGCTCGGCCTGCCTGCGCCATTGACTAGCTGTCCAGGCTGAAGGTGATGACGTCGCTGGTCCCGGTTGCGGCGCTGCTGCGCGAGAGACTGCCCCGTATCTGTTTGACGAGGGCCTCGACGAGCTTCAGGCCAGATCCGCCGCGCTTAGCGGGATCGATGCCGCGACCGTTATCGAACACGACGAGTCGCGCTTCGCCCTTACCGGGTCCGACCCATAGTTCGACGAAAACGCCGCCGCCGCTCGGGCCGTAGGCGTACTTGACACTGTTGGTGACGAGTTCGTTTACGATCAACCCGATCGGCACCGCCTTCTCGATCGGCGCCTCGATCTCATCCGACTTCACTTCGATGGTGATCCGTTCCAACGGCTGCTGGATGTTGGTACCAAGGCGGAGATAGGTCGGAAGGTGGACAGCCCTGCCACCCTGGGTCGGCGACAACTGGTTGTGGGCCAGCGACATGGCCATGATGCCATCGGCGATCTTTTGCAGATTGGATTGGACCCCCTCGTCCTTCACGCGGCCCTCCTGAATGGCGATCAGGGCCAGGATGGTTTGGAAGTTGTTCTTTACCCGATCCTGCATCTCCTCGAGCAGCAGAAGACTTTTGCGGCTCCCGTCGGCCGCCAAGTTTACGGCGTCGGTATGAGCCTCGGCCACCTGTTCGCGGCGAATGCCTGAGGCCAGAATCCAGCCGGCCGTCATCAAGAAGTCCTGGGTATCGACACTGAAGTCGCGAGCCTCGCAGCTGTCGGCTTCGAGCACACCCCACGCCGCCCCATCGATCTGAAGCGGGGCGTTTAGAAGTGCGACAATGCCGTGCTCAACCAGGATTGGCGAGGCATGGAAGGCCGGCGAGGTCGCGAAGTCGGCGATTGTCACCGGCTGTCCGGTCTGAAAGGCCCGGCCCGGCGCCGAAGACAAGGCGACAGGAAAGGTGGCCGAACCGACGACGCCATCCCGCCATCCCGTCCCGGCCTCCAAAATCAGATCGCCGGCGCTGGGTCGATACCGAAGAATCTTGACGTGATCGACCTCCACGGCGTTGGCGACTAACTCGCATCCCGCGTCCAGCAAACCCTCGGATGGGATCTTTGCGCTTGCCAAGTAGGCGAGCCTGGACAGCACTTCGGCGTGGCGTCGAACCCGCTCAAGGGCGTGGGCGGTATCGCCTTGTTTGCTCATTGTTGAGCCTTCCACCGTCAGGTAACTCACGAACGTCCGAAAGGACCCGTCATTGTCATGACAGGAGCTTATGCCGCAGGGATACCGCCCTCGCGCCGATGGCCGTGACGAAAGGCCAGCTGGCTGTTGTGGTAAGACGAACTTGCTCCAAACTCATCGGAAGATGCACAGCTTCACTGGGGATGTCGGTTGACCGGGGCGGTGCGTGTTGCGCGCCTCCCAGTGACGGGAGACTCGGATATGCTTGAAGGCTGCCGGATCAACCCCAGCATCTGGTCCGGCGGTGCGCCGGCCATCCCATCGAGATTCAGTTGCCTACCGCCACAAAGGGACGTCCGCCAATCTAGCCCAGCCGTTCTTCGCCCGACTGCGTCGCGCAGAGACGGGTCCACATCACCGGATCGCTGCGAGGTGTCTAGCGCCGGGGTTTCTGCTAGGAGCGCGGATGGCCTATTCCAAATGCGTCGCCTGCGGTCGCGCCGTCGCGAAGGTGCGCGTGGTGGCGATTGATACCGATCCCTTCCGATTCATGCCGGAAGCGTTGCAAGGCCCGATGCGACTGGGCTTCTTCTGCCCGCACGAGGGATGCCGCGCGGAGCTGCGCGGACCTGGAGGCGATCCGACCGGCGGAAGCAAATTTCTGCGGGACCGTGAGCGTCTCTGAAGGCTGAGATATATCGCCGGGACATCAACTGCTGATCCGGCGGATCGACGGCAAGATCGGTTTTCAGCGCGGCGCCGGCGCGCGGGGCCTCGACAGGCGCTGTTTAACCGACCGACGGGCGCTTCGCCGTCCAGGTTTTCGTCCGCCCTAAGGCCAGTCTTCGGCATCTGACT
>Ga0302314_10009344_pt1 | contig 17353 bp, 13 predicted proteins | sample III_Palsa_N2_3_FD_200533 | JGI IMG/M metagenome (GOLD analysis project Ga0302314, IMG submission 200533) | Peat permafrost microbial communities from Stordalen Mire near Abisko, Sweden - III_Palsa_N2_3 | ecosystem: Environmental > Terrestrial > Soil > Palsa > Peat permafrost | place: Sweden...
AAGCAGGCCAAGGTGACGATCCTTGAAGGATCACCTTACATCCTCGCCATGTACCCCGGCGATCTGCAACTGAAGGCCCTCAAGCAACTGGAGGCCTTAGGCGTTGAGGTGCGCACCAACGCCCGCGTATCCGACGTGCAGCCCGGTTATGTCGTGGTCAACGACGAGCGCATCGATGCCGTTGTGACGCTGTGGGCCGCCGGAGTCCAGCCCTCGCCGCTGGGCAGGCTGCTGGGCGTCCCGCTCGACCAGAAGGGTTGTGTGATCGTCGACCAGTACCTGAATCCCAAGGGCCACCCTGCGATCTTCGTTTGCGGCGACCTCGCGCACGTCGAAGAGAATGGCAAATTGCTGCCCGGTGTTGCGCAACCGGCCATTCAGATGGGTGCCTACGCGGCGCGGCGGATAGGCTACCTGGTGGGCCACGAGGCGGGATCGGAAGGCTGCGATACCAAGCCCTTTCACTACTTCGACAAGGGAGATATGGCGACCATCGGACGCAAGGCCGCTATCGCCCGAATCGAGTGGCCGTTCAAGGCGCACTGGAGCGGCTTCATGGCGTGGCTCGCCTGGCTGATGGTGCACATCTTCTTCCTCATTGGATTCCGCAACCGCCTCGGTGTCTTTCGCCAGTGGGCGTGGACCTACCTGACGCTGCGCGACGGCGCGCGCCTGATCACTGGATCGCAGGATCTGCCGGGCTGGACCGAGAAAGAGTAGTCAGCGTTCGGTTGCGACCGCGTCTGGCGGCGGTGCGGCGGCCTGCTTACCCGGATCCAGCGCTTTGGCCTTCGCGTGTTCGGAGTGCAGGGTCACGACGGGGCAACGAGCCTCGGCAAGCACCTTGTAAAGGTTTCCCTCCGGAGCAAATCGTCCGAGAACAGGGCTGCGCAGCGCTCCCAGCGCGATCAGGTCCATATGAGTCGCCGCGGTCAGAATCTCGCGGCTCGGCCGGCCAGTCCGCACGCGCGCATCCACCAGGGTCTTGCGGAACGCGTCCTCCGGCACCAGCGTATGCAACTCAGCCTCCAGCGCCGCGCAACGCCGCTCCTGCGCCAGGTCGTCTCCGCGGCTGTCTTCGACCACGTGCAGCAACGTCAGGTGTCCGTGCAACCGCTCGGCCCATCTCAGCGTCAGGTTCGCGTTCTCGGCGTCCGTCGGGCCACCCTTCAGGCTGGTGGCAAACAGGATCGACTTGATCGGCCGCCCTTGGGCCGCGACACCGCGCGCGTGCGGGCCCACCGTGATGACTGGGATTGGCGATGACCGCAGAACGGCTTCGGCCACCGATCCGTGCAGCCACTTGTCGACTCCGCGGTTGCTACGCGTTCCCATCACCAGAATGTCCGCCTGGACCTGGATTGCCGTCGCCAGAATCGCATCCGCCGGCGCGCCGTCGATGGCGACGACCTCGGCGGTGGTCTTCGCGATGCATGTCCTGGTGCAAAAATCCTTGAGATGCTTTTTCGCCTCTGCGATCGCCTCGTCCGGCCGGTAGTACGGCAGACCGGCCAGGTCGATCGAAAAGGCGTTCAGCGACGGGATCACGTGCAGCACGGTCACGTGAGCGCCGCTCTCCTCGGCCAGCGAGCAGGTAAATGGAAACAGCCACTCAATGTCGGTGAGGTTGGTTGCAAGCAGGATCGAGCGCAGAGGCACATGAGTATTCATGGTTTCTTCCTCTCGCATGGAATTGTACGCTGCCGCCGCGCATCAAATCGGTGTCTTAGGTCACCGAAAACTGAGCGCTTGCTTCCCCCGCAGCGCACTCATCTGTCTAGAATGGGTCGCATGGAACCGCAAGAAATGCAGGAGTTTTCCAAGCAGATGAAAGAGGGTGGCGGAGAGTCGCTCACCAGCATCTCGCTTGCCATCTCGATCCTCGCCGTGCTCGTAGCCATGGTCACTGTCATGGGACATCGCACCCATACCGAAGCCGTGCTGATGCAGGGCAAAGCCACCGACCAGTGGAACGAGTATCAGGCGAAAAAGATCCGCCAGGAGAGCCTAGCGGTCGTCGTCGACCAGATGGCCTTGCAGCCCACCGCAGACGCCAAGGCCTCCGCGGCCAAGCTGGCCGAATACAAGGCGCACATCGCGAAGTGGACCGAAGAGCTGAAGGACGAGCAGGACGTTGCCCACGAGGACGAGGCCGAGGTGAGGCACGCCGAGCACCAGGCCGTACGCTTCGACCTGGGCGAAGCGCTGCTGCAGATCTCCGTCGTACTCTCGTCGATCACGCTGTTTACCCGCCGGCGGAGCTTCTTTTTCGGAGGACTGCTGCTGGGCGCGGCGGGCATAGCGATCGCCGCGTCCGCCTGGCTCGTCCCGCACTAGCGCGTGGCCCTGCGTCGTCAGAATGCGTCGAATTCAGGGTTGTATCGACTGATTGGAAGGCGGGGATGTCATCGAATCGAAGCGCTCGAGAAGTGGTTTCTTGCCTGTGTAAAGGCCATCAATGAAGAGGATTGGAAGGTTGCCAGGCAATACGTGGGCGGAAGAGGATTGGAAGGTTGCCAGGCAATACGTGGGCGACGATCTCTCATTCGTTGGTGTGTTGGGCTCTCGCCAGGGCGCCGACGCGTATTTCAACGACATGAAGCGTGTGCGCCTCAAATATGACGTGAAGAAAGTGTTTTCCGATGAACAGGATGTCTGCCTGTTCTATGACCTGGCCATATCCGGGACGACAATCTTCGTATCGGCCTGGTATCGGGTTGAGGACGGAAAGATATGCTCGCTCAAAGTGCTTTTCGATCCGCGCCCGATTCTAGAGCAGAAACCTGCATAGCGATCTGAAGTGCCTGGCAGCGCGGTCGCACGCAAAATAGCGTCATGACGCACTGCTCTAGTGAAGCTGGTCGGGGATCACCGCGTACTGGATCAGCAACTCAAACGGGACGATCTTCAGCGTCGCCTCGTGCGTTGCCTCCAGCACCACTGCGCATGCCGCCCCGCCTTTTGCACTTGCAGCCATCGCGCCGCGCACACGCACCAGCGATCGCCCGGCTTCAATCCCGGGAAGCCGTGCTGCGTCATCGGCGTCGAAAGGTCGTTGCCTAGAGCCTTCGACGCGTCTAGAAACTCCTGGTCGACGACGCAGCAGATGGTGTGCACGCCAAAGTCGTCCGGCCCGGTGTCGCAGCATCCGGTGCGGTAGAAGCCCGTCATCGGCGCACAGCCGCAAGTAGCCAAGGGCAGGCCGAGGACATTGCTGCCGCGGGGAATCAGTTCAGTAGCCACGCCTTAAAGCTATTGGATTGCTGGGGTTCACACCGGCTCGCGCCGCGATAATTCACGCAATCGTTTTGACGTTGTTGAAATATTTTTCAACATGGTCATCGAACAGGCCACATCTCCACCTGACCCTCCAGGACTCGCCCGCGGCCACGCCACCCTATACTCACGCGGCCGGCGGACCTGGCACCGCCCCGGAGACTCTCCGGCGCTGCTCCCCCCCGCTACCTGCTCGCCAGCCCACGTCCGCCGCGTCTCTGCGACTTTTTCCCTGCGCGTGCGTCTCTGTCATGCAGATGCGGCCGCGAACGCCGCACACTTCGGCGCAGACGCAGGCGAGGTCACGCGGGCCCGCTTCTTCTCGGAAATGTCAACGTCCGGTTCTACCAAACCTGGCCCGAATTCGGATATATTCATAGCCTCTCATCCATCGGCGTAGAAACTCTGCGATGGACCGGATGGGTTCCATGAGCGCAAGTCGACGCACCTTTCTCCAGCGGTCCTTGTTGGCCGGCAGCCTGATCGGCCTCCTCGAATCGGGTGCTTTCCGTCCCGCTTTCGCCGAGAAAAGGATGGCCGTGGCGGCGCATAGCGTACGATTCGAGGCGCAGCCGCACACCCGCTGGCAGGCAGATCGACAATTATGGTAGCCCGGAGGATTGGGCTGGAGACATTTATGCGCTGGTTGGGCCGGAATCTGCTGCTGAGCGTGGTCGTCGGGATGCCCGTCGTGGGCGTGGCGCCGGCGATCTACGCGCAGAACTTCGGCAACCTCATCATCAATCGCAAAAAGATCGTGTTGCAGCGCAAGCTGCCGCCCACTGGACATATTGAAGGGACCACTTTCAACGTCGTCGTGACCACACCTGCGGGCATGCAGCAAGACCTCCCGACCGACCTGAAGTCCACGCTCGAGAGCCTGTTGATCCGCGACGACTCGCGCCTTCGCAGCGAGGACGTTCACCCCGAGACGGTCATCACCTGCCGCATCACCAGCTTCGCCATGCCGCAGCCGCAAATGAGCCAGCAAGCCGTGCTTACGCCGGGGGCCAAGGCCGGCTCCGTGCAAAACCAGCAGATGGAGCGCGTTACGGGCGTGCTAACCGTCAGCTTCCAGGCGAAAGACCGCGCCGGACACTCGCTCGCCGCCGACAACGTCACCGCCAAGTTTGACCAGGAGTACTCGGCCACCAGCGCGCAGCAGGGCCTCACCCACTCCATCACGCACACCATGACCCACCTGACCAAGGGTGGCCAGGACGACGACACGCCGCCGACCGCGGTCGAGTTGCACAATCGGCTCATCCAGGAGGCCGCGCAGCAGATCGCCGCGCACCTGGTAAACACCACCGAGCAGGTGGAAGTCTACCTCGCCAAGGGCGGCGGCCTGGACGGGGCCGATAAACTGATGGACGAAAAGCTGTGGTCGCGCGCACTGGAACAACTGGAGACCATGAAGCCCTTCGGCTCACCCGGGGACGACGCGTACCGGCTGTATGACCTCGGCGTGGTCAACGAGGCCCTGGCCTATCAGGCGGAGGATCTGCAGAAGGCTCGCAAGGATCTGCAGGAGGCATCTGTCGACTACGGCAAGGCCATCGACGCAAAGCCGACCGAGAAGTACTTCCTGCAGCCGCAGAACCGCATCGACACCGCTCTGGCGCACTACAAGATCCTCGGCGACCAGAAATCGCCGTCGGCCTCCAGCGCAGCGGTCTCCGCATCCTCCAAGGGGACGAAAGCCGCGTCCGGCGTCCCGGCCGATGCGCTCACCAACGACCAGGTGATCTCGATGGTCGCCGCCAAACTGGACGAGACCAACGTGATCGATACCATAAACCATGCGAAGGCGGTAAACTTCGATCTCACCCCGCAAGGCCAGGTGGACCTGGCCAAGAACGGAGTCTCCGGACGGATCATCACCGCGATGAAGACGCGCGTGCGGGCGTCCGGAACTCACCATGCTGCTTCCACTTCCGGCAAGAGCGCTAGCTAGAGACACTCGCCGGAGATAAGATCGGCACAACACGGGCCCCGGTTTGATCTTGCAACGCAGTGGTTGGAGTCAACTCCATTTCTTAGAGCGTTCACCATGCAAAAGGCAAGGCTTGGAATCCTGGTTCTTCTCATCCTTGGGACTGCAACAATTTCCCGCGTAACGGCTCGCGCCCAGAGCTTTGGCGGCGCGTTTCATCCCAAAAAGATTGTGCTGGTGCGCAAGCTTCCGCCGGTGGGGCACATCGACGGCTCGACCTTCGCCATCAACGTTACCGCCCCGGGGATCCCGTATCCGGACGTCGCCGTGAATCTCAAGTCCACGATCGAGAGCATCATCGTCAGCAACGACCCGCGCCTGCGCACCGTAGGTCCCACCGAGCACCCCGACGCAATCATCAACTGCCAGATCACCAGTTATACGCAGCCGCCCCCGAAGATCACCACGCAGCAAGGCTTCTCCTTTGGCAAGAAGCCCGCGGCGAATCAGCAGATGAGTCAGGTTACCGGCATGATGGCCGCCAACTTCAATGCGCAGGATGTGCGCGGCCGCAGGTCCATCGCGGCCAACACTGTCACCACCAAGTACGACCAGGAGTTCACGGTGCAGCCGCCCGCGACCGCAGCTAATACCAAGCCTTCTCTGGCGAGCATCCTCACCTCCAAAATCCCCACAATGCCTCAGACATCCCAGACCACCGGCGCCAACCCGGGCGGGAAGCCCTCGGACCAGCCTGACCAGCCGCCGACGCCTGTGGAGCTGAAGAACTGGCTGATCCAGAGCACCGCGATCGATATCGCCTCGCTGCTGGTAAATACGTCGGAGCAGGTTACAGTCAATCTGGCCGTCGGTCCGGGTTTGGACGACGCCAACAAGCTGATGGACCAGAAGCTCTGGACGCGCGCGCTCGAACAACTCGAGTCCATGACGCCTTTCCCACAACCTGACGCGGATGCGTATCGCATTTACGAGCTTGGCGTAGTCAACGAGGCGCTCGGTTATCAGGCCGAGAACTTCACCAGCGCCCGCAAGTACCTCCAGGAAGCGTCCATCGACTATGGCAAGGCGATCGACGCCAAGCCCTCGGAGAAGTACTTTCTGCAGCCGCAGACCCGCATCGACACCGCGCTCGCCCACTATAAGACGCTCGGGGACCAGGTGGCCGCCAGCCAGCAGAAGGCTGCTGCCGTCGCCGCCGGCCCGCCGCCGGATGCGCTCAGCAATGCGGACGTTATCGCGATGGTCGGCGCTAAGCTGGACCAGGCCAACATTCTCGACACCATCAAAACCGCCTCCGCGGTGAACTTCGATCTCAGCGCCAAGGGCCAGATCGATCTCGCCAAGGGCAACGTCAACGGTCAGATTATTGCGGCAATGAAACTGAAGGCGCGTGGGCAGTAGCAGAACTCCGCCTGCACCGTGTTCGGGAACGAATGAGTGCTTCCATGCGAATAAATGCTTCACCTGCAAACCGGCGTCTGGCGGCGACCACCCTCACCATCGCGCTCGCCTGCTTTGCCGCGGTCCCACTGGCGCAGGCGCAGGGCGCACGCTGCGGCGCCGGTGTCGACCTGGTCGTTCAGGCCCTCGAGAAGATGAGCGCCAACTCCAGCAACGACGAGTTGGGAGACGCCAACCAGCTGCTGAAGCGTGCCGCCGAACTCTGCGGCGAGCTCGGTGACGCCTGGTACTACCGGTCGCTGATCGAGCGCAAACTCGGCCATGCGCAGCTCGCCGACTTCGCCATGCGCCAGGCGCTGAAGTTCCCGTCCGACGCCAGCACCGAGCAACTGAATCCCTTCGTTCTGGCTACGCCCGAACTCCGCGCCAGCTCGCGCGCCGTCACCGGCCCGGGAACGCCCGCGCCCGCCGCCGCAAGCCACCCCGCCGACCGCTGGGCGCTCGTCATCGGAATCGGTTCCTTCACTGACCCGCACATCGAGCCGCTGAAATACACCGCCAGCGATGCCCAAAGTTTCCAGGATGCGCTGATCGACCCCAAAATCGGCAACTTCAAGGGCGACCACGTCCACATCCTCCTCAACGATGACGCCACCACCAAGAACATCAAGATGCAGCTCAACTGGCTGGCCCGCAGCGCCGGCCCCGACGACATCGTCGTGGTCTACGTCGCCACCCACGGATCATCGCGAGATTTGGATACAGTCGGTGTAAATTACGTCATCACCCACGATACCGAGATTGGCGCCAACATCGATCCCGACTCGCTTTATGCCACTGCGCTGCCCATGGTCGACATCGCCAATGCCATCGCCACGCGCGTCAAGGCCCAGCGCGCCGCCATCTTCCTGGACACCTGCTACAGCGGCAACGCCGCGGTGAAAGACACCAAGCTCATCGCCCCTGGAATCAAAAACTCCGCGCCCTCGCCGCAGATGCTCGACCACATCAAGCAGGGCACTGGCCGCATGGTCTTCGCCGCCAGCGGCACCGAGCAGGAATCGCTCGAAAGCGACACCCTCCAGCATGGCTTCTTCACCTACTTCCTCGTGCAGGCGCTGCGCCAGGAGGGCGGATCGACCCCGCTCAGCAAGATCTTCGACTACACTCAGCAGCATGTCAGCCAGACCGTCGCCACTCAGTTCAAGCAGTACAACCTGCAGCAGAATCCTGTCATGAGCCGCAGCGAGGACTCGACTGACTTCGCCCTGGGGCCGGCTTCGGGCGCAGCCGCCGGAGGCATATGACCCCGGACCCTCAGGCCGATCGGCACCCTCCCGATCCGCAAGCCCAGGAGCACTGGTCGCTGCGCCGTCTTCGCCAGTTCTGGCTCATCGTCCCGCTGGTCCTTATTCTCGGTGCACTCATGATGTCCGACCTCGGCGACTTCATGGGCGTCTCGTGGCTCGCATCATCCAACGCGTGCGCCCTTACCGACGCCGACCAGAACAGCGTTTCGGCCAGGCTCTACATGCCCATCGCCAAGTGGGCACTGCGCTATACTCCCACTCCCAGCGTCGCCATCATCTACATCGATCCCGCACATGATCCGCCCGACCTGCTGACCGACGCTTGCGCCTCGCGCGCCTTTCTCGGCCGCCTGGTCACGGATCTCAACACCCTCGCCGCTCACGTCATCGTCATCGACAAGTACTACTCCGCCACCAACTGTGCCGAGCAGGACAAGAACGCCACCTTCATCCACGCTATGGAGAGCAGCAAGATCCCCGTCGTCGTCGGTCAGGCCGACCACGCATTGCCTGCGGGCTCGAACAGCTCCGGCTGCCTCGCTCTCACTCCACGGCTCGAGTTCAGCAAGGCCTCCAAGGTCCTCTATGGCCTCATCCGCCTCGACAACGACGACCTGAAGATTCCCCTCCGCTGGCCCGTCTTCACGGATCTATCCGAGCCCGCGGCGACACCCGCAACCTCCCCATCGGCTCCGGCACAGGCACCCGCGCAACTGCCCGCCGAGAGCGGCGACACTCTCTCCCTCGTCGCAGCCCGGGCGGTCAACCCCAACATCGACTCCAACCCCGGCGTGCAGAATCTACTCGCCAAGGAAATCGACCCCTACACCACCTTTCTCAACCTGCCCAACATCACCGCCCTCACCGCCATGTGCAGCGCTGAACCCTCCCCGCGCGCGCCCATCGACGGCCAGCCCGGCGATCAGCTCTGCAAGCCCTGGGCCCGTGACCCCGACAACCTCAATGGCAAGCGCCTCTCGCTCGCCAGCAAGATCGTCGTCATCGGAGACCTCTCCGACACTGACATGAAGCCGTTTCCAACCACACTCGCACCCTTCCCCGCAGGGCAAAGGCCCGGCGTCTACTTGCAGGCGAACTATGTGCAGGCCCTGCTCGACCACCGCTTCCTGCTCGCGATTCCCATGGCCGTCACGCTGGGCGTGCTGGTCGTCTATGTCTTCATCGTCTATTGCCTCTACTGGGCGCACGACGAGCACGGCATAGCGCGACTGAACGCGGACCAGGCCGGGCTCGGCAGCCTCGTCGCACTCGCCGTCATCGTCCTATTCAGCTTCCTCGCGCTGGTTACGACCAGTTACTTTACGCCGCTGTGGGCGCTCTGGGGCGCAGGCGTCTTCATGGTCTTTCGCTATCTCGAAGCCAAGGGACACCACCGCAGCCAGCACCTGCTGGGACATCTCGCCGGCCATCATCACGCCGCATCGCCTGCGGCTGCATCCGCCCCGCCCGCGGCGGCCGCGCGGGCAGAGGACGATCCGAATCGAAGTGAGCCGCTATAGCAAGGCAGCGCGAAACAATGGAGGAAACCATGGGAAGCATCGCCAATCGAATCGCCGAAATCGCTCCCGTCGCACGCGGAAGAGCACTGGGAGTCGTTATCGCCGCTTGCCTCTGTGCCGTCGGAGCCCACGGGTCCGCCCAGGCCACGACAGCCGCGCAGCCACCCGCACCAGCAACCTACACGGGGTGCGTGCAGAAAGTGTCCGCCTCCGATCCCACCCTCGTTATCAGCACCCCCAACGCCTGCGCAAAACTCACCGGCAAAGTCTCCGCCGGCGATCTGGCAGGCAAGCAGGTCGAGCTCAGGGGCATCCTCACGCCGCGAACCCCATCCGCTGCCGCGTCCATCCAGGTCGACTCCGTCGTCAGTGTCGGCAAGAGCTGTGCCGACGTCTGCTCCCTGCGCCCGCCCGGAACGCGCGGCTTGCATCCGCCGCAAAACGACGCCATCCCCGGCAGCGAGGGCGGAACGCCCGGAGTCGTCCCACAACCCCACTAACCGCGCCGGCAGCATCGAAACCCGCGCACCTTCCGCCGCGTCGTAAACTTGAAACTCGAACTACCGGGATCATTCCGCATGAGCGAACACGAATCTAAAACCAGCCGCCGCAGCTTCCTCAGCCAAGCTGCCGGCGCAGCCCTCGCCACCGCGCTGCCCACCGCCGCCCAGCGACCCGCAACCGGCAGCAAGCCGCCTGCTACCGCAAAACGCAAGCGCCCCGTCAACGTCCTCTTCTTCATGTCCGACGACATGCGCACCGAGCTTTCCTGCTACGGCAGCCGCTTCAATGCGCACAGCCCCAACATCGACGCCCTCGCCGCGCACGGCGTCCGCTTCGACCGCAACTACTGCCAGTTCCCGCTCTGCAATCCCTCGCGCTCCTCGCTCTTCACCGGCCATCTCCCGCGCGAAACCACCGTCCTCGGCAACGCCGCCGCGGTCGTCAAGGAGCATCCCGAGTGGGTCACTCTCCCCCATCTCTTCCGCCAGAACGGCTACACCACCCTGCGCACCGGCAAGCTCTTCCACGCCGGCCTCGACGATCCGGCCGCCTGGACCGAGTTTGACGGCGACGTCGAATCCATGCACCCATCCACCCTCGGCGCCAAAATGGAAATCCCGCCTGCGCGCATCCCCATGCCGGACGGCACGCTGCCTCCGCTGCCCACCAATGCCCGCGCCGAGCACTCCGACGAGATCCTCGTCCTCGACGGCAACGGCGAGGGCGCAGGCGACTACCTGGTCGCCGACCGCGCCATCAAGATGCTGCAACAAGTTGCCGCCGACCCCTCCAAGCCCTTCTTCGTCGGCTGCGGCTTCTCCAAGCCCCACTCGCCACCGCAGGCCCCGCAGAGCTTCTTCGACCTGTACGATCCCGACAAGATTCAGCTTCCGCCTGATTTCGCCGCCTGGCCAACCGTGCCGCCCGGCTGGCCCAGGGCGGCCATCCGCCCGCATAACGCCGACCTCTTCATCGGCCGCGGCGCGTCGGAGTCTGAAGCCAAGCAGGTCATCCGCGCCTATCTCGCCTCCATCTCCTGGGCCGACTGGAACCTCGGCCGCGTGGTCGCCGAACTGGACCGCCTCAAGCTGCGCGACTCGACCGTCATCGTCTTCGTCGCCGACCACGGTTATCAGCTCGGCGAAAACGGCAAATGGTCGAAGGCCGGCTCGCTCTTCGAAGGCAGCACACGCGTTCCACTCATCATTGACGTTCCTGAGCAAGCCATACCCGGCGCCAAGGGCCGGGGCCGCTCCTGCACCCGCATGGTCCAATCCATCGACATCTACCGCACCCTATGCGAACTTGCCGACCTCGAACCGCCCTCGCACGTCCTCGGCACCAGCCTCGTCCCTCTGCTCCACGATCCCCGGGGCCCCAACTGGACCCAGCACGCCTACAGCATCTGGAGCGAGGATGGCAAAACCATCCACGGCACCGCCATCCGCACCGAGCAATGGCGCTACGCTGAGTATGGCCCCGACGCCGCCAACGGCGCGCTGCTCTTCGACGTCCACGCCGACCCCATGGAGCTCCACAACCTCGCCGACTCGCCCCAGCACGCCGCCACCCGCGCGGAACTCTCCAAACTAGTCAACGCCTACAGCTACCCAGCCTGATCAGGCATGTCGCGACTAAGCCTCATCTCGCCTTGTAGATAATAGGCAGAGATTGTCCGGGTGAATATACCTGCTGTCCGGTCGCGACGCACCAGGCCATTCTCAGGCAGCGTAGAACCATGAGCGTAGTCTCTTGACCCCGGAAACGATTGGCTATTCGGGCGCCGTCGCCGCTATTGACACCCCGCCTATAATGGATATACAGGTCGAAGTCGCGGGTAGGTGGATCAGTATATACCAGTTAGTTATTAGCAATAATGAGAATCCCACAACGCAACTCCTTTATCATCTGAATTTTGCAAGTTAGATACGGGGGGTAGGAGGTCTCATGGACGAAAAAACACCGCGCGTTCTGGTCGGAGTCACCGGCGGAATCGCTGCTTACAAGGCCGCCGAACTCGTCCGACTCCTGCAGCAAAATAATTTCGACGTCCGCGTCGTTATGACCCGCGCAGCCCAGGAGTTCGTCCGCCCGCTTACCTTCTCCTCGCTCACCGGCCACAAAGTCATCACCTCCATGTGGGATGTAGACGCCCCAACCGGTCTGGACGACGATGGTCAGATCGAGCACATTTCCGAGGCCCAGGCCGCCGATGCGGTCGTTATCGCCCCAGCGACCGCTCACGTGCTCGCCAAAATGGCCCATGGCCTCGCCGACGACTTCCTCTCCACCATGCTCCTCGCCACCATCGCGCCTGTCATCGTCGCGCCGGCAATGAACGTGAACATGTGGAACCACCCCGCCACGCGCGCGAACGTCGCCCTCCTGCGCGAGCGAGGCGTGATCTTCGTCGAGCCCGGCAGCGGCTATCTAGCTTGCGGCATGACCGGCTCCGGCCGCCTCGCCGACATCGAAACCATCGCCCAGGCCGTCCTCGCCGCCCTCCAGCCCGCCTCCAGACAAGACCTAGCCGGCGAGACCATCCTGGTCACAGCCGGAGGCACGCGCGAGGCAATCGATCCCGTCCGCTTCCTCGGCAATCGCTCCAGCGGCAAGATGGGTTATGCCCTCGCCGAAGCTGCGAAACAGCGTGGCGCGCAGGTCATTCTGGTTTCAGCCCCCACCGCGCTCACGCCGCCCGCCGGCTGTGCCTTCGTTCCGATCACCTCTGCCGAAGAGATGCGCGACGCAGTGATGGAGCTTCTACCCAACGCTACTGTCGTCATCGGAGCCGCCGCCGTCGCCGACTTCCGTATGCCCACCATCGCCCCCGGAAAGCTCCGCCGCGAAGCTGGCCTGCACCTCGACCTCGAACCCACCGAAGACATTCTGCGCAAAGTCTCTCGCTCGCGCCGCTCCGGCACACTCATCATCGCCTTCGCCGCCGAGACGGAAGCCGACGTCTCGCGCGCCCGAGCCAAGCTTCTAGCCAAGGGCGCCGACGCCATCGTCCTCAACGACGTCTCGCGCCCCGGCATCGGCTTCGACTCCGACCTGAACGCCGCGACATTCGTCACCGCCGACGCCGCCCGCGAAATCCCCGAGATGCCCAAGCGCGAGATGGCCGACCGCATCCTGGATCAGGTCGTCAGCCTACGCGCCGCCGCAGTTAGCCCAGCGTCGGCATAGTCGTGTCGACCCCGGCGCGAATCCCCGTAGGCCAGCGCGCGGTAATGGTCTTCAGGCGCGTGTAAAAACGAACGCCTTCCGGCCCGTAGATGGCGTGGTCGCCGAACAGCGAGCGCTTCCACCCGCCGAACGAGTGAAACGCCATCGGCACCGGAATTGGAACGTTGATGCCGACCATTCCAGCCTGGACGCGGCGGGCGAAGTCGCGGGCGGTGTCCCCGTCGCGCGTGAACAGCGAGGTGCCGTTGCCGTACTCGTGCTCGTTGGTGAGTTGCAACGCGGTCTCGAAGTTGTTCACGCGGACGACGCCGAGTACCGGACCGAAAATCTCTTCCTTGTAGATCTTCATCTCCGGCTTCACGTGGTCGAACAGCGAAGCGCCGAGAAAGAATCCTTCGCCCGCAGGCAGCTTATCGTCGCGGCCGTCGACAACCAACTCCGCGCCTTCCGCTTTGCCGTGCGCGAGGTAACCCTTGACGCGGTCAAGGTGCAAGCCAGTAACCAGCGGACCGAGCTCCGCGTTCGCCTCCGTGCCGGGCGCGACGGTGAGCGCAGCGATGCGCGGTTTGAGCTTCTCGATCAGGTCGTCCGCCGTCTTGCTTCCCACGGCCACGGCGACCGAGATCGCCATGCAGCGCTCACCGGCCGAGCCATACGCCGCGCCGACCAACGCGTCTGCGGCTTGGTCGAGATCGGCGTCCGGCATCACGATCATGTGATTCTTAGCGCCGCCCAGCGCCTGAACGCGTTTGCCGTTCGACGTTCCTTTTGCGTAAACGTACTCGGCGATCGCAGTTGAGCCGACGAAGCTGACGGCTGCAATCCCAGGATGCTCGAGGATGTTGTCGACCGCCTCCTTGTCGCCGTGGATAACGTTGAAGACGCCGTCCGGCAAACCGGACTCCTTCAGCAGTTCGGCGATCAGGATGGATGCGCTCGGATCACGCTCGGACGGCTTGAGGATGAAGGTGTTGCCGCAGGCAAGCGCCAGCGGAGCCATCCAAAGCGGAACCATGGCCGGGAAGTTGAACGGCGTGATACCTGCGACCACGCCCAGCGGCTGGCGCATGGACCACGAGTCGATGCCGCTGCCGACCTGCTCCGTGAACTCACCTTTGAGGAGCTGCGGAATGCCGGTGGCGAACTCGATGTTTTCCAGGCCGCGCGTGGCCTCGCCGCGAGCGTCGGAGAAGACCTTGCCGTGTTCGGAGGTGATGAGCCGCGCGAAGTCGTCCAGATGCTGCTCGAAGAGCTCGCGGAAGCGGAACATCACGCGTGCGCGGCGCAGCGGCGGCTGGGCAGACCACTCGGAAAACGCGGCCGTTGCGGCGGCAACGGCGGCGTCGAGTTCGGCGCGGCTGGCCAGTGGTACGAGCGCCTGCACTTTGCCTGTCGCGGGATTGTAGACGCTTGCGGCGCAGCCGGAAGTGCCGGCGACGGGTTTGCCGGCGATCCAGTGTGGAATGCCGCGCGGGCTGCTGGTCTGTGTGGAGGCAATGTCAGGGAGAACAGCGATAGACATAACGAGGCTCCTCAATGCTGATCCACTAGAGTAGTCCATCGGGGCCAGCGAGGGGAACTGGACCGACTCCGCCCGCTACCCGCGGTTGGAGAGGCCCCACAGGAACTCCAAGATCAGCTATTCTGTGCGGTAGTGGTCAACTGGGCACGCACGATCGAACCAAAGGAGAAAGCATGCCAACAGGACAGCACAGCTTCTACTACGAGGTCGAAAAGTCGGGCCACCCCGCAGCGGGCCGAGTGGCCAAAGTGATCTGCCACGGCTCGCTCGTAAATCAGACGTCAGGTGACCTGAAGGATGCCGTGAAACTACTGATTGCCGATGGCGGGGAGATCACCCTCGACTTCTCGGACGTAAGCTTCGTCGACAGCCTTGGGTTGGGAACTTTGGTTGGGCTGAAGGTCTCCTCAATCGGTAAAGACCAGTGCACGTTGCAGTTCAAGCATCTGTCAGCGCGGGTCCAGGAATTGTTGCGGCTCGCGAAACTGAGTGAGATGTTCGAATCGTAAGCCCGCACGGCTATCCAGCGACAACCTGGGTGTCTTCGGCCATCGTGGATCCAATCTCGTTATTTTTGATGCCGCGGTTTTTATAGCTTGCGCCAACGAAGTCGCGGAAGAGCGGGTGCGGCTCGAGCGGCTTCGATTTGAATTCCGGGTGGAACTGGCACGCGAGGAAGAATGGGTGCGTCGGGATCTCGACGATCTCCACGTAGGTTGCGTCGGGCGTTGTGCCGGTGAGGCGAAGGCCGGCGCCGGTAAGGATGGGCTCGTACTCGCGGTTGAATTCGTAGCGATGGCGGTGCCGCTCGGAGATTTCGGTAGTTCCGTAGGCTGTGGCGGCCAGCGAGTCCGGTTCGAGCTTGCAGGCCCACGCGCCTAGCCGCATGGTTCCACCCATCTCCTCGACGCCGGTGAGTTCGCGCAGCTTGTAGATGATGCGGTGCGGTGTCGCGGGGTCGAATTCTCCGGAGTTGGCGCCTGCGAGGCCGGCCACGTTGCGCGCGTACTCGATGCAGGCCGTTTGCATGCCGAGACAGATGCCGAAGTAGGGAACCTTATTCTCACGCGCGTAGCGGATCGCGTTGAGCATGCCCTCGATGCCGCGCTTGCCGAAGCCGCCGGGGACGAGGATGCCGTCAAAGCCGCGCAGTTGGCTCTCGTAGTCGCGGTTGGGCTTGCCTGGTGCATCGCCGACGGCGGGATCGCGAGTTTCAAGGCCCTCGGCTTCGATCCAGGTCACTCGGAGCTTCAGGTTGTGGGCCAGCGCGCCGTGCACCAGCGCTTCCTTCAGCGATTTGTAACTGTCTTCGTACTCAACGTACTTACCGACAATGGCGATCGAAACTTCGTCCTGCGGATTGTACGCACGGTGGACGATGTCCTGCCACCTGGACAGATCCGGAGCCTTGGCGTCGATGCGCAGCAAGTGTAGTGCCAGGGTGTCGACTCCCTCGGCCGCGAAGTTCAGCGGCACTTCGTAGATGCTGGCGACATCGCGCGCGGCAATGACGGCGTTCTCCTGCACGTTGCAGAAGAGGGCGATCTTGTTGCGCATCTCGCGGGGAACGGCGCGGTCGCTGCGGCAGAGCAAGATGTCGGGCTGGATTCCGATGGAGAGCATCTCCTTGACGGAGTGTTGCGTCGGCTTGGTCTTGAGTTCCTGTGCGGCTGCGATCCAGGGAATCAGCGTGACATGGACGAAAACAGTGTTATCCCGCCCCAGGTCTTGACGCATTTGCCTGATGGCTTCGAGGAAGGGCAGCGATTCGATATCGCCGACCGTGCCGCCAATCTCGACGATGGCAACGTCGCAGTCGGCGGCGACCTTGCGCATGGCGTTCTTGATCTCGTTGGTGACGTGCGGGATGACCTGGACAGTTTTGCCGAGGTAATCGCCGCGTCGCTCCTTAGTGATGATCTGTTCGTAGATGCGGCCGGTGGTGAGATTGTTGTCGCGGGAGAGTTTGGCGTGGGTGAAGCGCTCGTAGTGGCCGAGGTCGAGGTCGGTTTCGGCGCCGTCGTCGGTGACGAACACCTCGCCGTGTTGGAACGGCGACATGGTGCCCGGGTCGACGTTCAGGTACGGGTCGAACTTCATGATGTTGATCTTGATGCCGCGCGCCTCGAGCAGGCAACCGATGGATGCAGCAGCGAGTCCCTTGCCGAGTGAAGACACAACTCCGCCTGTTACAAAGATGTATTTCGCTGACATCTCCGCCTCCGTCTATTTAGTTGTTTGGATTGGCCGCGCGTGTGGGGCACATATAAGTATCGCAGGAATGAGGGGCCTGAGCAATGCCCCGTTTTCCTCAGGAGTGGTCAAGTTCGGAACTCGACCACTCCCATTCCTCCGGGGTGAACGGGTCGCAACTATTTAGTGTCGGGAACGGAGCGTGGGACATTTTCTAGGCGGTCGGAGCTTTGGAACGGGAGCATCCAGCCGGGATACTCAGGGGGAAGCGCGCTCACTTCGTCTAATTGCCTCAACTCTTCGGGTGTGAGCTTCAGGTCTGTGGCGGCGAGATTGTCGTGAAGTTGATCGAGACGCTTAGCTCCGATGATGACCGAGGTGACGAAGGGCTTCGCCAGCACGTAGGCGAGTGCGACGGTCGCGGCGGAGACGGAGTGGAATTTGGCGATCGGGATGAGGACGTCGATGATCCTCCAGGCGC
>Ga0302314_10009346_pt1 | contig 17350 bp, 24 predicted proteins | sample III_Palsa_N2_3_FD_200533 | JGI IMG/M metagenome (GOLD analysis project Ga0302314, IMG submission 200533) | Peat permafrost microbial communities from Stordalen Mire near Abisko, Sweden - III_Palsa_N2_3 | ecosystem: Environmental > Terrestrial > Soil > Palsa > Peat permafrost | place: Sweden...
CGGCGCAGCTCTGGATCCTCGTCGGCCGCACCAGCCCCGCCAGCCAAGCCGGGGCGAAGATCGACCACGCCCGCGCCCTCGTCCGCCAGAGTGCGCAGGGCGCGGTCGAGACCGGTCCAGCGCTCGGCTTCGACCTCCCGCTCAAGACCTGCCTGGATTTGCTGGTCGCTGCGCGGCCCAAGCTCAAGCGAGACGCGCTCGGCGGCCCGCTGGCGGAACCCATGGCTGATGTAGTCGCGGCTGATCACCAGATCGCGACCGTCGTCGGCCCGGCCACGCATCAGAACATGGATATGGGGGTTGTCGGTGTTCCAATGGTCGACGGCGACCCAGTCCAGCTTCGTGCCGAGATCACCCTCCGCGTCGGCCATAAGCTCTCGGGTGAAGCCCCGAAGATCGGCCATCTCGGCGGCGTCCTCCGGCGAGACGGTGAAGCGGAAGTGGTGGCGATCACCCTCACAGCGTTCCGCGAAGGCCTTGGGATCGGCCTCATCGCCGGCCGCGTCGAACATCCGCGCATCCTGGCCGTCGCGGGTGACGCCGTGCCGCTTCAGATAGAGGATGTGTCTGGCCAGCGGCGCGGCGACGAAGCGGGCGCCACGGTGACGAACGATCCGGGTCATCACCACCACACGCCGCCCTGGCGACCGCATGGAAAGCACCACGGCCGCCAGGCGTCCGCGCCCGAACGTCGAGGCGCCCCGACGGCTGGCGGCCCGTCCAAATCCCTTACCGGTATGGCCCGCCTTCTTCGCGGCCTGCATTACCTGGCCAACGAAGCTCTTGGCGCGTCCGGCGCCCTGCCGGCCGTGGCGGATGCGGCCGGGTCGAATGTGCAGTTGATCATCGGAGGCGGTCATCGCTGGGCGTGCTTCGCGAGGCGCCGATGGCGCTCTGAACGTTGAAATCGTTGAGGATTATGGGCGAAGCGCCAGCAGTGCCTATCTGCAAATCGATCGAAGTCCCCAACCAAACCAACCACATGCGCCCGGCCGGAGGCGGCGCTTTTATCTTGCCATCTACGGCTAAGCTTCCCCGCTGCCCCCTCCCCCCATGCCGATACCGTCCCACAGCCCGCCAGACCCCGATGCGACCCATTCCAGGTCATGGCTGGTCAACTCGGTTCGAAGCTCCGGCGAAAAGGCCTTCAGATTGAGGAGCCAGGCCGGTCCAGTCTCGCGCCGATGCGTTGGTCGATGGATGATCCGCCGTTGGTTCGATCGCCGGGGGTTTGGCTGCCGCGCCGTCATCTGGATGCGGTGCAAACAACGGCGCCTGCGTCCAGGTTCGCACCAGCGGCGCGACCGTTGCCCCGCGATCGCCGGCCGCCCCACCGATGACTGGCGTGAGACCCGCGAGATAGGCTTGGGTCTCGGCGGGGAGCGGCAGACCGGTCGCCAAATGGGCTTCGTAGCGCGCGGGACCGGCGTTGTAGGCCGCCAGAAACCCAGGCGCGCCGTAGTGATCGAAGAGCTCCCGAAGATAGGCCGCCCCCGCAAGGATGTTGTCGTGAACATCAAAAGGATCGGCGCCCAGACCGTAGCGAAGGCGCAAGCTCGCCCAGGTCTGCGGCATGATCTGCATCAGGCCCATCGCGCCTTTGGGGGAGACCGCGCGAGGATTGCCGGCGCTTTCGGCCCGCATGACCGCGCGGATCCAGGCCGATGGAATGCCGAACCGCTGCGCCGCTTCGGTCACCAGGTTGGTCACGCTGTCGCTGATGGTGTCGATGCTGGGCGCGACCGGCGGTGGCGGATCGGCGGCGACGGCTTGGCCCCCGGACAACGCCAAGATCGCGGCGCCAGCGCAGATCATCCGCGTCCATTCGACCGTGTGAAGTCCCCGTGGACCCGGCTTGTCCGCGAGAGGCAGGGCCGGAAGGGAGAAAGGGGTTGGCCGAGGATTGCGCGCCAGATCGGTGCGCCTGGTGCTGAGGTTCAGCATGGTCAATGCTCCCGGCGAAGCCAGATGGGTTCGGCGCGGCCGACGATGGCGGTGACGGGAAGCGGCCCGAAATAGCGGCCGTCGAGCGAGTCCGCGGCGCTGTTCATCAGGAAGACCTCGCCCTGCGGCAGGGTCCTGCACCCTTGCCAAACTGGCAGCAGGCGGCCGCGCCGATCGCTTTCGAGCGCCTGACCCATGGGCGCGCCGTCAACTGTGATCGCGTTCCCGGTGCGGCAGATGCCCTGCCCGGGCAGCGCGACGAGGTGCTTCACCAGTGGCACGCCCTTGGGCAGATAACCGCCCTCAGCGAGGAAGCTCGCAAGCGGTTCCGGCGGTCGGACCACCAGCAGTTCACCCGCCTGCAGCCGGACGGCCGGGCGCACAGCGTAGAGTCCGATCGGCGCACTGGCGCTGGCGTTCCAGAGCAGCTTCGGCGCCGGGTGAAACAGCGACGAAATGCTGATCGCGAGCGTCGCCGTATAAGTCGCCATCACCCAACCGAAACGCGTCATGCCTCGATCCTCCGGCGCAGCAGCCAGACGCGATGGTGCTCGCGGGTGTAGGGGCGCCAGCCCTCCCCGGCGGACAGTCGGTTGTGGACGTGGCGCCAGTAATCCGGGCAGACGTCGGCGGGGTCGATGCGAAGCTGTTCGATCGCATCGATCGACCGCAGCACCTTCTCGACCCGCGCCCAGCTGGAAGCGCGCAGGAGGCTTTCGCCGCCCGGGCGGACCTTGGGGACGGTCGAATAGGCCTCGGAGGAAGCAACCGCGCGCAGGATGTCGATGCGCGAGACGACCGTGCCGAAGTCGTTCGAAGCCCAGCGGACGAAGCCGAAGACCCCGCCCGGCGCGAAGCTGACGACGCGTCGGCGGCGATCCAGGATCTGTTCGCCGACCTCATGGCCGAACCGGATCCAGTGCTCGATCCGCTTTTCCAGCCAGATTAGCTCGACATGGGTGAGGTCATCTCTTGGCGTCATGCGGCGCCCTCCCCGTCCATCGGAAACTCTCGGTCCAGGAGCGCGCGCAGCATCTCAGCAACGGTCTGGTCGCGCCGAAAGGCAGCGACCTTGATCCGGCCGCGCAGCGCGGGGGTCACGTCTATCGTCAGCCGCGCGCTGAAATCCTCGGCCGGCTCGCGCGGCGCCGTTGGTTCAGGCGCGCGAACCCAGGCGTCCGGATCGGCTGGTCGAGATGCAAAGCCTCGCCTCGTCGACCGCGGAGTCATCGCCCGAGCGCCTCGACTTCGCGCGCTAGCGCGGTCACCTCATGAGCTGCCGCGCTGGCGCCGTCGAGTTCGGCGACCAGGCGGCCGGTCCGCGCTGCGTCCGCAAAGGCGACGCGTTGGCCGATCCGCGCGGCGAGCGCCGGCGGCTCATGATCAGCGAGCGCCTCGGTGGTCTCGCGGGCGATGACCGTGCTCGCGGCGCAGCGATTGAGCACAAAGCGGGCGATGAGCTGCGGACGAAACACGTGCGCTTCGTCGATCAGCTTGAGCATCTCGCCGGAGGCCCAGCCGTCGAACGGCGACGGCTGGGCCGGAACCAGCACCACGTCCGCGGCAAGGAGCGCGGAGCGCATCAGCCCGGTGACGCGCGGCGGTCCGTCGATGACCAGGTGGTCGACATCGCGGGCGAGTTCCGGCGCCTCGCGGTGCAGGGTATCGCGCGCGAGCCCGACAATGCCGAAGAGGCGTGGCAGACATTCCTTCGCGCGTTGCTCTGACCAATCCAGCGCCGAGCCCTGGGGGTCGGCATCGATTAGGACGACGCGCTGGCCGTTACGGGCCCACTCACCGGCGAGATGCAGCGCGAGGGTTGTCTTTCCGACGCCGCCCTTCTGATTGAGGAGGGCCACGATCATCGGGCGCCCCGCTCGGCCTTCCACCGATCGCGGCGGCCCCTAACCACTGAAGAGTTAGAATCTATTGGGTTAGATTCTAAGTTAGGGGCGTCGCAACCGATTGGCGGACTTGGAAAAAGGCCGCCTACCGGTTCCTGATGGCACGACTGGGTGGTTCCTGATGGCACGTGTGCCGGGGTTCCCGATAGCACGACGGCGTCCACAGCCTGTCCACAGGGGGCTGTGGACAATGGCGCTGACGAGAACGCCAGCAGTTCGCGCCCGCCAACCTCGCGGTGAACCACGAGACGATAGCCCGGCAGCGGCTGGCGGCGGGCGATATCGCGCAGTTCGAACGCGAAGCGTTTGAACGGCGACAGGCTCGCGGACTTGAGATGCAGGTGGCGGAAGTCGAACCGCCAACCGTTCCGCTGGCGACCGCCGTGCTTGCGCACGAGCCGGTAGAGCCAGCGCTCCAAGCCGCCTGTCAGGCTGAAATAGGCCCGGTCGATGGTCAGCACGAGCGCGTCATCAAGGACCGCGCGATAGAACCAGTCCGGCATGATCAGATCGATCCCGTCAGCGCGCCCGTGGGCGTCGGCGCGCTCGGTCCATTCATTGATCCAGGAGAAGCGGTGCATCCGTCGCTCGTGGATCTGGCGTAGCGATGTCGCCACGGTGGTGGACTGCAGGCGATCCAGCGCCGCCTTCAGGCGGTGATAATCTCGAGCGCTGGTGCCGCGACCAATGAAGGTCAGGATTTCGTAGGGTGTGGCCGCCATCAGACGCGAGGTGCGCAGGCCGGCGTCGCGGGCCTCGACGATCTGGCTGGCGGCCCAGATCAGCACATCGGCGTCCCAGATGGTCGCCATGCCGTGCTCGGGGACCGCCTCCACGCGGATGGCGATGTCGTTCAGGCGATAGTCGATCGGCGTGGTGCGATGGGTCTTGGCGAGGCTGAAGAAGGGATAGGCCATGAGATCCTGGGCGTCGCGAGGCGCGAGATCGCCGGGCAAGGCGCGGAACAGTTCAAGCTGTCCGCGCTCGGAGCGGATGCGATGTTGGGAGGCCATAAGGGCGCCCGCTCAGCGGCCAGCCTGGCCGGCGGCCGCCGCTGGCACATAAGGGCTTTGGCGCTTGGCCGGCAGCACGGTCGCAACGCCGGGGTCTGAGGTCGACGCCTTGGCGGCGGAGTCCACCCAGACCTGCAGGTCCTCGACCCGGTAGACGACGCGGCCGCCCAGCTTCGAGTACCGCGGGCCGGTGCCATAGATGCGATGCTTCTCCATCGTGCGGATGGACAGGCCGACAAAGCGAGCCGCTTCCGGCGTGCGGAGATAGCGCGGCGGGAGACCGGCGATATTGCTGGACATGGATAGATCTGAGACCTCGTCGCTCGCCACCGGACATCGGCGGCTACCGCGGGCCAAGGTGGCGCGGAGACGGGATCTCAAAATAGCGCGATCTCGAGGGGTGGTGAGATCGCCGCATCGTCGTCCCGCAAGGTGGACCTTCGCCGATGGCCGAGATCAGGTGCAGCGGGTGTCGGGGTGTGTACCGGTCGTGCCCCACCAAAGGGCGCCCTCCGGCCGCCGGGGGGAAGCTTGGAGGACGCCCCTGCTCCTCCCCCAAGGCACGCAGTGGTAAAGGCGATCTCTAACCCTCTGCAGCGGTGTTCGTTGCGTAGGGGGATTGAAGCCTCCCGGCCATCCGGCTTTCCACAATCGTCCGTGACCGACTCGACTCCGGTTTTCATCGGTGCTTATTGTTCTGCGTTTGTTCCTTCTTGGAGCTGTCCTGATGAACGATAACAACGCCCCCGACCTGGCCAAGCTGATGGACGCGCTGCGCGTCGCCGCCAATGACGCTGGCCAGACGCCGCTGGCCGTGTTCACGGCGATGACGGCTTCTCTCGATGGGCTGATGATGGCGGGCTACGCGCATTCCATCGCCACCGAGCCGCAACTCCATGACAAGGTCCCGGCCTTTCCGGGCATGCGCGTCTATTGCGAATGGGCGCCGTGGCTGACAGCCGACCGGGCGACAAGGATCGACCCCGTCCGTGCGGAGAACCGCCGCGCCATCGGGGCGCTCGGCGAACAGCTCTGCGCCTTCGGCGGCGCGGACGCGATGCTCGAAGCGCTGGATCGCGTCTGCCAGGCCAACCCGGCGCAGGCCTATTTTATTCAGGCGGTCGCGGACTCTTGCTGGGAAGGTATCGGCGCCGATGCCGATACCTGGGACCGGGACGCCATCGACGAAGAGCTTGCGCGTTTCCCACTCGAAGTCCGGCCCCGCCGACCGACCTGACCGCCGTCGCGGCGGAACCAGTTTCCAACCTATCCCACCCCACCTCATGAGCGGAGGGCTTGCACCGTGCTGACCGAACGGATCGACCGCGCGCTCGACGCACTGGATGCGTCCCGCAAACATGTCCCTGGCCTGCGCGACGTGTTTCGTCCGCAGACGCCGGAGCGCGTCATTCTCGACAAGCTGCTCGCCGTCATGGCTGAAGCCGATGAAGTGCTGGGCGGATCACTCCAGGCCAAGCGGCGGGCCTGACATGCCGATCCTCAAACGCATGGAGCTGCACCGCTCCCGGCTTCTCCCGAAGGACGGCGGTCACACGATCTTCTTTCACACGCAGAGTAGCAGCCGCAGCCTTCCGCAGACCTTCTTCGAGCCCCAGGATGTGCCCGAGTTCGAGGGGGACAGCGCCTGGTTCGAGTGCGAACGCAAAGGCGGGCGATGGCGCATCCTGCGGCGGGTCGAAGGTATCCGTGATGCCTGAGCCCAATCGCTCGCCATGGCAAATCCAGCCCGGTCTCGGCGGCTGGCCGTTCTGGTCGCTGGTGGAACAGCGGGTGACGGTGATCCTGTCCTGCGATGCCTGCCACCACGAGGCGCAATGGACGCCCGCGGAAATCGACCGGCGCTCCAAGGGCGCCCGCAGCCGCAATTTCGGGATGATCGCCAAGAAGCTTCGCTGCTCGAAATGCCGTTCCGAATGGGTGACAATCTCGCTCGCCCCAGGATGCCATCTCGCCAAATGAAACGCCCCACGCCACCGTCCTTCACCGTCTCGGACGGACTCGGCGACTGGACCATCCAGCGGGCGGTCGATGAAGGCGTGACCCTGATCGTTGAATGCCTCGACTGCCCCTACCAGGTCGTCTGGATACCGGCCGTGCTGCGCCGAATGTTCGCCAGCCTAATGAGCGCTACCCTGACCGACATCGCGGCGCGCGCCCAATGCTCACAATGCAAATCGCGCCAGGTACGGTTTTGGCGGGCCGCTCCGGGCTTCGTCCCGCCGGACTCGACCTGAACCGCAAGCCGCGCAATCCTGGCGACATGTGCAACGAATATCAGTTGAAGCTGAACTTCGGCGCGGACTGGTGGAACGCCGTCGGTGACAAGCGCGTGCCGTTTCACTGGCGCAGCGCGCCGTCGAACCGGCCGCTCGATGTCCCGTTCAAGCCGACGAACCGGGCGCCGATGATCCGCGCGATCGACGCCGCCGATCCCGCTGCTGGCCTGGAATGCATCGACACCCGTTGGTGGCTGGTGCCGTTTTTTCACAAGGGGCCGGTCTCGGCGTGGAAGAGCATGTGCACCAACGCCAAGATCGAAACGGTCGACACCGCGCCAACCTTCCGTGACGCTTACAAACGAAGGCGGGCGCTGATCCCACTCACCTCGTTCATCGAATATGACGAGCCGCCCGGCTGGAAAAACGGCATGCGCAAGCGGCGCTGGGACGTCAGTTGGGAACCCAAGGACCAGTTCGACCAGGTGCGGTATTTCGCGGGGCTTTGGGAGCGTTCGAACCCCACCGATCTAACCGAGCCACTTGAGAGCTTCGCCTTTATCACCGGCCCGCCAGGCTCCGATGTCGCGCCCCTTCACGATCGCCAGCCGGCAGTGCTGACCCTGGAGCAAGGCATGGAATGGCTGCGTCTGGATCGCCCGGGGAAAGCTGTTCTAGTTACCGCAACCCCCCTGCACACCTACAGACCAGTAGAGGCGGCGAGATAGAACATCGCAAGCTATGAGGAGAAGCCGAGCTTGGGCTCAGAAGCACAGAATCCTGCATTGAGCCCGTTAGTGGTAGGCTTGGTCGGCGCGACCGGCAGCGGCAAAACCACGATCGCTAAGGCCTTGGTCACAAAGCATGGCTTCGAGAATCTGCATATGGGCAGGCCATTGAAGGATATGTTGATTGCGTTGGGCCTGTCGGAGCAGGCCGTAGCGGGGACGCCAGCAGACCGTGAAGCGCCTCAACCGGTACTGGATGGGAAGAGCGCGCGCTTTGCCCTAAGCACCTTAGGCACAAAATGGGGACGGAACACGATTTCGCCGCGGATCTGGGCCAACGCGGTCAGAGCGAAAATTCAGATGCGTGCCCAAGCCGCGGATCCGCGGCCGATCGTGATCGACGACCTACGCTTTCCAACCGACTGGGATGTCGTCACCGCCTTTGGCGGATCGATCGTCAGAATTCGGCGGCCATCGGTCGAGACTGGCCGCTCGCCACTCGACAAGGCTTGCCATCGCTTGCGACTGGAGCGGTTCGTGCCAGCAAATGGTTTGTTTGGCTGGACACCGTTGCACGAAACGGAATTCCACTGGCGGGACGCGCCCTGCATCGGCGAGATCGATAACACCGCCGCTGTGACCGACGCAGTGGCGGCGGTCATCGCTCTCCTCGTTTCACAACGGCGTTGGCTTGAAGACGCCGCCGCTTCGACGGCGCTCCTCTAGCAACGGTTGCGGCCACTCGATCCCCAGCGCCTTGTAATCCGCGAAGAGCCTCTCGACGTCAGCGTCCTCCCCGGCGAGGACCCTGAGCAGTTGGGCGTGCGCAGATTCGATCGGGTGGTCGTAGCCGGGCTCGGCTAAAAGGGCGGACACCTGGTCGAGCGGAAGGCGCGCATGTTGGGCGTCGCCGGATTCGATTTGGGCCGCCGCCGCGCCTAGAAGTGACCACAGTTGGGAGTCCCGGTTACCCATGCCGCGGCCTAGTTGCTCGGCCATATGGTAGTCGTCCAGGGCCTGGGCAAACTCCCGCCGGTATCTGCGGACTTCCGCGCGAGCCAGATATGCATTGCCCAAATCCCGGGCTGTTCCGTAGTCCGACGCTCCTGTGATCGCATGCTCCGCAGCTTCGAGGGCGCCGTCGAAATTTCCGAGCTTCGCGAGCGCGCGTGCAATCGATCTGTCGACTGCAATCTGCTGGCCTGGTGGCAGGCTGCCTCGTAATTGCACCAGCTTGTCGGTTGTGCGCTGGATGCCCTCGTAATTGAGTAGATCGCGATAGGCCACATTCAAGGTTGCTTGTCCGGCAGCCTGGTGCTCGGGATTATCGGTAACGGCGTCGAGCTTTTTCGCCAGCGCCCAGAGGAGCACATAGGTGTTCCTGCGCAGAGCCAGTTTCATCCGCAGCAGCAGGGCCTCAATCTGAGTTTCTTCGTTGGCCGACCGTTCGGCTTGCGCCAACGGTTCATCGACCTCGCTGTAGCGGCCAAGCTCCAACCGGGTGCGGGCGGCAAGCAGCGCCTGTTGCACCATGTTCTCGCCTCCTTTCTCCCCGGCGGGCTCGAACTTCCAACCATTATCAATCAACGCCAGACCCACCTGGTGTTGGCCCGCTTTTAACAGAAGCGAACCGAGGTTGGCGATCTCGGCCGGTGGGAGCGACTGAACAAGTGGCGCGACAACCACCGCGATGATTGCGGTCGCTTCAGGGCTCGTCAACTGGTCGGCCTTGAATTGGCGGTAGACTTCGTACCAGCTGCCTACAAGCTTATCGCCGCGAGGCTTAGTGATGCCCTGCCGCCAAGTCTCTTGGGCTAGCGCATGTGTCAGGGCCAGACCAGAAGATGTCCGCTTGAGCAGGCGATCCTGAGCCAATCGGTCCAGCGCCGGTCCGATATCGGCGGCGCCGACGCAAGCCGCGGCCGCAGCCAAGGCATCAGCGCTGACACTCACATTGTCTGGGAGTATGGCTAGAAGCTCAGCAACCGTTCGTGCGTCGCCGGTGATGGCGCTGCGTTTTGCTTCATAGTAGCCAGCGTAGTCGTTGAGGATCGCGGCGCCGCCCTCCTGGATGGCGGCAAGGGCGAGTTCTAGATCGTACGGCCGTCCCCCAGTCGCCTGCATCAGCGAATTGATTTCGGCCTCCAGAGGCCACCGACCCAAGCTCCGATAGAACCATTCTGCCGCCTCCTTAGGTCCGAGCGGGGCAATAGGGAGCAGCAGTCCCCTCTTGGCCCTAACGTCAGAAGTTATGTCGTCCCACCGCCCGTTGTCGCCCGTTTCAGTATTGTGGGCCAGCAGCAGGACCGTCGAGTCGGGTTTGGCGGCGATAAGGAAGCGGATGAATTCCGGTAAATTGGTTTTGTCGACGTGGTCGATCGAGATGACAACGAGGGTGCCGGCGTCCGCCAGGCTGCCCAGAAAGTGGGACAGGAAAAGGCGTTTGTTTGACGAATCTAGCTGATCGAGCGCCTCACCGATGGGCGAGGACAAAAGCTCGCCCGCAACCGCCTTTTGCAGGACATCGATGGTCTTGCCGGCCTTATCGGTGACAACCTTGGCCAGGTCAGCCATCACCGCGGCGGTGATTGCACGGACAAGTTTCAAGCCATTGGCCGACATCCGCTTGCCGAAAGCGGTCGCAACGGCTTCGGGATCCTGAGGCAAGGCCTTGAGCTGACCGTAGATAGCGGCGATCGCCAGATCCTCGCTTGCCTGCTCAATCGCGTTGAGAACAGCCGGGCTGTAGTTACGCCGGCTCAATTCCTCTACAACGGCGGCGAGCACTGCCGTCTTGCCAACCCCGGATATCCCCTCCAAAGCAAAGCCGCGCCGACCCTGCTCGACGCCCTGAAGAATCTCTTCGATCAGAGCGGCTCGCCCGATCAAGGGAGTCTGCGCGGAGGCTTCGGCGGGGAGATCGGTCATCGGCCAAGGGTGTGTGGAATAAGAATGACAACAGAAGCGGATGACCAGCCGTTCGTGCACGTGCCCACCCCGGGCGGCATCCTAAAGGTGAAGGTCGCCGACGTGAACGGCCAATCACTCTTGGTCGCCATAAGCGAGACCCTGCCCGAAGTTCCAGTGGTGCGTTTTCAATCGTCCTGTGTGTTCGGTGAAGCATTCCACGCGGTCGACTGTGACTGCGGGGCCCAAATGACGGCGGCCGTAAACCTGATCTGCGAACAGGGCGGCATCATTATATACGCCTGGGAGGAAGGACGCGGTGCTGGCATTATCGACAAGCTGAAGGCCATTGCCCTACAGCAAACGCAGGGCATTTCGACCGCCGACGCCTTCGTGAGCCTCGGTCACGAACCTGATCCGCGCACGTTTCAAGCGCACATCGCGGCGCTCAGACAATCGTTCGAAGGCACGACAATCAAGGTCGCCTCGGCCAACCCGAAGAAGATTAGCGCCCTCCAGAAGGCCGGTTACACCGTCGAACGCGTCAAACTTGAAGTGCCCAAAACGCCGGAACGCGCCGCCTATTTGAAGCACAAGCAGGACTATCTGGGTCACATCGATGACGATTGACCGGGCCCTCAGCGGCGATCCCTTCCGCATCGATCAGATTCTGTGCCGGGAAGCAGCTCGCGGTTATAGCGGTTTCAAGAGCCTCCATACCGTCGAACCGTGGAGCGATCTGCCGCTGCTGTCCCAATTCGTGTTCAAGACGCTCTTCATTTCGGTGTGCCAGCAGTTCAACTGGGACTTTTTGCAAAATGCCATGGCGCAGTGGCTTCTGCCCGCGCCAGAAGCAAAGCTTCTCCAACTGGAAGGCGTCCGCTCGCCCGAAATAGCGCGCCTGCTCAAAGGCTACTCCAAACCCGAGCGCATCAGGGCACAGCAGCGCGCGCGGATGCTCCGCGAAACCGCGGGGCGGCTAAGGCAGCTGCTCAACGACGGAGTCTTGCAGCAGCTTGTCGAGACTCGCACGCTGGCTGGACCACAAGGCTTCTACGCGGTGATTAGATCGATACCAGCCTTCGCCGAGGACCCGCTCGAGAAGAAGGTCCGCGTCCTTGCGCACGACCTTTTCCGCGAAGGCATCATCCGATTTTCCGATCCGGAGAACCTCAAGCCAGCAATCGAGTATCACATCCTACGAATCTACTTGCGTAGCGGCCGCGTCTACCCGATCAACGATGCCGTCAGGGAGGCTTTGCGCCAGCCTACTCTGAATCCGCGCGGTCGTATGGTGAAGCTGCTCCGCCAGCGCGTTGAAGAGGCGATGAACCTGACTTCCCTTTATTCAGGCTTGGATATTGCGACCTTGAACTACCTCGAATGGCAAATCGGCCGTTCGATATGCATTCCAGACCCACCCGCGTTGTGTCTAGACCCACCACATCACGAGCTACCGCCCGACGTGAACGAGATCTGTAAAACGGCATGTTCGCTGTCGACGTTTTGCCGGGCGCACACCCAGCCAAACTACGGTTGGTTTCACGAACCTCAGTTCCAGAAAGCTATTTACTGAAAACAATCACTGACTCTGACAGCGAGCGGTTCGCAACGCTGCGGCGCGAGTGCGGGCTGAGGTGGGACAGCATGTTGCGGACACGCCAGTCCCTGCGACCGACAAGCGTCAAACCCTGAGCATCTGCCAAGTCGGTCAGCAGGTCGGCCACCGGGATGTGGATTTCCTTGTAATAGGCGTCCTGCACGACAAGGATTGCAAGCCCACCCGAGCGCAGCCAGCTCTTCATCGACGCTAAGGCGGTGGCCATATCCGAGAAATAGTACAAGAAGCCCTTGTAGTAGTACCGCTCCGACGCGTAGCTGGGGTGGCTTCTGATCTGCGATATCAGCTGTGATATGCTTGCTGGAAGTACGGATTGCGGGTCGCCATCTCGGATCAACGGGGTGCCGATCTGTTCAAGGCGGAGCGCACGTTCGTCGTAGCCGGCAGCGTTAATCAACAGCTCGGACGCCGGCAGATAATGTCGGATGTAGTCAGTCCGATTGGGATAGGGCGGTGAGGTAACGATCGCGTCCAGGCTGGCGGGCCCGTAGGCTTCAGCCGTAAGCGCGGCCCAACGCACCGATGTCCGGTTCTTGTCGTGCAACGGATCGAGCCCATTGGCATAGACCACGGCCGCGTCCAGGGTCTGCTCAACAGCCAAACGGGTTGCTGCGTGATCGGCGGCAGCCTTGGACCGTTTGATCCAAGTTGGATTTGACCCCGCGAACGCCTTATGGAGGCGAAGCCGAGACAGGGCCGCCAGATAAATCGAAATTGCAGTCGAGCGATGCTCCGGCTCCGTGGGCGCCTGGAGCACGTGCTGCGTCGCCGTCTCCGTCCCGGCGCCAATCGAGCTCAAGAGCTGAGAAAAGAAGGCTTTCTCGTCTTCTGCCTCAATTAACTCGGACAGCTCTTTGATGAATGCAGCGCTGTCTCGGATTTCCTCGGACCCTGCCGTTCGAAAGGTTCCGGTCAGGGCGGCAAATGGGCTGATGTCGCCTAGATGGAGGTTGATCGGTCGGCCTCGGCCTGCTTCGCCCAGGGTTCCCATGCCGCCGAACGGGTCCGCGATGGTCTGACACCCCTCGCTAATGCACAGGTCGAGCATGTCGGCCGCGAATGTCTGTGAAAAAGAGGTGTAAAGGCTAGCAAGCTGACCGAACTTCGCCTTATCAGCGGCCGATGGTTTGGGGTTCGGCGCATCGAATAGCGCGTCGAGAAATCGGCTTTCGGATCGAAAGAGCGAGGCTCTCAACGGATCGTTTCCTGGTTACTTCGAACGGCGATAGCACATCGACTCGCGGCGATCTGGGCTGCTGTTCCGACCGTTACCGTAATAATCCGCGCCTGTCTGGACCAACCGGCATCTACCGCGCGACCACGGGCCAACCACATTTCAGCAGCTCGATCTTCCGAGGTCGCATGGTGCGCCTCAAAGCCGATCGACGCGCCAGATTACTTGGGTTTTATCTGGTCTGCTTAAAGCGTCCGACGATAGGGGTGAAGCAGCAAACGACGATGGCCGACCTTCATCATCGTAACGCCTAAGCGAACTGTGCGAGCGGTACGATCGCGCAGGTCGTGCGAAATCCAGTCCCGCTTCGAGATCTCTCCCCCGCCGAAAATTACGCCCGCGATCTCGCGATGTTTGGCGCCATCGAGCCGACCATCAAGCGCGCGGAGCGCTAGTATGAGGCGATCGCGACGCTGCGCTGGCAGCGCCGCTGGATTCGCGCCCACACTTCGTCCGGTCACCGCCCGCCAGGCGCGGATCGCCGCCATCGCCCGTATCTCGAAAAGTTCGTCGAACGGCAAAAGCGCCGCCGGTGGCTCGGCGCCGGCCTCGACATGCAAGCGTACCACGGCGCCGCCGCGTTCCAAGACGACTTCGCCCTCATCCGCGACGACCAGATCGTTCGACCGGCCCGAGAGCCGGTAGCGCGGGTCAGCAAGCCCAGACGGAAGGCTGGTAACGGCAATGACGCTGGGCAACACCTCGGCGGTCCAGACATCGGCGTTTGCGTGACCGTTTCCGTCGCGAGCGCCGAAATCGCAACCCCCAGCGTTTGGCGAAGGCGTCTTCCGAGATGGGATTGAGCGCGCCCTGGCTCGCGGCCCGTTCTAGTTCCTCACGGTCATGCTGGAACTCAGGGTTTCGACTGAGGAATTCCAAGGCGAAGCCTGGGGCGTCCAACGACCTCAGGGCCTCATAGGCATCCGGCTCCCGCCAATCCACGCGACCCATCGCGCCGCCTCCAACCACGCAACTTCACATTAATTCAGCAAAATGCAATGCGCCTGTGGGTAGCATCTCGGTAGGGCGCTGGCGTGCAGGGCCGCTTGCCGCAAATGCATGGAACGCCAGTTCAGTTTGGCGCCCCGCCTCGCAGCAGATGCCGGTATCCGCTTTCGCTCATCCAGCGGGCGCGCGCCAGATGCGAATCCCACGCCTGACGTGCTCGGTGCGGTTCGAGCTCAGGATCGATATGGAGCACGATCTTGGCCACCTCACGCCAATCGGCGCCATCCGCCTCGGCGTCCAGCAGGCGAAGATAGGTCACCAGGTGCTGCTCATCGTAGCCGGTCAGAACCTGGGCCGTGGGCGCCAGGTCGGCGACGTCGGGATTAAGCGGTCGAGGCATAGGCAGGTCAGTTCCGCGAAGGTCCTTATAGTCTGACATTCTACTTCGAGCTCAAAGTCAGGTGCGTCGCGTTGGAGCGATCGGGTTCGAGGCAGCTTCATTCAAGAGCATGACGCCAAGCCCACGGTCGGAGTCGATAAACAAGACGCCGGCGCCCTCAAGGGCTCTGCGAACCTGATCGCGGGTCCCCTCGTGCACGTGGAGACCGCGCTCGGACTCCAGGCGCTTGAGCGCGGTAAGCGCTACCAGGGCTTCTTCAGCGAGCGCCTCCTGCGTCCAATTCAGCAAGGCGCGCGCGGCCCGAACTTGTCGGCCGGTGATCATTCATGATCACCTCCGACACACGGACTAAGCACACCAGAAATACGACTATATTAGTCGTTTTGCGCTTGAGCAACGCCGTTCACAGCTGTGTTTGGGTTTCGCCCAGGCGGAGAGCGAGGCGACTGATTCGGTAGGGACTACACCGTTGCGCTGCTTGGTGGGAAAACCCCGCCCGGAGGACCGGACGGGGCTTTGCTTGGAGGGGTCAGTCGCCGTTGGCCTTACGGCTGCGCGACCAGATCAGGGTGTGGGTCTCGCCGTCCTCGTCTTCGAAAAGATTGGCGTAGATGGGAGCGACGAAACTTGGGTCGTCCAGTTTGACCGAGAGATAATCGCGACCCTCAGTGGAGCGCTTCGCCCAGGCCGCGCCGATTTCGGCCCGACCCACGTAAATCCGGTAGCTGGGGGCGTTGTCGTTGGCCCGGTTGGTTTCGGGGACCATGCGGACGTTCTTGGTCTGAACGCTCAGGGTGACGATCTCACCGTGAAACTCAGAACCTGCCATCTTGAAGGAGCCGATATTCGCCATTGTCGTAGTCCTCTGCTGCTTTCGGGTCCGCGACCACCGCGGCCTCGATGGCGATCACAGGGCCGGAGGCGATCGACGCCGCACCTCGCCAGGGGCCGCAGCGAAGCGAAGGACGGCGGCGCCGGGGCTTTGTTGTCTTGCGCGAGGAATGGGGCCTTCGGGCCCCAGGGGAAGAAAGCCCGCCGCCGCCGTTGCGGCTTAGGCGATCGAGGCGCAGCCGCCCTTCGGCCAGATCAAGCCATCAGAGAGGCCGCGTGGTTGCGGGCTGAACGGCCAGCTTCAAGGACAATCCGGCGAATACCCTGCGCTCGGCAAAGCCTGGCGGTTCTGAGGCAGAGGTCTGGCTGGAAGAGCTAGCTATCGCAGACCAGCTCCAGCCCTTATCCCAGACACCAACCGGGCCAGCGACAACGGCCCTAACGGTCCCGACGCACTTCCGGAAAGATCATCGCAGCCAGGCGAAACGTTTCTACGGGCCGCCTATCTAAGTCATGCTGACGCTCGCTTTCGCTCCCTGGCCAACCGCTCGAGGACAGGTAGCGGTTCACCCGCCAAGTCTCGCGGCTGCCGGAGGACGATACCCCTGCCCTTCCGTAAGGCTCCGCTCGGTCCTCGCGGGCGGGGTGTACGCCGCTAATCGCATCCATGCGGTCGCGCCCACCGCGAGGCCGCCGCAGATCGCAAACACCTGGCGCCAGACCTCGGACGCCACGCCGATATGGGCGAGCCCGAGCGTCGCCTCATAGCCGGCGACCGCCGCCGGCGCGGCGTAGAGCAAGCCGATCGCGGCGCGGGCGAGCGATGAGCCGACGTGCGTGAAGGCGATGCGGCCGATCGCGAGCGTGGCGGCGCCGACCATGACGGCGACGATGATGGCGCCAAGGATGCCGCAGCCGCTGTGGTAGGCGGCAAAGGCGGCGGTGAGGCCTGCGAAGAACGGCAGGGCGTAGATGGCGAGCGTGAACAGCAGCCAGCAGCAGAAGCCGACGCCGGCGACGCTCAGCACGAGGCTGATCGCGAACATGGTGGTGGTCTCCGTGAAATGTGCAACGGCCGCGCCTTCCACCACCACCACCGGCGCGTCTGAAGATTAGGCGATCCGGCGCCGGGTGTGAATCGGGTTTGTCGGCGGCGACGCACGAAGCTGGACGTGGATGCGGATTGCCGGCTTTCCGGAAATCCGCCGATCCGTAAAAGCGCATCGGCGGCTTTGCGCGTGCGCGGAAATGCGGCGGCGCTCACGCGCCGCCATCACTGAACTTCCAGACCGGGATGCCGAGCTTGCGGGCCTTGTCGGCGAGGTTGTCCTGGATGCCGGTGCCGGGGAAGACCATGACCCCGATCGGTAGGACGGCCAACATCTGGTCGTTGCGTTTGAAGGGCGCCGCCTTGGCGTGCTTGGTCCAGTCGGGTTTGAAGGCGATCTGAGGGACCTTGCGGCTATCGGCCCAGCAGGCGGCGATGCGCTCGGCGCCCTTGGGCGACCCGCCATGCAGCAGGACCATGTCGGCGTGTTTGGCGTGGGCCTTGTCGAGCCGATCCCAGATCAGCCGGTGGTCGT
>Ga0302314_10009348_pt1 | contig 17346 bp, 19 predicted proteins | sample III_Palsa_N2_3_FD_200533 | JGI IMG/M metagenome (GOLD analysis project Ga0302314, IMG submission 200533) | Peat permafrost microbial communities from Stordalen Mire near Abisko, Sweden - III_Palsa_N2_3 | ecosystem: Environmental > Terrestrial > Soil > Palsa > Peat permafrost | place: Sweden...
CAGGGTGGCGGCTTCGGGCATGGCGGCTCCGGGGGTTAGTGTTCTCAATTGCTCCCCCGCTGGGGGAGCCAGCCGGCGAAGCCGGCTGAGGGGGCGAGTGTGATCGTCAGGCGCCGGCGTAGCGGCCAGGCCCCCTCCACCACCCTACGGGTGGTCCCCCTCCCCCATCGGGGGAGGAACTAGGTCCGCGCGGTGATGACGATCGAGGCGCTGAGTTCGGGGTCCGATGCGCCGCCGTTGGCGCCGGTGGTGTTGGTTGTGCCGCCGGTGGCGGTTCCGCCGGCGCCGGGGGCGCTCAGGGTGGCGTTGGCGCCGGCGGCGGCGGTCAGGGCGGGGCTGGTGACGGTGGCGCCGCCGCCGCCGGGACCGACCAGGGTTCCGGCGATGGTGGTCGATCCGGCGGTGACGGCGAGGCTGACATAGGTCGCGACGCCGCCGGCGCCGCCGGACTGGGTCAGGGTCTCCATGCCTTCGGGGTGGGTGTAGCGGTTGTCGCCGTCGGCGCCGGTAAGGACGATGTCGACATGGGCCAGGGCGTAGCCGGACGGGACGGTGTAGGAGAAGGCGCCGGGGGTCGAGGTCGAGAACAGGACGGTTCCGTTGGCGACGCCGGTCGAGGGGACGCCGACGGCGATGCCTGAGCCGATCGTGGCGATGGCGGTGATGACGCCACCGACCAGATAGGCGACCCCGACATCGTAGTCGGCGCCGGCGATCACCGAGGTGATGTTGAAGACGGTGGTGTTGACCGGGTGCTGGCCGGCGCTGATCCAGCCGCTGGTTCCGGTGACGCGATAGTAGAAGATCACCGCCGTGGCCGAGGGGTTGTCGCTGTGGCCGGCGATCCGCAGCGCCGGGGTGGAGACGCCGGCGTTAGCCAGGGCGACGGCGCTGGCGGTCCAGGCCGAGCCTGGCGCCGCGCCGGCGGCGGGAAATGGCACGACCGGATAGGCGATGCAGTCGGCCAGCGACACCTGCGCCTGGCCGAAGGGGTTGAAGGACTGGAACTTCACATAGATGGTCTGGCCGACGTTGGCGGCCAGGTAGGGGAACTGGAACACCGATGAGTCCAGCCGCACGAAGGGCGCGCCGGCGGCATGGTCGGCGATGGGGGTGTTGAGATAGCCGCGGCGGAGGTAGGTCCCGAGGCTGTAGCGGCTGGGGTTGGTGAGGGTGGCGGCCTCGTAGGTGATCAGTTCGCTATCGACGAGGCACATCGTGCCGCCGTTGTCGGCGGCGCTGGACGAGGCGCCGGTGAGGACGCCTTCGCTGGCGCCGAGATCGACGGCCAGGGTGTCGGTCGTGTCCGGGTCGGCATGGACGGGGAAGTCGGCGGTGACGACGCCGAACCGGGCGGGGCCGTCGACCGTGCCCACCTGCTGATAGCTGTCACCATCCACCGAGACCCAGACGATGGCCCCGCCCCAGTTGGGACCACCGGCGACGGCGGCCCAGACCTCGCCCTGCTGAGCCAGGACCGAGGGCGGGTTGAACAGGACCGGACCGGCCACGGCGCCCGTGGTCTGGGCATAGGGCCCGATGGCGACGCCCTGGCGCAACTGGGCCTGGGAGATGTTGATCGCGTGGGCGGCGTCGCCGGTCCAGGTCAGGGCGCCGCTGTCATTGCAGGCGTTGACCTGGGCCGTGAGGGCGGTGGCCGTCGGGAAGGCGGCGGTAAGGACCAGCTGCCAGACGCCGGAGACCAGGGTCGCGCTCAGGGCCGAGGCGATGAGGATCGCATTGCCGCTGGCGCTCGCCGGGGCGGTGATGGCGCCGGCGTTGAGGTCGACGGTGAGCTGGACGCTGTTTCCGGCGCCGTCGTTCAAGGAGACTTGGGCGATCTTGTGGGCGGCGGCCTGGAGGCAGACGGCGAAGCTGTAGCTGAGGCCTTCGAAGGCGCTGACCGTCTGGGCGATGGCGTGGGCGCCGGACGTGGCCGAGGCGATCAGGGCGCAAGCGGTGGTCAGGCCGTAGGCGTCGGTAGCGGCCGCGCCGGCGACGGTGGCGTTGGTGTTGGTCCAGACGGCGTTGGTCTGGTCGCCGCTGAACAGCAGCAGGTTGGCTTCGACCCCGCCGGGATCGACATTGCGGTCGGCGACATAGCCGTCCCCGGGCTGGCTGTCGTAGAGCGGGGTGTGGGCGATGCCGACGGGATAGTCTTCGCAGGTGAAGCTGAGGCCGTATTTTTCGTCCTGGTCGATCTCGATAACGCGGACGGGATAGTCGACCAGCCCGAGGCCGACGTCGGTGAGTTCAATGATATCGCCCGGCTCCAGCAGGGCGAACATCCAGCCGAGTTTGAACTTGTACTGGGCGCGGATGTAGAGGGTGCGCTGGAGATAGAGCTGGGCGCAGATGGCCGCGACCGAGGGGTCGCAGATGACGTGCACCGTGGTCGGGTCCTGCCGCCGGGCGCCGTATTGGGCGATGTTGGCGGCGTCGGAGGCCAGGGCGATGGCCATGTTGTACTGGTTGGTGCGGTCGAGATATTCTAGCTGGACGACGTTGTAGGCGTCGGACTGGTCCTCGATGTCCACCTGCAGCGGCGGGTCGCCGGGGTTGTCGACAATGAAGTCGTCGTCGTTGAGGGCATAGATGGGCGCCGAGGGCGGGGTGTAGGTCTTGCCGTTGGCGGTCAGGGCGGTGTCGCCATAGGGGATCAGCTTCAGCACCCCTTCCGACCAGACGCAGGTCGAGTTGGTGGCGAGCAGCACCTCCTTGAGGAAATCCGAGGCTGATCGTTCCTGGTCGATCACCGGCGACAGGACCAGGCCCGCGGCCAGGCAGTAGTTCTGGTAGGGGGTCGGGTCGCCGAGCAGGCCGGTTTGCGGCCACAGCGGCACGCCGGTGCGCGGGTTTTCGAAGAAGTCGGCGATGACCAGGGAGGGGTCGACATCCTTGCCGGTGGTGGTGGTCACCGGGCCGAAGCCGGTGGTGCGGGTGACCTCGAAGGAATGGTTGGGCGGGGTCGCGCCGGCGTCCAAGGCGTAGTTGGCGGCATAGGTGATGGCGATGCCCGAATAGCCGATGGCGTGGTTCGGATGGTTGCTGGTCAGATAGCTCCAGGGCGATTGGCCGATGGCGCCGGCCTGCATCGTCAAGCCGGCCTGCTGCAGCGCGGTTTTCGAGCCGTTGGAGTAGGTCTTGCCGTCGACATAGACGATGTTGATGGCGTCGATCGGGCCTTCGCAGAGGCCGAGGATGATGGTGGCCGAATAGCTGTAGCCGGTGGTGGGCGAACCGCCCTTCCCGCCCCCCTTGCCGTTCTGCGGCTTGGACTTGAAGTCCAGGTAGTCGAGCATGTTGCAGTTGACGCGGAACTGGCCCCAGCCGAGGGGGATCTGCAGCCCCATGGCCGAGGTCTGGACCTGAATCCCGGCATAGCGGGTGATGACGTTGGAGGCGGCGCGGCCGGCCATGGGTTACCTCCGCTAGGTGTGAAGATCGGTTGGCGTCGGGGATGCGCCCTCGCCCTTCGACGGGCTCAGGATGAGGGCTAATGCGATGCCGGCGTTTGCGTGGAAATCCTCATGCTGAGCTTGTCGAAGCACTAGGATTTCGGCCCCTCAATCGGTGGGGCGCCAATAGCTGTAGGCCTTCATCGGCCGGCCGATCAGGTCGGCGTCGCGGTCGACGTCGCCCAGCACCACGGCGCCGTCGCGGCGGTTGGCGTGGACGATCTGCGGCCAGGCGGTGACGATGGCGCCGTGGCTGAAGGCGCGGCCGAATTTGAACAGCAGCACGTCGCCGGGCTGGACGGCGGCGGGATCGATCTCGCCGGCGAAGCGGCTGAGCACGGCAAGATAGCGCTCGCCGACCCGGTGCAGGTGCCAATCCGGCGGATAGTCGCCGGTATCGAAAGCCTCGATCAGGCCGACGTTGGCGTAGACGCCGAGCGGCAGCTGCGCGCAGTCGACTCCCACGCCCTTGAGCCGGGCGCGATGATGATAGGCGTGCCCAGCCAGGCGATCGCTTCCGCGACCACCGCGGCGCGGGGGGAGGATGGGGGCATAGCCGAGATACCAAAAAATCGTTTGGGTCCGCGTGATCCGATACAACCCTAAGCTTGACCGCAGTCGGTTCTCGAGCACTCAATCTGTGAAAGCGTGGCCGGTGAACGCGAATATGGAGAGGACTGCGATGCACTTGTGCGACCTGAGGGCCTGGGGCCTTGCACGCGTTGCCGACGTGGCGATTGAGGGCGACCAATTCCTAGTCACAGTCACAGATAATGAAACGGTGGAGCTTGCCGGTTGCATCTACGCTTATGTGATCGACGGCGAGATCGTGCGGATCGGATCGAGCGCCGGGCAGCTGAAAAACCGTTTAAAGGCTTGGCGTCGTGACGTCTCAATGGCTTTGGCCGGCGGCAAGTCGTCAACGCCTATTGATGAGGCTTGCAAGTGGCGAGCAGCTCTTAAGCCCGGCTCGGAAGGGGCGCTTTATGCTCGACGTGGAACAGAGGTCACCACGCCAGTAGGCACCTTCACCACACATCTCGACGAAGAGCGGATGCTGATCGCTCGCTTAAGGCCAAAGCTTAACCGAAGTTGGAGGTGAGGTCTGCAAGTATGCCGCAGACCTTAACTTTGGATGGTGGTTATGCGTCGAATACCAGCTCATAACTCGTGTTCTTACTCCCCCCCACATTCCGCCGCAGCAGCCCCCGCTCCAGCAGGTCGTTGATGTCGCGCTGGGCGGTGGGGATGGAGACCTTGGTCAGGGCGGACCATTTGGCGGCGGTGAGCTTGCCGTCGAAGCCATCCAGGCAGCGGTTCAGCATCGCCTTTTGCCGGTCGCTTAGGGGCAAGGCCGCGTGGTCACGCCAGAAGTCGGCCTTGCGCAAGACATGGGCGCCGGCGGCCTCGGCGCCGCCCAGGGCGCGGGTGAAGCAGCCGAGGAACCAGGCCATCCAGTCGGTGACATCGAGGCCGCCCTTCTGCGCGGCTTCAAGCTGGGCGTAGTAGTCCGACCGCTCCTGCTGGATCTGGCCGGACAGGCTATAGAAGCGCTGGCCGGAGGCTTCCGAGCGCGCCAGGGCCTGGTCGGCGACGGCGCGGGCGATGCGGCCGTTGCCGTCCTCGAACGGGTGGACGGTGACCAGCCACAGATGGGCGAGGCCGGCGCGCAGCAGGCCGTCGGTCGCGGACCGCGCGTCGAACCAGGCCAAGAACCGCTGCATCTCCCCTTCCAGCCGATCGGCGGGCGGCGCTTCGTAGTGGACGCGGCGGCGGCCGACCGGGCCGGAGACGACCTGCATGGGTCCGTCCGCATCGTCGCGCCAGGCGCCGGTGCGGATGCGGTGCAGGCCGGAGACGCCGGCCGGGAACAGGGCCGCTTGCCAGGCCCACAGGCGCTCACGCGTCAGGGGCTGGGCGTAGTTTTCCGTGGCGTCGAGCAGCATTTCGACGACGCCTTCGGCTCTGCGGTCTGCCGGCGCCGCGGCCGCTTCGGGAACGCCGAGATGGCGCGCAAGCGACGAGCGGACGCCGGCGCGGTTCAGGGTTTCGCCCTCGATGGCCGAGCTTTTGACGACGTCCTCGGTAAGGGCTTCAAGCTGGGCTTCGCGGTTGATGTCGAAGCCGAGCCGAGCCATGCCGCCGATCAGCCGGCCCTGTTGCAGGCGCGCGGCGGCCAGCGGCTCGATCAGCCGGGCGTCGTCCCAACGAAAGTCGGGCCAGTCGTCGCGTTGCCAGATATGCATATTCTCCTCACGTTATGCGGCGAATATGGTACATTCTCTTCATAGCGCAAGGTTTCTCCTCATATAGTGAAGAGAATAGCGCCGCATTCTCCTCACACCCCATTCCCCGTGATTGCCGGCGGGATGAAGGGCTGGCCTCGGAACCGGGCCAGGTTCGACTGGGCGGTGCAGTCGGCCATGGTGAGGAGGCAGCCTCGCAGGGCGGTGAAGGCGTCGCCGGGGCCCGGTGGGAAGGGTAGCGGGAAGGCTGTCGTGATCAGGCCGCCGGCGTTGGTGTAGGACTGGACGGCGCGGCTTAAGCCCGCATTGGCGCCGCTGGTGAAGGTCAGCGTGCCCTTGGCGAAGAAGCCGTCGGCTTCGGTCAGGTTGGTGGCGAAGGCCGTGATGCTGGCGCCGCTGGCGACCGCGCCGGAGACGTTGACGGGAGTGAGGCCGCAGTGGGCGTCGTAGTGCTGGTTCAGGCAGCCGGCCTGAAAGATGTCCGGACCCATGTTGACGTTGAGCAGCACGGTCCAGGCGGAGACCGTCATGCTGAATTTGGCGCGGGAGATGTCCTTCAGCTCGGTGACGCGGCCGGAGAAGTCGATGGTCGCGCCGACGATTGTGTACGGGAACGCCCAGCTTTGCAGGAAGCCGCGATAGAGGACGACGGTGGCGCCGTCGAAACCCCTCCCCTGCGCAAACGGGATCAGCGGGGCGCCGTTGATGAGGTCAGCGGGGGTGGCGGAGATGGTCACATCCAAGGTGGCGACCTCGACGCCGAGCTTGGTGGTGATCTTGCCGCGATCGATGCCGGGGCCGGGCAGCCAGGTTTCGCCGGCGAAGGTGAGCGGGGCGCTCACGCCGGCGCCATGCCAGCGGATCACGGCGCCGCCGTTCAGGGTGACGGCCCACAGGTCGACCATCTGGAAATCGTCGCCGCTGTCCAGCAGCGCCAGGGTCGCGCCGGCGGTGGCGTTGTCGATGGGGGTTTTCATGTGGAGTCCTTCGCGTCGTGTCACGCTGAATCGGTTTGGCGCAACGCACCGACGCCGGAGCAAATCTCTTTCGTCGCCCCGGCCTTGAGCCGGGGCCGGATGGGCCGGTTCCTCGTACATCGTCGGATAAGCGTCGGCGCGTCTGGTCTCGGCTCGAGGCCGGGACGGCGACACCAAACGCGTTTACGGCCGCAAGCTCGTGAACTTGAGGCTTTTGCCGGACCAGAGCTGGGTGACGATCTGCTCGAAGCTGAGCTCGTCTTCCAGAAAGCGGCAGCCGAAGTAGAAGTAGCCGGACCAGGTCAGGGCGTGGCCGGCGGCGGGGGCGGCGGCGAAGACGATCTGGCCGTTGGGCTCCAGGGTGTAGGCGCCGGCGGGGGAGCCGTTGTCGAGGACGGTCGGGGAGTAGACCGCATAGACCGGCTCGGTGAAGCCATTGATCTGGCGCTGTAGCTGGAAGGTCTTGGTCGAGCCGTCGCCGGTTCCGAAGGCGGCAGAAGACGCCTGGCAGTCGGTGGGATCGACGAACAGGAAGGCGCCGTATTGGCCCTGGAGGACGTTGAAGATCTCCCACAGGATTGCCAGTTCGTCGGCGCCGGGGCGGTGGCGGATCACCTCGTACTGCAGCGCGAACTGCCACAGGGGCGAAGGCCAATAGGCGGTGCGGCGCTCGCGGCCGGAGGCGGTGCGGACCACTTGCGTGGACCATTTCGGCGCCTTGGTCACGGTGGGCGATTGGCCCGGCAGGAAGGGCAACACGGGCAGGCCCAGCATGCCGCCCCAGATCCCGGCATCGGGCGCGGAGGTGGTCTTCAGATAGGCGCCGGCGCTGTCGCCCGGTTCAAGCTGGACCTGGGAGATGAAGAAGGCTTCGGCGCCATCTGCGGTCCAATAGACGTTACCGCTGTCGTCGCAGGCGCCGAAGATGGCGCCGATAGAGGCCATTTGCGAATAGGTGAGCCGGGCCGTCAGCACCGCGCGCCAAAGGCCCGTCACGGCGGTGGGCTCGATCGCCGCGGAATAGATGACGGCGTTGGGGCCGGCCGGAGTCGCCGACAGGACGGTTCCGGCATTGAGGTCGACGTAGAGGTTGACCGAGGTCGTCGTCCAGTCGGTGAGCTGGACCAGAACGCAATGGTGGGCGCTCTTCTGCAAGTAGGCGGAAAGGGTGTAGACACCGGCCTTGGCGGCGGCGGCCTGCCAGACCTCATGCTGACCAAGCACGGCGGCGGCCACAACGGCGCAGGCCGTCGGTTGGCCATCGACATCGTTGGCGGCGCCGCCAACCACGGACGCGTTGCCCGTTTGCCAGGCGGTGTTGGTCTGGTCGCCGGACCACGTCAGCATGTTGCCGCGCGGCAGGCTCGCCAGCATCGAGGGCGGATAGAAGGGCGTGATCGGCAAGGTTTCGCCTTGGGCTGGATGTGGCTCTGAAAACGCTTAGGTAAACTTCGCGCCCTTGCGGGTTTGGGATGCGAGGGACTTGGCCATCTTGTCGCCGTGTTGATCGAACCAGCGCTGCAGGCTGGAGCCGTCGGCGCCGGCGCCCATATGCAGGTGCAGGTGGGTGTTGCCGGCGTCATTGGCCGGCGCGGCGCCGTTGGCGCCGGAGGGCGAGAAGCTGTGCAGCACGTCACGCAACGGGTTCGCGAACCGGGCCGGCAGCACCATCTCCTCCTGGTGCAGCTGGGTCAGCGGGTTGACGCCGGTGGGGATGTCGAACCCGCCCTCGGCGCTGGAGACCAGGCCCTTGAAGTCGAGCACGGCGGCGAGGGCCGCCCCGGCGAGAACCGGGGCGACGAAGGGGCCGGCCGGGCCGAAGGAGGTGGCGGCGTCCGCATAAACGCCTGCCGCAGCCTTACCGGCGGAAGTCCCGATGCTGAGTAGGGCCGACTGGCCTTCCGCGGCGGAGCTGGCCGTCGCGCCCGCCGCCGTCGCCGTTGTGCGCGCCGCGACGCCCTGGAGGGTGACGGCGGTCTTGGCCTGCTCGGTCAAGGCGTAGCGGGCGGCGTCCTGCAGGCCGAGGGCGTCGAGGATCGACTGTCCCCCCTGGGAGGCCATCAGCTGCATGGACTCGCCGGTGATCCAGGCCTCGACCTTCTTGTCGACCACGCCATCGACGAAGTCGTTGAGGATTTTGTTGCCGGTGGTGGAGAGGACCTTGGCGAAGGACTCGTGGCCCTCGGCCATCTTGATCAGGCCAGACGAGAAGCTCTGGGTGATGCCGGTGATGGCGTGGTCCCAGGACTGTCTGAACTTGGCGGCGGCCTTGTCGGCCTGGGCGGGGACGGCCTGGTTGAACTGGGCGATCACGCCGCCGGACAAGGCCTGCAGCGATTGGGCGACTGTGCCGAACGCGGCGGACAGGGCCGAGGTGTCGGCGCCGAAGGTGATCTGGACGTCGGTGTCGCTCATGCACGGGCCCCCAGGGTGGAGAGGAAGTCGGCTAGGTCGTCGCCATCGATGGTCCGCGCCGGGGGCCGGGTGAGGCCAAGATAAGCGGCGACGGCCATGTGGACGGGGGGGCCGAACTCACGCCAATGGCGGTGCATGGCGACGTAGCGGCCCAGGCCCCAACTGGCCTCGATCACATCCCAGTCGCCGCATCCGCCGGCGACAAGCTCGGCGATGAGGGCGTCGAAATCGCCGTCGAAGGGCTCGCCGCCTCCGTCGCCGGCGCGGGCTCCCCCGCCAGGCCGATCTCGACCATCAAGGCGTTCATGAACGGGGTGAGGCCGGGCATTTCGGCGGGGGTGAGGCGCTGTTCCAGGTCGTCGACGGTGAGGTCGTGACCTGTGGCGCCAACGGAGATGACGCCGAGGATGGCGTCGACCCCGGCCATGGGGTCGGCGGCGCCCTGCATGGTGGCGATATAGCGCCAGGCGGCTTTCAGGGCCTTGAAGTTGGGCAAGGCGACGTCGATCGCCTCGCCGCCGATGGTGACGGTGGCCATGGGGGCTCCTGGGGTTTGGGGGGGGACGTAAGAGCCTTCTCCCTCTTGCGGGAGAAGGTGGCCTCCGAAGGAGGTCGGATGAGGGGTCGCGCGGACCCCTCCGGATAGTCTGATTGCAGGAAACCCGAGGGGCCGGTGCGACCCCTCATCCGTCGGCTTCGCCGACACCTTCTCCCGCAAGAGGGAGAAGGATTGCTAGCCTGTCATCGTCCAGGAAAATACGTTCCCGGTTCCGTCGTCCTGGGCGGACATGTCGAGGGACGGGAGGCTGAAGTCATCGAGCTTTAGCGGCAGGCCGAGTTTGGAGGCTTGGACGGCGGGGAAGCTGAGGGAGATCGACTTGCCCTTGAACTGGTTGACCAGCTGCAAGGCGAAGATGGGGCCGGAGCCGATCAGGGTGTTGGCGCCGGCGATGGTCGTGCCCGTCGAGGCTGAGCCGTAGGTATAGTTCAGCTTGACCGACCCGCCGGTGTCGGCCTCGGCGAAGGTGTAGACGCCGGTGTTGGTGTTGACCGCGTACTGGCCGGTGGCGGGGCTTGACGCCACCCGGGTCAGGAACCGGCCGAGGGTGACGGAATAGACGCCCAGGTCAGTCTTGAACGTCGCGCCGTTGGCGGCGGTCGCCGTGTAGGGCGAGGCGGGGATGGCGGCGGCTTCGGAGATGGCGTTCAGCACCTCGCCGACGGTCGTGGTCTGGCCGAAGTAGATCTGGTTGAACAGGTTCGGATCGAACCGGCCGACGGCGGCCTTGATGTCGATCTTGCCCTTGCCCCTGGCCTGTTCCAGGGCGAACTGGCTCTGGCCGTAGAGGGCTTTCAGGTCGAAGCTGAAGTCGACGCTGACGTCCTGGACCGCGCCGAACATGACCGGCGTCGGGTTGGCGCCGGAGGGAACGCCGAACAGATAGCCGGCGCCAAAAACGGACTGGACCAAATCAAAGCTCCTTCATGATGGCGGCGGTGAGGTGCGCAAGGCACTGCTCCAGGTGGTTCCAGCATTCGGTAACCCGCGCGATCGGCCCGCCGGCGATCAGCTCATCGCGCCAGGCGCGGATGGCGGCCTTGATGCGGGCTTCGAGAGAAGGTGCGGGTGTAGGCGCCGGCGCGGGCGCAAGCGGAGTGTCATCGGCCATGGGGGCCTCCTAGGGTTGGGATGTTGGTTGGTGTCGGCACAAGCGGAGCCATTCCGGGCAGGCTCAATTCGATGTAGCTCTGGGTTCGGTAGCAATCGGAGCGGGCGCGGTGGCCACACGGCGAGAGATGCTGATCGGCTTGGCCGCCGCTTCGATGACGGCCGGTGCGCCGCCGGTTGGCAATCCCTCCGCCCTGGTCGCGGCGGCGCGGCGGCAGATCGGCGTCACCACCGGGTACGATAGCGGCTATCACCGGATCGGCTATCCAGGCGGCGATGTGCCGCGCGCCACCGGTGTCTGCGCCGATGTGGTGATCCGGGCGGTGCGGGACGGCTGGGGACTGAATCTGCAAAAGCTGGTCCATGACGACATGAGCCGGCATTTCGCCGCCTATCCGCACCGCTGGCGCCTGCCCAGTCCCGACAGCAATATCGACCATCGGCGCGTGCCGAACCTGGAGACCTATTGGGATCGGCACGGCGCGAGCGTGGGCCATGCGGCCCCGCACGCGCTGGGCTTTTCGTTTCCCGGCACACTGCAGCCTGGTGATTTCCTGACCTGGCGTAGCTTCCTCGGCGGCGGCCCCCATATGGCGATCGTCAGCCAAGGCGGGTCCTGGCCGAAGATCATCCAGAACTATGGCTTCGGCGTGCACGAGGAACTGCTGATCGCGCAGTGGCTCAACACGGCCGAGGGGCATTACCGGTGGAGGCCTTGATTTTCGCGACCGGTAGACCAGACGCACGCGCCGTTGCGCGGCGTGCAGCCATTCTCAAGTCTGTGGTCGTCAGCGCTTACGCGGCGCCCTCACGGGAATGGGTCGATGATGCCCTGCAAAACTCAGCGTCGGACTCTTGGCGGAACTTTGAGGCCGGGGCCGAGCAACACCGCAAAGGAGTCTGGCGCGATCTGGGCGAACTCCAATCGCACCTAACGCCGTGGGAGCGGAAATATTTCGCCAGATCCGCCGCGACCTTTACGGCAAGGCAGTAGATCGACGCGACGTGGAGGCTTGAGTCATTTCAGGTCCTGATTTGGGCGCTTGGCCGGATTGGGAGTTTGCCCCCATACGATGCAGAGGCCGACCTTGCGCTGCTTAAGGAAGGTCCAAGCGCCGCCAGGGACTGGTTGCGCTCCGCAGCGCTGCGCCCGAAAGCAGAGATCAATCAAGCCCGAGATGTCGCCGAACTCTGGCATTGGCGAAGCCGTACGCGCGAACTCATCGAGAAAGCCCGACCGCTGCCCGAGGGGCTCGTCGCGGCCGGATTCAGGAGTTATGACGACATCATCAAGCTAACCGTCACAAAGGCCGCCGAGGACGGTGTTACGAGCGTGATCGACGACGATTTCTCGTTGAAGGGCAAGGCTTACCGCGCGCTCACGGACGATGAATGGTCGAAGGTTCGCTCGATCACGATCGAGCGACACTTCGCTCTGAACTGGCTTTGCGGCTTGGCGCCGAAGAACCGTTGGGACGAAACACCGACCGAAACCTAAGGCCCCACCATCTGTATCGGCACCACGATCAGCGCCTGCCCGTCCAAATCGCCGCTGTCCTTGAACACCCTGCCGCTGATGAAGGCGTGGTGGACCAGGCCGCCTAGGGTCTGGACGTGGTCGGGGTCGCCAGTGGGAAACAGGGACTGGATGGCGTCTAGGATCTGGTTGGTTTCGGTGGCGGGGGCGGCGTCGGGGTCCTTGCCGGCGTCGTGGTAGATCAGCCAGCTGGCGGCGAAGGTGCGTTTGGGCGGCAGGCCGGTGACCTGGGTGATGGTCTCGTCGTGCTCGGCCTGGCAGAGGGCCGGCTGGCCGGGAAGGTCACTCCAGAGCTTCACCCGGCGCGAGCGGTGCAGGAAACTGCGCGGCGGGGCGCCCCAGGCGAGGCCGTCGGTGAGGGCGAACAAGGCCTCGAAGATGGCTTCGCGACTGGGCGTCATGGGGCGGCTCCGTTGAGCGCGTCGAGGGCGGCGTCCCTGAACTCGGCGACGATCTGATCGCCCATGTCCGCCAGAGCCGAACGCAGGTAGGACCTCGCCGGAATCTGCGAGCCGGGATGGTGGACGACCTTCGCAAACACCGGGGCGCCGTGGACCAGGAAGGCCAGGGCCTTGGCCTTGTCGGGAAGGATGTCGTGCGCGGCGGTGCGGCCGCCGTATTCCTGGATCGCGGCGTATTTGATGTCGCCGGCGGAGAAGAGCCGGGCGACGATCTGGCCGCCGTCGTCGTCGACCTCGGCGGTGATGGAGGCCTTGAGCGCGCCCGAGCGGGTTTGCAGCACCTGGCCGGAGAGCTTGTCGTCGGTGACGTGTTTGCGCAGGCGTTCGGCGAGGTCGGCGGCTTTTGCGCGGAGAGCGGACTGGATCGCGGCGGGAGCGTTTGCGAGGCGGTTCTGCAGGGCGTCGGCGCCGGTGATTTGGACGGTGAGCATGGGCATTAACTCCGCTCATCCCCGTGAAGGCGGGGACCCAGGGTTACGAGCTCGATGTTTCGGCTGCAGTGTTTGAAGGGCGGCGGAGAGGGCCACGCCCAGTCCCCTGGGTCCCCGCCTTCGCGGGGATGAGCGCTTTAGACTAAACCGGCGCCAACGCCTTATATGGGGCGAGCATAGTCTTGATCGAGGCGTTCATGTCGGTGACCGAAAAGGCGGTGGTTTCCTGGCCGCCGAGGGTTTTGCTGGTCTGGCCGATGCGGTCTCTGCGGCGGAAGGCTTCTCCGGCGAGTTCTATGGTGGCTTGCTCCACCGCCGGTGGGGCTGAGGCGTAGCCGGCGGTGTAGCTGACGACGACGCGGGCGCGGTAGGGGAAGTCCGCTCCCACCAGGGACAGGCGGGTGCCGTCGAACAGGTAGCCGGGGGTTCCGGCGACCGGATCGGCGGCGGTCGTCACCGTGCGTCCGGCGAAGCTGACCGACTGCACGGAGACGATCGGGGCTTGGCGGAGCATCATCCAACCCGCGCCCGTGCCGTCGTAGACCTCGGTATAGGTGGCGGTAAGAATTTCCCACCCCAGGAAGTCACACACCATGGCGGACGCCGAGGTGATCAGCCGGCCCAGCAGCGTATCGCTGGGGCCGGCGTCGCAGGGGACGCCCAGCCAGGCCTTGAGGTTGGCCAGGCTGGTGAGGTCGGATGCGCTCATGGCTCTCCCGCCCTAGCCGGCGGCGATGTTGGTGATCGCCGCCATAGCGAAGGGGGCGTAGACGACAAGCGTCTCTTCGGCATAGACGCCCACCATCTGGGCCCGGGTCGTGACCGGCCAATCGACTTGGTAGTAGTCGCGCCGCACCTTGACCTCGGCGACGTTGGGCACCTCGTTGGACTGGTATTGCAGCGGCAAGTCCGAGGCGTAGGCCAGCACCGTGCCGGGGGGCACGAAGGGGTGGATTTTGATCGGGATCTTCATCCCGCCGTTGAGGAAGGGGTTGAAGTAGAAGTCGATGGCCGCGCCGGCGGTCATCCGCACCTCGCCCTCGGACGGGTTCTGGAAATACTGCAGCAGCGGGGCGGAGCCGGAGGACAACACCTTGGCGGCGATGTCCTTCAACTGTTGGGAATTGACCCAGAGCACGGTGGGCGAGACCTGATAGGCGTCCCACAGGCCTTGAAGCATGGTGTCGATCTCCTCCACCGAGCCGTAGCCGGAGGACGTGAGGGTCGTGCCAGTCCCGGCGACGCCGGTGGCCAGGGTGTTGACGTAGGCGCCGCCCTGCCCCGCCTTGAGCGCGGTGGTGAGCAGGCCGTCGAAGCCGGTGGCGTTGGTGGAGCAGTCGGCGGTGATGGCCGTGGCCGCCTGGCGACTGGAGGCCAAAGGCGCTGTGATGGTCACGCTGTTGATGCCGGTGATGGCCTGCAGTGTTTCGGAACCGGCGACGCCGACATACCAGGCGTAGGCGACCGCGCCCTGCACCGCGGGGACCGTGGCCGCCAGGGTCTGGCCGAGGGTGACGGTCTGGGTGGTGTTGCTGGACTTGTTGGACGACCCTCCGTTGATGGTGAAGGTCTTGCCGTCCGCGCCGGTGACGGTTTTCGAGGTGGCGACGCCGTTGGCGAGGCTGGAGTTGCGGTAGCCCTCCAGGGTCAGGGCGACCACGATCACCGAATAGGTGGCGGACGGCAGGGTGGCGCCGGTCCCCGTGGCGGCGGTCGTGGGCGCCGAGGGCGAGCCGAGCTGCAGCGAGGCGTTGCCGGCCAGGACCGCCATCTCCTCCTTCAGCATCATCTTTTGCAGCAGGCGGGTGGTCATGGTGGCCTGGACGTCTTCGAAGGTGCGGCCGGCGCTAATGGCTTCCCAGGTCGCCTGGTCTTCCTCGCCGAGGGTGGCGTAGGCGGCGGAGCGGGATTGGGTGACATAGCTCATCTGGCCGGCGCGCTGGCCTTCCGGCACCCAGCCGGTGGCGTCGAAGCCGGAGCCCTGCAGGCCGGTGATCGCCTTCCAGTTGGTGGCCGTGCCCACACCGCCGGTGCGGGGCAGGCTTTTGATCAGCGGGGCGTTGAACGGATATAGGTTTTTCGCCGGAGCCTGCAGGTCGTAGGCGACCAGGCCGGTGCCGGTGGTGATGGCCTTTTCGATCTGGTTGGGATTGGCGCCGGCCATGGCCAGGACGTGCCGGGCGATGTCTTCGGAGGGTGCGGAGAGGGAATCGACGACGGCCTTGCGAAGGTCGTCGGGGCGGACGGGTGCATTCATGGAGGGCCTCCAGGGTTGGGGCTGTGGGGGTGTTGTGGGTTGAAACGTGAATTGCTCCCCCGCTGGGGGAGCCAGCCGGCGAAGCCGGCTGAGGGGGCGTTCGGGGTGAGCCACTTGCCCCCTCTGGCGCGCTTTGCGCGCCTGCCTCCCCCAGCGGGGGAGGAATTAGGCCTTTGTTAGCGGAGTTGGATTGGCCGCCTGAGGGCGGCCATGAGTTCGAGGCGGGCTCGGTCTTCTTGGGGGAGGGTGTCGAGGTATTTCCTGAGCTCTTCGGGGCTGGGCGCCGGGTCGCCAGGGTTGGCGTCTTCGGCCTTGCCGATGGCGCGCATGGCGCCGGCGAGGGCCTTGGGTGGGGGGGGGGCGCCGGCGAGGTCGTCGAGGCGTTTCTGCAGCAGGTCGATGGTGGACCAGAGGGCGTCGACGTCGGCTGAGGCGGCGCGGGAAACCATGGCCATGTCGTCCGCCGCCTCCTGGTCGTCCGCTTGGCCGCCGCAACTGGCGCCGAGCGCGCAGAGGTGGTCGTGGGCGGCCTGGATGTGGGCGAGGTCGGCGGCGGAATTGCGGGCGCCCGCGCGCTCGAACGGTTCGCACAGACCAGGCGCCGGGGGGGTGTCGGCAAGCGGCGCGGGCGCATTGGGCGATGGCTCCGACCCAGGCGGTTCAGGAGCGCCCGCCTTCAGCAGCGCCTCCCGGGCCTTGACCAGATAGTCGCGATAGCGCCCGCGCCGCCCCGCCGCCGCGGCCATCTCGATGGCGCGGGCGACGACCTCGGTATTGGATGGCGCGTTGTCCGGCGCCGGCGCTGGGGGCTCGGCGCCGTCGGCCTTCCACATGTCGATGACGGCTTCCGGGTTGCAGGGCCGATCGACCAGGCTGATCTCGTTGAGCTTCAGCTTGGTGATCACCTTGCGGTCCGCCGCGTCGCGCGACAGCACCCGGCCGCCGATGGAGAAGCCCTTGTAGACGCCGAGCTGGACCTTCTTGACCGCCACCGGATCGACCACGTGGGCGGCGATACGGGTGGCGCCATCCTCGTCGACCTCGGCGCTGAGGGTGGCGCCGGCGGCGGTGAGACCGTGCATTTCGCGCAGGGCGCCGAACTTCATATAGGCCGGCAAGGCCGCCTTCATGGCGTCCGGGGACACCGTCTCGTCGGCATCGTCGACGGCGCCGGTGGAGGCCGTGCCGAAAACGCGGATGGTGCCGTCGTCCTGGGCTTCGACCTTGGTGATTTCACCATAGATTCTCATGGCTTGAGTAATTCTCCCGGCGATGGTGTGAATGTCTGTGAGACGGATGAACAGGCGTTCATCCTGGGTACAGGATGGCCGCCGCAAACTTGACGCTTGCGGCCAGGCGCGTGGTGGCGCGTTATTGGCATCGTTGGATGCCGGCCGCTCGGGCGGCCGCCAGAGCGGAGGATCGCCTCATGAACCGCTATCTGAATCGAACCCTTGTCAGCCGGATCGCCGCCGGCGCCGCGGTCTGCGGGGCGGTGGCCCTGAGCGGGTCGGCGCTGATCGGCCCGGCCGTCGCCCAGCCAGGGCCGACGGCGCCGCTGAAGCGATGTTTCTACGCCCACGATTGGCAGGGCTGGCACGCGCCCAACGAACACACGATGTATATCCGCGTGGACATGCACCGGGTCTATCGGGTGGATTTCGCGTCCAGTTGCCAGGAACTGACCTGGCCTGACGTGCACCTGGTGACGACCTTCCGGGGTTCGGACTCGGTCTGTTCGCCGCTGGATCTGGACATCAAGGTCGCCGACAGCAGCCCCCACAGCATCGCCACGCCCTGCATCGCCAGCGGGCTTGAGGAGCTGACGCCGGATGAGGTGGCGGCGATCCCGAAGAAGGATTTGCCGTAGGCATTTTATGCTGATGGGTCTGTAA
>Ga0302314_10009349_pt1 | contig 17344 bp, 15 predicted proteins | sample III_Palsa_N2_3_FD_200533 | JGI IMG/M metagenome (GOLD analysis project Ga0302314, IMG submission 200533) | Peat permafrost microbial communities from Stordalen Mire near Abisko, Sweden - III_Palsa_N2_3 | ecosystem: Environmental > Terrestrial > Soil > Palsa > Peat permafrost | place: Sweden...
CGATCCCGACCTCGCGCAGTACGCTCTGCCCGCGGATCTGCTCCTGTCCCTGCAGCAGGCCGCCCATGCCGTTGGACGAGTAGGCCGCCTGGATGTCCTTAGTCCCGAGCCCGGCGTCGTCCAGCGCGCGTACGACGGCGGTCCTGACCAGGTCTTTAAGCGATGCCTCGGGGAAGCGGCCGAAGGGGTGCATGCCGACCCCGGCCACCGCTGCGTTTGTCACGTCAAGCCTCCTGCGGCTGTGGTGTGTTGGCGATCATCCCGGCCAGCCGCTCGGCGGCCGCCCGGGGGCTGAGGGCGCCGTGCTGGAGGTCCTGGATGAGGGTGTCCCCGGCCGGGCTGTCCAGCAGCCGGCGGGCCTCGACCCGCAGCAGCGCCACCGCCTGCGCGACGATCTGGTTGGCGAGCACCTGGCGGCGCAGGCCAGGCAGGCCGGGGCTGGAGCGAAGGTAGTCCCGGTGGGCTTGGATCGCGGTGAGCAGGGCGTCGATGCCCTCGCCGGTCAGTGCGTCGGTGCGCACGACGGGGATCTTCCAGTCGGCCGGCCGGCGCAGGTGGAGCGCCTGGCGCACCTCGTTGACCAGCTGCTTCGCTCCTTCTAGGTCGCCCTTGTTGACGACGATGATGTCCGCCACCTCGAGGATCCCCGACTTCATGGCCTGGACCGAGTCGCCGCCGCCGGGCATCAGCGTGAGCACGACCGTGCCGGCGTGCCCGGTGACGTCGAGCTCGACCTGGCCGGTGCCGACGGTCTCGACGATGACCTCGTCGAACCCCGCCGCGTTGAGCAGGACGAGGGCTTCCCCGGCGGCGTCGGACAAGCCGCCGAGGGCGCCCCGGGTCCCCATGGACCGGATGAACACCCCCGGGTCGAGGTAGTGGCGGCTCATCCGGGTGCGGTCGCCGAGGATGGCGCCGCGACCGTCCGGGGAGGACGGGTCGACGGCGAGCACGGCCACGCTCCGCCCGGCCGCCCGGTGCGCGTCGGCCATCGCCGCCACCAGGGTCGACTTGCCGGCCCCGGGCGGCCCGGTGATGCCCACCCGGCGCGCCGCGTCGGACGGCTGGTCGACGGCGTCGACCAGCCCGGCCGCCTGCGGATGGCCGTTCTCGATGAGCGTCAGCGCCCGGGACAGGGCGCGCCGGTCGCCGGCCCGCAGCCGCTGGAAGAGCGTGGCCAGGTCGTCGTTCACCCGCATCGGATCAGCTGTCCTGGGCCGACGCGGCGCCGACCTCGGGCAGGCGGCCGCGGACGTTGAGCTCGATGAAGGCGGCGACGCTGGGGATGTCGGTCCCGGGGCCGAATACCCCCTTGATGCCGAGCTCGTCCAGGTCATGGATGATCTGCGGGGAGGTGATGCCGCCGACCACGACCAGGATGTCGTCCAGGCCCGCCTCGTTCAGGGCGGCCACCACCCGGCGCGAGAGCTGGCTGACCGCCCCGGACAGGATGCTGAGCCCGAGCACGTCGGCGTCCTCCTGCAGCACGATCTGGGCCAGCTCGGCGGGCGTGCGGCGCAGGCCCGCGTAGATCACCTCCATGCCCGCGTCCCGCAGCCCTTGGGCGATGACCTTCACGCCGCGGTCATGACCGTCGAGGCCGACCTTGCCGACAACCACCCGGATGGGCCGACCCTGGCTCACAGTGCCACCTTCTCGGAGATGTAGTCGCCGAAGACCTTCCGCCACACCTTGGCGATCTCACCGGTGGTGGCGTAATTGCGCACGCACTCGACGGTGGCGGGCAGCACGTTGCCGTCGGAGCGGCAGGCCTCCTCGAGGCTTTGCAGTGACGACGCGACCGCCGCGTCGTCACGCTGGCCGCGTACCTCGGCCAGCCTGGCCAGCTGGCGCTCGATGGCGCCCGCGTCCACCTCGAAGGTGGCCCGCTGCGGCTCTTCGTCGATCTCGAAGCGGTTGACGCCGACGACGGTCCGCTGGCCGCTGTCGACCTCGACCTGCTCCCGGTAGGCGCCGCGGGCCAGCTCGTTCTGGAACCACCCCTCCTTGGCCGCCGTCACCGCCCCGCCCATCTCGTCGACCTGCGCGATGATGGCCTCGATGCGCTCCTGGAACTCCCTGGTCAGGGTCTCCAGGTAGTAGGAGCCGGCCAGCGGGTCGATGGTGGCGGGCACGCCCGTCTCGTAGCCGATGATCTGGTTGGCCCGGATCGAGGTGCGGGCCGCTTCCTGGGTGGGGATGCCGAGCGCCTCGTCGAACGAGGCGGTCCTGGTCTGCTCGCAGCCGCCCAGGATCTGGGCCAGGATCTGCAGGGTGATGCGGGAGATGTTGTTCAGCGGCTGCTGCGCGGTGAGCGGCCGCCCGGAGGTCGCGGCGTGCAGCCGGAACTGCTGGCTGCGGATGGTGGTGCCGCCGAAGCGCTCGCGGACCAGCCTGGTCCACACCGCCCGGGTCGCCCGGTACTTGGCGATCTCCTCGAAGAAGTCCATCTCGGTGCAGAAGTGCAGCTCGATGGTGTGGCCGAAATCGTCGATGGACAGCCCCCGGCGCAGCAGGTCTTCCACGTAGGCGATGCCGTTGCAGATGGTGAACGCGGCCTCCTGCACGCAGGTCGAGCCCGCCTGCTTCATGTGCGAGCCGGACACGCTGATGGGCAGCCAGTTGGGGGCGACCTCATTCAGGTACTCGAAGGTGTCCATCGACAGCCGCAGCGCCGCCTCGATCGGCAGGAACTGAGTCCCGCGGGCGATGTACTCCTTGATCGGGTCGTTCTGCAGCTGCACGGTCACGTCGGACAGCGGCATCCCCTGGCGCTCGGCCAGGACCACGAACCAGGCCGCCGCGATCGGGCCGATGGAGTTGGCGGTGGTGAAGATCTGGCCCACCTTGTCGAGGGGGATGCCGTCGAACATGCGCTCCACGTCGGCCAGCGAGGTGAGGCTCACCCCGACCTGGCCGACCTCGTCTTCTGCCATCGGGTCATCGGGGTCAAGCCCGACCTGGGTGGGCAGGTCCAGGGCGATCGAGACGCCGCCGGTGCTGCCGGTGTCGATCAGGTAGTGGAACCGTTTGTTGGCGTCCTCGGCGGAGCCGAACCCGGCGTACATCTCCAGGTGCCACAGTTCCCGCCGGTAGCCGTCCGGGCGCAGGCCGCGGACGAACGGTTCCTGGCCCGGGAAGCCGACGTCGCGCTGGTAGTCCCAGCCCCGCTGCTCCAGGTCGACCGGGGTGTACAGGGGGTTGATGGGGATGCCGCTGCTCGTCTGGTAGGAATAGCCGGGCTCGCCGTACAGCACGTCGCGGTTCCGGGCGTTCCACGAGGCGACGGCGTCGCCCGGTTCGGTCTCGGTCGGCTCAGTCGTCATGGGCCGGCTCCCTTCTAAGATGTTGCACTTCGGTCCTCACCACACGTCTTCAAGCAGCCGGGCGACGCCGTCGCCGCCGCCGATGCGGTCCAGCCAGGCGGTGCCCGACTCCCGGCTCATGTCGGCCGCGACCGCCGGCGCCAGCGCCTTGAGCTCGCCCGGGTCGACTCCCAGTTCGCGTACGGAAGCGGGCAGGCCCAGCCGCTGGGCCCACGCCTGGATCGCCTCCCAGGGGCGACGGTCCTCCCTCCCCGGCTCGGCGTCCAGTCCGGCCGCGTCGACCGCCGCCCGCTGCTGCGGGGCAACGTGCTGCTCGGTGAGGCGCATGACCGACGGCAGGACGGCCGCGGCGGTCAGGCCGTGCCGGACGCCGAGGACGCCGCCGAGCTGGTGGCCGATGGCGTGGGACGGGCCGAAGGTGATGTTGCCCCGGCCGAGCAGGACCAGCCACGAGGCGAGGAGGCAGTCGAGCGCCTGCTCGCTGGTCCGGCTGTCGCCGACCCGCAGGCTCTGCGCCAGCAGGCGCAGGCCCTGGCCGCACAGAGTGGTGGTCACGACGTTGGCGGCCGGCGAGTAGATGCTCTCCACCGCGTGCTCGACCGCCTTGAACCCGGTCGAGACCCAGACATCGGACGCGGCGGCGGAGCACAGCCCCGGGTCGAGCATGGCCGCGTCCGCCGCCAGAGCGGGCGCCTTGGCGACCAGCTTGCGGCTGGCGTTGCCGGATCCGTGCACGGTCACGCCCGCGGAGCAGGTGAAGGCCGCCCCCGACAGCGTGGTCGGGACCGCCACCAGCAGGGGTCTGGCCCGATCCGGGGCGTGGTCCTGAGCGACCGCGCTGACCAGGTCCGCGGCGGTGGACGCGTGCCGGACCGCCTGCTCGCGCAGCAGCTTCGCGCTGTCGATCGCCGCGCCGGATCCGTAGCCGAGCACCACGTCGGGCGGGGAGGCCGTAAAAGCGGCCGCCGTCTCCCGCAGCCATGGCCATGGCGCGTGCGGAGCCGCGACCAGCACGGCGGTCTCCAGCCCGGCCGAGAGCCGGCTGGTCAGGTCGCCGGCCGCCAGCCGGGCGGTGCAGACGATCGCCACCCGGGGGCGCTTGAGGCCGGCCAGCTCGCGGATGGCGGCGACCGGGTCGTCAAGCAGGCAGCCATCGCCGTAGATCACCGTGTCCACGTCCGCCCGGCGGACGGTGCGGCCGCCGGGCGTCACCGGGCCGCCAGTCCGGGGGCGATCTCGGCCAGGAACCGGTCGCGCTGACGGCGGGCCGCCTCCGGCGGCTGACCGGGCCAGGTGACGCGCAGGACGGTCAGCGCGGGAGTGAGCGCCGCCGCCAGCTCGCCCAGGCGGGCCAGCAGTTCTCCCGGACGGCCGCTCAGCGCCTGCTCGGCCGGATAGCCGCGGCTGCGGTGGCGGGCGTACTTGGCCGCGGAGGCGGCCGGCGTACCGGCGTCGGCCAGGTCGAGATCGACGCGGATGGCGAGGGGCGCGTCGGCCGCGGCCGCGCGCAGCTCCCGGTAGCGACCTTCGGTCAGCCCGGGGCCGAGGTAAACGCCCGCCCCGGCCGAGCCGGCCCGCTCCGCCGCCCGGGGCGTGATGGCGCAGCACCAGACCTGCCGTCCGGCCGCGATCAGGGACTCGGCCAGCTTCCAGCGGGCCGCGAACCGGTCGGCGAAGGGACGCTCGGCCGCATCGAAGTCGGCCGCCCGGTACCCGGCCGCCAGGGCGACCGGGATCGCCGCCCCGGCCAGGGCGTCGAGCGAGGCCAGCCGGGTCGCCGTCACCGCCGCCGCGGCGGCGCCCGCCACCAGCGAGGGCATCAGGTGCGGCCCGGGCCCGGCCGCGACGGCGGTGCGGCGGTCGAGCCGCCCGGCGACGGCCGACAGCACCGCGATCGGGTCAAGCACGGTGGTCTCACCGCCCGCCGGGTGATCCCCGGTCACCAGGGCGGCCGCGCCCGCGGCGGCGTAGGCGTCCGCGTCGTCCAGCGCCTGGCGGGCGACGCGGCTCACGCCGCCGCCGGCCGCCTCGGTGCAGAGCAGGATTCCCCAGCGCATGGTCAGCCTCCGGCCCCGAAGTAGACCGACTGCATGGCCTGGCCGCCGAGGATCTCGTCGGCCGGGCCGCTGTCGGTGACGGCGCCGCGGTTGACCACGTTGAGGTGGGTGCACAGGGCGGAGGCGACACCGACGTTCTGCTCGGCCAGCAGCACGGTCTGGCCGGCCGCGACCAGGTCCTTCAGCAGGTCGACGACCCGGGCGATGAATGCGGGAGCGAGGCCGAGCGAGGGCTCGTCAAGCAGCAGCAGCGCGGGCCGGCCGACGAGGCCGCGGGCGATGGCGACCATCTGCTGTTCCCCGCCGCTGAGCGTGCCGGCCTTCTGCCTGCCCCGCTCGGAGATGATCGGGAACAGCTCGGACAGCTCGGAGATCCGCTGCCGACCGGCTTCACGGCCCATGAACACGCCGCACGCCACCTCGAGGTTCTCGGTGACGGTCAGGTCGGGGAACAGCCGCCGTCCCTGCGGCACATGAGCGATGCCCTGGTGGGCCCGCCGGTCGGGGCGCTGCGAGCCGAGGTCACGGCCTGCGTAGCGGACCTGCCCGGACCGGAACGAGAACTGGCCGGAGATCCCCCGCAGCAGGGTGGTCTTGCCGGCCCCGTTGGGGCCGACCAGGCCCACCACGCCCGAAGCCGGGACGGTGAAAGTGGCGCCGCGGATCACGTCGCCGGACCCGTAGCCGCCCCAGACGTCGAGCACCTCGAGCAGGTCGGTGCTCCCAGCCGGGACCGATGCCTCGGAGCGACGGCTGGTCAGTCCCGCGAGCGCCCTCATGGTGCCACCTTCGGCTGGCCGTCGGTCGTGAGCCTGCTATCGGGGCTGCGCTGGGTATCGGCGCTGAGCTTGATATCGGGGCTGCGCTGGCCGACGCCGATCCCGACGTCGTAAACGGCGCCCATGGTCCCGAGGAAGGCCTCGATGACGGACGGGTTCTTGGCGACCTCGGCCGGCGTGCCCTCGGCCAGCAGCTGCCCGTGGTCGAGGACGCAGACCCGGTCGCACAGCTCGGTCACCACGTCGAAGTGGTGCTCGATGATGATCGCCGAGATGCCGCTCGCCTTAGCCTGCCGCAGCAGCGCGATGACTCGGCGCGACTCCTCCGCGCCGAGCGCGGTCGTCGGTTCGTCGAGGATGACGAAGTCGGGCTTGCGGGCCAGCGCCATGGCGATCATCAGCAGCTGGCGCGCGCCACCGGAGATGGCGCTGGCGGGGACGTTATCGACGCGGCGGTCGCGCCGCAGCCGCCGGACCAGCAGCGCCCACCGGGACTGGGCCACGGTAACCGTGTCCAGGCACTCGGGGATGTCCAGCGTGCGGAAGGCGGCCCCGTCCTGGAAGGTCCGGACCAGGCCGCGGGCGGCTCGCCGTTCGGGCGGCAGCCGCCTGAGGTCGGTGTCGCCAAGCAGCACCCGCCCGGAGGTGGCCGGCACGAACCCGCTCAGCACGTTGACCATCGTGGTCTTGCCGGAGCCGTTGGCGCCGACCAGGCCGATGAACTCGCCGCCGCCGCGGACCTCGAAGGAGACGCCGCTGAGGGCGTTAACCCCGCCGTAGGAAACCTTGATGTCCTCAGCGCGCAGGCTCCGCCCGTTACCGCCGATGACCGCGGAGCCGGGGGCGGGCAGACGGGGCCCGGCCAGCCGGGTCACCTCGTCCATGGCCGAGACCACGGGGCCCTCGGACGGCTGCGGCCGTCCGTCGCTGACGCCCCGCAGCCGGTGGTAGCCGCCGACCAGCAGGCCTACCACGCCGCCCGGCGCGACCAGCACAAGCAGCGCCATCAGCGCGCCCGCCACCAGCCAGATGACTGACTGGCTGACGCTCACCAGGGACGGCACCACCTCGAACACGGCGGCCCCGATGAACGGCGCCCAGAAGTAACCGCTGCCGCCGACCAGGGCCATCACCAAGACCAGCAGCACCTGCTCGAGACTGACCGAGTCGGGACTGATGAACTCGAAGTAGAGGCCGAACATGACGCCCGCGATCGACGCCGCGACCGAGCAGTAGATGAAGGCGGCCGTCCGCTGGCGCAGCGGCGCCAGGCCGATGCCGCGGGCGAAGGCCTCGTTGTCGCGTGACGCGCGCAGCACCAGGCCGATCGGCCCGTGGCCGAGCCGCTCGAGGATGACCAGCACCACCGCCGCCACCACGACGGTGGCCCAGTAGATCGAGTCGTAGGAGCCGAGCGACCCGAACGGCGCCATCGTCGGCACCTCGATCTGCACGCCGTTCGACCCGCCGGCGAAGCTGAGCTGGTTTGCGGTGAGGCCAACGAGGGAGGTGAACGCCAGCGTGAAGATGGCGAAGAAGAACCCGCGCAGCCGCAGCGACAGCAGCGCCACGATCAAGGCCAGCAGCGCCGACCCGACGACGGCGACGGCGAAGCCTGGCCACAGCGACCCGGTGTCCTGCACCGAGATCAGGGCAGCGTAGCTGCCGATGGCGAAGAAGCCGATCTGGCTGAACGCGAGCAGGCCGGCGTCGATCATCATGAAGCGGGCCGTCACCGCCAGGATGCCGTAGATCACCACCAGCTCCGCGAGCTGGAGGTCGAACGAGCTGCCGGCGTACAAGGGCACGAGAAGCGCCACCGCGAGCACGACCACCCGGACGCCGGCGTTCGCGGCGCCCCGGCGGTCGATCGCGCGGGCAGAGCCGATGCGCTTGATGTTTGCTGTCATGTCGGTGCCTTCCTATCCGCCCGCCGCGACGCTCGTGGCCCCGCCGAGCGCCCCCCGGCTCCGGCTGAACAGCCCGTTCGGCCGCAGCAGGAGCACCAGCACGAGGAACACGTAGTCGGTGTAGCTCCCGTCGCCCGACGGCAGGTAGGTGTTGACCATCGCCTCGGCCACGCCGAGGCACAGGGCCACCGCGGCGGTGCCGGCCATGCTGGCCATGCCGCCCGCCACCACGATCACGAACGCGGTGATCAGCTCGGTCTGCCCGGTGAAGGGGTTGACGCTGGTCAGCGGGCTGATCGCCACGCCCGCGAGGGCGCCGAGAGCGCCCCCGATGGCGAACGTGACCGAGAAGACGCGGCCCACCTTGATGCCGACCAGCTCGGCGGCATAGGAGTCCTGGGCCACCGCGCGGATCTGGGTCCCGATGCGGCTGCCGCGTAGCAGGGCCACCACGAGGCCCACCGCGACGACGACCATTCCGACGGTGACCAGCTGCTGGTTCTCGATGATGATGGCGCCCAGGTGCAGTGACCCGGAGGCAGCACCGTTGACCGAGCGCTCGGAGTCCCCGGTGGCCAGGTCGACCCCGTACAGGATGACGAAGGACAGCCCGAAGGTGGAGATGAACACCGCCTCCTCGGACTTGCCGCGCAGGGGACGGACGAAGGCGATGTCGGTGACCATGCCCGCCAGGGCCCCTACCGCGATGGCGATGAGCACCGCCACCGGGTAGGGCAGCCCGAGCGGGCCGGTTGCCACGTAGCCGGCGAGCCCGCCGAGCATGAAGTACTCGCCATGGGCGAAGTTCACGACTCGGAGCACGCCGAACACGAGCGACAGGCCCAGGGCCAGCAGGATGTAGTCGGCACCGGTCACCAGTCCGTTGACGAGCTGCTGCCAGAAGACCAGCACGTTAATCTCACTGTCCCGGGGTGGCTACGAACTTGCCGTTCTCGACCGTCCACAGCTGGGTAGAGGCGCCGACGTTCTGGCCGGAGCTGTTGAACTTGACCGTCCCGGTCGGCGACTGGAAGGTGAGCGAGCTCAGTGCGCTCTGCAGCGCGCTGACGTCGGTGGTGCTCTTGGCGGCGGCCATCGCCTGGGCGATGGTCATCATCGCCGTGTAGGCCTCGCCGGAGATCGCCGACGGGGGCGTGGTGTGGTAGGCGGCGTCGTACTCGGAGTAGAACTGCGTGCCCGCGGTGCCCTCGGGGAAGGGGAGGGTGCTCCAGGCGTAGTCGCCGTTCAGCGCCGAGCCGGCCCCGGTGATCAGCGCGGGGCTGGTCATGCCCGAGCTCAGCACGATCTTCGAGGACAGGCCCATCGCCTTGGCCTGCTTGACGGCGGCGATGCCCTGGTTGGCTTCACCGATCATGATCAGCACGTCCGGGTGGGCAGCGGAGATGTTCGACAGCTGCGAGGAGAAGTCGGTCGCGGTGGTGGCGAAGGTCGAGTTGTAGCTGACCTGGATCCCGTTGGCCGCGAAGTAGCTCTTGAACTCCTGGTCCTCGGCCGCCCCGAAGTCGTTGTCCTCCGCCAGCAGGCCGACCGTCTTCGGCTTGAGGGCCGACTTGATCTGCGGGGCGACGTCGGACACCTCAATGGTGCCGGACACGCCGGTGGAGAAGGCCAGCTTCCCGTCGCCGGCCGGCACGCCGCGCTGCGAGGGGAGGATGTCGATGACCCCGGCCCGTTCGGTGATCGCCTGGTCGGCCAGCGCCTCCGGGCTCGCCTCGTCGAGGATCATCACCTTGTAGCCGTCGTTGAGGAGCTTGCGGGTGCAGGCGGAGCCGAGCGAGGGCTCGACGTTGTCCTCGCAGATGTCGGTGGAGATGGTCCGCCCGCCGAGGATCTTCTCGCTGGCGATGTCCTTCTCGGCGAGGGAGAAGCCCTGCTCCATGTTGATCTCGTTGTCGCCGATCGGGCCGGACAGGATCACCAGGCCGACCTTGATCGCGCCGGAGCTGGCGGCCGACGCGCTCGAGGTGCCCCCGACGCTGGCGGAACCGGCCGCGGCCGGGGCGGACGGAGAGGAGGAGGAAGAAGAGCAGGCGGCGAGGAGCGCGGTCGCAAGCCCGAGGGCGGCGATGGCGCTACCGCGGCGGGTGAGCCTGCGCGCCGTCGATTGCTGGTGGCGGGTATGTGTGGCTCTGTTTGGTCCTTCGGATATCGACATGGGTGTTACCCCCCTGATTTCGTGGGTGTGGAGAGTGAGAGGGAATGGGAAACAGAGCGACCGGCGGCCGCCTGGTGGCTGTGGTCGTGCCTGAGCCCTATTGACCGATGTTGTGCAGCGGCGGGGACGGCGGCGGATGGGCCTTATGGGCGCCGCCCCGGCCGATCCGCTCGGCCGTTTCCTGCAGGACCGCGGCGAGCTCGCGGCGCCGCCCGGGCGGGAGCCGGTCCGCCGGGCCGAGCACGCTCAGCGAGGCGATGTAGCCCCCGGCGTCATCATCGGCGTAGCCGACGGCGTCATCGACGCGCACCGGCACCGATACGGCGGCGGCGCCGGGCACCCGTTCGCCGGCGCTCTCGGCCCAGCCGCGTTCCCTGGCCTCGGCCACCTCGCGGGACACGCGGCGGATCGTCTCGGGGTCGTCGGTCGAGACCGCCAGGACGCGCTCCGCTTCCGCCGGCGCCAGGCCGGCCAGCAGGATCTTGCCGGCCGAGCCGATGTAGATGGGGACGGTGAGGCCGACCCCGGCGATGTAGCGGATCGGGTCCGTGCTCGGCACCTCGGCGATGCACAGCCGCTCGCGGCCGATGCTGATGTGCAGGGCGGCGGTCTCGCGGGTGTCGGCCTGCAGCTGGCGCAGGTCCGGCAGCGCGTACGAGGCGATGCTCCAGCTCGGGTCGCCGAGCAGGGTGTGCGCCAGTCGCAGGGCGGCCGGGCCGAGCATGTAGATCTCGGTCCCCGGGTCCTGGACGACGACCCGGATGTCGATGAGCTGCGCCAGCAGGCGGTGGATGGTCGCCTTGGGCAGGCCGGTCGCGCCGTGCAGGTCGCCGATGCTATGCGGTCGGTGGCCGAGCAGGGACAGCAGCACGATCCCGCGGGATACCGGCCCCAGCCCCTGGTCGCCGCTGTCGCGTTCGTCGGTCATAGCGAAGGCTCCAGCCGGGCTAGCAGTGACCGGGTTTCGACCTGCTCGGCGTCCAGCGCCGCGGCGAAGGCGGTCACGTCCGCCTCCGCCGCCTCGGAGCGGGTGGCCAGCCCGGCCAGATCCGATCGCAGCTCGTCCCAGGTTGGGTAGAGGAGCTCATCGGCGTCGCCGTGCAGCGCCAGCTCGGTGCCGCCCGCCTCGACGGTCACGGTGACCCCCTCGGGGCCGGCGCTGTCGTCGGCGACCAGCTCGATGGCCTCCACCAGCCGCGCCTCGTCGGCGGAGGGCGGCGCCGACAGCCCGTTGACGGAGACGTAGCCGGACAGGTAGGCGACGGCGCAGCAGCGGGCCACGCTCATCAGGGAGTCGGAACGGGACCGGAAGGGGCCCCGGTTCCGCGAACCGGGGTAGTCGAGCGACCGGGCGGGCATGGCCACCACCATCCGTTCGGGCAGCTGATGGCCGAGCTTGACGCCGAGCAGCGCCGATAGGTGCGTGGGCACCTGGGCGATGCCGCTGACTGGATAGGGCTTGGTCGCTACCCGGTAGGTCTGGTCGCCGCGGTCGAGCTGCTGGACCAGGCGGGAGGCGCCGGCGTCGCCGAAGTACGCGGCTCCCCAGCCGGACCGGCCTTCGAAGCCCTGCCCGACCGCGGCTGGCAGCCCGGCGTCGACCAGCTGCGCCGCCTCGACCCCGGCCCGGGCCGCGTGGGCCACCTCGAGCAGCCATTCGCCCGAGCCGTCGACCCACGCCTGGTTGGTCCCGGCGCTGGCGGTGGCGGCGGCCGCGATGGCGCCCGCGAGCTGATCGCGGGACAGGCCGAGGGCGACGCCCGCGGCGGCGGCCGCGGCCGGCGGGCCCATGATGCCGCTGGGCCTGAACCCGCGGTCCTGGCAGTCAGCGGAGTAGGCGGCGGCGATGACGGTGAAGACCGCGTAACCGGCCGCAACCGCGCCCCAGAAGTTGTCGGTGCCGAGCGCCAGCACCGGGGGGACGACCACGGCCCCGACGTGGACGCGGCCGGACGGGAAGAAATCGTCCTGGGTCCGCACGTGCATGCGGGCGGCCAGACGGAAGGCGGTGGAGGCGGGGTCGGGGCCGCTGACCACCGCGACGAGCGGCCGTTCGGTCCCGTCGGTGGCGCCGACCGCGGCGCTCAGGTTGGTGAGGATCAGCGGCCGCAGCGCCGCGGCATCGGGAGCGGCGGCCGCGGCGAGGGCCTTGTCCGCCAGCCGCTCGGCCACACTGGTCATCGGGTCTCCTCTGCGGGCGCGGCGACCAGCTGCTTGCGGTCGACCTTGCCGTAGGCGGTGTACGGGAGTGCGTTGAGCAGGACGAGGGACCGGGGGCGGCGGAACCCGAGGCGCGGCTCGCAGAACCGGTCGAGCTCCTCGTAGCTGAGCTGGCGCCCGGCCGTGGTGACGACGTAGACGCACACCCGCTCCCCCCAGCGCTCGTCGGGCAGGCCGACGGCGGCGCACTCCTGAACGAGCGGGTGGTCGTTGACCACGTCCTCGATTTCCCGCGGGGCGATGTTGAACCCGCCGGAGTTGATCATGTCATCGCGCCGGCCGCGGAGGTAGATATAGCCGCGGTCGTCGATGACGGCCATGTCGCGGGTCCACAGCCAGCCATTGCGCAGCACCTCCGCCGTCTGCTCGGGGCGGTGGTGATAGCCGGTCATCAGGTGGTCGCCCCGGACGATGACCTCGCCCAGCTCGCCCGCCGGGAGCGGCCGCCCGTCGGGATCGGCCACCAGGACGTCCACCGACCGCCAGGGACGGCCGGCCGACCCCAGATGCGGTCCCTGGTCGCGGTGGTCGAGCGCCCCGAGGCAGGTGATCGTGACCGGCGCCTCGGACTGCCCGTAGATCTGCACCAGGTCGGCGTCGAGGGTGCCCATGGCCCGGTCGAGGATCGGCCTGGCGATCGGCGAGGCGCCGTAGACGATGCGCTTGAACGGCGCCGGCCGGTCCAGTTCCAGCAGCTTGTCCAGCATCGTCGGCACCAGCTTGAGCGTGTCGATCTTCCACTTCTCGCCCCAGGACACGATCTCCTCGGGGTCGAAGTCGGGCACGACGTGGATGGCCGCCCCCGAGCCGAGATAGGCCAGGGTGAAATAGCCGGCCCCGTGGGAGAGCGGCTGGGGCAGCAGAACTGCCTCCTCCGGCGAATGCGGGCCGATCTCGATCATCAGGTTCCAGGCCACGTGGGCGAGCGCCCGGTGGGAGAGCACGACCCCCTTCGGGCGGCCGGTGGTACCGGAGGTATAGGAGAACCACGCCGGCTCGTCCGTGCGGTCGACCGGATCCGGCAGCACCGGGCGTCCGGTTTCCAGGAGAGACTCGTAGCCAACGGCCCGCGGGTCTTCGCCGCCTTCCATCGAGATCCACAGCAGCCCGTACTGCTCAACGAGCTGAGCGGCCACGTCCGCGAACTTGGCCTGGGTGATCAGCACCCGGGCGTCGGAGTCCTCGACCGAGGCGGAGAACTCCGACAGGCCCAGGCGGATGTTGAGCGCCACCCGGACGAAGCCGCCGTAGGCCAGGGCAACGTCAACCTCGGGATACTCGATGCGGTTCTCCAGCAGCACGACCACCCGGTCGCCCGCCGCGACTCCCTGGCCGGCCAGCGCGTTGGCCAGCCGGCAAGCGCGTTCCCCGAGCTCGGCGTAGGTCCGCTGCCCGGACCGGGCAACCACTGCCACCCGGTCGGGGTACTGACGCACCGCCCGCTGGATGAGTTGTGAAACGTCCATTCCGTGGAACACCCCTTCCACGGGTGATTTAATCAGGACGTCACCCACGACACAAGAGTGAAAACTCTCCTAGATGCGAGGAAATCGGACAGTGACTGATTCCCAACTCCCCGCCAGCGATCTCGGCGTGACCATCGAGGGCGGCGTCGCCACGATCGAGATCCGCCGGCCGCCGCACAATTACTTCGACGAACAGCTCATCGGCGGCCTGGCCGACACGCTGGCGGCGCTCGACGCCGACCCCGCCTGCCGGGTGACCGTGCTCTGCTCGGCGGGCAAGAACTTCTGCGCCGGCGCGAACTTCGGCGACGGGGAATTCGGCACCGACCGCGCGGCGGCCGCCGCCCGCCTGTACCAGCAGGCGCTGCGGATGCTGGACACCAGCAAGCCGGTCATCGCCGCCGTCCAGGGGGCGGCGGTGGGCGGCGGCCTCGGCCTGGCCTGCGCCGCCGACTTCCGGGTGTGCGACGAGGCGAGCCGGTTTACCGGCAACTTCGCCCGGCTCGGCTTCCACCAGGGATTCGCGCTCAGCGTGACGCTGCCCGCGATCGTCGGCCAGCAGGCGGCCGCGGCGATGCTGCTCTCCGGCGCCCCGGTGCCCGGCGAGGAGGCGCTGAGAATCGGGCTGGCCGACCGGCTGGCGGCGCCGGGCTCCCAGCGCCAGGCCGCGCAGTCGTGGGCGGCGGAGATCGCGCAGGCGGCGCCGCTCGCCGTCCAGTCCATTCGCAGAACGCTGCGCGGTGACCTCCCGCAGCGGGCGCGGGCGGTGCTCAAGCGGGAACTCGCCGAGCAGGCCCGGCTGTGGCAGACGGCCGACGCCGCCGAGGGAATCGCCGCCAGCCTGGAGCGCCGGCCGCCGGTTTTCACGGGTTCCTGACCGCGATCGCGGCCAGCCGAGGCGTCGCGCCGGACGTCGGAGGCGAAGCAACGGTCCGTTCGAAATGAAAAATCTTTTTATCCCGAACGGACGCGCGGCTCCGCCTCACCGGCCCGGCGAACTCGCTATCCGGGGGCCGCCGGCCCGGTCAGGATGGCTCTGGCGGGCCGGGCAGGCAGGCCATGCGCAGGGCCAGCCTGCAGTAGGTGTCGGCGACATCGCTGATCGACAGAGGTCCGTCCGGGTGGTACCACTCGGACGACGCGATCGACAGGTTGATGATCGAGATGGCGAGCAGGCGCGTTTCCATCGGCTCCGCGCCGCTCCTGGACACCAGCAGTCCCTGCGCCGGCCCGGCCGCCGCGATGGCATTTTCAAACAGAGCGCGAACGCGGCGCCGGTGAGCGATGACGTCCTCGCGGTCGGGCGACTGCAGGAATCCGTATTCGCGGTTGGCGATGTGAGCTTCCCGTGGCCAGGTCAGGTTGAACGTGACCAGCGTCCGGACCAGAGCCTGGAGCGCCTCCCGTGGCGTCAGCGTGTCGAGGCTCAGCTGCTCGAGCTCGCCCTCCAGATACTGGTTCGCCCCCCTGATGATCTCGTTGAGGAGCGCCCACTTGGATTCGAAGTGGTTGTAGAACGAGGCCACCGCGGTCAGGCCGCACTCGCGGGTGATGTCGCGGATGGACGTGGCGAGGAAGCCCGACTGGGAGAACAGCTTGACGCCAGCTTGGACCACCCGGTCCGAGGCGGGCGACCGGCCGGTCCCCGGTTCCCCGGTCGCGGAAACAGTGACCGCGGTCGGCCCTGAGGCCGTGCCGCGAGCCTCATCGTGACGTTCGTTCAATGTTCGCGCCTCTGCGTTCCTGTGAGCGCCGACCGGTCTGGTGGGCGTACCGGGCAGTGCCCGCGCCCGAAAAGTGACTCTTGCCACTTAGCATCCGCCTCTTTAGGATAAGGGCAATTATAGAGGCGAACGTACGTTCGTTCGTACGAAATCACACAATCCTGAGACATGACGCGCGCAACTGAGCGCGGCCGTTCACGCGACCAAGCCGGCCAGCCGGCGCTATCTCGACCGTGAGTGCAGAGGTGGGAACCAATGATGTGGACCAGAACGAGATGCCGGTCGGCAGCGATTGTGGCAGTGACGGGAACAGTCGCCCTGCTGGCCGCGGCCTGCGGGAGCAGCGGTGGCGGCAGCCCGTCAGCGAACGCTTCGTCCAGTTCACCGATCATCATCGGGAACGAGGCGGACCTCACCGGCAACGCGACCGTCGGCGTGCCGGGCAGCTACGGCGTCAAGTTCGCCGTCGACCAGATCAACAGCCATGGCGGGATCGACGGCCGCAAGCTGCAACTGGTAGCCGAGGACAGCCAGGGCACCGCCGTCGGCGGGATCGCGGCGGTGCGGCGCCTCATCGAGGTCGATCACGCCCAGGCCATCGTCAACACCGCGAGCAGCGACGCGACCGTCCCGGCGCTGCCGGCCACGCAGAGCGCCCAGGTGCCCTTCGTGGTCAGCGCCGCCTCCGACCCGGTCATCGTGTCACCGTCCAACACCTACGTCTTCATGTCGCCGTCGGTTCCGGTGAACCTCGACGTCAAGGAGTACGTGAGTTACATCAAGTCCAAGGGCTACAAGTCGATTGCCCTGATCGCGACCAACGCGGCCTTCGCTTCCGCCGCCGTGTCGCTGTTCAAGACCGAGGCGCCGGCGGCCGGCATCAAGCTGGCGACGATCCAGACCTTCGCCGCGACCGACACCGATTTCAGCTCGCAGGTACACGCGGCCCAGTCCTCGCACGCTGACGCCGTCTTCGTCATCGGGGACTTCCTCGGCGCCGTGTTCAAGCAGGCGGGCGACGTCGGGCTGAACGTCCCGTTCATGTACGACGCCTCGACCACCGATCCGCTGATCATCCAGTCGCTCGGCGCGGAGGCGAACGGCCTCGTCTCGTTCCAGACCCAGGCGACGCAGCTGCTCGACGCGACCACCGCGCCGATGACGACCTGGGAGTCGGAGTTCAAGACCGCGATCCCGAGCGCGCCGGCCGGCGTGCCCAGCCAGTTCACCCTCGAGGGCTACGAGGCCACGTACGTGCTGGCCGAGGGCATCAAGCTGGCACTGCAGCACGGGGCGCTCAGCGGATCGAGCATCAAGGCGGGCCTGGAGAGCATCTCCGGCTTCGTCGCCGGCAAGACCGACTTCAGCTACGCGGTCCCGATTGGCTACCCCGTCACGTTCTCCGCCAGCAATCACGCTGGTGACTCGACCGTCACTCCCGTCATCGTCAAGAACGGGATCTGGGTGCCGGAGGGATGAGAGGGACCTACCGCCTGGCGTCTCCCGCGTCAGCCGCGTCAGCCGCGTCTGGCGAGGGCGGTGCCGCGTGAGCACCGTTCTCGCCGCGGCCCTGGCTAGCGGGTGCCTGACCGGCCTGGTCGCGGTCGGCATCGTGATGATCTTCCGGACGTCAGGGGTCGTCAACTTCGCCCAGGGCGAGTTCATGACCCTGGCCGCCTACGTCTA
>Ga0302314_10009350_pt1 | contig 17342 bp, 16 predicted proteins | sample III_Palsa_N2_3_FD_200533 | JGI IMG/M metagenome (GOLD analysis project Ga0302314, IMG submission 200533) | Peat permafrost microbial communities from Stordalen Mire near Abisko, Sweden - III_Palsa_N2_3 | ecosystem: Environmental > Terrestrial > Soil > Palsa > Peat permafrost | place: Sweden...
GGGCCGGGATCTTCCGCGACATCCCCGGCCACATTAACCCGGGCCCGCCGGTCGACCCCGAATCCTGCGGTTGCGACCCCGACTCCGCCACCACCGCGATACCCCTCGGCCAGCGCTAACCGGCCGCACGTAGCAGGGTTGTGGTCAGTTCATATTCCGCTGCCGAACAGGCTCCTATCCCTCATTTGAGTTAACTCGGATGGGGTGTTGTTGCTGCTTGTTTCGGGTGGAGAAACTGCACGTAGGCAAGCGGTAGTCAGTTCCTACTGCCATTGCAGAGCCGGATTCTGTCCCTCATTGGAGGTAACTCGAATTGGTGATTGCGGGCGGATCGCATTCACATCATCATGTGAAAAGCATCCTATTCCGCAGTGTCCGAGCGGAAAGGGTTCCTTACGACAGGAGGACCAGTTATGCCAGCCATTCGCGGGCCGCATTCCCTGCGGGCCAAGATCGCCGTTCTGGCCGCCGCCGGTGGAGTCGTCGGCGGGGCAGCGGCCATCGCCACGCCCGCCAGTGCCCAACCGGCCCGCCCGGACGCAGTCGCGGGGGTGGTCACGGTTTCCTACTACCAAAACGAGGGAAACGGACTGCTACCTGACGGCACACAGGTGATCCCCATAGTCTCAGGCAAAAACGTGTGCACTCAGCTCACCCCTCCGGCCGGCGCCGACTACTACCAAATCAGCAACCAGGTTGCTCCCCTTGTTCGGGTATCCGAGTACTCGACGGCTAACTGTTCCGGCACCGTGAAGAACTACGCCGCCGCGGGCCTCCTGTCCTATCAGGACATGCTGCCGAGTAACGCGTCGGTCCTTATCCAGGGCATATCCTAAGTGTCGTCGGCGGCCACGACGCGGGGGCGATTGCCTTGACTCCCGAGCCGGTCGCTGTGCTGCCGCGAACCGGCACGCCGACCCCGGTCATGGCCACGCCCGTCTTCTGGTTCGAGGACGTGCTCGGTGCCGTGGCCGGGGACGGCTTGCTCGGCCGGATCGGCGAAGCAGCGCAGGACCTCGCTTCGAGCGGTGCCCCTGGTGGCGGCGGACCGGCGCTGCTGCGGCTCCAAGCCCCGGAGCTCGCCGAAGCGCTGGCGCTCGTGACCCCGATAGCGCAGGAGTTGCTCGGGACCGACGGCCTCGCGGGGAGCATCGAGTACGCCGTGACCGTGCACGGGACCGGCCAGCACACCGCGCTGCGCACCGATGCCGGGCCGGACGGCTCCGCGCCCGGCCCGGTCGCCTTCGATTACTTCCTGCACCGCCGGCCGAGCCGTTTCAGCGGCGGGGAGCACAGGATCTACGACCTGTGCCTGCGCGACGGGCGGGAGGAGCTGGCGCGTACCTTCCGCGACGTCTATCCCGATCACGACACCCTGGTGTTGTACCCCGCCACTTCGTGGTACGAGGTGCGGCTGGTGCAGTGCCCGTCCGGGTTGGACGAGGACGGACGGTTCGCGTTCCACGGATGGATCTCATGACCAGTCCCGCCTCCCGGCCGACCCTGACCGCCGGGATCACCGCCACCGGCGATCCCGGTGTCGTTCGGGCCTCGGTCCGCGCGCTGGCCGACCAGCATCGCGACGGCTCCGGCCGGCTGGAGATCATGGTGGTCGGCCAGCTGCCCGCCCGGGACGTGGCCGCGCTCACCAGCCTGCGATCCGGGGGCCCGGCCGTGCGGTTCGTGGCGGCTGACGCAGACGGCACCGCCCTGCGCGACTCGGTAGTCCGGGAGGCCGATTCCGACTGGGTGATATGCATGACACCGCAGGCACGGCTCGATCCCGGCGCGCTGGCCGCGCTGCGGGAATTCGCCGATGCGGACCCGGACTGCCCTGACCTGCTGCAAGGACCGCTGGAAGCGGCGGCCGGCGGGCCCGCGATCACCAGCTGGCGGCCGGTGTGGCGCGACGGGACCTTCGGGTGCCCGGCGCCCGAGAGCACGGCAGGCCTGCCCGGCTCGGTCTCCCCCTTCGAGATCACAATGCACGATCTCGGGTTGTTCGCGTGCCGTAAGGACGCCTGGCTCGGGCTCAACCCGAGGCTGAGCGGGTCGGCAGCGCACGAAGGCTACTTGCACAAGAAATACCGGGCTGCGGGCCGGCGGACGCTGTGCCTGCCGTCGCTGCGCTGGACCAGGCAGCCCGCCGCCGGTCTCCCGCAGGAGAACACCGAAGACCGCCGGGCCGCGCTGGCCGGCCGACTACGGGATTACCTGACCGCGTTCGCCGAGCTGGGCCTGGGCCCCGAGCCTGCCGTGGCCCATTTCACCGGCATCCTCGGCCCCGCTCAAGTCGATGAGGTCCGGGCCGGGTGGGAACGGGAACAGGCGAACCCTTTCACCGCTTTCGACGCCGTCGTCTGCCTGAATCTCGACAGCCGCCCTGACCGGTGGCGGCAGATGCAACGCCGGTTCGCGGGCCTCGGCATCGCCGGGCGGGTCACCCGGATACCCGCCGTTCCCACGGCGTGGAACCATCACGTGGGCTGTGCCCTCTCGCACCGCCGGGCGATCGAGTACGCCAGCCGCCGCGGCCTGGACAACGTGCTGGTCTTCGAAGACGACACCGTCTTCCTGCAGGGCGCCCCGTGGGTGCTCAGACGGAGCGTGCGCGAACTGTCCCGGCGACCGTGGAACCTGTACTACCTGGGCGGCTACCACCAGTGGATGGGCGACGCCAGGCCGTTCCGGCTGGCACCGGGCTGCAGTCACCTGGAACAGGCGAGCGGCATTATCTGCGCGCACGCGATCGCCTACAACCAGCGGATCTACGGCCGCCTGCTCACCGAGCTTCCCGCCGACGAGCACGCGATGGCGGACTGGATCTCCCGCAACGGGAACATCGACAACTACTACGCGGACCGGGTCACCGACGACGTGTACCGCTGCGTGCCGGTCACCGCGAGCCAGCAAGGATTCGTCGACCTCGAACTACCCGACCTGAGGGACCAGTTCCTCATCGACTCGGAGCCCGGCGCGGCCGTCCGCCCGGGAAACCACCCGGCGTCCGCACCCAAGCCGGACCCGGCGCGCGCGCAGCCGCCCGCCAGCGCCAGCCCGAGCGCGGACGACCCGCGGCTGGCCGACCTCCGCCGCCGCTACGCCGCCGTGGACCTGCCGATGCGGCCACTCAGCATGCGCAGGGCGGACAGTATCCACCCGTGGGGCCGGGAAAGCCTGACGCTGAAGGAGATCCCTTACCAGCGCTTCCGCAGCCCCAGCCCGCTGTTCGACCCGGAACCCGAGCGGACCAGCGCGGTCAGCGGGCTCTTCTCAGCCGAGGTGACCGCGGCCGCTCTCCGCGCCTACGCCGATTACATCATCCGCATTGATGACGGCCGCCTGCTTGACCTGCTCGAGGAAGACGGGGCATTCGGCTGCGAGACGTTCCGCCACCGGGACCGGCGGCTGAGCCGGGACGTCCTCGACTCGGCCAGCGAGCTGCTGTTCCTGCACCGGGAAGGCGTGCTGGACCAGCCGCGGGGACTGTCGGTGCTGGAAATCGGCGCCGGCTACGGCCGGCTGGCCTATCGCATGGCGCAGGCCGTCCCAGGGCTGCGCCGTTATGCCTGCGTTGACGCCGTACCCGAATCGACCTACCTGAGCGAGTTCTACCTCGCCTACCGTGGCCTGCTTCCCGGTGTCGCGGAAGTCGTGCCGCTCGACGAGCTCGGCCGTATCCGCGACGACCGATTCGACCTGGCCATCGCCATCACGAGCCTCACCGAGATGCCCTACCAGGCCGTTACCGGGTGGCTCGACCTGCTGGCCGGCATGGCCGTCCCCGCGCTGCTGATCGTCCCCGACCATGCGCACTACCTGTACAGCCAGGACAGCGGCTGGCGGCGCACCCGCGACTTCGCGGCCTACCTTCGAGCCAGCGGATACCACCTGACCCGCGACGAACCGATGATTCCCGACCCGGCCGCGTGGAGACCAGCAGCCCGTGAGCATTTCATGCTGTTCCGGCGCTTACGCCACCGGCACGCTAGACCCCGGACCCGCGTGGTGCCGGTCACCCCGCCCGAGCCCCCCACCCCGCGTCAACGGCTTCGCCGACAGGGACACGTTGCTGTCACCGACGCCATCGACATCGCCGGGGCGCCCGCCGAGCCCGGCCGCCAGCCCGCCGGCCGCCGGACCCTGGCGCCGGGGGCGCACTCCCCGATTGCCTTCCTATCAGTTCTGACCACTTTTTCGTCTTCCTATCGGTTCTGACCATTTTCCCGCCCGAATTGTCGGAATTTCGTGGTCAGAACTGATAGAGAGATGGGTCTTGTGGTCAGAACTGATAGATAGGCGCGCGCGGCTGAGGGAGGGCTGAGGGAGGTGTGAATGATGCGGCGGGCGGGTCGAACGCCGTTGACCGCATCCACCCCGATCCGCCGGCTTCGCCGCCGACGGGGCGCCCGACCGTCGGCTACGCCAGCGACCGCCCCCACTGGGGTCGACGGCGTCGGTGACAGGTCGCGTTCCGGGTCGATTGCGTAGCCGACAGGTCCGCGCGGCCGCCGCGGAGGGGGCGTATCGGGGTCGATGAGGGAGCCGACGGACTCGGAGGTTGTCGGCTATACCAACCGCGGGAGCGGGTGACAGCACACGCAGCGGCGGGAGCGGGCGCGCCGGGGGCGGAGGCCGGGATCAGGCGGCGTAGCGGCGGACGAGCCAGATCGTGCCGGCGATGAGGGCCGCCGACAGGGCCAGGAGCCAGCCGGCCTCGAACAGCTGCATCGGCCAGAATGTATTCACTGGGTAGTGGTCGCGCAGGTAGAACCAGGTGGCGGCGGCGAGGCTGACGTAGGCGCCGAGCGTGACCGCCATCGCGGGGAGGGTGCTGCGCAGGAGCGCGCCGAGGAAGACCCCGAGGCAGAACGCGGTGAGCGTCCAGGCGGCGTACGAGAGGCCGCTCGTGTCGAACACGGTCGGGGTCAGGTCGGTCAGCTGCTGCGTTGTCATGAACGGGGCGAAGAACCAGGTGAGCAGCTGGCTGATCGCGAACGCCATGATCGTCAGCAGGGAGCCGAGGAGGGCGAGCTTGGCGGCCGTCCAGCGCACTCGGCCGATGCCCTGGGTCCAGGCGTAGCGGTACGTCCTGGCCTCCAGCTCCCTGGCGACCACCGGCGGGCCCGCGAACATCGCGATCAGCACCGGGGCGCCCTGCACGGCGATGTGCGGGTACTCCCCCTCATGCCAGTCGGTGCTGTTGAAGAAGGTGCTCAGTCCCTGGCAGGCGGGCAAGGCGGCCGGGCGGCAGGCGGTCAGCAGCGCGTAGTCGTGGTGAATTCTCAGCCCGGTGACCAGCAGGCCGGCCACCGCCGCGCAGAACACGACCGAGACGCCGATCAGCAGGCCGCGGTGCTGGCGCCAGGTGACCCACAGCATCCCCGACCATGGCGCCGGCCTCGATTCGGGGCCGGCCGCCCGGTCGAGCTGGGACGCCGGCGGGGTGAAGACGGTCATCGCAGAGTCTCCATCGGCCCGGTTCACGCGGCCCGGTGGCGGACCAGCCAGACCGTCCCGGCCATCAGCGCCACCGCGAGGACCAGCAGCCAGCCGGCCTCGATGAACTGCATCGGCCAGTAGTGGCTGGGCGGGATCCACCGGTTCCACTCGGTGTAGCCGTGCTCGGCGAGCGTCTGGCCCACCGACACCGTGGGGTGCGGGTTGCTCTGGTACTGCTCGAGGAGCTGGCCGACAGCGGACTGGTTGGCAGGCTTGCCGCCCGGACCGGTGTACCAGGTGCTCAGTATCCACGCGAAGCCGGGCTGACTGGGCGTGCCGAACGCGCTGAACTGGTTGGCATTGCTCGTGACCACCGTCACCGGATACTGCCCGCGCAGGGCCCAGGCCCCGAGCCGGACCGCGAGGTAGACGCCGAGGGTGGCGGCCAGCGCGGGGATGACCCGGCGCAGCAGCATGCCCAGGAACGCGCCGATCGCGAAGGCGACCAGCGTGAAGGCCGGGAACACGATCCCGCTGCTGGCGAACGCCCCCTCCGTCAGCCGGCTGATCTGCTCGGTCCACAGAAACGGCTGGAAGAACCAGGAGAACAGCTCGCCGAACGCCCAGGCCAGGACCACCAGCGTGACCCCGAGCAAAGCGAGCTTGGCGATCGCCTGCCGTTCCCGCATGAGGCCCTGCGTCCAGGCGAACCGGTAGGTGCCGTTCTCCAGCGCCCTGGCCAGCAGCGGGGCACCCGCGAAGGCGCCGATCAGCACCGGCGCGAGCTGCACCAAGATGCCGACGGTATTCGCCAGCGGCCAGTCGGTGGAGTTGAAGGTGCTGAACAGCTTGGCGCAGGCGTTCGACTGCTGCCCCTGGTCGAGCGGGCAGTTGAGGAGGGCCGCGTAGTCGTGATGCGCCTTCAGGCCGAAGACCACCAGAAAGACGGCGACCGCGGCCAGCACGGTCGGAACGGCGATCAGGGTGGCGCGCTGCTGCCGCCAGGTGACCCAGGCCATCCGCCGCCACGGCACCGGGCGCGGGGCGGTGTCCTGGCCCGGCTGCGCGGGCAGCGTGAGGACGTTCATCGGGTTGCCTCCGTCGGCTGCGGACGCTGAACGCGGGTGAGCGGCGCGGGTTCGCCGACGCCCGGACTGCGGAGATAGGCCATCACGACCTCCTCCAGGCTGACCTGGTGCGATTCCCAGCCGGGCGGCACCGGCCCGGCCGTCTCGCTGGTTCTGACGAGGAGGTGGGTCTGCGCGTCGCCGCGCCGGGTCTGCACGACCGTCAGCCTGTCTGCGTACTCGTCGGCCTCGGCGGTCGGGCCGGTCAGCAGCCGGTGGCCGGCCAGCAGGTCGTCAACCTCGCCGGCCATCTGGAGCCGGGCGCGGGAGAGCACGATGAGGAAGTCGGCGACCCGCTCGAGCTCGGCGACCTGGTGCGACGAGAGCAGCACCGAGACGCCGTCGTCGGCCATCGCGGTCATCACCGCGGCCAGGAAGTCCTGCCGGGCGAGGGGGTCGAGCGCCGCCAGCGGCTCGTCGAGGATGAGCAGCCGCGGCCGTCGGGCCAGCGCCAGGGTGAGCGCGAGCTGCGACTGCTGGCCGCCCGAGAGCTTGCCCGCCTTCTTGTTCAGCGGGATGCCGAGGTCGGCCAGGCGCGCCCGCGCGAACGGCGTGTCGAAGCGCTGGTTCAGGTTCCTGGTGAGGTGCAGCATGTCCCCGGCCGACAGGTTCCTGTAGACCGGCGCGTCCTGGGCGACGAACGCGACCCCGTTGAGCGCGGCGGGCGAGCCGGCCGGGTGCCCGCCCAGGACCGTCGCGATCCCCGCGGTCGCGGCGGTCAGGCCGGCCGTCATGTTCATCAGCGTGGACTTGCCCGCGCCGTTCGGGCCGACCAGCGCGGCCAGGTGCCCTGCGGGCACGGTCAGTGTGCAGTCCCGCAGCGCCCACGATTTGCCGTAGCGCTTGCCGAGCTCGGACGTTTCGATGACGTTCATGCGACGCCCTCCGTTCCGTGAGCCGCCGTCCCGTGATTCGCCGTTCCGTGGTCCGCCGCGCCCGCGTCGCCCGACGCGGGCCGGTTCTTAAAGAAATCCCGCAGGCCGCTGGTGAACAGGGCGACGATCCCGTCCTCGTCCAGGCCCGCCTGCTCGGCCGACGTGAGCCAGCCGAGCAGGGTCCGCCGCAGCCCGGCCAGCTCGGGCAGGGTCACCTGCTCCAGCGTGGCCTGGATGAACGTGCCCTGGCCGGGCCGTCCGGCCGCCAGGCCCTTGTGCTCAAGCTCGCGGTAGGCCTTCAGCACCGTGTTGGGGTTGATGGTCAGCGAGGTGACCACGTCCCTGACCTTGGGAAGCTGGTCACCCGGCTGGAGGTAGCCAAGCCGCAGCGCGTGCTCGACCTGCTGCACGAGCTGCAGATAGGTCGGCACCCCCGAGTCCGGGTCGAGCCGGAACTCGATCGCGCTGTCCCCTTTATCTATTGTCATAGGACAACGCTACAACCGGATTCGGGCCGACCGCCACTCCCACGCCCGGGCAGATTTAGCGCTATTTTGCTCTAGAGCAAAGCCGATCTAACTGCTTAGACTGGTGTCTATGGAACAACCCCCGTACCGGGACGGCGCCGGCAAGGCCCTGGCCGACTACCCCCGCCCATCGGTCGCGGTGGACGCCGCGCTGCTCACGGTCGTGCCCGGCGAGGAGTGCCTGTCGGTGCTGCAGGTGCAGCGGGCCGAGGGCCCGGGTGGCAACCCGCCGGCCGGCTGGGGGCTGCCGGGCACCTTCCTGCACGAGGGGGAGCTGCTGCTCGATGCCGTGCAGCGGTGCCTGCGGGAGAAGGCCGGGGTCGACGGGACGCGGCCGCGGCAGCTGCACGTGTTCGACAAGCCCAATCGCGACGACCGCGGCTGGGTGCTGTCGGTCGCCCACATGGACGTGGTCCGGCCGGAGCTGCTCAGCGGGCGGATCGAGGAGAAGACACGGATCGTTCCGGCCGACCATCTCGGCATATTGCCTTACGACCACACCGCGATCATCCGGCAGGCGGTCGAGACCGTGCGCGCGAGCTACGAGCTGGCCCCGGACCCCGAGCGTCTGCTGGCCGAGCCCTTCACCATCCTCCAGCTGAGGATCATGCACGAGGCCGTGGTGGGCAGGCCGTTCCAGCGGGACACGTTCAGGCGGCTGATGGAGCCGCAGCTGGTGGGGACGGGCAGGACGACGGCCGGCGGCCGCGGCCGGCCGGCCGAGCTATTCCGCCACAAGCAGCACTAGATGCCGTCGGCGATGCGCTCGAGGACGCGCAGCGATCCCTCGTGGCGGACCTCGGTGAAGGCGCCGGAGGCGAGCGCGCGCTGGTAGATCAGGAACGGGGCCCGGCCGCCGTCGGCCGGGTCGGGGTAGACGTCGTGGATGGCGAGCGCGCCGCTCAGCGCCACCCAGGGCGCCCATCCCTCGTAGTCCCACTGGGCGGCGGCCTCGGTATGGCCGCCGTCGATGAACAGCATCCCGAGCGGCGTCCGCCACAACCGCGCTACGTCGGCCGACCGGCCCACGATCGCGACCACGTCGTCTTCGACGCCGGCCGACGCGAGCGTGGCCCGCAGGCTCGGGAGGGTGTCGAACCGGCCGGTGGCCGGGTCGACCAGGCCGGGATCGTGGTACTCCCAGCCCGGTTGGTGCTCCTCCGAACCGCGGTGGTGGTCCACGGTCACGACCTGCTGCCTGAGGCCGTTCTTGCGGGCGGCGCGGACGCCGGCCGCCAGGTAGATGGCCGACTTCCCGCAGTAGCTGCCGACCTCGAGCACGGGGCCGACCGCGGCGTAGGCGTCGGCGGTCTCGCATAGGGCCAGGCCCTCGGCCACCGGCATGAACCCGGTGGCCGCCTCGGCCGCCCGCTTAAGCTCGTCGTCCACCCACGCACCATAGCGCCAACGACGGCGTCAGAGCTTGCTCAGTTTCGCGCAGGGAGTGGCAATGCGCACCCGCTGCGTGCCGAAGTCGATGACAACGGCGGTGTCATCCTCAACGGTGACCACGCGGCCGAGGCCGTACTTGTCGTGCGTCACCTGGTCCTGCACGGCGAACACCTCGGGAGGCGGCTCGTCGGGCGGAGGCTTGAAGGGGCTGGTGGGCAGGAAGCGCCGGGTTGCGGCACGGGCAGGCTTCATCTTCTTAAGTATGCGCGTTAACGCCCGCCGCTTGGTCCCCTGGGCCGAGATGAGTTCAGATATCTACCCGGAGCCACTGCGGCCCGACGCCCACCAGTGGGGGTTCATCCCGGTAAGAGACGGCTGATCAGTGACAGCGCGAGCCGGGCGGCGGGGCGGTTGACCAGTTCGGCGAAGCTTCGCTCGCTGCGGCAGAACTTCACGAACGTGCCCCAGCCCTTGGCGGTGGACAGCCCCTTGTGAAACGTGCCTGCGTGCCGGGTGTACGCGGATAGCAAGACCCGGCCGGCCCGCATGTCGGGGACCAGGGCGCCGTTGATCGCGGCCGCGTACCCGTCGAGGGAGTACTCCGTGGTCGCCGGGTCGCCCGAGGTAGCGGCCTTGGCCGCGTACTCGCCCGCGAGAGCGCCGGAGCGGAGCGCGAAGCTGATGCCCTCACGGGTCCACGGCTCAAGCAGGCCGGCCGCGTCGCCGGCCACGATGACGCGCCCCCGGCGCAGCGGGGACTCCTCCGTCCGGCAGCGGGTGAGGTGACCGGAGTCCCTGACCGCCTCATAGCCGCTCAGCCCCAGCCGGCCGACGAACTCCCGCAGGTACGCCTTGGTGGCGTCCCCCTGGCCGCGGGCGGCGATGACGCCGACCGTCAGCCGGTCGCCCTTGGGGAACACCCAGCCGTAGGAGCCGGGAATCTTTCCCCAGTCGAGCAGCAGCCGTCCCGCCCACCGCCGCCCGACCGGTTGCGGCACGGCGATCTCAAGCTCAAGGCCCAGGTCCACTTGGGCGAACTGCGCGCCGACGTGCCTGGCGGTGACGCCGGAAGACCCGTCGGCGCCGATGAGCACGGTCGCGGTGACCGAGCTCCCGTCCGCCAGCCGCGCGGTCGCGCGCCCGTCGGCCTGCTCGACGGCCCGGACCTGGACCCGCTGCCTGACCACGGCCCCGTTCTCCTGCGCCCGGGCGAGCAGCGCCGCGTCGAACTCCTCGCGCATCACCATCGCCAGCAGCGGCTGCGCGTTCGAGCGGCTGAACTCCTGGCCGCCCCGGAGGGTGAACGTGGCCGACCTGACCTCGTCCCGCACCGGCAGCGTGATCTGCCCGGCCACGGCGGCGCGGGAGACGCCGAGCAGGCCGCCGCCGCACGTCTTGTACCGGGGATGCTCGGCCCGCTCAAGCAGGACCGTGCGCGCCCCGGCGGCGGCCGAGGCGCTGGCGGCGGCCAGCCCGGCCGGCCCGCCGCCGACGACGACGACATCCCATTCAGCACGTTCTCGCACGCGAAAAGCTTAGGGGAACCCGCCCAGCGGGCCGTGCGGCAGAGATAGCGGATCGCTGGATGCAGCCGGCTGTATCCAGCGATCCATCATCACGACGAAGCCTCCGGCCTGGGGGCGCGATGGATCAGGAAAGCAAGCTAGAAAAGTTCCGGAAAGTTGTTGGCGTCCGGCCCGCCTCGGACTCATACAGGTGCGGGACGGGGGACGGCGGGGAAAACGGAGCTGGTGCGACGAGGGGAACGCCGGCGTCGGCCCCCTGCCGGGTCCCGCCCGGGGGCGGGTTCCGGCCGGTTTGCGCTTTGGGGAGCGTAGACCGGGATCCGCCGGGGGACCAGCGGGGGCGGTCGGGGCGGTGGGGACCGAGCCGATCGCCCTCGCCTTACCGTCGCCCGATCAGCCGTTCGGGCCCGATCAGCCGTTCAGGCCCGATCAGCCGTTCAGGTAGGCGAGAACCGCCAGCACCCTGCGGTTGTCATCGTCGGAGGGGGCCAGCCCGAGCCGGCCGAAAATGCCCGCCGCGTGCTTGGCGACCGACTTCTCGGCGATGAAGAGCCGGGCGGCGATGGCCGCGTTGGAGCGTCCCTCGGCCATCAGCGCGAGCACCTCGCGCTCCCGCCGGGTGAGCGCGGCCAGCGGGCCCGACCGGTTGCGCCTGGCCATCAGCCGCGCGACGACCTCCGGGTCGAGGACGGTGCCGCCCGCGGCGACGTCGCGGACCGCCTCGGCGAAGGCGGCGTCGCTGAACACCCGGTCCTTGAGCAGGTAGCCGACGCCGCCCGCGCGGTCGGCCAGCAGTTCGGCCGCGTACAGCTGCTCCACGTACTGCGAGAGGACCAGGACCGGGAGGCCGGGCACGACCCGGCGGGCCTCGATGGCCACCCGCAGCCCGTCGTCGGTGTGCGACGGCGGCATCCTGACATCGACGATGGAGACGTCCGGCCGCAGCCCGGTCAGCGCGGCCAGTAACTCGGGCGCGGTGCCGACGGCGGCCGCGATCTCGAACCCGTGCGCCTCGAGCAGCCGGACCAGGCCGTCCCTCAGCAGGAAGAGATCTTCACCGATGACAACGCGCACGGCACCTCGATAGCGACGATGGTGGGCCCGCCGAGCGGGCTGCTTACCGCGAGGATGCCATCGAACGTGGCCAGCCGTCGCTCCACTCCGGCCAGCCCGCCGCCGCGCGCGGCGTCCGCGCCGCCGCGCCCGTCGTCGGCGACCGTCGCCCGCAGCATCCCGCCGTCGTGCTCAAGGCCAACCTGAACGGCGTCCGCCCGGGCGTGCCGGACCGCGTTGGTCAGCGCCTCCGCGACCGCGAAATAGACCGCCGCCGCGACCGGCATAGGCGGCTCGCCGGGAAGAGCAACGTCCACGTCCACGTCGACGGCGGCGTCCAGGGCCAGGTTCCGCACCCCCTCGGCCAGGCCGCGATCGGCCAGCACCGGCGGGTAGATCCCGCGCACCAGGTCACGCAGGTCCGCCAGCGCTCGGGAGGACGTTTCCCGCGCCTCCGCGACCAGTGCAAGCGCCGCCTCCGGGTTCGTCCCGATCAGCTGCTCGACCGCCCGCAGCGACATGCCGACCGCGACCAACCGGGCCTGCGCGCCGTCGTGCAGGTCCCGCTCGATCCGGCGCAGTTCGGCCACCGCCGTCTCCGTGGCGTCGCTGCGCGTCCTGGTCAGACCGTCCACCCGGCGGGCGAGCGCCTGCGCCCGCTCGGCCAGCTCGAAGTCGGCCGACCAGGTCAGCAGCCGGGGCGCGAGCAGGCAGCCGGCCACGACAAGCGCGACCCCCTCGAGCCCGGCGAACGCTCCGGTGATCCCGCTGTCAAGCGGCACCACGCCGTAGAAGCCGACCGTGAAGCCGCTCCACGGGCCGACCGGCGGCATTGCCGGATGCGTGATCCACTGCACCCCCGACAGCACCCCGACCAGCCCCAGGAGCACGGTCCCGGCCACCGCGAGCACCGCGGCGGCCCGGGGCAGCCACAGCACCGCGGCCACCCCGGCGGCGGCGATGAGCACCGCCACCAGCATCATCGGGGTCACGCCGGACTGCCACGGCGTGCCGAACCAGAGGTCCTGGTCGAACAGTTCTTCCCACAGGAAGAGCGTCGCGATCAGCAGCAGCGGCGGCACGGTCTTGGGCTGGCCGCCGGTCCCGCGCAGCTGCGCCACTGCCCGGCGAACGGGCCCGCCGCCCAGCGACTCGGGACGCGCGAGCAGCCACACGCCGGCGGCCAGGCAGGTCACCGCCTCCACGAGCACCCAGCGGTTATCTCCGGCCTGCGCGACGTACCAAGCGCCGTCGCCGGCGAAAACGGGGCGCCAGGAGGCGTGCACGAACCCGTAGGTGACGGAGTTCGCCTCGCGTATCAGCAGCGAGTGCATCAGGTAGAGGCCGTAGCCGCCGTAGGCGAACAGGGCGTAGGGGGCGATCCTGGCGCTCTCCCTCGGCGCCACCACGACGAGGATGAGGACCAGGACGATCACGAGCTCCGGCCATGTGCTCGCGGTCAGGCCGAGCGCGCCCCCGGCGATCAGCGGCAGCAGCAGAGCCGGCCAGTTCGCCCGCAAACCGCGAAGAAAGCGGGCCAGGAGGTTGCCGGATGTCGTCATGCGGTCCATCCTCGCTAACCGAGGTACCGGCCGCCATAGGCCTAAGGCCCCTGTTTCGGCCGCCGCCGCGAGCAGCGGGAGCGGTGCGGTGAGAGGCGAGGCAACGGACCGTTCGAGATAACTGATTTGGTCTTTAGCTTTCTGCTTTTCGCGCGCCGGACAGGACGGACAGGCGGTCGATCGCCTCCTTGAGCACCTCGGGGCGCTTGCAGAAGGCGAACCTGACCATGGTGCGGCCCGCCTCCGGGTGGTCATCGTAGAAGACCGCGCTCGGGATGGCGACCACGCCCGCCCGGTCCGGGAGGCCCAGGCAGAACTCCATCGCGTCCCGCTCCCCCAGGGGGGCGATGTCGGTGGTGATGAAGTAGGTGCCGTCGGGCCGGTAGACCTCGAAGCCGATCTCCCGCAGCCCGCCCGCCAGCAGGTCGCGGCGGGCCTTGAGGTCATCGGCCATCGACGTGAAGTACCCGTCGGGGAGGTCGAGCGCCCCGGCCACCGCGTACTGGAACGGGCCGCTCGCGACGTAGGTGAGGAACTGCTTGGTGGTGCGGACGGCGGCGACCAGTTCCGGGGTGCCGGTCGCCCAGCCGACCTTCCAGCCGGTGAACGAGAACGTCTTGCCCGCCGAGCCGATCGAGACCGTGCGCTCGCGCATCCCCGGGATCGTCGCGAACGGGATGTGCTCGCGGTCGAAGGTGAGGTGCTCGTAGGCCTCGTCGGTGACGACCAGCAGGTCGTGGTCGATGGCGATCCGGGCGATCGCCTCGGTCTCGGCTCTGGTGAGGACCATGCCGGTCGGGTTGTGCGGGCTGTTAAGCAGCAGCAGCCGGGTCTTGTCGCTGATCACGCGCTCGAGCCGGTCCAGGTCGGGGCGGAAGTCGGGGGGCGAGAGCGTGAGCGGGACCCGGACCGCGCCCGCCATCGCGATGTTGGCCACGTAGGAGTCGTAGTACGGCTCGAACGCGATCACCTCGTCGCCCGGCTCGAGCAGCGCGAGCAGGGCGGCCGCGATCGCCTCGGTCGCCCCGGCGGTGATCAGCACCTCGCTGTCGGGGTCGTAGCCGAGGCCGTAGAACCGCTTCTGGTGGCGCGCCACCGCCTGCCTGAGCTCGGGGATGCCGGTCGGCGGCGGGTACTGGTTGCCCCGGCCCGCGAGGACGGCCTGGGCGGCCGCGTCGGCCACCGACCTCGGGCCGTCGACGTCGGGGAAGCCCTGGCCGAGGTTGATCGAGCCGGTGGCGACGGCGCGGGCCGACATCACGCCGAAGATCGAGTTGCCGAGGCCGTCGAGGCGGCGGTTGAGCAGCGGTCGAGTCACCCGATCAGATTAAGGCGATCCGGATTAGGCTGGGCGGGTGCGTATCGCGTTGTGTCAGATCCCGGTCAGCCCGGATCCGGTCGTGAACCTGTCGCGGGCGCGCGACGCGCTGCGGGAGGCCGGGGCCGGCGGCGCCGAGCTCGCGGTGTTCCCCGAGGCGACGATGGCGCGGTTCGGCTCGGACCTGCGGGCGGCGGCGGAGCCGCTTGACGGGCCGTTCTGCACCGGGCTTTCCGCGGCCTGCGCGGCCGCCGGCGTCGCGGCCGTGGCGGGCGTGTTCGAGCCGTCGGCCGACGGACGCGTGTACAACACCGCCGTCGCGTTCTCCGGGGCCGGCGACCTGGTGGCCTCGTACCGGAAGCTGCACCTGTTCGACGCGCTCGGGCAGCGCGAGTCCGATCTGGTCGCCCCGGGCGACGATGTGGTCGTGACCTCGCTCGCGGGCGTGACCGTGGGGCTGCAGATCTGCTACGACATCCGGTTCCCGGAACTGACCCGGGCGCTCGCGATCGGCGGCGCGTCCCTGGTCACGGTCAGCGCGGCCTGGCAGGCGGGCCTGTTCAAGGAGGAGCACTGGGTGACGTTGCTGCGCGCCCGCGCGATCGAGAACACGATCTGGATCGCCGCCGCCGGCCAGGTGCCCGACGACGGCGCGAAGCCGACCCGCGCGCCGACCGGCGTCGGCCGGTCGATGCTGATCGACCCGCTTGGCGTGGTCCGGTGCGACCTCGGGCCGTCGGCCGGGGTGACGGTGGTCGACGCCGATATGACGCTGGTCGAGTCCGTCCGGGCCACGCTGCCGTCCCTCGCCAACCGCCGGGTGGACCTGTTCTGGAAGAACTAGGGCTTCCGCGAGCGCCTAGGCGTGATCCCGGGCGACCTGGAACGGCGCGAACGACTGCGCGGTGGGCATCAGCTCGATCGTGTTCACGTTGACGTGGGCCGGCAGCGACGCCGCCCAGTAGATCGACTCGGCGATGTCATCCGGCGTCAGCGGCTGCATGCCCGAGTAGACGGCGTCCGCCTTGGACTTGTCGCCGCTGAACCGGGTGAGGGAGAACTCCGTGTCCGCCATCCCCGGCTCGACGCAGGTGACGCGAACCCCGGTGCCGTGCAGGTCGCTGCGGAGGTTGAGGCTGAACTGGTGCACGAACGCCTTCGTGCCCCCGTAGGCGTTCCCGCCCGGGTACGGGTAGCTGCCCGCCACCGAGCCCAGGTTGATCACGTGCCCCGCGCCGCGGGCGACCATGCCGGGCAGGATCGCCCGGGTGACGTAGACCAGGCCCTTGCAGTTCGTGTCGATCATCTGGTCCCAGTCGTCCAGGTCGGCGTCCTGGGCCGGGTTGAGGCCGAGGGCGAGGCCGGCGTTGTTGACCAGCAGGTCGACGGCGGCGAACTCGGGCGGTAGGCCGGCCACCGCGGCGGCGACGGCGGCCCGGTCCCTGACGTCCAGGGCGAGCGGGAGGATCTGCGGGCCGAGCTCGCCGGCGAGATCGCGGACGCGGTCGGCGCGACGGGCGGCGGCGATGACGCGCGCCCCGTCGGCCGCGAACCGGCGGGCCACGGCGGCGCCGAAGCCGCTGCTCGCGCCGGTGACGAAGACGGTACCTGGTTTGCTGCTTGTCATGATTACGTAATCGTAGTCACGACCGGACCGGCGACTGCCAGATGGTCGGCTCCGTCGCCGTCGTCGCGGACGTCGGCGCGGACGGGGCCGTGAACCCGACCCCGGTCAGCGTCGCCCCGGTCGCCGTCAGGGCGGTGATCGCCTGCACGCCCGGGCCCGCCAGGCCGGTGCCCGGCGGGGCCACCTCGGTCCACGCGGTTCCCCCGGCCGATCCGGGGGGCAGCGTCCAGACCACGACGTCCGTCTCCCCCGGGAGGCCGTAGGTGCCGGTCGCGGTGAAGCCGCCGCCCGCGGCGGTGAGCGCGGTGGCGGCGGCGGTGGCGGTCGTGGCGGTCGAACCGGCGCTGGCGGGCAGCGGCAGCGGGGCCGACATCCACTGCGCGCCCGCGTCGGTCGAGACGGCGGCGAACGGACGGCGCTGACCCGCCGCCGTGACCTCGGTGCCGACCGCCGCCACCACGCCGCCGTCGGCGGCCACGTAGTCAAAGGCGGCGCTGGCCGCGTCGGCGGGCAGCGCCAGCGTCACCAGCGTCCACGTCCGGCCGGTGGCCGACAGCCACGCGGCCGGGCGGTCCCCGGCCGCGCCGACCGCGACGAACCCGCGGCCGACCGCGCTGACGGCGTTCATCGCCCGGTTCCCGGGGCCGTCGAGCGCCCCCGGCCGTGCGTCGGCCGCACGGCGCCAGCCCGTGAGGCCCGGCGCGTACCAGGCCGCCGCGACTGTGCGCGGGCCGGCCGACGCGGTGCCGACGATCACGTACCCGCCCGGGCCCGCCGAGACCCCGGCCGTGACGATCCGGCCGGGGCCGTCGAAGGCGGCCCCGGTGCCCGTGACCGTCCAGGTCAGGCCGTCAGGCGAGCCGATAACGGCCGGCCTCAGGGCGCCCGCTGGC